>Ga0255215_1000010_pt1 | contig 166674 bp, 168 predicted proteins | sample Miss_Law_RepC_8d_FD_183033 | JGI IMG/M metagenome (GOLD analysis project Ga0255215, IMG submission 183033) | Freshwater microbial communities from Mississippi River, Louisiana, United States - Miss_Law_RepC_8d | ecosystem: Environmental > Aquatic > Freshwater > River | place: USA: Louisiana... | reverse complement strand
GCAAAATCCAAAGCATGCGCAACTGGCATACCATGAAAATTACCACATGATAAAATTTTACCTGCATCGGCAAAAACCAATGGATTATCCGTGCTCGAATTAGCTTCTGTTTCTAAAACTTGTACCGCATATCGAATTGCCATTTTAGCAGCACCATGAACAGCGGGCATACAACGAAGTGAATATGCATCTTGAACACGCGGATCATCAACCAAATGACTTTCTGCAATTTCAGAAGTTTCTCCCATAACTTTAATAAGATTTGCAGCCGTTGGGCTTTCGCCAGCGTGCGGTCGGGTTTCAGAAATAAGAGGATCAAACGGACGACGTGAACCACGAAGTCCCTCAAGAGACATTGCCCCTGATATATCGGCTAATTTTAAAAGCTGTTGTGATTCATACAGTGATAGCAAACCCACAGCTGTCATCACCTGACAACCGTTAATCAATGACAGCCCCTCTTTGGCTTTAAGTTCAAGAGGCTTAACGTTTTTCAAAGCCTCAGTACAATGAACAACTTTATCGTTTTGCCAAATTTCACCCTCGCCAATTAAAGCTAGTGCTAAATGCGATAACGGAGCTAAATCACCACTAGCTCCAACGCTACCCTGACTTGGAATAACAGGAATTAAATCATAATTTAAAAACTCAAGTATTTTTTCTATAACAGCAACTCGCACGCCACTATGTCCACGCGCAAGTGTATTCGCGCGTAAAATCATCATGGCTTTTGATTGAATCCTTGAAAATGGTTCACCAACACCCATCGAGTGCGAGCGAATTAAATTTCTTTGTAGTTGTTCAATTTCAGAATCAGAAATACGCACAGAAGAAAATGCACCAAATCCAGTATTGACCCCATACATCACTTCGCCATTTTTAATTCGAGATTCTATGTAATCTCGCGATTTGGTGATTTCTTTTTGAGCCGATACAGCAAGCTCAAATGTACCTTGTGTGAAAACCATTTCGTGCAAAGACTGAATTGTTATTGAGTGACCATCAATGATAAATTTTTTCATAGTTTTTTAGATATACATAACTGTCATAGTTCAGTCGACAGAGAAGTCGCTAAACTTCTCATTAAAAAACGAATTTAACATCTTAACTGCTATTCAAACAAGCATCGATAATTTAATTAATGTATGTTTAAAAAAAACTGCTCAAAACTTATCTATGTTTTCGACAAAGTTTCTATCTGATCCAACGTAATATCGCAATGCCCAATATGAAAACAAGTAGTCAATACGTGGCATGAGTTTACCGCTTTGCTTTCGACCTAGAATTTCAAAAGCGTTATCTTTCCACATATATTGCGAATCTATCCCATCACCTTCAAATTTAGGAAAATGTGTATTTGCTCCTAAAAATTTATCTACACTTTTTCTTTCAAACACGGCTTTCCATGGCAGATCCGGCGTTGGTGAATAAATAAAATCTTTATTATACCTTCTATCCATTTCTAACCCATCTAGAGGTAACACCATCGGTGTTTCGATAAAACTTGCAAAACACTGCTCAATAGATGACTTCATCAATGATCTATTTATTGAATAGTTCATTAAACATAAATAATCTCTCTTTGTATTTTTCATAGCAATGTATGAATTATTTAATGTTTCCTTAATCTGTTCTATGATCCATGCCGCATTTACAGTCGAACGATCGATCATATCAAATTCAGAATAAGCAGACCGAAAGTAATTTTCTTTTTTCTGAATTTCTTCAGTTATCAATAGTAATGACAAATGAGCAACCATACTCAAATGAACACCGCTCCAATCAGCGATACCATCAACAAAAAATGGACGATCAACTCCTAATAAATCGACAATATTTTGATTGCTTAAATAAAAATGAATAAATTTTTTATAGTTTTGCTGATCTAAGTAAAATAAAGCATTTAATCCTTGAATGTAGACTTGATTAATTTGACTTAATCTTTTTAGTTTTATGTTCTCAAGTTGACGTACAGCTTTCTTGACCTTCAGAAAGAGTGGATCATGATGATCTAGTGTTTTATACGCCCAAATAAAACCCAAGAACAACCCCTTAATCATGTCATTATTACCACCTGGCAACCAATACACATTTTCATATTGGCCTGATCCTTTTTTCCACTGATCGTTAATACGTGTAGTTGCGTGTACAGGCATAAGTGCACGAGCAAATGATTGCTGATCTTCAGTTATATCGACTAAGGTTACTAATGCCTGAATACTATTTTTAAATCTATGTAAAGCTTCAGAATTTTTTGTAACATTATAACGCATAGCTTGCGAGGCCGCATACATCGCTGTCCAAAGGGCAGAATCATAATCAAAATGTCTTTCATCATTTATTGTGTAATCAAACATTCCGAGTGTGTTAATATTATTCTGAAATGTGCTATTTTCGAAATAATCTGCTTTTTCAGTAATGCTATTTGCATAAGCCGTGTTTCTTAGAGCGACTTCTTTAAGTGTAAAATCATTGACTTCAATATTACGAAATCGAAGAAAATTTGGATGGCTTCTGTAAAATTTTAAATCAGTAAAATCATTGATATAGTAAAACTTCTTATGAATAAAATCTTCCGATTGGCGATAAGGATCTAACTCTGGCTGCTTTAAATACCATTTTTTGACCCCACTTATAAGTAGTTTATCAGCCACTCGAACTAAAAACGGATTTTCAACCGATTTCTTAATTTCAATTTTTTCTCGTTTATCGTCTTGATCTAAAATTGTTCTACAAGTCGTCACTTCAGATTTATTCAAATGAAATCGCATTAAATAAGAAGATTGAAACTCACTTTTAGTTAATGCAATATCATTTAGCTTTGTAATAAATTGGTGACGTTTTAATTCAAAATCAACAACCAACTGATCATTTGTCACAGTGGCTAATCTCCCACGATGCAGCCCTTGAATTGAATAACCATTCCATTTTTTAAAATAGTCTAAAATTATCACTGGCGAAGTCTTATCACTAATTTGAACCTGAGCTTGATAGTGACCAAAACTATCTTTTCCTTCAATATTATATCCCTCACAGGCAGACCTGGCATGTTCCGATACTGCGATAACGAATACTGTAGAAATAAAAAATTGTGCTAATTTCATTAAAACCTCATAGTTCAATAATTAACACTGCAATTCAAAGCCCGGATTCTGATAGTCCTAAGCTCATATATTATATTTGACCTTAAATAAATGTATATTTAGTTTACATTTATACAATTTTAAGTTTCACAATTGTCCTTTTTTAACTAAGCTAGATTTATGATAAATAAAGTTTTCCGCTTAAATCGCATAGCTCTGATTTTAACATTTATTCTGATATCTTCCTGCACCACTAAATTCAAAAGAGCCAAAGAGCTGATGGTTGAAAAAAACTATGATGAAGCTTTATCAATTATGGACGAACTCGTTGCGCGTGATCCGAGTGATTCAGATTATCAAGTTGGTCTCAAAGAAGCCAGACTCGGAGTCATCAGTCAAAGTCTTATCAAAGTCCGAATGACTCGCTTGGCACAAAACAACAATGAAAGCTGGGAACTGTTACGCAAAGTTTTTGAACAACAAAATTATTGGAACTTATTTCCAACTGGAGCTGTCGCTTTCACCCAAACAGAAGAAATTGATGAAGCATTTAAGAATATTAAAGCAGAAATCATTCAACTTGACCGAGATCACAAACCCCTTAGAATTCTCTATCTCATAGAACGTTATAAAAATTTATTCAGTGAAACTAAAAGAAAAAGCTTCGAGAACTCAACAGATCTAGCTCGTAAAGACTCTCGAAAATATTGTATCGATTTAGCTAAGTTAGGATCAAACCAAACATTTTACTTAAATGCATTTGTGAATAGCCTTTGTAATTACCTTGGTGTAAAAAGCAAAGCTCTCGATACTGAGCCAGAAATGTACAATCAGATTCGAATCAATATAGACCCTAGGTCAAATGTTCCACCACAGTTCGCTACTGCATTTAAAATTTATTTAGATAAAAAAATAGCCAAATCAGGCTGGATCAACTCGCAATCAAATAAACCAATGGTTGTTGAAATTGGAGGTGATTATTTTTTTCGCGAAATTACAACCCGAGAACCTCGAACACATACTTATTATGAAAAAATTCGAACTACAAATTCGAACGGAACGACGAGTGAAAGAGAGGAACCCCGTTATTTTTATTACAACGCTAACGTTGTTATTCAAGATTTTTCAACTGACCTAGTGTTAGTGAATAGTGATTCACATATCTCCATATTTAAAGATTTGTATGAATCAAATGCTCGTCGCACATACCACGATTATTCGAATTATGCAATCAATCTACATCCAGAGTCTACAGGTTACTCATATTCTGAAAGTGAATGGAGAGAAAAAGCCCTAAATCAGATAGCAAACAAGTACTTAAAAAATATAGAGACTATTTTTGATCAAAAGTACTGCCAAAATTTATCTGAGACTCAGAAAAAAGAAGTACTACTCAATCAATCACTGAAATGTATCCAACAAACGATTTTTAATGGTCAGCCCAAATATACTCCTGACATTATTCGAAGAACATTTGAAAAAGAATTTGCTGTTAATACTGACGAACTTCAAACTTTGTTTAGGATGATTTGGTAAAGCTATCTATATTAATTTTAACTTTGTCATTTCTTTTTCACAAGTTGATAAGTAATTGTCTTTGAAAAAAAGATAAACAAATACTCAATATACAGATCATAGCGAAAAAACTGATGAGGTTACTCATTTCACTAACTGCTGAATATTCGCTTTATAGTTCTCAGCAGTTTTCTCACCTGTAAACACAGCGCTGCCAGCCACAGCAATGTCAACGCCAGCAGCCCAGCATAGGCCTGCTGTTTTTTCATTAACACCACCATCAATTTCGATGAGATAATTGTATTTGTTTTCAGATCTTAGTTGAACGAGTTCCTTAACTTTATCAAGCTGCTCAGTCATAAAGCTCTGCCCACCAAAACCTGGCTCGACAGACATGACTAAAACCAAATCAACCATTGAAAGATAGGGCTTAATCAATTCCAAACTTGTTTTTGGTCGTAATGTAATTCCAGGCTTTACTCCACGAGATCTGATTTTTTTTAAAAGCTCAGACATTTGCTGCGTTGATTCCACATGCAATGTCAAATAATCAGCTCCAGCATCAATAAATTGATCAACATATTTCTCTGGTTGTTCTATCATCAAATGCACATCCAGTGGTTTTTTCGCATGAGGTTTTAAAGATTTTACGACAGGCATACCAATCGTTAGATTTGGAACAAAATGCCCATCCATCACATCAACATGTAAAAAGTCAGCTCCGGCTGTTACAACTTTATCAATTTCATTTTTCAAATCAGCAAAATCAGCAGATAAAATACTCGGAGCTATCATTTTTTTAGTCATAAATTTTCTGACCTTTTTTTATTGAGTTTGATTTTAAAAAATCTGATACCAACATTTTAGATTTAGACTCTGGCTGAACTTCTTGAAGTGTTAACTGTCCTGAACTTGTCTGTATCCATAACTCGTGATCTGTAACTTTAGAAACACACCCAATAGATTCTGTTGAATTCTCTGTTGCATAAAAAGTCTTATGCACTTTAAGTCTTTTACCAGTATGAATAAAATATGTTCCAGGCCCCATCGAAAAAGCACGCACTTTATTATGCAGTTTCTGAGCCGTGTGATTGAAATCAAGCAATGATTCTTCCTTTTCAATTTTAGGTGCAAAAGTCACTTTTGATTCATCTTGCTCTTGTGGAACGAGATTACCACGAATATAGTCCATCATCTCAACTTGTAGTAAATCACAACCTAAAACAGCTAAATGGTCATACAGCTGTGTGGCATTGATATGCTGATCTAAGACAACTTTACGTTCACCAATAACAGGGCCTGCATCTAGCTTTTTAACCATTCGCTGAAGACTCACACCCGTAATGTCATCACCAGCCTCAATTGATCTTTGAATAGGAGCCGCTCCACGCCAAAGCGGCAACAAACTGCCATGCACATTTACAGCTCCAAAACTAAAACTATCTAAAAATTCTTGAGATAAAATCTGTCCAAAAGCCACAACAACAGCTATTTCAGCTTTCCATGATTTAATGATTTCAAATTGCTCTGGCTCTTTACGTAAATTTTCAGGAGTTAAAACTGGAATATTTTTTTCTAAAGCGAGTACTTTAACCGGAGATGGTGTCAGCTGCATTTTACGTCCACTCGGACGATCTGGTTGAGTAACAACACCCACAACTTCAAAATGAGAGTCTTGTAATAAAGTTTTTAAATGTGTTGCTGCAAAGTCAGGGGTTCCTAAAAAACAAACGCGAACAACACTCATAATTAGACTTTCTCTTTTTTACGCTCGCGTGCGTTTTGCAGTTCTTCTTTTGTTGGGTATCCACTTTTTTTGATTTGGTTTTTGATTTTGTTACTTTTAGTAAAACTAATGTGATCTATAAAAAGTGTTCCCTCAAGATGATCCATCTCATGTTGAATAACAATGGCTAATAAGCCATCAGTCGTAAAACGAATTTCTTTGCCATCTAAATCAAAGGCTTTTATTTCAACTTTTTCAAATCTTTCAACTGTTTCAAAAAAACTTGGTACAGATAAACAGCCCTCGTCGAAAGTTGTTTTGCCTTCACCTTTAACAATTTCAGGATTGATTAAAATCAAAGGTTGCTTGACCTGTTTTTCAAGATCTGTCATCTCGTCGTACTCATAACGGCGCCCCTCTTCATCTTTAGGACGAGCATCAATCACGAGCATGCGAATCAACTCACCCACTTGTGGTGCAGCCAAACCAATACCGTTAGCATCGTACATAGTATCAAGCATATCTTGAGCCAATTTTTTAAGTTCGGGTTTAAAATCAGTCACAGTTTTTGAAACTTCGCGCAGTAATGGATTCGGGTAAGTTAAAATTTCAAGAATAGCCATACGAACTCCTTACAAAATAAAGACCAGTCATTTTTAAACGATTACTTTTTAAGACGCAACAAGAAGAAGCCGCCAATCCCTGACATAATAACATTTGCACCCCATGCAGCAATGAGAGGCGGCAATGTTCCATGGTTACCCAGGGTTTGCATTGAGCTATACAAAATCCAATAAAAAAGCACGAGCCCTAAAACTAAACCAACGTTTTTAGCCATACCGCCGTTACGGGCTTGTCCTACGCAAAAAGGTAGTGCCAATAAACTCATAACTAATCCCGCTAAGGCGTAGCTGAGTTTCGAAAAATAATCGACCTCGTATTTGACTGTATCTAAACCAGCTTCTTTGTTTTTAGAGATATATTGCGCTAATTCGTTGTGGGTTAACATATCCGCAGTCTGGCCCGTATTTCTTAAATCTTTTGCATCTTCACTCATCACAATGGATTTCTCTTTGAATTTATCATTCATCGGAAAACTAGATTCTGAAGTAAATACTGAAATGGTTCCATTTTTAAGCAACCACTTTGATCCTTCCATAACCACTGAATCTGCTGTTAAAAGTTGCTTTAAATTCCATTTTTCATCAAAAAAATATAGAGATAAACCTTGAGCTAAATTTCCCTCAGAATTCAATGTTTTGATGTTAAAAATGGTATTTCTAGAACGATACCAAATTTTATCATACTTAATCGTCTGAAACTTTGATGGCTTACGCTCAATATCGTTGAAGTAAACAAAGTTTTTTTGACGCATAAACGACGGCAATAATTTATCGCTAGAGATGTAATCCGCAATAGCTAATACGGCTAAAGAAATCATAATCCATCTCGAAATTCGAAATAAACTCATGCCTGCTGCAAATAACGCAATGAGCTCAGAGCCTTTGTTCAATGTTGATATGGCTAAGACCATTCCAACGACAGATGCCACTGGTAACATTTTGTGAATAATCTCTGGCAAATAATACAAATAGTAATTAAAAAAAATAGATCCATCGACAGAGTTAAAACGAATAACTGTCGACATCACATCTGTTGCTAAAAACAATGAGACAAAAATCACAAGCCCTGCGGCAAATGAAGACCAAAATAAACCTAAAATATAACGATCAATACGATTCACAAAAATAGTGTGCCTTATTCTTGACTCAAGCGGTATTGTGATATGTACTTTAGTCATGGCTTTACGCGTCTTATTAGCTGATGAAAGCACCACAATTAAAAAAGTCCTGCAATTAGCCCTGTCTGACATGGGTGTTGAGGTCAAAAACGTACCCTCTGGTATCGACGTTTTAAGTGTTGCGCTCGACTTTCATCCTGATATTATTTTTGCAGATATTCTTTTGAGCAAAAAAAATGGTTATGAAGTCTGCGCTGAAGTTAAAAATAACTCTGAATTAGCTAAAATCCCAGTTGTTCTCATGTGGAGCAGTTTCATGGAGTTTGATGAAAAACTCGCGCAAAGATCGAACTATAATGGACAACTTGAAAAGCCATTTGATACTGAAATTCTAAGATCACTTGTTAATCGCCTTGTCGCTAAAACAAATTCGCATCCTCTTAAAGGTTTGCTTGAGTTTCCGACGATTCCAGATTTCGTAGAAGCTGATCCCAAAGCCGCAAGACAGAAACAGTCTCAAGCCTCTACCAATTCTCACACTATTGAAGAAGTTGATCTTGATTTTGGCGAGAAAACATCCCCTGGAATCAAAACAGGAACCCCTCGAGGGCCAAGCTCTCTTGAAGTTAATAACACACGAGTGGATTTAAACAATCCTGCTGAAATTCAACTTGAAACTGAAAACTATGGCGACTTTGAAGAAGTCATTCTTGTAAAATCTGAAAGCAGTGCAACTCAGTTCAACAATAAAATCAAAAGCCAAGTTCAAAGTTACATTGAAAATACATTTGCTAAACCATCTCCTCTCGGAAATCAGCACAACCATAAACCTATTTTTGACTCTATTCCTGAGATTGATATTCCAACTAAACCCACTCAAAACCAACATCAGTCATTGGGGTCAGGGTATGGAATGCCTCCAACGCAGCAAAAATGGCAACAACAAATTGATGAAAACTTAATCCGCGAAGAAGTTCGCGTTATGGCTGAAAAAGTGTGCTGGCAAATCATTCCAGATCTAGCTGAAAAGCTCATTCGCGAAGAACTTAAAAAAGTCATGCAAGATATTGAAAAATCGATCTAATGTTGCTAGTTTCCTAGTCGATGAATATAAGTGAATTAATTAAAGCCGCAATCAAAGAAGACATGCCTTCGGGCGATGTTACAACTGAATCTTTAGCCGTACGCCCAAAAATGGGTGAAGCTATCTTAAAAGCTAAAAACGACTTGGTTTTATCAGGGTCTGTGATTTTCGAACAAACTATCGAATTTCTAGAACCTAATGTTAAAATTAAATGGTTTTTTGAAGAAGGTGATTTTGTTTTCAAAGGACAAAACATCTGTCAAATCGAAGGCGATCTTTTACAAATTCTAAAAGCTGAACGCGTTGCTTTAAATTTCTTAGGGCAGTTATCTGGTATTGCAACTCTCACAAGACAATTCGTCAAAGCTGTTGAAGGCACTAAAACCAGAATTCTTGATACTCGTAAAACAACACCTTTATTTCGTGAACTTGAAAAAAGAGCTGTGGTTCATGGTGGTGGATTAAATCACCGTTTTAATTTATCTGATGCAATTCTTATTAAAGATAATCACATTAGCCTTATGGGCGGCATCACTGCAGCTGTTACTCGCACTAGACAGCACTCAACTTTACCTATTGAAGTTGAAGCCTCTAACATCGATCAGGTTAAAGAAGCTGTTTCACTGAATGTAAATCGTATTTTACTAGACAACATGAATAATGAATTACTGACTGAAGCGCTCAAACATATTCCAGAACAAATTAAAACAGAAGCTAGCGGCAATATGTCTTTAGACCGTGTTGGTTCTGTTGCAAAACTCGGAGTTGATTATATTTCTGTTGGCGCACTGACGCACTCAGCACCATGTGCAGATGTTAGTCTTTTATTTGACTGGAACTAATTTATTTTTTGGACAAAAGAGGTCGTAGACAATGGCAAAGCAAAATCCTGTATCTGATATTAAAATCGGTCATGTAACAGCACACTGGGCTGAATCTCACGGTTTATCGTGTAATTACTTTGAATCTCTCGACAGCACAAACGCTCTTGCCAAAGAAGAAGCTTTTAACGAGCTTGAAAACATTCATCTCTATATCACTGAAACACAAACAGCAGGACGCGGTCGCGGCGATCACAAGTGGGAAAATCCTGAGCCCGGCTCAAGTTTGCTTTCAAGTTGGTCTTTTCAAGTGCAACAAGCACCTACTCCGTTTATTACTTCAATCATTGGTATTTGTCTTTACAATGCTGCTAAAAACACATGGCCATTTTTAGATTGGAATTTAAAAGCCCCAAATGATCTCTACGTCGGCGAAAATAAAATTGCTGGCTTACTGACAGAAACAGTTACTCAAGGCAATCAATTTCGTTTGATTATTGGTTTAGGGTTAAATGTTTTTGATCATCCCGAATCAATTAAAAACTCGACAGACTTATTTGCTGAATTACAAAAATTAACTTCGACAGATGATAAATACGATCACTTTCCTTTGCTAGGTGAAGATTGGATCAAGTTCATGGATCGCTTTTTATTTGAGATCTGCGCAGTTATCCCTGAAGCTCACACAACACCTGAATTTACAATGCAGCAATCAATGCTTTATTTATTTAACCAACATAAAAATTTAAAAATTAAATATCCTAACTTTAAATCTTTACAAGAGGATTTATGGCGTTAGTTCACACTCCAGAACAACCTGAGTTTGGACAGAGCTGTCCTGATTTTACGTTACCTGGTGTTGATGGTAAAACATACTCGCTTAAAGATTTTCAAAACAATAAGCCTTTGGTTATAATGTTCATTTGCAACCACTGCCCTTATGTTAAAGCCATCGAAGATCGTCTCATTCAATTAGGGCACGATTTAAAAGATGAACACATTAACGTTGTGGCTATTTGTTCAAATGACGAAAATAAATACGCTGAAGATAAATTTGAAAATCTTAAAGCTCGTTATTATGAAAAAAACTATTCTTTTATTTATTTACATGATCTATCACAGCAAGTGGCTAAAACATTTGGAGCAGTTTGTACTCCAGATTTTTTTGTTTATGATGCAGGATCAAAACTCAAATATCGTGGCAGATTAGATGATAACTGGAAAGAACCAAGTCAGGTCACTCACCGCGAACTTTACCATGCCGTCATGGATTTAAATAACAATCAGCAAATTTCTTTTAAACAAACTCCATCAATGGGTTGCTCAATGAAATGGAAGGCCTAAGTGATTAAACACACTATTTTTGCAATCGGCATTGGAATGCTTATATTTTTTCTTTATCTCATGCAATACACTGGCGCCTTTAAGCCCATCACCATTGGCTTAGATAAACGTGGGCCATACACATTAATTTACAAAGAGCACACTGGGGCATATCACAAAATAGTTTCACAAATCGAAGTTGTTGAAAAATGGGCTAGAGAAAATAATCTTAAATGTCGTTTAAGCTTTGGCCAATACTTTGATAATCCAAGTCTTGTCGAAGAAGGCCGTTTGCGCTCTAGAGGCGGCTGCCTTATTGATCCGGAAAATCCCGAAGAAACAAAAACATTTGAAACTCTTAAAAACAAATTACCTGAAGATTTTAAAACTGATACTTTTTCAGAGACCAAAGCTGTCGTTGCACTTTTCACAGGATCACCTGGCATAGGCCCTCTTAAAGTTTATCCTAAAGCCGATGATTTTATCGAAACAAATAAATTGATCCGCCAGGGATCAATTTTTGAAATTTACGAAATATTTGATCAAAATGCTATGCAAACTGTTTATATTTGGCCTATTCAAGAATAGGCCAATTTACTTTATTCGCACTGAACAATTTTAATTTTGACTCTTAAGTTATCTGAAATTGCACTTGCTCGTCCAGATCCGATAACAGCTATAGATTCATTAGCTCTTAGGATAACATCCTCACCGCATCCAGATTGCAAGATGTGCCCAGCTTTAGAGAGCTTAACTTTAGCTTTTACTGTTGTTTCTTCTGCTTCAGCCTCACCGACAACAACATCGCCCTTTTGACCAGCTAAAAATATTTCTAACTGTGCTTTTGCTGAAGTTCGCGCATCAAGTCTTACGTTAATTTTTTGAGTTGCATCTTCAACAACAAGCTTCTCACCAGCCTCTAAGTGAACTGGTATGGCCGCCGTGCAAGCATGACGCTCGATTATTTTATCTTCGCTTTTGACTAAATTTAAATTTAAAGGAACTGAATACAAAGATTGGGAAGGGACGATGAGTCTTAACTTGTTAGACGCAGTACTAGCGCAACCCTGTCCCGCTAGTTGAACATCACCAATAACTGCTGCATGTAAAGATCCAGATGTCACTAGAGTCGTAAATCCAATACTCACTAGAATCATTTTTATGTTTCTGTTAAGACGGTGTGATGGTTTCATTATGTCCTCCTTTGGTGTTATTCAGCTTTAAGTGAGAGCCTAATCCTTGCTTTCAACAAATTCTTAAAACTTATAAGTACTTATTACAATTTTGGTGCCAAAAATTGTGGTGACAAAATGTCAGCGTTTGCTTCAGACGCAACAAGTCTTGCTGACACAACCAAAACACGACTTTTTAATCTGTTTCAGTCGAAATAGATGTATATGATTTTCGATTCTCGTCAACAAGTCTCTTTTGTTCAAGCTGATATCGAAATTGGCCAAAAATTTCGTGGTCTTTATCAATCGTCTCAAAAATTTTTGCATTACTTTGCCGAGCACAAATATCAATTCAAATTTGACTTAGAAATCATGGGTCAAGTTTCTGAACTCATGGGTTCTCAAAATTATAAATTTCACTCTGAACAAGATTTTCAAAAATTTCCTGCTCTATCGTATAAATATCTATCTGAATTATGTTACTTAGGATTACTGAAAAACAATCTATGTCTAAACTTTGGTGGTGATCATAGCATTGCTTTATCAACGATTAATGCGAGTCTCAAATACGATCCAAACACACTCGTCATATGGGTTGATGCTCACCCTGATATTAATGATGCCCAACATAGTTTTACTGGCAATTTTCATGGTATGCCTGTTCATTACTTGATCGAGCAAAATAAACGACATCAGTCATTTAATTGGATGAGTGAAAAACTCGACACCAATAATTTAATTTATCTTGGTTTACGAGATATCGATGCCTATGAACAACAGTACTTAATCGATCAGAAAATACAGTTTTATACGAGTGATATGATTCGCGATCAGGGTTTGAAACATATCTTAGCTTCACTTTTACCCAAAATTAATCAGCACGATCATATTCATTTGAGTTTTGATATTGATAGTATGGACCCGGATTTAAATTTATGCACTGGCGTACCTGTGGCTGGCGGCCTATCTATTCAACAAGTAAGTCTCATTGCCGAGTTTATACAAAAAACTAGAAAACTTAAAACTATAGATATCGTTGAAATTAATCCAGACTTAGCTCAGCACTCATCTGATTTGGCTGATGTCTTTGATATCGTACAACATTTTCTAAATAAATTAATTTCACCAATTTCGGTGAATTTAACAAAGGATAAACAGATTGAAGATCAAGGAGATTTTAATGATCGTTTTTTTTGAAAAAATACAGCAAAATTTTAAATTTAGATCTTTAGATATGTTGAATCATAGTCCCAAGGTTCAATTTGAAATGCAACTGGGCAACTACACTCTCAAAACCGCTTCTGAAATTCAAGAGCTTAAGTCTGCATTTAAATTACGACATCGCTGCTTTTATGGTGGCAGATCTGAACAAATGGACATTGATGAATTCGATTCAGTTTGCGATCACTTGATTATTATCGACAACACCAATAAAAATGTTGTTGGAACTTACCGGATGAATAACTCGACAAGTTTATTTGATTTTTACTCACAAACAGAATTTGACATGAAATCATTTATTTTACCTTTTACTAATTTTGTCGAATTAGGTCGTGCCTGCATTGATTCACAACATCGTAACGGCAGAGTGATTACTTTGCTCTGGAAAGGCATCTATTTTTACATGAAACATGTTAAAGCTGATGTTTTATTTGGTTGCTCGAGCATAAAAAATGCAACTCCTGAACAAGCCGCTTTAGTGTATAGATATTTTCAGCAAAAAGGTCTTGTTAGTGCAAAATACCAAATTAAACCTCGATTAAGCTATAAAGTTCCATTTTTCGAAGAAAACTACGGTCAATACCAAGACGATTTAACCGATTCACAAATTAAAGCTGCTGAAGAATTGATTCCTTCGTTACTTAAGACATATATCAAAGCTGGTGCCGAGATCTTGGGTGAGCCCGCTTATGATCACGATATGAATACTATTGATTTTTTAACCTGTCTTAAAACACAAAACTTAGCCCAAAAATTTGAGCGCAAGTTTGAAAGAATGAGTTCGTAGATTTTATTGCAGACGTATTAAATTTTTCGGTTTAATCTGTTCTACAAAAGTGGCTTAATAAGAAATGAAGACTTTTTCTTGAGGCCATTTTTGTGGAAATATAAAACGTGGAAAATTTTAAAAAACCTAATTTTGATGAATACCTACAATTTGAGCTCGTTTTTAACGATTGGCAAAAAAACCAATCGCCACTTTGGAATTTTGAAAAAATATCTGAAATATGCCATGATCAAACTGCGTTTCCCTTGTGGAAAATAGTCTGTGAAAATAAAAACTCAATCAAAAAGCAAAATGAAAAAACAACTTTAATACTTGTTGGTGGAGTTCATGGATTAGAACGTATTGGCAGTCAGCTTTGTATTTCAATGCTTGAAAAATACTATCAGCTATCAAGTTGGGATCAGATTTTTCTAGAAAAGCTCGAACATTTTCGATTAGTTATTATTCCATTTGTTAATCCTGCCGGAATTCAAAGCCGTACAAGATCAAACCCTAATGGGGTTGATTTAATGAGAAATGCTCCGATTGAAGCTACAGAAAAAGTACCTTTTTTAGCTGGTGGTCATAATCTTACTCATAAATTGCCATGGTATCGCGGCAATCCACAACAAATGGAAAAAGAAGCAGAATTTTTAATTCACGAAATTGCAACTGAATCTAATAGATCTAAATTTACTGTTAGTTTAGATATTCACTCAGGTTTTGGGCTAAACGATCAAATCTGGTTTCCATGGGCCTTTACTAAAAAGCCATTTCCAAAATTAGACTTTATGACTCTCATGATGGAAAAGTTCGAACAAATATTTCCTTATCATATTTATACAATCGAACCACAGTCCAAAGTGTACTGCACTCATGGTGATCTTTGGGATTATATTTTGCATGAAAAAGTTCAAAATCTAAATATGATTCCTTTAACTTTAGAACTTGGTTCATGGATCTGGGTTAAAAAGAATCCTTTTCAAATATTTAAATTAGATGGTTTATTTAATCCGATTAAAAAGCACCGCATTCGCAGAACTATACGCCGGCATCAGCTTTTTATTGATTTTCTGATGCGCTTTTTAATTTACACCCAAAGTGAGCAATTTAAAAATATTGATCTTATCGAGTACTACAATAAAGGAATCGAAAAATGGTATCCACAAATCCAAAAAATTGGATCCTCATCAGAGGTTTAGCTCGTGGCAGAGGCCACTGGGCTAGTTTTCCTGAGCATCTAAGACAAGCTTTTCCGAATGATTGGTTTTATTTTATTGATATTCCAGGTAATGGTGAATTAAGTGATACGCCAACTCCACTTTCAATTTCTGATTTTGTACCCTTTTTTGAAGAGCAATTAAAAAAACAAAATTTTAATCCGCAAAGACCCACTTTAGGATTATCACTGTCTCTTGGTTCAATGAGTATGGTTGAGTGGGCCAAACAAAAACCATCACTTTTTCAAAAGATTATTTTAATGAATACCAGTGCAGCTAATTTTTCTTCAGTATTCAGACGATTAAGCCCCACAGCACTTATTTTGGGTTTTAAATTGTTGTGGGTCAAAGATCCTATCAAAAGAGAAATATTATCATTACTTGCCACTACATCTTTAAATAAAACAGAATTACTCAATCAACACTCAGATGATTTGAAAAAACTTGCTGATTACAGCACTGTTCATGGTACACAAAAATTAAATATTTTAAGACAGCTCATTGCAGCTGCGCTTTACCGATTTCCACAACAAAAACCTTGCGATGTTATTTTGATCAATGGTCACAAAGATAAATTTGTTTCGCCAAAATGTTCAGAAATGATCGCCAAGACGTGGATGTTAAATCTCATTCAACATCCAACTGCTGGACATGATATTGCTTTTCAATTTCCTGAATGGATTATTGAGCGGATGAAGCAAAACAATGTAATAATTGATTAAAAATTAAGCTTTGATGGTCTTTTTAATACATATGTGATCAATTTTAATTTATTTGATGATTTTGTTTGAAACGCTAAAAAAACCTGTCTTATATTGAGCTAACAAGGGGTTAATATGAACAATACATTAATACTTAGAATACTAGTTTTAATAGGCTTAACTTCTATTATGTCAGTTCGTGCTTCAGCCTCGCTTATCAACTCTATCGCTAAAAATGCGTCTATAGCCTGTTTTGATTCAACAGTTAAAAGCGCCATACAAAAAATAATTACTGATGCAAACACTGTTAATACCGATTTAGATCTTATTGGTTTTCAAGCTGACAAATGTATTTTCAATCCAAAAAATGATGCAATCGAATGTTTAAATAAAGAGAGTAAAATCGTTTTCACAGTCGAATTGCAAAAACTTGAACCACTACCTTCTACACAAAACGAAAAATCTTATTTATTTTCGTTCAAAACTGGTAACGAAAACATCAGTGTTATTTACGATATCGAAGTCACAAAATATTTAACTTCTCAAAAATGCGAAGTCACAAAGATTGAATCACATACAGAACTACCATAAACCAGACTCACGACATAAGTCGTAAATGATATGACGTACTCACTGGTGAATTGTATAAAGAATATGTAAACACAGACCATCGTCCGTCATGAGGAACTCACGATCAACCGATTAGTATTCAATATAAAATAAATTTAATCGGGAGTACACATGCTTAATGCAGTCATATCAAAGTCTATTTTTATTTACTTTATTACATGCTTTATAACTGCAAACTCATTTGCTCAGAGTACGTCCGATAATTTAGATCTTTTAATAGACCCACAATTACAAGGAAAATATGGACTAACTTATATTAAAGGAAACAGCGTTAGGCTGACCAAAAAAACTGCTGACCGCAGTACTTTTTATGATAATGAAGTTGCACAAGTCAGTAATGGATATATCTCAGCAACACCATGTTTCAGTAATAAAGAAAAATTTTGTATTGGCAACTTAGATACATCGACCAATCGAGGTGTTTTTCGTATGTATGAATATACAAAAGACAATAAATCTGATTTGGTCCAAGTCACTTGTGATGCAAAAGATTTTGCGACAAGTAAAAATAAAAAACTAACTAATTGCCGTTCTTATTCTCCGACTACATGTCAAAAATGGGAAAACTATCAATTTAACGATCCTTATTACAAAATGTATTCAGCTCTTAATCTCAAAGTTAAAGAGTGTTCTGATATGATTACCGCTTTGAACAATATCCGCTCTAAGTTAAATAATCTATTTTCATCGAGTTCAAATGAGCGGGATGATTCGCAAAGAACAATAGAAAAAATGGCTTCATTTAATCAATCACTGTACACTCAACTCACCACAAAATCTGATACGAGTCTGGCATCGTATACACCAGATTCATTAGCTGATCGATCAGACGAAATTAATCGTGTTAATTATGAATGTGCTAAACTGAACGACACGCATAGCAAGATGATCAAAGTTAGAGAAATCAGTTCAGGTCATGATTCACGTTTAGAACAAACAGGAAAAACCAGCCCTAATGGTACTGCAAAATAAAAAAATCCCCGAAAAACAAAGTCTTTCGGGGATTCTCTACTTAATTTAATTTTAAAATTTAAAAACTAAATCTTACCGCCAGAGCGAATCAAGTTTAATGCAGATCCTGCTTTAAACCATTTTAATTGCTCAGCATTATATGTGTGTTTGATTTCAATTTTATCAACTGAACCATCAGCATGTTTAGCTTCTAAGAATAAATTTTTACCCGGAGCTAAATCATTTAAACCTTTGATTGTTAAAGTGTCTTTTTCTTGAACTTTATCATAATCTTTTGGATTAACAAAAGTCGCAGCTAAAACACCTTGTTTTTTCAAGTTAGTTTCATGGATACGTGCAAATGATTTTGTGATCACGGCAGTACAGCCCAAAAATCTTGGAGACATCGCTGCATGTTCACGAGACGAACCTTCACCGTAATTTTCATCACCAATGATCATCCATGATTTACCAGCTTTTTGGTATTCACGCGCAATCTGTGCAAATTCTTTAACATCACCAGTGATTTGATTTTTACCTTTACCGATTTCACCGCCGAAAGCATTATCAGCACCTAACAACATGTTGTCAGAGATTTTATCTAAGTGACCACGGAAATTTAACCATTTACCACCTGGGCTGATATGATCAGTTGTACATTTACCTTTAGCTTTGGCTAACAACAAATGACCTTCGAAATCTTGACCATTCCATTTTGTAAACGGTTGTAAAAACTGTAAACGTGGTGAGTTATCAGCAATCGCAACTTTTGCCGAAGCACCAGCTGGTTTTTGATAACCTTCAGTATCAGGTACAAAACCTTTTTCTGGCAATTCAGGAGCTTGTGGCGGTTGTAATTTAACTTTACCATTTGGACCAACTAACTCGTCTGTTAGCGGATTGAAATCTAAACGACCTGCAAGACCAAGCGCCATAACAACTTCAGGTGATGCGATAAATGCTAAAGTTTCCATATTAGCATCATTACGTCCACGGAAGTTTCTGTTAAACGAAGTTACAATTGTATTTTTCTCACCTGATTTAACATCATCACGTTTCCACTGACCGATACATGGTCCACACGCATTCGCTAATACTGTCGCACCAACAGCTTCAAACGTTTTCATTTGGCCATCACGAGTGATTGTATTTTGAATTTGTGTTGATCCCGGAGAAACTAAAAACGGTTGATTCATTTTCAAACCAATTTTCATAGCCTGCTCTGCTAACATCGCAGAACGACCAATGTCTTCGTATGAAGAGTTTGTGCAAGATCCGATAAGTGCAGATGAAATTTTAGTTGTCCAACCATTTGATTTAGCTTCTTCAGCTAATTTCGAAATAGGACGAGCCAAATCCGGAGTATGCGGACCAACTAAATGTGGTTCTAATGCAGATAAATCAATTTCATAAACTTCATCGAAATATTTTTGTGGATGAGCAACAACATCATCGTCTGCTCTTAAGATATCTTTATTAGCATCAGCAATAGCTGCTAATTCTGCGCGGCCAGTTGCTTTTAAATAACCAGCCATTTTCGCATCATACGGAAACACTGAACAAGTTGCACCTAACTCAGCACCCATGTTTGTGATTGTCGCTTTACCAGTACAAGAAATACTGTCAGCACCTTCACCAAAGTATTCAACGATTTTATCAGTTCCACCTTTAACAGTTAACATTCCGCAAAGTTTTAAAATAACATCTTTTGCAGAAGTCCAGCCGTTCATTTTACCTTTTAAGTGAACACCGATCAATTTAGGATTTTTAACTTCCCAAGGTAAGCCCACCATAACATCTGAAGCATCAGATCCACCGACACCAACAGCACACATACCTAAACCACCCGCATTTGGCGTATGAGAATCTGTACCAATCATCAAACCACCTGGGAAGGCATAGTTTTCTAAAATAACTTGGTGAATAATACCAGCACCTGGTTTCCAAAAACCGATATTGTATCTAGAAGTCGCTGTCGCTAAGAAATCAAAAACTTCTTTGTTCGTTGTATTTGATGCAGCCATATCTTTTTCTTTACCTTGATACGCTTGAATCAAGTGATCACAGTGAACTGTTGATGGAACAGCTGCTTCATCTTTGCCGGCTAAGATAAATTGTAAAATAGCCATTTGCGCTGTTGCATCTTGCATTGCTACGCGATCTGGTCTTAATAACAAGAACGAAGAACCACGGTTAATCTCTTGATTTTGTGGATCATCTAAATGTCCGTAAATAATTTTTTCAGCTAAAGTTAATGAACGGTTTAAACGTTTGCGAATAACTTCTGTTTTTTCGCGAGTCGTTTGATAAACCTTTTTCACCATTTCAGGTGTTGTTTCGATTTTTGCAGCCATAAGAACCCCTTTTGGTTTAGTTATATTTTCAATTCGTTTTCATTTCTATCTTCGGCTAAGATCATACAAGAAAAAATTGAATATTTGGAATATAATTTAGTCGTTTTAGGAATAATTTAGTGCTAATATATTAACTATGATAGACGGTATCGAAGCCCTCATTGCCCTGGATCGCACTGGTACAATCAGCGAAGCTGCTGCACAGCTGCGCATAACACAATCCGCCGTCAGTAAACGTCTGCAATCACTACAAGACGAGCTGCATTACAAACTGATCGAACCCGATGGTCGCAGAGTTCGATTAACCTCTGAGGGACGTCAGTTTCTCGAAAGAGCTAAACCCCTGCTTGCAGAATTCAAGAGTCTCAAAGATTTAAACTTAACAAAAGGTCATATGCGTTACGCTATCGGTCTTGCCGATTCTATTGCGGCCACTTGGGGGCCAAAACTCATTAAACAAGCTTTGCGCAAAATTAAAAACCTCGAGTTCGATCTACACGTTCACCGCAGCACTTTGGTTGAAGAAAACGTCAAACTTGGCCGCTATGATTTAGGTATTTGCGTGCCACAACAGCGTCATTTTTCGCCACAGAATTTGATTTCAACCAAAATTTTAGATGAACCGCTTGTTTTTGTTTTTAACCGTTTCGATGCCGACAACATGAATGAAACAAATAAGGTTATTACAATCGAGAAAAACTCAGGCACCTGGAAAACACTCGAAGACAAACTGCAAAAAAATATTAAAATTAAAAATGCAGATTTTATTTTTGTAGAATCATTTTTAGCCATCACACAAATGGTCAAAGAAGGCTTTGGTCACGGCGTTATTCCATTAGGAGTGGCACTGAATCAAAACCTACCCAAAAAAAGTTATGTCGTATTCACGCCGAACATTGACCGCGATATTTATTTAATAGGTCGAAAAAACATTTTCTTACAAGAGCCAATTCAGGAATTCACTGAAACTCTAAAAGAACTCGCTCGAGATTTATTCTAACACTAAAAAGGTATATAACATGAAACAAGATCTCTTACCGCAACAAATTGATTTACGCAAAAAAGCTAAAACAGAAAAAAAAGATCTATTTATGAATTTTTTCAAAACCGGACCCGGTCAATACGGCGAAGGTGATATTTTTATTGGTGTTACCGTTCCAGATATGCGATCTGTCGCCAAAATTTATTCGCAATCGAGCTTAAAAGAAATCGACATTCTTTTGCAAAGTGAAATTCATGAGGACCGACTTTTAGGACTGACTATTTTAGTGATTCAATACGAAAAAACAAAAGATCTGTCGATGAAAAAAAAGATCGTGCAGTTTTACTTAAAAAAAACAAAACGAATCAATAACTGGGATTTAGTCGATTTATCGGCTTACAAGATTTTAGGTGATTACTGTTTTCTGACAAATAACTATGCTACTTTAGACAAGCTTTCAAAATCGAAATGGCATTGGGATAGACGTATATCGATAGTTTCAACTTTAAGACCTATTCAAAGAAAAAAAACTGATATCACATTTAAAATGGCTCCAAGGTTTTTAACAGAGACCGAAGATCTCATGCATAAGGCTACGGGTTGGATGCTTCGCGAAGCTGGCAAAAGAAATTTACCAGAGCTTAAAAAATTTATCACACGCTATGGTCATAAAATGCCACGCACGATGCTTCGATATGCAATTGAGAAGTTTCCCGAAACTGAGCGAAAAAAAATTTTAATCGCGACTAAAAAGTGACCCCACAACTACTCCATGAATAGCGAAAAACCTCTGGGATTTTAAGTCCGGACCTTGGGCTTGATTTTAAGTCAATCGGTCACTTACGTTCTACGGATAACCTTTATAACATTTCTAAAATTACTAAAATCTGCAAGCAAATCAAAATAATTCGTAAAAGCTCTAAAGTCAGCTTGATATACTGACGAACATGCTTGTAGTTGGTTTGCATGTTGGCCTCCTTTCGAATCAAAGGAAGCTTACGTTATTCAAAAAGCTGTGGGGTCAATCTACAGCTTTTTGCATTTTGCGGACCGTGCCAATTATCTATAACATGTATCTGATTAAATTTTTGATCCGAGTTTAGAATTTAAAAAACAATCTAATCTTTAAGCAAAATATCAATACACTTTCATTTCGTTTTTATTTTGTTTTCTCTTACTCAAGAAAACTAAAATTACATTCAAAACTCAAACAGGCAAAGCTATTCAAAAAGAACTTAATTTATTTAACATAAAGGAGTTCTTATGAAAAAAACGTTACTTACAGCTATAGCTTTAATTTCGATCAATGCCAGCGCAGATATCTTTTCGAATTACCAAGCGCAAGGACAAAAAGCTTTAGCACTAGCTTTAAATCCCGTTTCAGCAAAAGAAGATGTGATTTTTGAAACACAAAATCTTATTAAACTTGGATACCAAATTATGGATCTTTACCAAGTTAAATTTACGGAGTGTGTTGAGCAATTTGCACAACTTAAAACAGTCGATGCTGACCTAAATCAATTATCTTATGAACAAATTGATAAGTTATATCACGAGGGTGAAGGTTTAGTAAAAGCACCAAGAACTTGCTACAAAGGTCGCTCGTTAGTTGTTCACCCTTACCAAATGATCGCTTTAGCTAAAGAAAATAGATTAGTTTCTGAAAAAGAAGCTGTCGAACACGAATTTACTGAAGTTATTGAGCGTGCTGGAAAGTTTAAAAGCTTATTAGGATTATAAAGACTTAATAAAGAGACTATACTTGTAGACTTTTGAATAGTCTCTTTATAACTTAAACTCATTTCTTTACGGTTTAAATTCAGGCTTAACAACCAAGGCTTGCGCATCAGTTAACGAGTCTGAAAAACTAAATTTATTTTCTGGCAACAAGACCATTAAATCATTTTGGCCACGGCCCTTTGTTAGATCAACAGTTAACTGCTCGTTTGCTTTAACATGTACACTTTGTGCCGATAGATCAACAAATGACTGATCTTTGTCATCCATCGAAACTGAAAAATATTTTGAATCTGATTCTAAATAATCATCTATAAGAACAGAGCTTTGTTCATTATGTGTAACCAGGGCTTTAAAGTTTAATTTATTTTCTGAATCGACTTTAAGCGATGACACGCGCGCTTCAACTATAACAACAGTCGAGTTATTGAATGTCGTCAAATCCGCAGTGTCTATAATAGCTTCATCGTATTTTTCTTTACCTTTAAGTTTTTGCACTTCGTCGGGTTTATCTTTAACTTTATCCACAGAATCCTCAAAAGCTTTGCGAATGGCTTTAGCTTTGATTGTATCTATTAAAGTAGACTGAAACACTTCTTGCTCACTTCCAGGAATAGAGCTTGTGTTACTTCCTAAAAGCTCTTGTTCAATAGTACCATTTTTTTGTGAATCAATTAAAATACTCACGTCGCATGAATTCCAAGTCGTCATTGGCTTAAAAGTTTTAACAGCAAACTGTACGTATTTTTCTTGATCTCCGTTATCATTTGTTTTGGTCACGATTCTGTAGCCCAAAGATTGTAAATCACAATCTGCATTCATATATGATTTTGCAAGAGGTTTACGATTATCTTGAGCAAGAAAGTTAAATAACAAGGCTTCACCAACATTTAAAGAGTCATTTTTTAAAACTAATGATGCTGCAGCTCCCTCACTATCAATTTGAGAAGACATCACAGTTAAACCCAAAGATTTAACATCACTGAGCTTATGCGCCACTGCTAAAACAGGAACACGATAAACTTCTTGATCATTTTGTTTAACCAAAACCCAACCATCCATTTCACGAATAGTCGCATCACTCATTTGAGTTGCATCTAACGTAAAAAGTAAACTTGTAGTCAGTGTTGATTTAGCTTTAATAACGACTGTTTGAAGACTGTTAAGCTGAATATATTTGTTTCCAGCAAAATCAATTTTAAGTGATTTGTCTTCACTAGATAAATTTCGTAAGTGCAGCACTGCGCGCATTGTTTTCTTTGATTCAACGCTGACTTCACCAAAAGAAATTGATGGCTCTGCAGCAACTAATTCTGAACTTGCAGCAACATCGGCTTGTACACGACCTGATCCTTGACGCGTGACTGGATATCTTTCTTCTTTAACCCCAATCGTTTTAGCAGTTCCCATAGCGATATTTTTAAGTTCGCTCGCAGAAACATCTAACTTACGATTAGTATATGATTGCTTTAATAAAGCCATAACACCGGCCATATGAGGTGCGGCCATCGATGTACCTGACATTTTAACGACTGCAGCACCGCCACCCATCGCAGCTGAAATCACTTGGCTACCTGGTGCAGAAATTTCTGGCTTTAAAAAACCGTCAATTGATCTCGGACCTTTTGAACTGAAATCAGTAATTGTATCAATGAGCTCAGGTTTATTAATTTTTTGTTCTGATTTAAACTGAATAACCACTGGCTTATTAGCATTTAAATCAGCTTTAATTTTTTGACCAACAGCTTGTGTAATCATAATTGCAGGAATTTCAAACTTGTCTGTTGTTCCCATTCCAAAAGCGTCACCTTCACGATTATTAGCAACAATAACACCGATGGCACCATGATCAGCTGCGAGCTTAACTTTTTCATTAAACGTGACAGCACCACGATCTATTAATGCGACTTTTCCCTTAAGCATGATTTTTTGTTCATCTGTGAGTTCTTTATTACCTAAACCTATAAAATAAATTTCACCAGAAATATTGCCTTCTGAGATTGGTTTTGTTGTTGCTGCTTCAATAGCTTCTACCGCGACAGTCTCTGCTGAGAGCTGAATGACAGAGGCCGGAAATTGCCAATTATGAAATCCATCATCAATACTAGCAGCGACCGATAATGATTCTGTTGATGTTCCAGGTGCGCCAACAATATAATCTTTGTTTCCAGAGTTACCAGCTGAAATAACGGCTACTGTTCCAGCTTGAGTTAAATTTTTAATCGCTTGTGCGTATAAAATTTTAGGATTTCCGTAACCACTTCCTAATGATAAATTCACAACATCTAATTGGTCTTTTAAATCACCGTCACCATTTGGATCAGCTGCATACTCTAAACCCGCAATAACAACCATATCACTTGTCGAGCCCTCGGCACCAAAAACTTTAATCGCATAGAGTGACGCATCTGGAGCCATACCGTTGTATGAATGCACGCCATCACCTAAACCAGCAATAGTACCTGCCACATGTGATCCATGCCCACCTTCATCAAGTGGATTCATATCTGGATGTGGTATTCGTGTCACAAAATCAGGTGAGGCTGAATCGTAATGTGTTCCAACTAAGTCTATACCACCAACAATTTTCTCGCTCGGAAATCCAGTAGATTCTTTTGATGGATCAATATTCTTATAAGCTTCTGCTGTGCCAACACCTTTAAACATCGCATGTGTATAATCAATACCAGTATCAATCACACCGACTTTAACGCCTTTACCTGTGATTCCCATTTGATTTAGTTTTTCAGCACCGATAAATTTAGAAGAGTTGCGAACATTGATTCCATTTGATGAATCAGCAGAAACTGATTGATCTAGAATAATCTCTGGTCTACCGAAACTGCCAACCTTTTCCCAAGAGGCCACTGTTCCTAGTGATTTCAATTTGTCTAAAGCCTCAACTGGAGCCAAAACACATAGAGCATTTAGAACATACTTATAACGATAAATAACTTGTATATCTGGTGAAATTTTTTTCAAATTCTCAATTGTTTGAGCTTGTTCATCAACAATTTTTTGAACTAATCCAGCATCAACTTGAGTAACACCATCTTGCTTTTGAGCTGTTTCAAATAACGCTGGATTATTTAATTTTACTATCGCCATAATTGATGTTTGATTTTGTGGACGCGTACTCACTATTTTTTCAGAATCACGCAGCAACGGGATCAACTTAGAACTTTCTGTTTTCGAAGTGCATGAAGTTAAAGCCGCTATAACCGTAACTGTCAGCAGATTTGTCGTTGTCGTCATAAAAGTTATTCGTGATGGTTTCATTTTGGAAAGTCCCCTTATCAGACACCGGTAACTTCAAATTTCAGACCAATTTTATTCTTTAAAAACCACCCAAACCGCACCACATTCTGCGTTATATTGATTATAAAGATCTTTTTGCATAGCTTGGGGCTAACATTTTGAAAAAAATTTTATATTGTCATATATATAGACACTACCCAATTAAAATAACTTTAACTACAAGCTGAACCAATCAAAATTCAAAGTCGCTAGTTTTTCATCTTTAGAGTCTTTAATTTTTTCAACTATTTCTTGCAGTAAATGAGTTAACTTAGCACGGACCCAATCAAAATCATCTTTCGATAAAGACATAACTCCTGAATAGTGAACATCATCAACTGATTTCAGCTGTATGGCCTCGATCGCTCGCATGCGCCAATGTAAGTGATGCTGCAAAAGTAATGGCGATTCTTTTTCCAAATGTATGACTGGTCTTTTAATCTTAAGTTGGTTTTTTTGCCGATCAACTAGTCCTAATTCAGCAAGAAATTCAACAATCTGAACAACACGAGATAAAGGTAATTGAAAATGCTTTTGCAAAGCTTCAACTGACTGCAAATGTGGAATCATCACTGCCATATGCAAAGCCGAATAATGCCAACTGCTGTAATAAATTTGCTGTTTCTCAGGAGTTAAGCCCTCAGTAATTTTAAGTCGTTTCTTAAGTCCACTTTCTTGTTCTAGCTTTTCATAAATTTGTCGATCAAGCATTTTTTCTAAATGCTTTGTGCTAGCTCTTTGGCGCATCACTAAAAGCATAAAAAACTCAGCGTCACGATCATTAAGCCCCATCCAGCGCGTGCAAGCTTCGGCCTGCTCTAAACTAAAATGATAATTGCCCGTCAGCACGTGTGTTATGAACGGCGTTTGACAGCCCAATGCAGACGCTAATGCTTTTCTGAGACCACGAGTTTGCTGCGAATGACTTTCAATCCAGTCCTTAATGAGCTGTTTATAATCTTTGTAATCATAAACTGAAATCATGCAACCTCCGTAACTTTTGAGTTTAGTAATACTAAATTAATATGTTGTTTTTTTGTAAATTGCAATTGCAACTTTGAAATACTGGGATTAGCTTAGAAAATGAGGGGGCTTCTTATGAAACAAGTTTCAATTGCAGCAGTTCTTTTCTTAATGACACAATCACTTCATGCTGAAAGCATAACAGCTCATATTGCCGGTGGAGTCAGTGGTGGCGGTGGCCACGTGATTAACCCTTCACTTCCTGAAACATATCAAGACCCTAAACAAATTGAAGAAATGATTAAGTGTACAATCAAACCAGTACAAGCATACTTACTCAAAAAACACGCTGAATATCAGTACGGCTTACTTCCTGCAGATCAAGCCAAAGCTTTTGGCAAAATTTTTACAGCTCCAAAATCAATACACGAAGCTTTCAAAAAAGTTAAAATGGATGTTCCTGACGAGCAATCTTGTTTTGACTACGACAACCAACCAGTTGATGGCAGTATTTTTCATGAAAACAAAAGACAGGTTTGTATCAGTGCCAAAAATATCGCTAACAAAGTCAGAATTGACGAAGTCAAAGCGCAATCAGGTGCTTTAATTATTCACGAATACTCTGAAATTGTGGGTCTGAACGAAGACGATGCTGTTGAGCTGCAAAAAATATCGCTTGAGGATTTTACCAAAAATCCAATCAAACATCACGACGATAGCAAAGACGACAGTCATGGATCATACAACAAATAAAAAAATTATTTAAATCAAAATAATTAAATACAAAGGAAGTTATTTATGGTGATTAAAAAAATCAACATGGCGCTAGCTATTGTCTTTTTATCAACTTCATTATCTTGCCAGTACAATAAAACCAACACTCTGCCAAATGATGCTAGCAACAACAAGCTCGATACAAATGCCTTTATTGACAATGCTCTTATTAGAACTTCAGTCTTAACATCTTGCTCGCAATGTCACAGTGGCAAAACGCAGCCCACATTGATCTCAGACAATGATTTTCGAAGCCACATTTCTCTTATACAAAGTGCAGTCAACTCAAACGCAATGCCACCAAATAAACCGCTGTCAGATTGCCAAAAAGATATCTTAAATAAATGGGTCGATCTTGGAACACCAGACACAAGCAATATTCAAGTCTCTTCTTTACCAAGCTGTATGAGCGGTTTACCAATTCAACCTATTGAACCACCGCTCACCGAACAATTTATTACTACTCAAACAGTCCTTAAAACATCACTGAGAACATGTATCTCTTGTCACAAAAAACAAAAGCCAATACTCATCAGTGACGATGACTACAAAAATCATATCGAAGACATCCTCAGCGAAATTCAAGATAAAGCCATGCCTCCAGAGGATTCTAGTTTACCAGCACTTACAGATTGCGAAGTTGCTATACTCAACAAATGGGTTGATCTCAATATGCCAGATCAATCGCAAACAAAAATTGGTTCTTTAACAAGTTGTTCAACGCAAAAACTTTCGATCTTCCGTTAGGTTTAGTTTTTTTGTTGAATGAATACTCTAGAACAGGAGTGTAAGAATTTTTTACACTCCTGTTCTTTTTTCTCATAATGTATTCTTTGGGACGACATAATCTTTTTTATTTAGCTAAGTTATGACTTTATATTTATATTCACGCAGTGATTCATTTGACTCCCTAAACACGAGGACTGTGTATGCATAAACTGCGCTCTAAATTTTTTATCACTGCTTTGTTAACTTCATTGTTTTTAATGTCATGCCAATATAGCCGCACAACTCAAAAAGGCGGCGGAACTGATGATGACAATACAAATAATAAATTAAACTCAGATGCTTTTTTAACAATTGATCTTGTTAAAAGCTATGCACTTAATTCATGTACGCAATGTCACTCGGGAAAAAAAGAGCCATTCTTAGGAACAGATCAAGATCTAAGAAGCAACATGAGTGATATTCAAAGTGAAATTAACGATAATCACATGCCTCCTAAAAAACCTCTTAACGATTGCCAAAAAGCTATCGTTAACAAGTGGGCTGATCTTGGCACTCCTGATACGAGTAATGTTAAAATATCTGACCTTGATGCCTGCAAAGACGTAACTGATATCACTAATCCACCAGTAACAAATCCTGTGGCCAGCGGCACTCCAATCGTAAGCGGAACAGTTCCAGTTCTACCACTACCACCAGTGAGCAGTACACCGATCGTGAGTGGCACTCCTCCGGTTAGTGCTCCAGTTGTTATTTCTGAAAACGCTATTTTAAATGTTGATCTCATACAAGGACAGGTTTTAAGTTCTTGCGTAAAATGTCATGCTCCATTTAAAAAAGAACCAACTCTCGTCACGATCGAAGAAATACGTCAAAATATTACAGATATTCAAGACGATGTGAATGGCAACCACATGCCTCCTAAAAAACCATTAACTGATTGCCAAAAAGCTTTGTTAAATAAGTGGATCGAACTTGGCACACCAGACAGCAGCGACATTAAAGCCGGTCAAATTCCGGCTTGTCACAACACTGGTACTGTTCAACCACCAGCAGATCAAATCAATGTCACACCGATCAGCTTAATGCCATTAAACTTTCAAAATGTTTATCAACAAGTTTTATCTAAAAAATGTTCAGCTTGTCATGGTCCAAAAGGCGAAGCTGAGTACATGTCTTTTGAATCTATTCAAGACATTATGGTGGGCGATACTTATTGGATGAAACCAGGAAAAAACAGTTATGTCGTTTTAATCATGAAAGCTCAAACGATGCCGCCTGATGGTTCAGGCTACGACAAAGTCACTGATGAAGAAGCTGACTTTGTCGCTCGTTGGATTGACGCTGGTATGCCTGAATAGAATCAAACAACTAGACGTAATCGCCGCGTTTGATTTTTTCGAGAATGATTTTTTCTGTTTTGATTGGATCTTTTGGATCAACAGAGAAATAACTTTGTTGTTCGCAACGGATTTTTTCTTTCAAAAGCCATTTCAAAATATCAGCCAAGTCTTTGTTCTTTTTATCTCTAAAAAATGGATCGTTCTCTAAAGCATCTTTAGCTTTTTTCAATGCACGTGCTTCAGCTGGATCAGATTCTTTAACCTTGTAATGTGGTAAATCATATTTTTTCACATCACCAGGCAAAACACCTAAAAAGCGAACGTTTGGCGCACTAAAATCACCATTACGAATGAGTGATGACGCGGAACCAGCTTTAAGTGTTCTAAAAATATTTTGCAAAGTGTACGCATCCAGATCTCCGAAAAAATACATCGGCACATCTAATTGATTTTCAATCAGTTTACACCAACCACGCACACCATTTGAAGGAACCCCTTGAGCACCCATCAAAATACAATTGTTACGTTTAGTAAAACCCATCGATTGTAAAGTACCCGCCGTACCTTCTGACTCAACAACAAGGCAGAAATCAATTTTCTTTTTAGCTTTTAACTTTAATGATTGTGGTTTGTTTTTAGGCTGAAACGGAGTCGTTCCTAAAGTCGATAAATCAACAACTGCTTTTTCACCGTCTGGCAAAGCTTCTGTTACAACTAATTGCTGTGAGTACGTTTGTCCACCGCGATCATTGGCAAAACAGTTCAGTTCTTCACGATATACTTCTAACATATCACCGATAAAATCGATAATGCTGTCTGATTCATCTTGATCTTCGAAATCAAGTGGTTTGTATCGGCTATTGCCTTTAATCAAACCTTTACAAATATAGTACAATTCACGCTTTGTATTGACTGCGCCAATATCTAAATTGCGAAGTAAAATCTCAAGCATGAAAACCACACGAGCTAGCTTTTGAACTGAAGAAACATTGAGTTCAGTGCGAACAACTTTATCACCAGGAGTTAAATAACCCACTTTTGGAGAATACTCTGAATTATCAAGAGATGTTTTAACAGCTTCTAGATACGGACGCTTAGAACTTTCAAGATCTTTAAGCATTTTTTCTGCTAAGTTTTTTGCCTCTTTAGGAATATCTAATTTTAACTCACGAACTTTTAATAATGCCATATTGATTAACCTAACCCTTCACCAGTGCTTGGTGCTGCTTTTTTTGTTTCAGGTTTTTCTTTTTGCTCTTGTTTTTTCTTTTGAGCTTCAAGTTTTGATTGCGCTTCTTCTAATTCATTCACAGCAGCATCAGAATCACGTCCTAAAATTTTACGTAAACCTTCTTCTGCTTTTTTCTTTCTTGATTCGTTAGCACCAGAAATAGTCACTAATTTTTCAACTAAAATAGGACCAAATTGCTCGATGTGAGCTAATTTTCTTTCAAGATCGGCTTCTTTCATTTCGTGTTTAATGTGACGAGACAGTTTTTGTCCTGCTTGCATTAACGCACGACGAATTTCTTCGACTAATTCTTCTGAAGCATCGATGGTTTCTTTCGATGCATTTTTAAACTTAATAAATGGAGAAACAATCGATACGGCAAAAACATAAGGTCCTTGTGGTAAAGATTCTTTGGGCTGTGCTAATCCGTATGATTTCCAATTAACACTTTCAATGGCCCACGTAATTGCACATCCTGATTTATCAAATTGTAATGGCACACGATTCGCAAAACGTAATAGTTGAACAGGTTCACCTTCTGAACCACGATTCACAAAACGAGCAAGCGCAACTTCAACAACAACTGGCTTGAAGTCACAAATTGTTGGTTTTCTTGTGACAACCGAGAAAAAGTCAACTTGCCCTAAACGCTCAATTGATTTCGATAAAGCATCTTCACCAACCGTTAATACCGATTTGGTTGAAGGAGCCATTAATTGAGTTGCTTGAACAGCTTGAAATACTTTTTTGAAGTCTTCATCAGCTAAAGATGTTAATGGTTTTTCAACTAATGCTTTTGGTAAACCGTGCTTAACAAAATCTGTAATTGATTGGTCAGAAATACGAGAAAAACCAGTTTTTAAAAATTTAGAAACTGAAATTTTGCCATACAAAGTTGAATGCGTGATAAATTCACCCAGCTTAAACGTATGCGGATGTGGTAAAGTTGCTCCTGGAATTTCAGGGCTTAAAGTCGAAACTCGCTCAACTTTAGTTTTATCATTATCACCTAATTTATAAGTAATTGTTAAATGTGGATTTAATAGAATGGTTCCTTCGATGTATGTTAACAATCCACCGTCACCATTTAACTGAATACGGCCATCCATGATAAATTCAACACGAACACCGTTTGTTTTTTTCCAATCAATTGATTCTTTATTTCTTAAAATACCAGTATTTGTCTTAATATCGACATCAACTTGAGCAGACACAGCTTTGCGCATGCTCTTTGTTTTAGAAAGGACTTGTACGCCTTTAGCGTTCGTCATTTGTGCCCATGTTGTTGCTGCCGAAATACCAATACCTTGCTGTCCACGAGAACACTGACCGCGTCCAAACTTTGACGAAGCTAAATACTCACCAAAAACTTTGGCTAAATCGTCTCCGTCAATTCCTGGTCCGTTATCTTCAACCACGATCTTAATAAGATCTGTGTTTTTTGTTGATCCAATTCCCACTTTAGTCACTGTAACTTCTAATTCAGGCAAAATTTCAGATTGCTCACAAGCATCTAATGAGTTGTCGACTGCCTCTTTTAGAGTTGTCAAAACGGCTTTGAGTGGAGACGAAAACCCCACTTGCTGCAAGTTCTTCGCAAAATACTCGGCTGTACTACTTTTGGTGATTTTACTCACGATAAAACCCTTTCGCTTTATAATCATTCGCTTACTAATAGAGATGTCATTTCAATGACTTAACATTTTATTCAAGTGTGTTTTGATCCAAAAAGGCAAGACATTGGTCTTTGCGTTGTGCGTTATTGGCGTGTTTTTTAATTATTTGTTACTTTTTTAAGCTATGGGTTTAAAAGATCGCTATTAATCCAATCATAGGATTTTTGACCGTAATACTTCATTTGGCCATTTTGCAAAACAATATGTGTTGGGAAAAAATCGATTTTATTGACCTTTAGGAATTGATCTCCGACATCGCCATATGCCGTAACACCAATTTGCTCAACTAATTGATTCACGTTTTGCGTTTCATCTGCGCCAACGATAATCACGCTTTTATATTTTTTCATTTCTAGAGCACTTTCAACATGTGAACGCGACTCACTCAAGTAAGCATGACAGGCTGGACACCAAGGCGCTACGTAAGTCACAAGACAATACTGACTTTTTTTACAATCCGCTAAAGCATCTGTCGTTGCTGCAGTATTTGGTTTAAGTTGAGTAAAAACAATAGAACTCACTTTTGGTCGATTTTTGTAGTGCTTATACAAAAAGATAGTACCCACTACACAAACTGCAAATATTAATCGGCTTGGCATAAATGCTCACTTTCCTATCGATTTACAAGTCTCTAAAATAACATCGTAAATTTTCTTATGAGAGACTAGCGACATTTTTTCTTTATGGGTGATGAACGAAATATCTGCTTTTAAATATATTCCACTGACTTGTTTTAAATTCGAAAATTTCTCTGCCACAGATTGCGGTAATAATGCCACAAATCGACTATTGAGACATGTTTGAGCCATGATTTCATAGTCTTTAATAAAAACCTTTTTCACATTCATATACTTTTTAACTACAGCAGCAGGAACTTGCATTTCAGGATTTATTAAAATTTTATCGACACTCAGATCGGTATTTTGAATGTTTCTAAAAGCCGCAACATAGTCTTGTCCTATATTTTTTTGAACAAGATCTGAATGTTTAATATTTGTAATAACCAATCCAAAATCTAAATCTTGATTATTCACTTTATGAGTCACGATTTGAGAGCTTAGAGTATGTGCTTCGATTTCAACTTGCGGAAATGCACTTGCTAGACTTGTCACAAGAGCGGGAAAATATTTTTGTCCAAATGATGGATGAAAACCAATTTTAACCAATCCCGAAGGCTCGCTTGAACCATGAATAAATTTTTTATAGTTATCTTCCCAGTAAGATCGAGTCGATTTGACAGCACTACAAAAATGCAATCCAACATCAGTTAAAACCAATCCACTGTTTTTCCTATGAAACAATTTAAACCCCAAATCCGCCTCTAAGCGCTGTAAAGCTCGTGAGAGACCAGATTGCTGGATTCGTAATATTTCACTTGCTCTAGAAATGTTTAACGTTTCAGCGAGTGTTAAAAAATAGATAATTTCTTTGCTTAAAATATCCATGTATTTGTAAGTGTCAAATCTATAGGCTTTAGACATCTCTCTATATGAATCTAAAAACGACCAAAAACCAATATATTTTCTTTAACGCTTAGCTGAATCACGTCTCAGAATGAGAGATTTAAATATGTTCTTTTTGCTTATGCTAAAGTTGATTTCCACCGATAGATTCTAGAATGAGCCAAGATATAAAAAATAAAAATTTAGTTTCGCGAAAAAGCAATTTATCACACAAACAGGATCAATCCTTTTTAGAGCGTCCTCAGTTCAATTCTCCGGCTCAAAAAAATAATCATCAACTAGCTCAAACAGATCATGAGCGAAACGTCAGCTCGTTACCTGCTGAATACACTGATTTACTAAAACCTAAAACAGAACCTTTTAGTTTTGAAAAACAAGTTTTACCTATTGGTGCGATTCTAGTTTTTTCGTTAGCTTTGGTTTTCTTACTCAATCTTGGTAAGAACTCAAGTGCAAATTCTGCTGGGCGTGGAATCAGTGGACAATTAACAGATTTATCTAACGGTGAGTACACTCGTCAATCAGCTGACTACGAACAAGAACAAACTTGCATAGATCAGCCTGATGGAACAAAAAGCTGTACAACGAGAACAAAACTTAAACGTTCATTCAGATAAAAAATTAATCCTCGTCGTTATCTTGAGAGTTCTGATCAGAGCTATCGTTCTGGTTTGACGTTACATCGAGAGATTCCATCGCAAGCTCTGCACGAGTTTTGTATCCTTTTTTGGTATTACACTCTTTACAACTTGGTACACAATTTTTCTTATCAGTTTTACCACCACGAGCAATCGGTATCAAATGATCCATGGTTAGGTCTTCGGGTTTAAATTTTTGTTCACAGTGATAGCAAACGCCTTGACCGAGTTGTTGTTTCCACCAATTAGATTGGCGCATCTCACGAGCTTTTGCTTTTTCTATTTTTTGATGTGATTCAGATGCAGGTACAAAATAATTTTTATAATCAACCATGACAGTTATTTACCCAAGGCTTGCGGAAAATACAAACGATTATCATAGAGGCCTTCGCTAAAATACTGCCTAACGGCTTTTAAGTGCTCGGGCCCCAAGTCAGTATCCCCAACTAACTCATAATAATGATCAGTATAAAGCGCTATAGTTTTTTTGCCAGTATCAAATAAAGACCGTGCTAATTGATTTTTTTTCTTAAAATCCAACCCCAGCATATCATTCAAAGTGGGTAAAATATCGATCTGCTGAGCGTATTGATTGGACTCAAGCCCTTGCAAAGCTTGTTTATTGGCACTGTAAAATATAAGGGGTATTTCAAATTTTTGACGAAATGTGGATTTTTTTTCATTTAACGCTGGGCCCGTATGATCTGCAACGATCACAAAAACAGTGTTTTTAAACCAAGACTGTTTTTGAGCACACTCAAAATAACGAGACAAAGCAAAGTCAAAATAACTAAAACTTTTCTGAATCGGCAACTCAGAGTCCTGATGTGGTTTATAGCTCTGCTCAAAAGACTCTGGCACTTTAAAGGGCTGATGTGTAGATAATGTAAATACAACAGAAGCAAAAGGAGATTTCATTTCGTTCATCTTCTGACATTGAAAGCGCAGAAATGGTTCATCATAGATGCCCCAATACCCATCATCGTCGGCTGGATTCAAATATTCGTTTTTACCAAAATATTCATCAAACCCACTCGCCTTAGTAAAAGCATCAAATCGCATACTCCCGTTTTGAGCTCCATGAAAAAAACTGGTCTGATATCCTTTGTTTTTTAAAATATGCCCCAGCCCAACAAAATCATTTGTTGCAAACTCTGAATTTAAAAATGGCTCTTCCATAAGGGCCGGAATACCCGATAATATCGACGCAATCCCTTCAATAGATCTACGCCCATTAGCGTAAGCTTGACGAAAATAAACACCATCAGTAGCTAACGAATACGTAAAAGGCATTGATTGTGCGCTTAAATATTCTCGCGAAAAACTCTCAACAATAAGTAAAACCACATTCCATTTTTCTGGCTGAATAATACTATGAGCTTTATAAAGATCTGGATTTAGATTTAAATATTTTTCTAGATCAGAATCTGCAAAATACTTTTCTTTTTGAAATGTTTTTTGCCCCCAACTTTTCAAAAAAGTAAATCCAGAGTTTAACACAAGTTGATGCGCATAAGGATGATCAACAATTTTTGAATCAACATAGCTAATAGGCTTGTATTGCAAACCTCCACGAGCTGCCACAACTGTTAAAATCAACAACACTAAAAAACTTGCAAATTTTTGTTTGATACTTAAACGTTGTGAACAATTGAGTAACTGACGAAATCCCTGCCAGCTCATAACAATCAATAAAACGATTCCACAAAGAGTCATCAAGCTTAACAGCTTATACTGCAATAAATTCGATGTTTGACCTTCAGAAGCTAAAAATAAGCTCGCACGAGTAAATCTACGCCCTGTAAAATTGAGTAGTTCTATATCGACAAAATTAATAAACAAGAATGGTGTCCATATCACAATCAGTAAAGCTGCTAAAATATGACTCATCTTTTTAAAAGATACTAAAGTCGCCACAAAAAAAAGAAAAATAAATGGACCCACAATAACCAGGTCAAAGCGCATACCATGTACAAAAGACGTGACCAGCTGCCAAAGACTTAATCCTTGTAACTGATTCCAATTCCAGCCTAAAAACAAAAGACGATTGAGCAAATACAGGGCTAAAATTGCAGCTATATAGACCAAATATGTAAAAAAGAACGATTTTAAAGGCGATAGGCTCATTAACTGAGTTTTGAACCGACCGTTTTGTCCTGAGTCTTGATTACTATTGGGGGATCTGTTATCAAACATGTCTATGACAATAGAACAAATGAAACAAAGATTGCAAGAACACTATCCTGATGCTGACCCAAATTCTGAAATTCAGGTTTTTGACCTAACAGGAACAGCAGATCACTGGGAAGTTGCCGTTAAAAGTGGCCAATTTAAAGGCCTAACTCGTATCGAACAGCATCAACATGTGATGAAAGCTTTCGGACCAGAACTTAAAACTGGCGAAGTTCACGCACTATCAATCAAAACAGCAATTAAAAATTAATATATAAGGGAGTCAATCATGTCTGACACTAAAACAAAAATTGAAAATTTATTAAATGAAAATAAAGTTGTTCTTTTCATGAAAGGAACACAACAATTTCCTATGTGCGGCTTTTCAGCTCGCGCAACTGCAATTTTACAAGATATGGGCGTTGCGTTCAAAGACGTTAATGTTTTAGACGACGAAGAAATCCGTCAAGGCATTAAAGACTATGGTAACTGGCCAACTATTCCACAATTATACATCAATAAAAAATTAATCGGCGGCAGTGATATTATGATGGAAATGTACCAAGCCGGCGAATTACAAGATCTATTAAAATAATTAAATTATGTTATGCAATGTGGCTCTGTGGGACAGAGCCTTACGCTTTTTAATAGCGACTTTAGTTTTAGCCTATGCCGTTGCTGGGGGGCCTTACTGGTTTTATGGTCTAGGTCTTTACGGCTTAGCGACTGCGGGTTGGGGCTTGTGCCCGATTTACTCTTTCTTTCGTGTGAGAACTTTGCGATAATAATGGCATGATGAATGCCATTTCGAGTCTTAAAATAAATTCTACAAACATTAAAACGGATTCTGCATCTTTAGCTTATTACGGTAAAGATTGGACAACTTATTATGATATAAAAGCTTCGGCGATTGTGTTTCCTGAATCAACAGCTGATGTTGTTGAAATCGTCAAGTGGGCTCGTACTCATAAGATTGCACTTATTCCATCAGGTGGACGCACTGGCCTGAGTGGCGCCGCTTGTGCCTTAAATGGTGAAGTTGTCGTAAGCTTTGAAAAAATGAATCACATTAAACATTTTAATGAAATTGATTCAACTGTTCAAATTGAAGCTGGCGTGATCACCGAAGAATTGCAAAATTTTGCAAAATCTAAAAATCTTTACTACCCTGTTGATTTTGCAGCTCGTGGTAGTTCACAAATGGGCGGCAATATCGCAACAAATGCTGGCGGTATTAAAGTTGTTCGTTACGGATTAACACGTGACTGGGTTGTGGGTCTTAAAGTTGTAACTGGCACAGGTGAAGTTTTAGAGCTGAATAACGGTCTTGTTAAAAACGCAACAGGCCTTGATTTACGACATTTATTTATCGGCAGTGAAGGTATTCTTGGTTTTATCACCGAAGCCACAATCAAATTAGCACCCAAACCGGCTGAGTTAAAAGTTTTGGTTTTAGCTTTAGATCAAATGTCATCAGTCATGAAAGTTTATTCTGAATTCAAGAAAAGCTGCCAAATGCAAGCTTACGAAATGTTTTCAGAAAAAGCTTTAACTAAAGTTATTGCAGGCACAGGTTTGCCACGACCGTTTGAAACTGTGGCTGATTTTTACGTTGTCTGCGAAATCGAAACAGCAACTGCCGAATCTGAAGAAAAAATGATGTCTGTTTTTGAAAGCTGCCTTGAAAAAGGTTACATCTTAGACGGCGTTGTTTCTCAATCGGAACAACAAGCTAAAACGTTTTGGCGTTACCGCGAAGACATCAGCGAATCTCTAGCTAAATATTCACCTTATAAAAACGATATTTCTGTTGCGATTTCTAAAGTTCCAGATTTTATGACTGATTTGGATCAAGTGCTGAATTCAGCTTATCCCAATTGGGAAGTTGTTTGGTTCGGACATATTGGTGATGGCAATTTACACATCAACATATTAAGACCCGAAGGCATGACAAAAGAAGTTTTTGTTCAAGAATGTCGTAAAGTTGATAAACTGGTTTTCGACTCTGTCAAAAAACAAAATGGCAGTATTTCAGCAGAGCACGGTGTTGGTTTATCAAAGAAATCATTTTTAACATACACAAGATCACAAGCCGAAGTCGACATGATGAAAGGAATCAAAAAGGTTTTTGATCCCGATCACATTATTAATCCTGGCAAAGTTTTTGATTTATAATATTAAAACACTAATCGTGTTTTAATATTACGAGATGATTTTTCAATTTTTTTAATTAATTCTGTAGCTGGTAATTTAGCTTTGTCCATCTCGAGATCTACAACAAGATAACCAATTTTTGGATCTGTTGATAAATACTGAGCTTGAATATTGGCACCGGCTTCAGAAATGTATCCATTTAATTCGCCGAGAACACCCGGCTCATTTTTATGAACATTCATTAAACGAGTAACACCAGATTTTGGTGACAAATCTACATTTGGAAAATTCACGGCACCAGCTGTTGTTCCTGTTTGTAAGAATTTACGAAAACTTTCAGCAACTTCTAGGCCAATTGAGTATTGCGCTTCTTCAGTGCTGCCGCCGATATGCGGAGTCAAAATCACGTTCGATAAACCTTGTAATGGCGTTGTGAATTGTTCTTTGTTCGAGGCCGGCTCAATCGGAAAAACGTCAATGGCACAACCTGCAATGTGTTTGCTTTTTAAAGCTTCGACTAAATCTTCAATCACAACAACTGTACCACGTGAAGCGTTAATTAAATGAGCTCCTTTTTTCATTTGTGCGAGTTGTGTTTTGCTGATCATGTTTTTTGTTTCTGGTGTTTCCGGCACATGTAAACTCACAAAATCAGCCACAGCTAAAAGCTCATCTAATTTAGTCATGGCTCTAGCGTTACCCAGAGGTAATTTTTTAATGATATCAAAAAAGACGACTTTCATACCCATAGACTCAGCTAATACACTTAATTGGCTACCGATGTGACCATAACCGATTATTCCTAAAGTTTTACCACGAACTTCACGCGATCCGTCAGCTGACTTAACCCATTCACCTTTATGGGCCAAACTACTTCGATCAGCCAATTGACGCGATAATGCGATCATCTCAGCTATGACTAATTCAGCAACAGATCTTGTGTTGCTGTGTGGCGCATTGAAAACAGGTATACCCACTTGTGTGGCTGTGGCTAATTGTATTTGATTGGTTCCGATACAAAACGCACCAATGCCCAAAAGATGTTTATTTTTGTCTAAAATTTGATTGGTTAACTCAGATTTAGATCTAATTCCTAGCACATTGTATTCTGGTAAAATTTTAAGAAATTCTTCTTCGGTCGGAGCATGCTTAATTAAGTCAACATGATAACCTTCAGCTTGTAGTTTTTCTTGTGCAACTTGATGGATATTTTCAGTGAGTAAAATTTTAATTTTTGACATGAAAACATTCTAGATTAGAATGTTAAAATGTCCAATGATTTACTTAATTTATTAATCGTCGAAGATGATGCTCTACTTGCGAGCTCAATCAAACTTATGGCTCCAACTGGTTTTAAAGTTTTCATAGCCACGAAACCAGACTTAATTCCTGATCATATTTTTTATCATGCAGCAATGGTTGATATGCATATCTCTTCAAAAGTCGGACAAACACCTGATGGTCCTAGTGTAATTGCTCAACTGTTGAAACGAAATCCACAAACAGAAATCGTTTCAATGTCTGGTGATTTAAATCGTCAGAATATGGAAATGGCGATCAAAGCTGGTGCTTCTCGTTTTTTAGCAAAACCTTTGATTAGCGAAGAAGTCACTTTGATTTTAGAAAAAATTGCAGCTTATTGGCAATTACGCAAAATAGAACACACTCATCATCGTAAAACAATGTTAGTTGGTTCATCACCACAAACCGAACAAATCCGCAAAACAGTTGCTTCACTTAAAGGCGAGCGTGGCTCAATTATTATCGAAGGCGAAACTGGCACAGGTAAAGATGTTATCGCCAGACTTCTCTCTGAACAAGAATCACAAACTCCGTTTATTACAATGAACTGCGCTGCCATTTCAGAAAATTTATTTGAATCTGAATTGTTTGGCCACGTTAAAGGTGCTTTCACAGGAGCTGATCAAAATAAAATGGGTTTAGCCGAAGCTGCTCACGGCGGAGATTTGTTTTTAGATGAAATTGAAGCCTTGCCACTTTCACAACAGGCAAAGCTTTTGCGATTTCTTGAATCTGGAGAAGTTCGCAAAGTTGGCGCTAAAGAATCCATCCACGTCGACGTTCGAGTTATCTGTGCAAGCAATCAACCCCTAAAAGAAATGATCGAAGAAAAAAAATTTCGTGAAGATCTTTATTTTAGAATATCTGCACACAAAATTGAATTGCCATCTTTAAAAACTCGCAAAGCAGATATCAAAGAGCTTGCCGATTTTTTTATTAAAATGAGTAAGAACAAGCGCAACAAAATTTTCGACCAAGATGCATATCAAGCCTTAACAGATTATTCTTGGCCGGGAAATATTCGAGAACTCAAACGCGTTTGTGAACAATTAGTTTTAACTTCGCCATTACCTATCATTCGAGCTGAAGATGTAAATCACTTACTCCTTAAGCCGAGTTCAGTTTTTAATGTAGCACCAGAACAATCTGATATGACACTTGATGATTACATGATGGCTCAAGAAAAAAAATATATCATTATGACGATTGCTAAATGTGAAAACAACATTGAGGAATGCAGTCGAAAGTTGCAAGTTTCAAAGTCTAACCTTTACAAAAAAATCAAAGATCACGGTATAGTTTATGAATAATTCGAGCCAATCTAGTTTTAGTGCATGGGACAGTCCGGTCTATCAGCAAACAACTTTAATTGTCATTGCTGTTATTTTTATTGGAGCTCTCATTAATTATGCTTTTCGCAAAAAAAATCAATACTCGCAAGTCGCATGGGCCTCGATTAAAAGTTGGCTCATTTTTGCACCGCTTATGTTCGGCATTATGGGAATGTCTTATCCGATTCCGTTTATCATGCTCACGGCTTTAGCTCTATTCGGAGCCAAAATATACTTTCAGATCATGGGCATGTTTCATAAGGTTTACTTTGTCATTATATGCTATCTTGGGATTATTGGTCTTGCCGCTTGTGCATATTACGATAACCTCACAGTCTATAACGAAATGCCAATGGCGGTTCTGGCGTTATCATGTTTGGTTCCGTTATTTCAACGTGAATATAAAAACATGATTCAATATATATCGCTTACCCTTTTGGGATTTATTTTTCTGGGTTGGTCATTTATGCATTTAGGTCTGATTCTAAATTTTGAAAATGGCATTTATCAACTTATGTACGTTATTATTCTTACAGAATTTTGCGATAATACGAACTTAGCTTTAAGTCGTTACTTCAAAGGTGAGCGAATTCTGGCTGAAATATCACAAAGAAGAACATTTCTGAGCACTGTGTTTTCAATTGTCCTGACCGTAGCCATAGCTTATGGCATGCGACATCTTTTACCTGCTCGTGGAGATAAATACTGGCTAGCTTCAGGCTTAGTTGCAGGCTTTGGTGGATTTATTGGTGATTTAGTGATGTCTGTTGTACGTAAAGACGCTGGTGTTAAAATTGTTGGGCCATTCATATTAGGTCGAGGAGATTTTCTGCAAAGAATGGATCGTTTGATTTTTGTTGCACCAATATATTATTTTGTCATGTTGGCACTTAAGTAAATAGGTCATATATGAAAGAATGGAACTATAACAACGATCAGTGGACTAAGTTACCAGGGCATTTAAAGCACTTGCCACTTTTTACTCAGCACTATGATTTAACAAGTCGTCTTATTCGTTTTTTATGGTACTTACTCCTTAAAAAATGGTTTTACACGATGTATATCCGCTTACAAGTTAAAGGCGGCGATTTTGAAGAACTTTATCAAAAACATAAAAAGCTTATTATCATTAGTAATCACGCATCGCACTTAGATGCCACATCGATTGCCGCGAGTATTCCACGAAAACATTGGTTTGATTTGTATATTGCTGCAGCTAAAGATTACTTTTTCTCAAATCCCGTATTTACTTTTTTTTCGCAGCACTGCTTAGGTGCCATACCAATCGATCGTAAAGACCGTAAAGGTGAAGCTGTTAATCTTATTATAACTTTACTTAAAGAACTTGATCGTATGTGGCTTATTATTTTTCCAGAGGGCACACGCTCGCGCGATGGCAAACTGCAAGAATTCAAGCGTGGAATCAGTATCTTTGCCGAAAAAACACATACACCAATTTTATTTTTATATATCGAGGGTAACTTAAAGCTCTGGCCCAAAGGTGCAATCTTTGCAAAACCTGGTAAACTAACCGTTCACATTGGCCCAGTTCAAGAACCTGAGAATATATCAGTTGTTTATCAAAATTATATTCAATGGGTTAAAACAATTGATCCCACAGTTCTGCCTGATGATTTAACTGACGAAAATGAATTTTCAAATCGCGAAGAAAATCTTCAACAGCTAACATCAGACGAAGAAGAAATGAAAGAAGACTACAGTGACCCCGACACAAACAAACCTCGATATTAATTTAAAAATTGGCGAATACACTATACACCCTATTCCAACAGGTCTATTTGGTCTCGATGGTGGAGCTATGTTTGGCACAGTCCCGAAAGTTCTATGGGAAAAATCAAATCCCCCTGATCAGCAAAATCGTATTCAAATGGAAGCCCGAGCTTTGCTTTTAAAGTCACCTAGTCGTAATATTTTAATTGATACGGGTAATGGTTCTGATTTTATTGCTAAGTATGGTGATAAGCTCGGCTCTAAATTTTCCGAAATGTATGGTTTAGATGCTCATGGACCTAGTCTTGAAAAATCGCTAGCAAAACACGGTTTAACCTTTAATGACATTACAGATGTTATACTTACGCACTTACACTTTGATCATGCAGGTGGAGCAACAAAAGCTATAAACAATGAACTTGTGCCGACTTTTGCAAAGGCCCGCTATTATATTCAAACACAAAATTTAGAAACAGCTCAAAGCCCCAATGTCCGCGAAAAAGCGAGTTATTTTAAAGCTAACTTTGAGCCTTTAACAAAACATCAAGTTCTAACTTGTCTGAATGGTCCAACTGAAAATATTTTACCAAACATTAGCGTATGGGTTTCAAATGGACATACGCTAGGACATCAAGTTGTCATCGTCGAAGATGCACAACATAGACTAATCTATTGTGGTGATGTTATTCCAACATCGAGTCATGTGCGTTCTGCTTGGATTATGGGATATGATTTAAACCCACTGCAAATAATCACTGAAAAGACAGAATTGCTAAAAAAATCGTTAGATAAAAATACGTATTATTTTTTCGAGCATGACCCTTACTGTGACTTAGCCACTGTTGAACAAGATAAGACTGAATTTAAAGTAAAGGATCGATTTTGGCTGTCATAAGAAATTATTTACGAAATATCTCTGATGAGCTGGTCGAAATACGTTTTTCGGCAGCTAGTTTAGCATTCTCGACGCTTTTCTCTCTCATACCTTTTTTAATTGTGATTCTGGCTGCTTTTCAATCTATTGGTGGACTTGAAAAATTATACCCGCAAGTTGAATCAGTTGTTTTAAGCTATATGAAAGAAGCCACTGGCAACACAGTGACTCAATATATTAAAACAACGATTAACCAAGTTCAGTCGCGTACGATTGGTTTTACGGGAACTTTATTTTTACTTTTTTCAACATTTGGTTTGTTTAGAAATATAGATACAGCGATTCACCGCATCTGGAAAATCCGCCCCAAAAAGCCATTTTTTAAACGTATGTGGTTACACAGTTTAATCATTATGAGTGTTCCGCTTTTGCTTGCAGGATTTATTGGTTTAAAATCAATTGATGTCGTCAGTAAATTTAATCAAAGTATTGAATCACAATTTTGGTTTTCAACATCTGTGGCCTTTGTCTTATGGCTTATATATGTGGCCGTGCCTGATATCAAAGTTAATAAAACAATGGCTTTAATATCTGCGGCATTTGCATCAATAGCTCTCTCAATCGTGCAAAATTCATTCTTATGGGTTTCACTTAAAATGTTTAAGAAAAATAAAATTTACGGATCACTCGCCTCTTTTCCCATTTTTATGCTTTGGCTTTTGATTGTATGGTCAATTATTCTTGCCGGTGCTTCACTTTGTGCTTTTATGATGCGGCCTAAAAAATAAATTTAATTCAGACTAAATCTAAATTCAAAAAATTCATTACTCTATAATGACGCTTTCTTTTCCATCAATCGTCAGAGTATAAGTTAGCTGCTCATACCAATTTGGACATTCAACCTGTTCAAAATCGTTATCCCATTCAAACAATGTATTATAAACATTTATAACTGCTTGTTTACCATTGTTTTTTTCTAACCACTTTTTAAAACTCTGGTCCCAATCGGCAGTTAACAATTCTTTATTGAAAAAGAAAAAGTATTTTTTATTATCATAAATAATATCACATCTAATACTCTGAGGTCTGTAATATAAGCAATGCGAAGCCTTCGCATCTGATAAAGTCGTTATTTTTTTAAAATCAAACTCAGTCAGAGTCGACTGTTTTAAAACCGATTTTACAGGACTCGAAAAACGTCCACAAACTTGGGCAAAGGTCACATGAGAGCTCATTGCTAAAATAAAAAAAATTGCTGTTATTTTCATTTATACTTCCATTTTTACTATTATTCATAAGCTTGTCTTCACGCTTACGAATAACAGCTTTTTTTGAAGTTACGATTTCAAGTTTTCATAGAGATCGTAACAGAGACATATAAATAAATGATTATATTTAATACTTCAAATTGATTATTTATATAAATATGATATATTTAATGTATGAATAATTTAGATCTTAATTATCTTAAATATTTTTTTTATGTAGTGAATGCAAACGGATTTACAAGAGCTGCAGAGACTCTTCATGTTCAACAGCCCGTCATAAGTCGTGCAATTAAGCTTTTAGAACAACAACTCGGATTCAAACTTATCGAGAGACAGAAAAAACAGATTATATTAACGAATGAAGGTAAAGAGGTTTTTCATTTTGCTCAGAAAATATTTTTGAGCGCCAACCAAATCATTCATTATGCTAAGGATCGTCAGGAACAAGTATCTGGCGATATTTGTTTTGCGACTTCAGACTCTTTAGCTCCAGATGCTATGGGAATAGTCTTAAAAAATATTATTAAAGCATACCCGCGAATTCGACCTATTCATCACGCCGGACCAGCAAATTTATTATTAGACCAGATTCAATCTGGTTCCGTTGAGTTTGGCTTGTTCTTTAATGTCCCCAGTTTACCTGCAGACCTTGATAAGACAAAATTGACCAATGTACCATTTGAATTCGTCGTCTCAAAAGATCTCGCAAGAAACAAAAGTATTTTGGAATCGTTTATAGCTTCTAAAGAACAGAGTGATCCTGAATCATCTAAGCTTCCACTTTTTGAAAAATACAAATTACATCACAAGTCTGCCAAAATAACCGCAATTTCAAGCAGCTCAATGGCTCGAAAAAGTCTAGTTCTAAATGGCGTTGGTGTTACTATTTTACCACGGTTCTTAATTTATGCTGAGCTCAAGAATGGTGCATTAAAATCTTTAAACGATGGCGACTATTCATTACCTCTCTATCTAGTTGAACGAAAAAGTTCATATCGAACAAGGATGAAAAATTATCTTATTTCTGAAATAAAGGCAGCTGTAGAAAAATAAATAAATTTAATTCAAGCGCAACTCTATGTTGCAGTGACATATATCTTACCAGCTTTTAAACCATACTCCTGAAATAAAAGGAGTTCCGTATGAAATTTATTTTTTCAATTTGTTTAGTCATTTTCTCTTCAGCTCAAGCGGCAACTATTAACTCAATAAATGGAGACCTCTACATGGGTGATGAGCTTGTTAATGAACACCCCACAGGGCAAGCTTGTTACTTATATGTTGATGAAATAGTCGCAAATCCTGTCGGTATGCACTGTTACAATTTATCAGTGAGACCTATATTTACGACTGATCGCCAAGAGCAGCCACAAGACTCTCTAATTGTGCAAGGTCATATTACGAATGCTCATCGCTCTGAATATCCAAAAATTAAGACTTGCGCTACAAGTTTGAATGGCAAAACGTCTGGCCAAGATATTTATTCAAACAACACTACTGAAATTTACAATCAATTATTTTCATGGGCAGGAAGGTTCAATGGCAATCAACTTGATTTATTTGTTACGAACTCAGCTCAAGCAAAACAACCAAGTCGTGTACGACTGCACAAACTAAACGCATTTGTTGAAAAAAACTACGATTGCGTGAATTTACAGAAAATGTGATACTTATATTCAAATTGTTATTCACTTAAACGCACAAGTTCAGCGACAAGATTATCGCGTCGTTGTTTCAAAATTTCAAACATCTGCACTTCGTCTTCTTTTCTAGAAAAATTGGCTTCACGAACTATGTCATACAAATTTCCGTCAGTAAGCCAAACCAAAATACGCGTAGCATTTGGTAAATAATCCTTCTTATTGACCTTCATCCACGGATGTTTAGAGTCTAAATCAGGTTTAAAGCTAGTATATATGTCTTGATTACTACCAGTGTCGAGTGCTCCGATAGCTTCACTTATGATAGGACCGTCTTTAAAATCACCACGAGCTCGCGCACCAAGTGATCCACCAAAATCAATCAGATACAAAACATTTTCTTTTGTAACTCTGTTATTATTAGGATTACCTGCACGGTCCCAATCTTTTAAATAAGCTGCTAAGATCCGCATCAATGCATGATCAGTATCTTTGATATCTGCGAGATTCGAAGGACGTGTTTTTTGGCCAATATACTTTGAAACAGAAAAATACTTTGTGCCTTTTTTAATTTTGTGAGTCTCTGGCACATTAAATCCAAATAATCTATAGATTCTTGAAGATATAGCCTCTGCAGAAGTTTGCAACTCCGAGTGCTGAGTATCAGGTTTTTCAAACCAAATTTGATCTTGAGAATCTCTAACCCATTTTCCTCCAGTTGAAGATTGGAACGCTTCTACTTCAATTCCGTCAGAAACGTCTTTAAACTTTTTCGACTTTGGATTAATCCAATAGCCAAAACCAAAACTCGATGACTCAAAGTATACACCTGTTTCACTAGCCTCATCCCAAAGTTTTATTTTGTCTTGCTCAAAATAATTGCGATCATGAACATGTGGCAATCTATATCGAGCATCATATATAGGGATGTTATATTTTTTAAGAGCTTTGAGAAATGCACCTGTTGGCGGACGGTTTCGAAATGTAAACGATTCAACTTGCGTTAAATCAAGATTTCCCCAAATTTGAACTTCGATATATGAGTTATTATAAAAGTGATATGGTAAATTAAATTCTTTTAAAACCGAAGGGGATCGATACAAGTTTGAATTTGATGCATGTCCTTCCCCCGATACTTTGACCGCATCTTTTGGGTTTGCTCCAAACTTTAAAAAAAGACTAATCAAACTTTTATATTTAAATGGAATGTAAACATCATAAATACTTTCTGCTTTACTAACGACGCCTTTCATCCAATCCGTCTTATCAAGAAGGCCCTGCTCAAAATTTTCTTTAGAATTGTTGATATATTCCTCTCTGGACGCGATATAATTTAAAGAATCACCTATCGTATAGGTTGCCTGATCTTCGACTGATTTTGTTTTAAATGTAAAAATATCATCACCATAGTGTTCAATATATGCAGCTTTTTTATTTTCATAAACTCTTGGATTGAGAAAAGCATATTTTGGCTTTAATTTTTTTGATTGTTTTTCATATTGTGACAATGACATGTCAGAAAATGATGCCTCTACAGTATTTCGACCTGTCAGAGAATTATTTCCACGAGTAAGGTTTGTTGCGTGCATATTTAAAAAACCGTTTTTAGCAATATCTTCTCTTGCTGACGATGGAACAATCATTGTGATAGCCAATTGATCTGCATTTAACGCCTGTAGAGTATCTTGAACTTCTCTCGACTTTAAATATTTAATGCGGTCTAAAGATTCTTCTAATGATAATGACAATTTCATTTGTTGCCACATTTTAGAAAAAAGATCATTTTGTCTTTTAATAAATGAAGTTGTTTGACTCGTTTGGCGATCTTGAACTGATCCTTGAATAAAGTTGTAATCATCAACACTGATATTAAAAATATCACTGCACTTAGGCTGTGCACTGGCAAAACCTAGAGGTACAACAAATAAAAATATTAAAAATGTTAAATGATTCACACAATTCCTAACATCTATATCAGTTTTTATTGTGCAAATTTTATTCTAGTTGATGTGTATTAAATTGAGACAAATCAAACTAAAAGCAAACTCTTTAGAATTCAAAGTTGCTAAAATAGCTGGATATTATTCGTGACACTTCTTGCCAGCAAACGACTAAAGTTTTTACTATCCAGAACTGTATTTTCTCATAACTGGAACTATCTTAAACTGCGAGTTATTAGTATTGCTTTAAAGTATTCAAGATACTTTTAATATCTATTTGAAGTATATACCAAAATAACCGATATTGTTGATGTGTAAAGGGGTCATTAAACAATGTTACTTTTTCCATTTTATGATTATTGGTGGTTTTACTTAGGTTTTACAGTTTTCGTACTTGCTGTTTTAGCTTTAGATCTTGGCGTATTTCATAAGAAGGCCCATGAGGTCAGCTTTAAAGAAGCTTCTATCTGGACAACGATCTGGATCGGAATGATAGTAAAAAAACGAAAGAACTTAAATTTTAACGAACAACTTTAAATGGAGGAGCCAAAAATGAAATGTCCAAATTGTAAAGAGCCCAATCTTGTAATTGCAGAGAGAAAAGGAATCGAAATCGATCATTGTCCTGAATGCAGAGGCATATGGCTTGATCGAGGAGAACTCGATAAAATTATTGAGAAGTCAAACGAGGAAGAAGGCCGTTATCGGCAAGAAAATACTCATCATAATACACAATCAGATTACTATCAGAAGCCTTACAAAAAGCGAAAGTCATTTCTTGAAGAGTTATTTGACTAATCGAATCCTGAGATAAAAGATCCAGAATTCACCTAGAAAATCTTGCTGAACCTTGTTTGTAATATTGATTTATGAAAGCAAATCTATTGTCGCAGTGATAATTCATGTTCCAGATTAGAAAGCAGGGCTTGCAGTTGATAAAGAGTGTGCTTCAACCGAAAAATGGTGAGTCCTGGAGGATTCGAACCTCCGACCTATTCCTTAGAAGGGAATTGCTCTATCCAGCTGAGCTAAGGACCCGATAAACAGTTAGATAGAATTAACAAGCATCACTCATTATGTCAACAAAGAGCATTTGCTGAAAAAAGAAACACTTATCAGCCTCCGCCGCTAACTCCACCCTGCTTTAATGAACTTTGATTTATAAACATATCCCCGCCTTAAACAACAGGGATATCCGAATTTATCTGTATTTAGAATTGTCGATTTAGAATACCATATATTCTGAAATTGAATACCTAGGTCGAACTACTCACAGTTAAATGTAACATCTTTAATCGCTTGAACTTCCTCTAACATTAAATCAGCTTTAGAGCCTTGCTCAAGAGCCGATTTGAATTTTTGCGTTAAATCAATAACCTGCTGGGCCTCAGGAGCTTGTTCTGCGATCGACATTTTAGATGAAAATACGGTCGAACGAACGAAGTCCATTGGAATAGTTACAGGGTGTTTTACACTAGGGTCCATATTAACTTCTCCAATGAAAACAAACGCCGACGAACTAGCAGATTTACAAAAAAGTTTTAGACCTGTTTTTTCCCAAGTGTACTGAACTAGACTAATGTTGTTGCGTGCAAAAATTTTAGAAACCATTTCTCTGAATCGTGCATTCTCTGGTGCTGCTATAAACTGCATTGCGCGTCTTAAAAAATATCCTGATTTCAATTCTAATTTAGAAATTTGTTTTTCAGTTAAAACACCTTCTTTAACTAGAGATATTAAAGTGTCTTTTGAAATTTTAATTTTAGAAATGCCTTTCCATGCTGGATCAGAAAAATCGATATATTTATAACCAGCTGGAAAATTTAGTATATACGATGCATATCCATATTTTTCTGATATCAATGGATCGACAGCCAAATACATACCCGGCCCACCATTGACTAAATCAGTATCGTGAACTGATGATTCCCAAAAACTACTTGCTTGATAAATAATATCGAACTGAATTTGACCACCTTCACGATAGCGATCTGCTGTTTTCTGGTATGTAGGCCATAACTGACCAGCTTGAGTGGCCGCATTAAAATAATGATAAAGTCTTAGTGGCTTTGTTAACTCTACAACTCCACCCGGCGAACTTAGAATATCTTTCTCAAATTTAGCTTCGGCTTCAGATAAATCTAAATTGTTAATTGTAGATGTTGCATGAGCCGCTAAACCCACTAACAAGACAAAAGATGGAACTAAACCCTTCAACGTTCTAAACATTTTTAGTACTCCCGTTAATATCGACACAAAGCACACTGCGATTTTAGGACCATGCTCTAATCAAAATAATGCGTTCTTTAGTGAATACAAAATTGACAGTTGACTATAAATTGTCTTAGAAAAAATAAACAAAATTATCTTACTCTACTGAAATTCATGCTTTAAAAGCACTGGATAAAACCAGTGCTTTTATTATATCTGATTCGTGCTTTCAAATATTTTATCGGCACTTTTTTCAACAAATCCCTGATACAAAGACCCATCCGATAAAGGGTAACGTTTTGCGAATTCATAATAGCATCCAGGAACATTATAAATGCCCTCACCAAAACGAACAGGTACTTCAGATGCCATTGTTGAGCTTTGTTCAAGATAATCAACTTGTGACCCTTTAATTTCACCACCGGATTGATTTAACTTGAAATGATTATCTTTTAAAAATTGATTTAAACTTTGAATATCGTTTAATTTTTTTAAATGATTAATATAAACAGTAAAATGATTTGGTTTAAAACCATGCGCATAAAACCAAGCTGCATATTCACTTTCTTCATATAGATTTAAATAAATAGCATAAAAAGCAGACCAATGTTTACCACTATACAATAGAGATTCATCATTTAAGTTTTTAAAACTTGCTGACTGAATTGCTTTAGTTAATTCAGTTTTGACATAATGTGAACACCAATCCAGTTCTAGTTGCGAGATAAAAACTTTGGGCATATTAGCATCAGTGTGCTCAAAATGATGAGCCGTTAATTTTTTATCTTTAAAAACATATTCGCCCTTTTTGATATAACCATACTGAGTAAAGAATTGGGCTAATACATCTTTATTAACTTCAGGCAAACTTACTGTTCTAAAAGCGATATGATCATTTTCTACATTCTCACCCGCTGCAGTAATACAGTTATAAACTCGTTGAGCTTCAGGATTAAGCTGACAATAGTGCTGCCACATTTTACTGAATAATTGTTTTAGATCTGATTGTGTTTTCATAATGCACATCTCCTGATTGTTTATGTTGTTAAACTTCTTGATAGTAACATTGCGTATTGAGGCAAACTTGAAGTAGTTTTAAGTGCTACTTTAAAAATTCCACGTCCAGAATGGACTTCATTAAAATTTTCACCAGCCAATGAAGTAATTGAAACAACTTCATCTACAACAGACTCATTTTGCGGGGTAATGATTTCAATTTTTTGTCCCACATAAAGTTTATTTTTAATATCAACACCTTCGGTTTTATATATTCCCAAGAGTTGTACGGATTTATTATATTGTGTACTACTTTGGTAATTTTGCCCTTCTGATCCAGGGTCATTGAGCATAAATGCCGTGTGATAACCACGATGAGTGAGCTTGTTAAGCTCTTGCATCCAGCGATTATCAAACGAGCGCCCCGCTTTAACATCAATCAGAGCATGCTTATACGATCTCGCAACCATTGCAGCATAAAATTCTGACTTAGTACGTCCCTCAACTTTAAATGATATGACGCCCGCATCAACCAGTTTGTCTAAGTGTTCAATCATACATAAATCTTTAGCATTCAAAACATACGTGCCGTGTTCGTCTTCATCAATTTGATAAAGCTGTCTATCGTCTTCATCTAATCCTTGAATAAAATAATCTTTTTCAAAGACTTTGTACTTTTCACGACACGAATTATCACATACACCCTGATTAGCATCACGCTTATCCATATACGAAGACAACAAACAACGACCTGAATAGGCAATACAAATGGATCCGTGAACAAAAGCTTCTAGCTCAATATCTGGAACTCGTTGTTTAATTTCTGTAATTTCTTGAACAGATAATTCACGACTTAAGATAACTCGTTCAACACCCAAGGATTGCTGCCAAAATTTCACTGATTGCCAGTTCATGCAATTGGCTTGCACCGATAAATGAATCGGAATAGCCGGAGCATACTCTTTAGCTATCATAGCTAAACCCGGGTCACTCATGATAAAAGCATCAGGTTTCATTTTAGCATATTCTTGAATATCAGCAGTTAATGGCTTTAATTTACGATTACGCGCAAAAATATTTAAAGTCATGTAGGCTTTTTTATTTTTACTATGAACGTAATCTATTGATTTTTTAAGCTCTTCTTGATGAAAGTGATTTTCACGAGCTCTTAAACTATAAAGTGGCGGCCCTAAGTACACAGCATCAGCTCCATACTCTAATGTCATTTCCAGTTTGGTTACTGATCCCGCAGGCATTAATAGTTCTAAATCTTGACTCATGAACTCTCACTTTCGGTAAGGTTTTTCAAATTCCTCTAAGCATGAATAAAGATCTTGAGTTGATTTTATCTTAAATAATATGTTCTGGATCATATCTATTCTAAAATCTTGCCGCCGAATGTCCTCAATATTAAACATTTTAACCTGAGGCTTATTTGATAAAGCATAAGCACATTCAGAGTGTGACGAGGCAATACCAGCCCCAAAAATACGATTACCATCGACTGTTTCTAAAAGACCAAACTCGATCATGAACCAAAAAAGTCTTTGAAATTCTTTCACAATTTGTTCGTTACCGACATACTTCAGCGCACGATTACCAAACTCTTGGCAAAAATCTCCATATTGTGAATCTATAAAAAATGGCATATGCCCGTACAAATCATGAAAAATATCAGGCTCTGGCGTATACGATAAGTCTTCAGGAGATCTGATAAAACTACCGATCGGAAATTTTTTTTCAGATAGCATTTTAAAAAATGACCTTGGCTCTTCAAAACCTTTAACAAATACACCTTGCCATCCTGTTAAAGGTTTTAATTTGGAATTCACTTCACTCAATTGAGGTATGCGCTCATCTGTAATTCCAAGTTTTGTAAGTCCTTGTGAAAAAACAGAAACCATTTGCTGACTTCGCAAAGGAGTTTGATTTCGATAGAGTGTTTGCCACGTTTTATGGTCTTGCTCGGTAAAACTTGGGCTTATCATTTAAGATAACCTCTTTTCATCTGATCTCTTTCGATCGAACGGAATAAAGCTCCGAAGTTTCCTTCTCCAAAAGAATGATGGTTTTTTCTCTGGATGATCTCTATAAAAATAGGGCCTATTATATTTTTAGTAAAAATTTGCAATAAATATCCATGTTCATCGCCATCGACTAGTACATTATAGTTTTTAATTTTCTGATGATCTTCAGAAACATGCGGAAATTTATTAAAAATTTCACTATAATACTCATTATCAATATCTAATGTTTTTACATGCGTGTTTTTAAGTTGCTCTAATGAATCTAAAATGTTTTCAGTTAAAAAAGCTAAATGCTGAACACCTGGCCCTTTATATTCCTCTATATATTCATTAATTTGCGATTTACTTTCTTTGGCCTCATTGATTGGAATACAAAATTCACCACAAGGCGACTTTAAAGCGTACGATGTTAACCCAGTTTGTGCTCCGCGAATATCAAAGTAACGCACTTCTGTGAACTCAAATACAGTTTTATAAAAATCAGACCATTTCTGCATCTGTCCATTTTCAACATTATTTGTTAAATGATCTATAGCTAAAAATCCTTTTGCGTTTTGTACGATAGGATTTTTACTTGGCACAAAACCAATTTCTGCAAATTTATTTTGTGTCATTTGCTTATTAATAAAATAAATTAAGCTACCACCAATTCCATATATAGCCGGTACTATTTCACCGCTTTCAAAAAACAAATCACCTTTAGCAGGCTGTGCGCCCCTAGATAAAGCAAGTTGGTAAGCTTTTGCAGGATCTGCAAAGCACCAGCCCATAGAACTGATACATGGACCATGTTGATCCATAAAGTGTGTGCTATAGCTAGATTTTTCTTGGTTTAAAAAAAAGTGGATATTGTTCTGCTTAAAGTAAGCAATGTCATTTTTTTTATGCTGCCTAATTTTCGAAAATCCAAATTCTAAAAATAATTGCTCTAAATATTTTTGATCTTTTGAGTTAAATTCAACAAAGCCAATTCCTTGCATACCAATTGTATTACTCATAAATGTCTCCTATTTTTTCCAACTTTTCCAGTAATCAGCGATTTCGATTTTATGACTGCTCTCATTGACATAGAGTGGATTTTTAGTATCAATCATAACAGCAATTTCATGAGTTTCTTTGACTTGTGCAGTTCGCTGCACGGCCTCTTTTTGTGGACCATGATGTATGCCCTGCGGATGTAGAGTCATCATACCTGGACGAATTCCGCCACGACTAAAAAATTCTCCAGAGTGATAAAATAAAACTTCATCAAAATCGATATTTGAATGATAAAATGGTACTTTCATTGCTTTTGGATCACCATTTTCGAGTGGTCTTGGTAAAAACGTGCAAATCACAAAATTACGAGCCACAAATGTCGTGTGTGCAGATGGTGGTAAATGATACCGATCAGATAATACGGGTCTGATATCAGCGACATTAATTTGCCAAACAGATAGAGTGCCCTTCCAACCAACTGTGTTAAGCGGATTAAAGTCATATTCAATATATGTAAACTCATCACATCGTTTAACAACTAATCTATAGTCTTTTGCTTTAAACTGACTTGGTACTGGCTCTGGAGTACGAATCACTGCTGGATCAAACAACGCATGTTGACCGAGCATTCCTTTTTCTGGAACATGAACCTCGCTAAAACTTTCAATAATTAAAAACTGAGATGGTTCATATGGACATAATCGGTATATCGTACCACGCGGTATAACGATATAGTCACCAACAGCATAGTTAAGTGGACCGAAATCAGTTTCAATTAATCCACAACCCTCGTGAATAAATAAAACTTCATCAGCATCGGCATTGCGATAAAAATAAACCATCTCTTGAGTCAATTTAGAAAATAAGATCCGCACATCGCTGTTTTGTAAATATATTTGTCTTGATGATAAATAATCGTTATCACCTGATGTCTCTTTAAGTAAGTTAAAATCTAAACAACGCGGCTTAAGCGGACCAGAAATGTTTTTCCAGTTCACAAGAGGCTCTTGACGGTAAAGATGTGCATAACGTCCACTGAAACCATTGCGTGCATATTCTTCTTCTGAAGTACCCTCTGGAATGTTCACGTGTGCTTGTAAAGTTGAATGGCCTTTAATTTGCGGTATATTCATCGCGCCCCCATTGTTTAGAGCTATTTTGGCATTTTGTGATTTTTAAAAAAAGAACAATGTTTACACAATCTATGTCAAAATATTTGACAATGTAGATTTTAAAGTAATATTCAATAAAGTATGAATATTACTTTTGATCAGGCTAAAGCCTTTTGTCAGGTGGTGGATTTTGGTGGATATGCTAAAGCTGCCGAAAAGCTAAATAAAAGCCATTCAAGCTTAATCTATCTCATTCAAAATCTTGAAAGTGAATGCGGTGTTGAACTATTCAATCGCAAAAACTATAAAAATAAACTTACCCCACAAGGCCAAACTGTTTACCTCAAATGTCTTGAAATTTTAAAAAAGGTCGACGAGCTCAAAGATGTTTGTATACAATTTCATGATCACTGGGAAGCTAGTCTAAAAATTATCTATGACGGCATTCTGCCACTTTCGCCGTTTATTGAAATTTATAAACAGTTTAAAAACGAGCATATTCCAACACAAGTCCAAACATATACGGATTATCTTTATGATGTCGAAAGTACTTTTAATAAGTTAGAAGCCGATATTATGATATCTGTTGTTCCTGTCGAAAACCAAAAACTTAAAAGAATTTTTCTTAATCCCATCAAAATGATTTTAGTTGCACACAAAGATCATCCTATTCATCATAAAAATAAAAAATGGGCTCTATCTGAATTACAAAGTTTTTATTTTTTAACAGTACGTTCTGTGCAAAATTTAGGTCTTAATACACATGAGTTTGAACAAGCAGCTTCTTTTTACTTAAGTGATTTTTCGTTTAAAAAAGAAGCCATCATGAAAAAAATTGGATTTGGATGGTTGCCACAGCATCTTATCGAAAATGAATTACAATCCAAAACACTTTTACCCGTTAAGTGGGAAAGAAAAAGTGAAACACAAATTCAACCTGTTTTATATAGTCGTAAAACGCTCCAATCAGGAAATGCGTTGAAACTTGTAACTGATTTACTGACACAAGAATAATTTTAAATGGCTTTACCTAAACGCATGAAATACATCAGATCATTTTTCTTAGGATTGTGGACATTTTTCAAATCTTGAACGTCTTTGCGGTTACCGGTTTGTGACATCACGCCAGCTTCAATAAATCCACCCTGTTGACTTTGAACACCAGCCGCTAATGTGTTTTCAACAACTGTGCTAGAATTTCTAACTTTAACTTCACTTTGTGCGCGCATATAAGCAATGTAATTATCTGTCATTTGATAGTTAAATTTAATTTCAGCATTACCATTAATCATTGAACTATCAGCACGTGTGGCCAGTCTAACTCCAGCATCAGCGTTAAAATGTACCGAGCAGTTTTTTCCTAACTTTCTATTTTCTTGTAATCCAATTGATAAAATAACAAAGCCTGCCCATTTATCCATTGAGCCTTCAATATTTTGATATTCATAGGCTGTGCCTTTTTGCATATGATTCATGATATCGTGGTACCATTGTTGTTGCCCATCGGCCTGCAGCAATCCCCATTTTTTCTTTTGTGATAAATTTACAAAACCTACCCCACGTTTCCAATAAGTGGCTTTACCTTGGTTGATATTATCTTGAACAAAGCTAAATACATTCTCGGCTGTAAACTTTTGCTTGAGCCCGACATTTCCGTTTTCTTGCCAACGTCTCGTTTTATAATCAGGGTCAGTGTACAAGTCTGTACTATATGTGAATGCAGATGTTTTACCATCAGCAGATAAACAACTTACACCAACTTCTGATCCGTGAGTATTTCCACGATCGTCACCAATAGGCTGTTTGTTCGGATCTCTTTTTTGTCCTGGTAATTGCAAATTATCATTAGATATTTTAAATCGAAAAACACAGGATAATTTTTGATTCTCGGTATCTTGCATAAACTTATCAGGCAAACTAGCTTTAAGCGATTCAGGTAATGCTTGAGCGGAATCGTAATCTATTTTAACAATTGGGGTATCATAATCAGCGCCTTTAATCGAGCACTCAGCAACCGAGTCACCAGAAGTATTTTCAATTTTTTGACATTTTTTAAATGGACTACTGTAAATTGCATTCAACTGATTTAAGCCTTGAGTGCCTTGTTGAGCTAGCTGACTCGCATGAGCAAAATTGAAAGATGTTTGCGCGTTTGTCGAAAAACATTGGATTAAAACAAACGTAAAAACTAAAATATTAAATTTCATAAATATTCTATCGGATTAGAAGATATTGAAATTTAAAAAATATCAATCTGAGACAATCTATGCGCGAATGACCGCTTCACCTGAAATTCGAACTGTCTTATCTTCGCCATAAGCTTCTGTTTTAACAGTAAAAATAGGCTTACCCTCTTTTTGTGCTATGACCTCTAAATGAAAAGTTATAATTTCATTTATATAAATTGGTGCATGAAACTTAAAAGTCTGACCTAAATAAATAGCTCCGGGCCCAGGAAAACTTGTTGCAAATATTTTTGAAAATAACGAGGCTGAAACCATCCCATGTGCAATGCGACTTTTAAAACCACTCGCAATTGCTTTTTCATTATCAAAATGAACAGGATTAAAATCGCCACTAAAATCTGCAAACTTTTGTACATGTTCAGGAGTAATTTGAATTTTTTCTTGATATGTATCACCAATTTTCATTTTAACCTCTTCTTTATTTTTTATGGTTGATTTCCCACCATGTTTTTTCAATCATTTCACGATCATCAGGATGTGCAATCGAAATTAAAGCTCTTGCTCTTTCTCCAATTGTTTTACCAAATAGTTCAACTATTCCATACTCTGTTACAACATAATTGGCATGAGCACGCGTTGTGACAACTCCGGCCCCAGCTTGCAATGATGCCACAATCCTAGATTGTCCTTTTTTAGTGCGCGACGTAATAGCTATAATGGCTTTACCACCTTTTGATAAAGTTGCTCCGCGAATAAAATCAATTTGTCCACCGACGCCCGATATAATCTTTGATCCGATAGAGTCTGCACAAACTTGTCCAGATAAATCTATTTCAACTGCGGAATTAACTGATACAACTTTACGATTTCGCGCTATCAAAGTTGGATTATTCACATAATCAGCAGCTAAAACAAAAACTGATGGGTTATCATGAACAAAGTCATATAGTTTCTGTGAACCCATCATAAATGTACATACACTTTTACCTTGATGAAAACTTTTTTCAGAATTATCAACTGCTCCACTTTGTAAGAGCTCAAGTAAACCATCACTCCACATTTCAGTGTGTATACCAAGCTGACGGTGGTTTTTAAGTGATCGCATAACTGCGTCAGGCACGGCTCCGATACCCGCTTGTAAACACGAACCATTTTCAATTAAGCCAGCTACATAGTGACCAATTTTAAGATCTATCTCAGTTAAAATAGCAGGTTTGGATTGATATAGATCATGGTGAACCTCAACAGCACAATCAATTTGAGAAACAGATAGTAGCCCATCACCAAAAGTTCTCGGCATTTTAGAATTCACTTCGGCTATTACGCATTTTGCATTTAAAACTGCAGCTTTTGCAGTATCTACACTAGTCCCTAAAGATACATATCCGTTTTTATCTGGTGGTGATGTCTGCACAAGTGCTACATCTATCTGAATTTTTTTCTCATTAAATAGCTTTGGCATTTCAGATAAAAAACAGGGAATATAATCAACACGATCAAAATCAATGTTGGGACGAATATTAGAACCAACAAATAAATTTTTAACATTAAAAATGCCACGATATTTTGGATCAGCATATTCAGCAGGTCCCTCTGTATGCATATGGTATATTGTCACATTTTGTAGATGGTTTGCTCGCTCTATTAAAGCTTTTATAAGGACTTGAGGCGTTGCCGCGGCACCATGAATAAAGATATGGCTGTTCGATTGAACTCGAGAAATCGCATCATTTAGAGACACTGTATTTAATTTCATATGTTTTCCTATAATTAAATACAAAATATTCTAATAATAGACATTAAAACAAGAAAAAAATACCGATATTTAAAGCAGTGAAAAAACAGAAATTCAACGCCAAATTAAAACTCAACATCGTCTTAATAGTTATACTATCAACACTATTATCTGTCGGTTTATTTTTAATTCATAAAAAAATACAAAAAACTGCATTAGCAGAACTCAAAAAGCAAGCAACTCTGCAGATGGATATGGCTCATGCCGTTAGATCCTATACAAGTGACTATATCAAACCTAACGTGGATAACCAAATTAAATTTCATAACTTTTCTGTGCCAGCGTTTGCAGCTAACACAACAATGAAGATTCTGACTGATTCAAATCCAGATTTCAAATATCAAGAGGTCGCCACTAACCCTACAAATCTTCGAAATAAAGCTAATGCTTGGCAACAACAAATTATTAACTACTTAGGTCAAAATTTATCCTTAAAAGAATACTTTAAAATTTCTCAGGACAGTTTCACAAAAGAAGAAGTACTTAATTTCGTTAAGCCACTCAAAGTTTCAAGTCAATCATGCTTAAATTGCCACGGAAGACCATCGGATGCACCGGTATCACAATTAAATTTATATGGAAACCAAAATGGTTTTAATTGGAAAGCTGATGAAGTTATTGGAATTCAAATTGTCTCAATTCCTACAAAAAATATGCACAAACAAATCCAAGCATCATTTAATAATTACATATTTTTATCTATCATTATTTTCACTACAGTGTTTACAGTTCTGAACATTATGCTGACTAATGTTGTTATTAATCCTATCGAAAAAAACAAAGACGCACTCGAAAAATTAAGTCATGAAGATCACTTAACTGGTGCCTATAATCGCAGATGGTTTGAATCTCAAGTCCACAAAATACTCGAAATCAAAAAGCCAATTCATGTTGTTCTATTAGATATAGATCATTTTAAAAAAATCAATGATACATACGGACATAATATAGGCGACGTAGTGTTAAAAGAATTTGCACAACTTATTTCTCAAAAATTATCTAAAAATAACCACTTTAGTCGTATTGGCGGAGAAGAATTTGTTTTTATAAGTACACAAACAGACACGGCAATCATTCACAGTTTTTGCGAAAATTTAAAATCCATCATTAGTAATCACAAGTTTGCCGAAGTTGGACACGTAACTGTTAGTATAGGTATTGCACAATCTAAACTCGACGAAAATCTTGATGAAATATTAAGTCATGCTGACGAGGCCCTTTATATCGCTAAAAAAATGGGCCGAAACCGTGTCGAAACACATTCAAATCATATACATGCTATTGCTTCATAATTTTTTATTGTAACAATGACTGTTACCTTGACGTCTTTAAATTCGAACTCACCTTTATTTTAACAAGGGAGTCTCAAATGAAGATACCAACAGGCGCTATTCCAGTTTTACCACTTAAAAACACAGTCGTTTATCCCGGCGTAATGCAAACACTACGTGTCGGACGTGAAAAAAGCATGAAAGCTATTGATGAAGCAACACTTAAAAACAACTGGATTTTGACTTTAGCACAAAAATTACCTGATCAAAATTTAGAAAATGTCGATGACCTTTTCGATTACGGAACACTTTGTAAAATTGAATCTATTAAAGGACACCCTGATCATGGTTATTTTATCGTTGTACGCGGTGTTGCTCGCATGAAAGTCGCGCACTTTAAACCAGAGTCAGAACTTTTTGAGGCTTATGCTGAGCAAATAGATGATATTATTGATATTGATCAAAATACTGAACAAGCTTTACTAATGAGCTTAAAACAAATCTGCCAAGAAGTTCTCAAGCTCTACCCTGGTAACACAGATCAAGCACAAGAACTTGTAACAGGTATCGAAGATGTTCGATTGCTTTCATACTTAGCCGCAACTCACACAGAGATTCCCTTAAAAGAAAAACAAACAATTCTAGAAACTGTTTCAATTAAAAATCGCGTAATGCATTTACTCACTATGTTGCAGCAACATAAAGAGAGTCTACAAATACAACACGATATTCGATCAAAGCTAAGTTCTAAACTTGGACAAAATCAGCGTGAACATATTTTACGAGAACAATTAAAAACAATAAAAGAAGAGCTTGGCGAAACTGAAGAAACGAGCGCCACTGATGGATACAAAACAAAAATTGAACAAGCTCACATGCCTAAAGAAGCTTTAGAGTTAGCCCAACAGCAATTAAAAAAAATAGAAAACATGAACCCACAATCACCAGAGTATCAAATGATCCGAAATCATTTGGATCTTATGGTGGCACTGCCTTGGTCAACTTCATCAAGCAAAAAAGATTTCTCTCTTGAGCATGTCGAACAAGTTCTAAATCAAGATCATTATGGTCTTAAAAAAATAAAAGAAAGAATTTTACAACACTTAGCTGTAATGAAAATGAAAAAAGACAAACGCGGATCTATTTTGTTATTTTTAGGCCCCCCTGGCGTTGGCAAAACTTCGCTGGGTGCAAGCATTGCTAAAGCTTTGGCAAAAAAATATCAACGTATTAGTCTTGGTGGAGTACGCGATGAATCTGAAATCAGAGGACACAGACGCACGTATATCGGAGCACTGCCAGGTCGTTTAATTTCAGCTCTTAAAAAAGCGGGACAAAATGATCCCGTTATTGTTTTAGATGAGATTGATAAAATGTCTCGCGGATTTGCTGGCGATCCCGCCGCTGCAATGCTTGAGGTTCTCGATCCAGAACAAAATTCTGCTTTTTCAGATCACTATTTAGATACACCTTTTGATTTATCAAATGTCTTATTTATTGCGACCGCTAATAGTTTAGAGGGTATACCACTCCCCTTACTTGATCGTTTAGAAGTTATTGATTTATCTGGATACACAACTCCAGAAAAACTACACATCGCGAAAAACCATCTTTTACCAAAGCAGATTCAAGAACACGGTTTGACAAATGATCAATTAAAAATTGACGACGAATCAATTCTAAAAATGATAACAAGCTATACACGCGAAGCTGGCGTGCGTGATTTACAAAGAAAATTTGCTCAAATTGCCCGCTATACAAGTGAACATATTCTGCGCGGTAAAGAAAAAGTAGAAGTTTCATCTTTAAATCTGAGTGAAATTTTGGGACCAGAACGCTATCAAAGCGAAGTCGCAGAGTTGTCATCAACACCTGGCTTAGTCACTGGTTTAGCATGGACTCCAGTTGGCGGAGATATTTTATTTATTGAAACGGCACTCATGCCAGGACAAGGGCAGCTCATCATCACAGGACAACTTGGAGATGTTATGAAGGAATCTGCTCAGATTGCCAAGTCGCTCATTAAAGCTAGACTTAATGTCATTGCACCAACATTTAATTTTAATAAATTTGATATTCATTTACATGTTCCGTCAGGTGCTATTCCAAAAGATGGCCCATCTGCAGGGATTACTCTTTTAACTTCGATGGCATCACTTGTATCTCGCCGAACTGTTAATCCAAAACTTGCCATGACAGGCGAAATCAGTTTACGCGGTAAAGTTTTACCCGTCGGTGGTATTAAAGAAAAAGTTATGGCAGCCCATCGAGCTGGAATTACTGAAATTATCATGTGCGACAAAAACAAAAAAGATCTTATAGATGTACCAGAAGAAATTAAAGAACAAATTAAATTTCATTTTGTTCAACATATTAATGAGGTTTTGACGATTGCTCTTGGATTGGACTTAGCTAGTTGGAGTGAAGACGAAGTGATTTCTATGGGACAGAATGATTCAAATAATCAACATATAGACATAAAAAAAGCTCTCGTTAATTAAACGAGAGCTTTTCAAAGTATTTAAACTCTAAATAAAATTAACCGCAGAAACCGATTTCTTTTTTCAAGTTTAAAAATAATTGTTGTGCATTTTGTGCAGGAGCAACAACTGATTTGTAGTTACCTTGAATTTTGTTAGAAATATTTTGTACTTGTTCAGCTGAGCAACCAAAAGATTGGATCATACCAGTAACATACTCGCCTTGACCTTCAGCTAATTCAGCTTTCAAAGTTTGGAAGTTAGTTGATACAAAAGTCGCAGCTTTTTCGTCATTTTTAGCAAATTGGATTTTTTCGCAACCTAAAGTTCCAGAAGTCATACCAAAAGTCGCAGGTACAGTCATGTTTGTAGTTCCACGAGTTGTTGTACCGATAAATGTTCTAGAGTCAGTTACTTGCCATCCTAAACCACAACCGTCGATAACATCAGCTTTAGCAACTTTACCAGTTAAATATTCCATAGCTTCTTTAGCTTGAGAAACTGAAGCAGCAGCAACGATCATTGAACACAATAATAATTTTTTCATAAAGATTCCTTCCCTTTATTGATTGTTAGATGACATTCTAAAAGCCATCAAGATTTAGTCAATGTGAAATTATCTGAAATAAAAAACTGGACCCGTCGATATAACATAATTATCTAGTAAGACAAATGTCTGATCATGATATTTAATTTTTTTCTGATCAATTTTAAAGCTTTCACGCCATTCAAAATTACGATGAATTGAGTATGTAAGGTCTTGTTCAAATTGATTAAATGATTCTAAAAATAAACTATTTGTGTCGTTTAAGCTTTTTAAGTATTTGAAATTGAAAGAAATTTTCATCAACTCATTTATATTTTGAATATATCCAACAGAAGAGAATAAAAATATTTTTTGATCATTTAAACGAGCGTTTAAAAATTCATTACGCAGTCCTAAAAAACCGTACAAAATGTTATGTTCCGAGTTAACATTAGACGACAAACCCGCTGCCAAATCAGACGAAATTGCATAATCGTTATGAACATCATTCAACAAAGACTGTTCATACTTAGCATTCAACATCCAAGAAATTTGTGGATCGAAATTCGTATACGGCACCAAAGACTTTATATCTACAGCGTTTAATCTTGTTAATTGATGTTTTTTCTTTTCGAATAAATAGCGACCATCGATAGCTGGAAATAATATTTGTGAAAACTCGTCAAAACCCTGATCAATATTTTTAAGATCGTGATATGGCGATCGTAAAGTATAATCAAGAAATGCACCACTCTCTGTGTGTGACAACTGCTGCTGAGTGTTGAATAAAAATATTTGCCCAACTTGAAATCCAAACCCATAAGAATCATGTCCTCGATCAGGTTGATTAGTTATAAAATCCTGGTTTAACTCAACTCGAGGACCAACACCAAGTTCTGCACGATAACTTTGAACTTCAGTCCACTTTGCCCTGTCTAAATCAGTTAGCTTACCTTTTCTTTTCTGACGGATATAATCAATATACACATTTAAAGCATTCAGCACGTGTATTTGACGATCTTTTACTTTAATCGATTTAATAAGAAGTAAATCTGAATTCTCTTGTTTATTGTAATCATTAAAAATGTTTTTTTCGTCTAATGTTAACATCTGTAATCTTAAATTTAATTTTTTACGTAACGCCTGTTTGTGCGATACACGATTAACCTGTGTGCCGATTTCAAAATTCTTAACAATTTCTCCAGGTATGGCATTGATTGTGTAGCGAGCCAATGACTTACTTTGAGTTCTCCACTCTGGTTTAATCACTTCTATAATTCGTGCAATTCGATAAGCACAATTATCATCAAAAAAATAATAATAATTAACGCCCGTCGTTTCTAATTCCCAAAGATGTTCTATAAAAAAGTAGACTTCTTCTTTAGTTAATTTTAATTCGTACTCCCACAAATCACGGCTTTCTGACTTAACATATTCATTTAGTTTTTCATAATAAGGTTGCACACTCCAATGCCCTTCGTAACCACCGAAAATACCAAATACTAAAAAAGCTAAGCCGTTTTCATCTTGCGGCACTTGAGCCGCATAGTTAATTCCAGTATCTAATAAATCAGTATTTAACTTTGAGCTCACTTTTAAAAACAAATGTCCAAACATCGAAGCCGGACTATTTGGATATGCACTTGAAAAAATTAAACTTAATTTCTGAGGATCATTAAAACCTTTAATAAACAAGTCCCACTTCTCACATTTTATAGCTGGCATTTCTAAACCCAACTCTTGTTGCAGAAGATGATACCTGGCTCTAAAAGCACAAAAAGGCCGTTGTTGTCCTAGACCAATGCGTTTTTCTGAGTTTATAGATTCTATAGTAGCTTTTAATTCAGCCAATGAATTCGTTTTACCTTGTTCAGACAAAAAGAAATCGCCGCCTGCGATTTCGCTTGTGTACTGATGTGGCAACACGTTGTCCGCATAAAAATTTTTATCATGCAGTAATGACAACCACTTGGCACTTTGTGCAAATTGATTTAGTTTTGCTTCAGATATATTCTCAGCAGAATAAGCACATCGCGTAGTAATAAGAACAAACAATTGTAAGAACCAAAAATACTTCATAAGATTTGATACGATAACAAATCCACCGGAGAAATCAATTGAAGTCATTTGTGCGCAATTATATTTTAATATTAAGTCTCCTTTGGCTTACAAGTTGCTCAAGTTTACTCTACTACCCAACACCAGATTACTATTATCCGCCGCATCGTTTTGGTTTAAAGCCCCAAGAATACTGGATCACTCTCAATAGTCAAAAAAAAATATTTAGTTGGTATTTCAAAACAACAAACCCACTTGTCGATAAAAAGACTAAATCAGAAAAATCCAAAGGTCTGATTGTGTTTTTGCATGGCAACGGCGAAAATATTTCTTCACATTATTTACAACTGAGTTGGATTTTAGATGATGGGTACGATCTTTTTATTTTTGACTACCCAGGCTATGGATTATCTGAAGGTGATCCCAAAACGGACACTGTCGTCGCCGCATCCAGTGAAGCTCTTAAATGGGCTTATCAATTCAACGAAAAAAAACCTCTTATCATCTACGGACAAAGCATGGGTGGAATCACGGCGTTAAAAGCCATTGAAAATTGCCAGGATCAAATTAAAATCGCTGCGCTTATATTAGATGGCACTTTTTACTCTTACCAAAAAATAGCACGCGAAAAATTATCTGAGCACTGGCTAACTTGGGTTCTGCAACCATTTGCTTACATTTTATTATCTGATGAGTACGCTCCACAAAACTATGAACATTTAAAAGGTATTCCAAAACTTGTTATCGTTGGACTCCGTGACACTTTAGTCCCCCCACATTGGGGACAAGAGTTATATAACAAATTACCAGATCAAAAAACGATTTGGGAGCAACCTTACGCTAAACATACAGAAACGTTTTGGACTGAAGATAAAATGTATAGAATTAAATTTTTGAATTACTTAGATCAAGCCCTTATTAAAAACTAAGGCTTATACCAACAACGTGGCCTCTCGCAAAAAGCAGACTCTCCTGCCGCACATCGCGAACCTTGAACATAGGTATCCAATCGACATTGAGACGTAGGATACACTGATGTTAATGTTGAATTGGGTACCTCTTGTGCTTTTTTGAATAAACTGGATTTTTGATGATCTCGATCAAAATAATGATGAGCAAAATCAGTCAATTCTAAACCCGCACCAATTGACCATAAACATTGTTGACGAATCTCTAAACTAGAACCCACACAAACAATGTTACGCTCTTCTTGGCTTAAAGAGATTTTTAAATAGTTTTTTTTGTTTTTAAAAAATTGATACACTTTGGGCATACACTCTCGAACTGCAAAAAAATCGGCTTGTCCCTCACTTGAAGACCAATCCTTAACTCCATTAAATATTTGCTTAGGCTCTCCGCCAAGATAATGGCCCAACTCGTGACAAAGAGTAATGGCTATAAGCTCAAAGCTTGAGCCCTCGGCTCTAACATGTCCACCATAAAGCATAATCGTAAATTTTTGCTGATTCAAAGATGATCCTGCACCTAAATAATTTTGCGACCAATTAAAGTCCCACATCAATTGGTTTTGTTCACTTGCGAAAACGTTATTTGATTGTATAGATTTTCCGTAAGTTTGGGTTAAAAAAGCAATAAGTTCGGTTGTTTTAATGAGTTGATCTGTGTACTGTCCGTTATCTGCAAATTGAAATACAGGCTTTTGTGTTTCATTGTAATCATACGAATAACACATAGAACCTATTAAAAAACTAAAGCAATAAATGTGAAAGAATATCTTTAAAAAAGTCACTTCATCATCATAACACAAACAATGATTCTGATTTAGAAAACTGAACTCTTACGTAATTCATACACAAGTGTAAATAGATTAAACACGTAGACGATCACTATCGTGGAATTATTCTTTTTAAAGTTAAAAATGATGTCCAAATATCAACTTAACTAACTCTTGTTTTTTGCTATAACTTGCAACAAGCTCTATCTGATTCTGTTCCTCGAAAGAATAGTTCAAACCCAGTTCAGGGATTGCAGAAAACTCTTTTGAATTCGTTTCGTTAATCAATCTTAATTGACCTAAGAAATTAACCGCTGATGTTTCATATAAACCACCTAAAAGTATTTGTGGCGATAATGAAAAAAACTGATTTTGAAATAAACCTGCTAAAGCAAACAATCTGTTTTGCTTGTTGGTTTGAATACTGCGACCAACCAAAAAATCAATGTCAATTTTCGTATCCTTTAATTGAGGCTTGATTGAACGAAATTTACCTATAGCTCGCCATGAAAATTGATTATCAAAAATAGTCGTAGACGGAAAATTAGCCACTTGAAAAAGTGTAAAATCAATAGATTCAGAAGCAGAGTTTTTTAAAGCTTCTAATTTGAAAAGTATAAATTCAGAAAATGGCAAATAACCATTTGACCGACTTAACAATGAATGATGCAACGGTGAAAATGATACTGAATAATTCATTTGATCGTTCTCATTAAACCCACTTAATGCCACTTGCATCGGTCTTAAAGCTAAATGCGGTGACTTCGCATTTGAAGTTTCAATCTCATGAGCTTTACTTGCTAGAGATGCTCTGTTAACTAAGCTTTCTTTTAACCTAGCATCTTGCTGAGATGTTAACTGACCAGATTGCTTAACACGCTTTAATTCAAAGTTCTCTAGAACTAGCTCGGCAATATCAACGTCTGTCGTTTTGACTGAAACTGAATTATCTGAAATTATTTTTTTAAACTCATCAGTTTGTTTTTCATTCATCTCTTGAGTTCGTAAATGCATTTTCTCTCTAAGTGAGGGAATATACTCATAAGATTTTATAATTGAATGAGTTTGCATAACAGTTTCTACAGGTAATACGTAAAAACTTTCAGGCATAAAGCTTAAGCTTGGATGAATTGCTGCTAAAATATCGTAAGTATTAACAGCACAGTTTTGATTCAAAAATTTATAGCTTGATGCTGTTCGATGAGAGATCTCCCAAATATGATTTAAGACTTGGTCTTTTTGCTCATCTGAAAAATCCAAATCATAAATCCATAGATCTCGATTTTCCATATTACTGTATTCTTGAAATTTCAAATATAAATAGTCATGGCTAAATTCTGATGGAAAACCACCGACAAGACCTTTCCAAATATACTCAAAATCACCTGTCTCATCAGGAATATGAGCCGCATTTGAAATTATCGAGTTAAAATTAAGTGGAACCTCAGAACGTCTGAACAGTAAAAATGTATGGCCAAATGCTGAAGCCGGATTTGATACATACTGTGAGACAAAAACAAGCGATAACGTTTGACCTCGAATCGCATATTTCCATTTTTCAACTGCTGGACACGCTTTGTATTTGTTATGAGTTTTAATCGAAAAATATTTTGCCCTGGCCGGAAACCGACAGCTATATTGATCATCTGACATAAAACTTATAAAATTAGCTTTGTATTCAGCCTCGACTGAAGTCTTGAAACTTGCTGACTCATAAAACCGATCATCATCTATACCATAATTATGCATGAGCTTCAGCCAGGCGACATCAACATCTGTACTAGATAAGTCTGGATTATTCATCGCAAAGACAGATGTGTTGACACTAAAAAAGAGCATAAACAATAATTTGATAGGCATATACAAACAATCATATATTTTAATCAAGAGAGGTTCTATGAAAATCTTTATTTTACTTACATTAATGAGTGCACAATCTTGGGCAATTAACTCAAGCGGTTGCAGCAACCTCTTAAATAATGGTTGGTTCAAAAAATACAAATGGGCTGGCGTAGGCGAATCAAATACAAAAGCTATCACAGCTGAAACAAAAAGTTCAAATTTCATATCAGCTATTTCTAAAGTCACAACTGAAAATACAACAGCGACTGTCGATCCCAAATACTCATCAAACGTTTCAACTTCACAAACACAAGGTACGTCATCTTGGGGACAATGTTCTTTATTCGCACTACAAGAAAGACAAGAACAACGTGATCTATATGTAGCACAAAACTTAGATCAAATTAAAAAAGACATTGCCAATGGCAACGGTCACCACCTTGAGACTTTATCTTGGTTTTCAATGTGTGATGAGTCTGTAAATACACAATTTAACACTGAACTTCAGAAAAATATTGCAAATTTACTTGTCGATAATTCAAAAGATTTCAATGCTGGAATTGATAAAGTTATCAAAAGTAACCAATCCCTGTCTGAAAAATGTTATATCTTAAGTGGAAACTAAAATCTTTCTAAATTAATTGTCTACTCTAAAGGGCAGAAATATTTTCTGCCCTTTTTTTATTTTGACGACACCTTGCCAAATCTCAAAAAAGACTTATATTTGATTTCATATCACGAGGCTTAACTTATGAATATGCTCAAAACTTTTGGCAGAAATCCCACTGCGAATCAAATTCAATCATCAAACTTCAAGAATTTGACTTTTCAAAACCAGCCCGTTTCTCCTCGTAAAGTTTACTTAGAGGGACACCAACAAAAAAATACATGGCAGATTGCTTTTGATTTTTTTGTTAAGAAAAAGCCTGAAAATGTTAGGCCTCTCAATCCACTACCGTCAATCAAGCATAATTTAAATACAATTAATGCAGATCAAACTCCTTGTGTAGTTTGGATGGGGCACTCATCATATTTTATTAAATATAAACAAACTACTTTTTTAGTTGATCCAGTTATGAGTGGCTATGCGGCCCCATTTCCATTTGCCATTCAGGCGTTTGCAGGGGCAGACATCTATTCATACAACGATATTCCGCAAATAGACTATTTGATTATCACACATGATCATTATGATCATTTAGACTATAAAACAGTGCTAGCTTTAAAAAACAAAACTAAAAACATTATTACCCATCTCGGTGTGGGTGAGCATTTTAAATCATGGGGCTTCAATCCAGAAACTATTTCTGAACTCGATTGGTGGCAAGATCTAAAACTTTTGCAAGGCTTATCAATCACATCCACTCCAGCACAACATTTTTCTGGTCGAACATTTGATCGCAATCGTACACTCTGGGGATCTTTTGTCTTAGAATTAGAACAATTTCGAATTTATATTGGCGGTGATTCTGGCTATGGAATTCATTTCGAACAAATTGGTCAAAAATTTAAATCATTTGATTTAGCATTACTTGAATGTGGTCAATACAACCCCAACTGGCCCGATGTTCATATGTTTCCAGAAGAAACAGCGCAAGCTGGGCTTGAGATAGGTGCCAAAGTTATTATGCCTGTCCACTGGGGCAAATTTGTTTTATCAACACATGACTGGACTGAGCCTGTTGAAAGAGTTTTAAAAAAAGCGACTGAGCTTGGTTTGCAAGTCACAACTCCGTATATTGGTGAACCGGTATATATCGGTGAGAAACTACCTCAGACCCAGTGGTGGAAATAAGTCCCATCCTAAATTAAGTGAGTTATTGTCTATTTTAAGACGCAATTGATGTGAATATTAATTGGATAATACATTGAAACATTTAGCTTTTGACCAGACTGCGGTTCTGATAGATCCCCAGAGTATAAGACTCTATTAACTTGATCCACAATACTCAAAACAACCCGCTTGTCTTTTGTGTTATGAAATACACTTAATTTGTATTCCGCAAGATCGACTTGCCCTTGCTCTAAATATGGTTCTTCTTGTGTAATTAACTCTATTTGCTTAGAAGCATAAAAATGATTCTCAACATCTGTTAGTTGACCTGTACATTTTAAAGAGTTTGCAAATACCGATTGAGACGCAAAAACAAACAAAACAAATAGTTTAGTCATAAAAACTCCTTGAGGTTAACCAACTTACAACATTCAACTCACGATTAAAATATTTAAGAATTTTGTTGTACAGAATACACATATGTATAACAAATTGACAATTGCTAAAAAAACACTCAATTGCTGCTTTTTACACTATAAAAAGTCTTCTATAACCTGATTTTTACCAACGTTTTCTTGATAAATAAGTGACAAAAGCTTACAAGAAAAGCTCTTAATTTTAAGGAGTTTAGCATGCTGACAAACGCTCAGGTGAAGAATCAAGCTTTATTGAATTGGATCAACGAAATAGCACAATTAACTCAACCCAAAAATATTCATTTCTGTGATGGCTCTGAGTCTGAAAATCAACAACTCATTGATTTAATGGTCGCACAAGGCACTCTAAAAAAATTAAACCCTGAAAAAAGACCTAATTCTTATTTAGCTTTATCAAGCCCTTCAGATGTTGCTCGCGTTGAAGATCGCACTTTCATTTGTTCAGAAAACCAAGAGGACGCGGGCCCAACAAATAATTGGAAAGCCCCTCAAGAGATGCGTGAAACTCTTGGCAAGCTATTTAAAGGCTGCATGAATGGTCGTACATTGTATGTTATTCCATTTTGCATGGGTCCGCTAGGATCACCAATTTCTAAAATCGGTTTTGAAATTACAGATTCACCTTATGTCGTTGTTAACATGAAAGTTATGACTCGCATGGGACAAAAAGTTGTCGACATGCTTGGCGACAGCAATGACTTTGTTCGTTGCGTGCACTCAGTTGGACATCCTTTAGCTGAAGGACAAGCTGATTCTGTTTGGCCATGCAATGCTGACAACAAATACATTGTTCACTACCCTGAAGAAAACTCTATTTGGTCATTCGGTAGCGGTTACGGCGGTAATGCTTTACTTGGAAAAAAATGTTTTGCATTAAGAATTGCTTCAAACCAAGGACGTCAAGAGGGCTGGTTAGCTGAACACATGTTAATTCTTGGTGTTGAATCCCCTGAAAAAGAAAAAAAATATGTAGCAGCAGCTTTTCCAAGTGCTTGCGGAAAAACAAATTTCGCAATGCTTATTCCGCCTGAAAATTTAAAAAATTGGAAAATCACAACTGTTGGTGATGATATCGCGTGGATCAAGCCTGATCAAAATGGACAATTGCGTGCAATCAATCCAGAAGCAGGTTTTTTCGGTGTAGCTCCTGGAACAAGTTTCAAAACTAATCCAAATGCGATGTTAACAATTGCGAAAAACACAATCTTCACAAATGTTGCTCTAACTGATGATGGCGACGTTTGGTGGGAAGGCATGACTGATGATACTCCTGCGCATTTAACTGACTGGCAAGGTCAGTCATGGACGCCAGGATGTGGTCGTTTAGCCGCGCACCCGAATGCACGATTCACAGTACCAGCAGCGCAATGTCCTTCAGTTGACGAAAACATTGAAAATCCAGCTGGCGTACCAATCAATGCATTTATTTTTGGTGGACGTCGTGCTGATACTATACCACTTGTTACTCAGGCTAAAAATTGGAATGAAGGCGTTTACTTTGCTGCCACAATTGGTTCAGAAACAACAGCTGCAGCCACTGGACAAGTTGGCGTTGTTCGTCGTGATCCAATGGCTATGTTGCCATTCTGTGGATACAATATCGGAAACTATTTTAAACACTGGTTACGCGTACCAAATCGCGTAGCACAATTACCTGAGATCTTTATCGTCAATTGGTTTAGAAAAAATGAACAAGGTAAATTTATGTGGCCAGGTTATGGCGACAACATGCGTGTTTTAAAGTGGATGTTTGGACGCATGAATAAAACAGCACACGCTGTTGAAAACCAATTAGGTTTTGCCCCAGAGTACAAAGATTTAGACTGGGCAGGTTTAAACTTTAATGAAGAGCAATTCAAAGCTGCAATGAATTTAGATCAAACTCAATGGTTAAAAGAAGTCTCTTCTCATAAAGACTTTTTCTTAACTTTAGAAAAATCTTTACCAACTGAGTTTATCAATATTCAAGAAAACACTTTTGCAAAGTTTCAAAAAAAAACTTCTGCAGTCGATTCAAAACAGCAATTAAACTAAAACTGTTTAGTCGATAACATAACTAATGTACAAGCATGGATAACATCTATGCCTGTTTTTTTTAAAGCCTCTTCGATATTTGAATTCTCTGTACCTGGATTAAAAATAATACGCTTAGGTTTTAGTTTGATCATATCCTGCACCAATGGCGTTGAAATATCAGGATTAACATAGACAGTGATTGTATCTATTGGTGACTTTAGTTCTAAACGAGCTGATTCTAAATTAGGATAAACTTTTTGATTATTAATTTCTGAAGCGCTCGGACTAACAAGCACTGTCTGATGACCATGTTCGTGTAAGCGATTCATGGCCATATTTGAATAGCGATCAGGTTTAATCGAAGCACCTAAAATTAAAACATTTTCTTTTTTCATATTTTAATTCTGCACTGATACAAATTAAATGAGAAGTCCTGATTAGTAAAACAATACTCCTAAGCCAAAAATAATAAATAATCCACACGCTATGTAGCGAATCAAATTCATAGATATTTTTGCAGTCAGCTTTTTACCAAAAAAGACAGCTAACCCATCTGCGACAAGCATACCAAGTGTTGTTCCGATCGTCACCGCAACAGCAGCCTGAAATTTAGCACCTAAAGCCACAGTGGCAAGTTGTGTTTTATCTCCCATTTCGGCTAAGAAAAAAACGACGACAGTTGTCCAAAATGCTCCATAGCGATTTGTTTCTTTAAGCTCTTCATCTTTATCAGGTATTAAGATCCACAGGCCAAATGCAATAAAAATAAAAGATAAACCCCATCTCAAATATTCTGGATTAACCACTGATGAAATCCATGCTCCGAAATACGAGGCTAAGCCATGATTGAGCAGCGTTGCAACCAAAATGCCCGCCATAATGGTCATAGGCTTTTTAAAACGTGATGCTAGCACTAATGCCAACAATTGTGTTTTATCGCCAAACTCGCTGGCCACAACCATTAAAAACGATTGAAATATAATTTTGAGTTGCAGTAATAATTCCACCATGTCGATCCCCTTTACGTCTTTAACGTATTGATAATATTTTTTCGACATTTTAATTTTTTAACTACAAGCCATTGCATACTAGAAATTGCATGTAAACTGCTTTGTGGATTTTTAAGTTTTTGAATTTGTTTTTACAGTCTAAGAACTTTTGTAATTTATATTTTACACTGTCAAAACAAAATCAATAACCAAAGCCATCGCAGTTTATGAGTATTTTTGTTTATCAAAACAAAATACTCATAAATATTAAAATGTCTTTGGTTAGTCTTGCTGACAGAGTTCTTATTGGAATTCAGATATCTTACATGAATTACAAATGACTCTGCTGAAAAACCGGGGTTACCCCAGTATGTCGATTTTTCAACTTGCGAGAAGTTAGCTACTCCCCAACCGAATTAAATATAAATTAAGATCAAAACCAACGTTTGTCAATTAGCTTTCAGCCAACTCTCTCGTCACTTTCAAGGCTTCAGTAAATGCACACTCAAAAGCAGGATTTAGCCAGTTATCTTGATTAACAAAGTAAATTTTATTTTGTATTGGGGCTTTGATCACATCAACCATTCCCCCTGCAATAGCACCAGTTTGCGCCAATGGTAACGAATGCCCCCATCGCGTTAAGCGATATCCTAAAATGCCACGAGCTTCGAGATTTAAATCACTCATAAATTGAGATAACTCTGCTTGAGTTTTTTTCAAATGTTTATCATGAGCCGATGGATTAAATAAGAACTGTCTGGCTCCATCAAACGGCAACGGTCGATACAGAGTCCAAACTGAGTTTTGAACTTGGTCTTGTTGAGCCCAAGATCCAAAACAGATGTCAGTCAAATAACTCTGAGGTGGCGTCATCGCCGTCGGACGAGTAGAAACTTGGTCATCTAAATCAAACACATCAAATCCAGGTGATCGAATAGATCTATCAAAAATTACATTAGACACACAGTATCCTCTGTACACGACTTTTTGAATCATATCGAATTGCTTTTGAGGTAATTGCTGAACAACTCGCTCAGCAATAAATTTAGGAAATGCACAAATAACTTTTTCACATTCAATTGTAACAAGTTCTCTATTACGATTTTCGTATACAACCCAGACTTTTCCATTAGGTTGGATTTCGACTTTAATAACAATCGCACCCGACTGCACTTGATCACTTTTTAATTTGCTCTTGATCTGCTTATAAAGACATTCGGCTATTCTAGCATTACCACCAGGTAACGTGATAACACCATCAACTTCAGCTGTTACAAAATTGAGTACTTGCGCCGCCGATAGTTCATCTATTGAACCACCAAAAGACGACCAACAGTACTTTTGAAAATATTCAAGTACATGTGGATGAACTGAACCAAATGTATGATTCAACCATGTTTGAAAACTTATCGAATCTAAACGACAAAGCTCTGCGTATGACAAAGCTGAATCTGAGGTCCACGGAATATCCGGATAGGACTCGTTATAAACTCGACGTAACTCGTTTGCAACTCTCACAAAATCTTGTGCATTTTGTGGATCGGTTACGCCTTTCCAAAAATCGGCGATTAGAACATTATTAAATTTTGTCTTTGTATCAGCATCAGCTTCTAATCGAAAAAACTCAGAAACTCCGATTTTTTTATAAAATAAATCGATATCTGAATTTTCATCAGGAATTGTGACATAAGCTGCTCCGATTGAGTATTCCGAGTCTTTTATTTTCTCACCCTTAGAGTTTCCACCAAAACGATCTGCTTGTTCTAAAAGATACACTGAATCTGTTTCTAAAAAATAAGTCGATAAAAGTCCAGATACACCACCACCAGCAACGACGTACTGGCTAAATTGGGTTGGCTTAGGAACACCACCTTTTTTCTGTAAATACCCATCAATATTCCAAAGTATCTCATGAGTACGATTGATATCATCACCATTAAATTCGAAACTTTGCACCTGTGATGAGTTTATGGTTTGTATTGGCGAATCTACTGATAATGGCTGGGCATCGTTTGTCGTCAAAGTTTCAGACTGGACTATTGCCGTATGAGATAATGTATACGCCCCTATGCTAATAGCCCCAGTTTTTTTCAAAAAACTTCTTCGATACATATATCACCTGACCTTTAATACCGATGATGTATTCATTTTGTTAAAACTTAGCAAACAAAAGCGCACTAATCTCATTTAGCTTTCAATGGACTATCAATTCACTTTCAATTTATTCAAAATCAAAGTCTGTATCTAGACAAAACCGTTTTGACATTATCGCAATTCAATTTACCGTATTAACAGGAGAAAATTATGAGCCAAAAAAAAATTATCGACCAATTAAATAAAATCCTCGAAGCCGAGCTGGCAGGTGTTGTTCGCTACACTCACTACTCACTTATGGTTTTTGGCCATCATAGAATTCCTATTGTTAAGTGGCTCAGAGATCAAGCCACCGAGTCACTCCAGCACGCTAGCGATGCTGGTGAGCACGTAACAACTCTAGGTGGACATCCAAGTCTTAAAATTGGTGAGCTTATTGAAACGCACAAACACAGCGTAAATGATATTTTAAACGAAAGTCTTGAGCATGAAACAGCTCAACTTGAAAACTTAAAAGCTTTACTTAAACTCGTCGAAGGCAAAATTATTTATTTAGAAGAATATGCACGCGGAATGATTGTCGAAGAAGAGGCCCACGTTGCTGAAGTTCGAAAAATGCTTCGTACGCAGGCCAAATAAGAAAACTACTTTGTCGTTGTGAAAGTCACAACATCAATTGCATCCATCAACTCAGGGTAATCGATAAATGGATTACGATTACCTTGTAAATCTTCGATCATGTCGTTACGACGTCTTTCAACATCATCAACAGGATCTGCTTTGTTCCACTCTTTCAATGCTGCTTGCTCTGATGGAGAAATTTTCATTTCATATCTTGTGGCAAAGTAAAATATTGCGCGAGCAACATTACCGCGGTGATTGACAGGTGGTTCAAATACCACAGAGTTATCACCATCTTGTGGTCCTAAACGATTTTGATTACATTTTAAATTTTCTAAATCCTTTTTAACATGACCAAAACGGAAAGAACTACGACGAGAATTCATTTCAGAGTCTGTTGGAAACAAGTGATGTAAATCAGATTTTTGCAATTCTTTATTATAGCGACCAGTAAATCTGCTTTGCGGCCATGTGTGCTCAGTATTAATGATGTTACCACTTGATGGTAATAATCCAGGACCTATTTGTTTATCGCTGCCAAAGTCTTTATCTGTGAAAAACTTTTCACAGTAAACGTCTCTAACTGCATAAGTGCCATCTGCTAATTTTTGCAAATCAATTGTTCCGAACATTAATCTACGAGCAGGATCATAACCTAAAGCTTGGTGCTGAACACAGCCACGTTTTTTAACTTCTGTATTTGCTAGATCGCAACTCTTTACGATTACGTCTGGTTGTCCGTCTTGCTTAATGTGAGCGTTTTGAATGATGTCGTGAATAGCAGTTAATAATTCTTGGTTTTTTAAATGGCCGGCTTGAAATTGAGAAATAAAGTCAGATCCATAATATGTATTTTTATTTGAAACAAACGCAAATACACTTTGAGAGCATACAGAAAGACCAATGATGAATAAACCTAAAAGACGCATACAAATCCCCCCTCGAGATTATGTTTTCTGACTTCTTTCGAAGAACTAACTGTCCGCAAAAAACTAGCAAATGCCTTTACCGAATTCACCAAATTTATTGTCAATTTTCTATTTTGAAGCTTTGCAATATTTTAACTTCTGTTGAGTTTAGCTCATTTATAGAGCTAAATAGAGTTTTTCTTGGGGTAACTGTGCATTTGATACTCATTTTAAGGCTCATATGGATATTTTCACATACCCTCTATTATATATTTTTATCGATTATCCACCCTCAAAAAATTCCACAACTTAAACAAAAATGGGCCAAAAGCTCTCTAGCTAAACTTGGCTACGAATTACAAACAACTCCCGCCAACTCAAAATTGAATTGGAATGTCCCTCTTATTCTCGTGGGTAATCATATTAGTTATTTAGATATTTTAGTTGTGCTCGCTGCCCATCCTCAAGCTGTGTTCTTATCTAAAATCGAAGTCAAAAAATGGCCTATAATCGGTTGGGGCGCTCGCCAAGCTGGCACGTTATTTGTTGATCGAAACTCAATAAAAGATCGTAGAGTGCTGAGAGAACAAATTTTTAGTAAATTACAAAAAGCACACACACATCTCGTCATATTTCCATCTGGAACAACAACTTTAAACGAAGATATCTCTTGGAAAAAAGGTGCCTTTGAAATAGCTGCAGCCTGTTCAATTCCAATTCAAACATTCAAAATAAGTTATGCTCCTTTAAGAGAATCAGCTTACATTGATGATGATCAACTTTTACAACAAATGATGAATCAACTTAAAACTAAAAATAAAAAAGCATATTTCAAATGGGGTAATAGATACACTATTACTGATGTTAAAGCAGATATGATCTCTATCAAAAAAAGCACTCTCGAGATCCAAATATAATCACTTCAACTCTTTATACTCGTAATAAATATCCGCATCAAAAGGCTTATAATCACCACTTTTGTTTTTTAAACGCACGGGCGTACGCCCTCTATATCTGACTATTCGTCCATTGTCTGGTTGAATATCGAAATAAAGCGGATCAACGAAAAAAGCAAAAAGAGCATTATCAATCTTCATTTTAAGAGACAGTAATTCAGGTTGCTCTTGCGCAAAAGGCGATTTCGTTTTTTGTATAGAAAAATCAATCAACTTCTGAAGTTCAAATATACCAAAACTCATTACAGAAGAACCCGCATTTTTAAGTTTTTCTCTATTTAAGTTAAGAAAATCAACCATCGATGGCCCCGTATAAAATGATTTGGTCGTTTTGACTTTATCTTCTGAGATTAACTTCGGTTGGTCTTTATTGGCGATGTCATAGGTTTTAAAAAGATAAGTTTCATTGTCCGCATCTCGCTGTAATTCGTATCTTTCGTTAATCTGCAGTTGAGTCATCGTTTGTTTAATTGTTTGGCCGCGCTCAACAATAGCTGTTTCTGTCATAACGATTTGCCCTGTTGCATCTTTAATCTCAGAAGTCGAAGTCTTTTCGTCTTTTTTAAAAGTTATTTGAGTCGTTTGCACATAAATAGGATTTTCTGAAATTTCTCCGATTTTGAAAAATTTGCCAGTGCTTTGATAGTTAGTATTTGCTAATAAATTATGACCACTCAATAACAATACTATTGAAACTAACTTAATCATATATGTCCTCTTTTTATTTTTTAGGAAACCACGGTATAAAAACTGAAGTTCGTGCTTGATATTGACGATATAAATCACCTCGCGTTTTTAGCGACTGCTCCTCTGAGGGTGGCACACCTGTAACTTTTAAAAGCAACATGAGTATTATAATTGGCGCGTAAACGCCCCAATAAATACCAGAACCTATTGCAAAAATAAAAAAACCAAACCAAATCTGACTTTCAAAAAAATAATTCGGATGTCTAGAGTAATTCCATAATCCAATATTACAAACCTGACCCTTATTGGCGGGATTAGATTTAAAACGGTTCATCTGACCATCAGCTATTGATTCACCTATGAGAGAAACTAACCAATATAATACGCCAACCATTTCATAAATATTTAAATCGGACCTATCATCCGCAAACACAAAGCCAAAAGGTAAAGTTAAAATAGACACGCTTATCGCTTGATAAATAAAGAAAACAAAAAATCTAAATTTAACATTGGTTCCATAATCCTGACGAAGTTTTTGGTACCTTGTGTCTTCAACTGGATGATGCTGATATAATCGACGAGTCAGGAAAAAACCTAATCTTAAACTCCATGCACAAATCATTGAAAATAAAACAACATGTCGAGAGCCAATATCGGGCACAAAACTCAAAAACACTGCTGCGTGCAAAGCAAATGCGAATGACCATACAGCGTCTATAATGCTGTAATTATTTATTTTAATTGACCATAACCATGTTAAAAAAATGAGAACTAAAGTTAATAAAAATGCATACAAAATTGGACTCATATGATTTCCTCTGACTTGTTTTTTGAAAAGCGGTTCATTAATGGGTTGATCAATTTCATAAGCACAAAATATAAAATTAGACTCATACAAAACCACAGTAGAACTGCTATTAATCCAATCCAAATAAATTTTTGAATGAAGTCTTGAGGTGATGCCATAAATTCTTGTGCAATTAAATCTGGGCGAACAGACATCGGCTGATCTGATTGGATAAACAACGTTCCAAACTTAATATAAAACGGAATCAAAATAATTTGTACTGGATACATTAAATAGTTCGTGGTCTGCAGGACAATTTGGTTTAAACGCAAGTAAAAGCCCATCACAGCAGCCAATGCTGTTGTGAAACCTAATAATGGAAAACACCCCACTAAAATACCAATAACAACACTTTGACTGAGCTTTTGTGGTGTTGCTCCCTGTTTAAGTTGATCAAGAATGACATTTTTAAGTTTTTTAAACATTTTTAGTCAGAAGTCTTTCTATCGTGAAATTATTTTTAATCTTATAAATTTGCATCAATACATACACTGACATGGCAATATTTCCAAGAAATACAACTAAGATAAACCAAGTTAATTTACTGAACCACTTAACTTCTTTGTACATGACCCAAATATAAAATGTGAAAAAAGCAAAATAAGTATCAAACAAAGTTGCAATACCCCATGGTTCACGAATAATTTTAGCGCCGCCTAAAATAACATTCTCCTGCAAACTAGCCCACGTTGTTACAATCAACATGCTGACTAAAATAATTGTAAAAACCCAAATAAGTGATTTTTTCATATGAGAACCTCTTTAATTCTTAGGCTTTAATAAGTAATGCGTAACAGCCCATGTTTGACCTTGATCATATCCGAACAACTCTGAGCAAGCCATATAAAAGACTCTCCAGCGATTAAACCATTTAGTTGCATCCGCAGAACCATAACACTGTTTAAAAAGCATCATGACTTGATCTTCGTTATGATCCATTAACTCAAGCCAGCTCTCTAAAGTTTTTTGATAATGCTGACCATTCCAATCCCATTTCTGAAAAACCTGTAAATCTTGATCAAAAACATCAAATAAATTTCGACTCGGCATTTGACCACCTGAAAAAAAATATCGCCCCATCCAGTTATCATCCCCATCTGTCTCAAAAAAATAGGGATGACTTTTATGAGTAAAAACATGAACAAAAAACTGTCCATCAGGATTTAGCAACTGACGAATTTTTTTAAAAAAGAGTTCGTAATTTCGAAGATGCTCCATCATTTCTATACTCATCGCACGATCAAAGCGTCCACTGATAAGTTTGTAGCTTGATTCGTCACCTAAGTTTAGAGTTAAAATTTGCAAGTTATTCAAATGACGTTCGCGAGCACGCTGTTCAATATATTGTTTTTGGGTACGTGAGTTAGATACAGCCACGATCTCACTGTTCGGAAATCTTTTGGCTAACTCTAACGATAGCGAACCCCATCCACAGCCTAATTCTAAGATACGCATGCCATCGCGAATGTCAGCTCGCTCAATTGATATATCTAAAGCTTTTTGTTCAGCTTGATTTAAGCTCGTAACCGATTCGTCCCAAAAACACGAAGAATACTTTTTATGAATCCCTAAGCAAAGATCATAGTATTCTGTTGGAACTTCATAGTGTTGTTCATTAGCTTTATCGGTTAAAACTGCTAACGGAGATTTTTTAAGTTTTTCGACATAATCATCAACATAAGCTTGAGCTTCAAACTTATATAAATCTATGAGTCTATTTTTTAATAAATACTTTATACCAGCCCTAATGATCTGATCAGGAACATAACCAGATTCCATGAGAGAAATAAATAATTGAGTTACCATGTTAAACTCTTTCTAAAAGATACTGACCCACATTAATACGGCCTGCTCTAAATGCACCTTCACAATAAGATAAATATAAATTCCAAAGTCGCATAAAGCGATCATCAAAACCCATCTGATGAACATGCCCTGAAACATCATTAAACTTTTGTCTCCACAGTTTTAAAGTCTCAGCATAAGATAGTCCAAATTCAAACTGATCAGACAACTTCAAGTTGTTTTCTTGACCCTTGCGATCAAAAACACTGTTAGTTAAAAGCATGCCACCAGGAAATATGTAATTTTGTATAAAATCAGTTTTTTTTCTATAACTATAAAATAAATCATCACGAATTGTGATTCCTTGAATTATGGCAGCACCTTTACCTTTAATCGAAGCAGAAACTTTTTTAAAGTAATTATCCCAGTATTGTTCGCCAACGGCTTCTATCATTTCAATTGACACAACTTTGTCATATTGCCCTTGAATATCGCGGTAATCTATCTCTTGTAAATCAATATGCGATTGCATTTTTTTATTTTGAATCATGGATCTATTATACTGTGCTTGTTTTGGTGAATTCATCACAGCTGTCACTTTACATCCTGTGCGCTCGACTGCGCGGCTAAAAAAACCGCCCCAACCACAGCCGATCTCTAAAATATGATCTCCAGATTTAATGTTTAACATATCAATCATTCGATCATATTTATTCATTTGTGCTTGCTCTAGTGACTCATCTTGACTCTTAAATAAAGCCGAAGAATATGACATGGTTTGATCAAGCCACAGTTGGTAAAAATCATTACCTAAATCATAATGGGCTTGAATATTTTTTTTCGCTCCTGATTTTGTGTTGCGAGTTAATAATCTTTTAAGTTGATACAATATGGTTCCAAGCAATGTTCCATGTAAAGCCTGACTTAAAGATTGATCGTTTAGACAAGCCCACTCGACGAGTGCTGCGATGTTATCAACTTCTATTTGGCCATCAATAATTTCCTCAGCTAAACCCAAGTCACCTTTATTGACTAGGCTTTCAAATGCAGCCCATCTGTTGACCTTTACATTTGCAATGTGAGGCCCCTGTCCAAACAACTGCTCTGCACCGTCCGGAAAAATAACTCGTACTGAACCGTGCTGTGCATTTTTTAGAATCCTGATGAAAAATTGACTAGCTAATGTTGGACGACTCATGTGTAATTTCCTTTTCTGGTGGTTGTGGTTTTGTGAAAAAAGTTACTTTTTTAAAAAATAATTTTAAAGCTTGATAATGGATTTTAATGATCACCATTGGTGTGAACCAGCCAAATTTCAGAATCAAGTTCAGCAAACTAAAATTTTTTATGGCTAGCATTTTTCCGTGTATCCAAGTTGTTAATTTAATATGACCTTGATCATCGAAATGCTGTATATCGACATGAATATTGTTTTGATCAAATTTAAATCTAAACTTGTAAAATCCTTCGATCGGAAAAAATGGAGAAACATGAAAATTTTTTTTTGCAATTAACCATTGATCATTAAGGTTTTGTCCGTTTTGATAGAGCCAATAATAATGCTTTTCACCAAAAGTATTCGCAACTTCACATAAAACCGCAGTCAATACGCCGTTTGTGAGACAATACCAAAAACTGACTGGATTAAAAACATATCCAAACATTTTAGGAATAGTCTGCAAGAATATCTGGTCAAATTTTAAATTAAAATTTTCTAAGATATATCTATTTATTTCAGCAGAAATATTATCGTCGCCCTGTAAATAATCATGTCCATTGACTGATAAAATATTTTTGTAATGATCTCTTAGTAATTGATTAAAATCTTTTGATTGCGACACATCCATTACGATATTGAGTACGGGATACCTAAATGCATTCGTAGCCTGAATTTGGCGCGAATGAAAAACAACTGAATCTAAAATACAATTTCGCAAAGCTATATCATTTTCCATGGGTGATGAACTCCTAACTTTTCACCGACCTTAACAGCACTTAAAATCCCATCTTCGTGAAAACCATATCTTGTCCAAGCACCAGCAAAGTAAACATTATTTGCACCCTGTACCTGAGCAACTTGTTTTTGCGCATCAATTGCGGCCTGATCAAATTTAGGATGGCTATACTCATATGAAAGAATAGCATCGTTTATGTTTTTAGCAGGATTCAAAGTCAGCAACACGTGTTTCTCAGTTGGCAACGGTTGCAAACGATTTAAAAAATACGTTAATGAAACCTTATCATCATAATTCGAATTAAGCTGCGATATCACATTCCATGAGGCCCAGCATTTATGACTTTTGGGCATCAAACTTTGACTTTGATGAAGAACGGCCTTGTTTGAAATTGTTTGAAAATCCTTAAGCATTGCAGCTTGCTCTTTAGACGGATTTTTATAAATTTTTCGTGTAATCGGCGCATGTGTTGCAAAAACAACTTTATCAAAAACATGCTGTCCATTTGCACTGACAAGCTTAACCTGATCTAAACTCTGATCAAAAAAAACTTCATAAACAGGCTCAGACAAATAAACATTTTTAAGCTTTTGAGCTATTTTATTAACGTAATTGATCGATCCATTTTTAACAGTTCTCCAAACAGGTCTATCATTAACTTGTAAAAGTTTATGATTTAAAAAGAATGTTAAAAAAGTTTCAGCAGGAAAATCCAACATACCTTTTTCTGGTGTTGACCATATCGCCGCCACCATTGGCAAGATATACCACTCAATTAATTGCTGAGAATATGCTTTTTCGGTTACAAGTTGACCTATAGTCCACTTATGTCGAGCCGATTCAAATCGTAATTTTTCGGCCTCTTTATGAAACTTTAAAATTTCAAATAACATTTTATAAAATCTTGGATTAATGAGATTTTTACGTTGAGCAAAAACAGTATCTAAATTATCACCTGCCCACTCAATATTCTGGTCTAAAATACTCAGCGAAAGAGACATGTCTGATTCAACTGTTTCGACTTCCAAATATCTAAACAGTGATTTTAAATGTGGGTACGTTAAATCGTTATAAACTAAGAACCCCGTATCCACGCCAAACGTTTGATCATCGAGATTAATCTGACTTGTGTGAGCATGCCCACCTAGCCTTTTGTCAGATTCAAACAAATGAACATCATGAGTTTGCCCCAGTATCAATGCCGAGGCTAATCCTGAAATTCCAGATCCTATGACAGCTATTTTCATTTACGACACCCAGACAAGCCTTTCAGAGCTTTTAGATTATCGAATATAAATAGTTTAATCTATATTGAACTATTTTGCTTGTCTTTTGACAGAAAACTAGGGTCTAGCACTTCTCAAGCAGCTCACATTGATACACTTTATTTGCATCATTGACCTCAACTTGAATGGTCATATGGTGAATTCTAAATTTATCTGCAATCAATTCTTTTATCTCAGCATAAAGCTTATTTCCGGGAAAATCCTGAGACTTCGTTAAAAGATGCATCGTCATTGCATTCTCTGAAGAACTCAATGACCACACATGTAGATCATGAATCGATAACACATCGGAATGCTTTAAAATTGTTTCTTTCAAATTTTCAATATTTATTGAAGGGGGAACTCCACCCAAAGTGAGCACAAATGATTCTCGTAAAAGTTCCCATGTACTTTTGGCTATCACTAAAACAATCAAAATAGCCATTAACGGATCTAAAAATAACCAACCCGTAAATTTCATCAAAACAGCAGAAACCACAACAGCCAATGATATCACGGCATCAATAATCAAATGCATATAAGCACTTTTGATATTTACATCATGTTTATCATGTTTAAATAATAACGCCGAAGCAAAATTAATCACAACACCTATAGCCGCTACAATGGCGACTTGAGTTTCAGGAATAGGCTCTGGCTTAACTAAACGGTGTATAGCCTCGTATAAAATAAAACCCAAACTCAGTAATAATGTCACCGCATTAAAAAATGCAATAATCACAGAGGCTTTTTTATAACCAAATGTAAAACTTTTTGATGATTTTGTTTGATTAAGTTTAAATCCTAACCAAGAAAGAAATAAAGAAACAACATCTGAAAAATTATGAATGGCATCAGCAACTAATGATACAGATCCCGTCATGATTCCGATTATAATTTCAACGATAACAAAAACTAAGTTAAGTAATCCACCGATGATAAATGATTTTGAGATATCCGAATCACTACGAATTTCAAAATGATGGTGGTGGTGGTGTCCATGTCCGCCATCATCATTATGATTGTGATGATGATCTGCTTTATGGTGATCGTGGGAATGATTACATTTATGGTGCGCATCGCCAGATCCATGATGATGACCGTGATCATCATCATGCTTATGCATTTTAAATTTTTTTAGAAACATGTACCTTCTCTAATAATAACTCTTCTAGAATCAGACTGCTGACCTTTAAAGTGTGCAAATCCATTAACATCGCTATCATCAACTAAATCAAATTGCGTTGTTCTTGTTGTTGTTTGATCATAATAATCTGTTCTTTTTTGTCCCCATTTTGTTCCTGTTGTTGGGAAACAACCTTGAGGAGTACAAACGACGTCATTGTATGGCATCGAACAAGGCTCAGTAGTTGATTTTGTACCAGAACGACTAACTGTTGTTTGGTTTACGCCTTTGATATCAAAAAGCTGATTTGACTCACTTTTACTAATGATGAATTGACCATTGTCAGGAATATTTGGATTTGAATTAAATTTAATTTCAAATTTAATATCGCCACCTTGACCATTAACTGAAATGATCGCTTTGTTTTTCTTTATATTAAGAGATGACTTATAAGAGCCCGGATTAACAATCGTTTCACCTTTTGATGTTTTCAAAATAAAGTTTTTTTGAACATCTAAAATACCTTTAAGTTCGTTACAACTGACTAACGCCAATAAAACACTAGCTAATAATAATTTTTTCATAAAAGAAACCTTTCTTCTCTTGATATTTACTTTGTAATTAACTTTTTCAAAGCTGCGTTATCTTGCTCTGGTAAAGAGGGCGCAACACCTTTTATAAAGGCCAAAGCTCTCTCTTCACGATCGCTTAATAATGAATACTTTGTTTTACTTTTTAACTCATTTAAAGTTTGAACAATAACATTTTTATCAGAACAATTGAGCAAGCCTTCAATAGCTTGTGCTCTTAATGCTATTTCAAAATCAACTCTATCCTTGTATGAAAAACTTTCGCGCGCAATAAACTCTTTAAGTTTTGCATGGGCCTCTAAGCTTGTATTCAAAGATAACAACTCAACCGCCAAAGATCTCTCATCACCGTTGATTTCTGCATTGCTCATTAAAGCAAACAGATAATCCATTTGTTCTAAAGAAAGTTTTTCAGCTAAGACCTGCATACGTGACTCAACTTTATCTGGATCATTTTGCAATTGTCCAATTTGGACAACTTCACGATTAAATTCTTTTTTAAAAAACTCTAGCGATTGATCCACTGTAGGAGTTGCTTGTTCAGAGACAACGCTTTTAGCACTGCCAGCTAATTGTCTACTGACAAGCGAAGCCTCTTGTCTTTGTGGCTTATACAAACCCTTAACAATAAGCACTTTTTTACGAAGACTATAGTCCGTTAATAGGAATGCAAAAATTCCCACCAGTGCTACAAAAAAATAAACTCTTCCTCTGAACATATACTCACTCTAAATTAAAATATTACTCATTAACGTGAACATCAAAACCATTATATAGCGGCACAGTTACAACGTCTGAAAAAACTAAATCACGAGACTGAATCCACGGAGTTAACTGCCCAGCACTCTCTGTGTACAACACACCATCTTTTTTAAGATAAATTCGCTCGCCGTTTACAGTATAAAATTTCAATATTGAGTTATCCCACACCACATTTTGTAGTTCAGCTATGCGCGCTTCTTTAGGTTGAAAAATTGCAATTTTTCCATCAGTTTTAACCATATAAAAACCAATATCTTTAAGTTGAGGAACTTGCGTAACAACTTGTCCTACCGAAAATGGTAATTGATACGAACGACCCCAGTCTCCGTTAGCAAATTCAAAACTCGAAATCTGGTTTTGACTATCAATTTTAACTATGAATCTTTGAGTGCCTAAATCAAACTCTTCAAAGTGCTTATTTTTCTCGTTTTTATCTAAAAGTATTTTAAAATACGAATATGTATCCAATACTAAATCTGAAAAACCAGAATTTTGATACATATCAATAGCAAACGCTTTCGCAGAATCAAAAATCGTTGCTCCAAAACTTGCCCGTTTAAGCTGACCATCAACAACAGCTGGTATTTCGCGTTCAAACCATTTGCCATTATCAAACAATAAACCTTTTTGCTTATCTGATGTGAGACCAAATAAAGCTTCGCGTTTTTGCAAAACTGGTGTGTTAAATAAAAAATTAGCGCGCGCCATAGCCATCAATCTTGCCATTTTTTTATATACAGGATGAAAATTCGTACCTTGCGTACTTACTTTAGCGTAGTACTCCATCTCAACGGCATGTGAACCACCTTGGCTATAGCTAGAATCACAGCCAGCCATTGATGAACCTTGGTATGAACCTTGTTGACATGGATAGTGACGATATCCCGCTGTGTGACGAGCTTCGTGTAGAAAAGTTCCAACACGACCAAGCGTTGAAGATCTAGCCCAACCATCTTGCATTGTAAAATAACCACCAGAGTTATAAGCCGTTGCCGTTGGAATATCTTGCCCGCGCTCTACGCCACGAGTTTGAGACTTAGACCAAGAATAATAATCTTGTCCTTGTAGAAAATTTTTTATAAATAAATTTTGCTGATCTGAATTGTTTTGAAAACGGCCATTTTCAATAATGGCAAAATCGTTCATAAGTTTTTTAAAATCGACTGCTGAGTTACACAACTCAAAGCCACCAAACGACTGAGTATCAACTTTAAAGTCTTTAACATATTTCTGCGCTTGAGCTTGTGACAAACAAGAAAAATCACCATCCATGTATGGCATGTTTTGATCAGACGCAGTTGCAGCTCGTGTAGTTAGAACCGTTAACTGAACAACGCACATACAAACGACATAGACCAATTTATTCGAAATATTCGGTAGCACTTAAATTCTCCCTGAAACCAGCGCCAAACAAGACTCTTAAGAAGACTGTTCTGACTGATTCAGTTGAAATGCTACCTCGAATAAAACTGGACTCAACTAAATTCTAAATTTTTTCTTTATTTTCTTTGATCTTAGCAAGCTCGTTATAAATCTCAGCGTAATTGCGCATAACTACATGGTAATAGGGATGATTTTTTTGAGCATCGGCCGGCATACGCTGCAAGCTGTTAATACCCGTATTGTAAGCATTAATATACTTTTTGCTTTGTTGCTTAAGTGACTTACGTAGATACGTAAAATAATAGGCTCCTACTTGTAAATTATATGACGGATCTTTTAATGCTTCTTTACCTTTCCACTTTAAACCATATTTTTTACAAATCCATTCAGCAGTTGATGGTTTAATTTGCATAAGACCTATTTCACCATGCGAACCAATAGCTTCTGTATCGAATTTACTTTCGGTTTTCATGATTGCAATCAAAAACACTGGATCAAAATTTTTAGACTGACTTAAATGCATAAGATCAGGCACCAAAGATTCAGGCTTAACTTGTGGGCCCGCTTGGTTTAAATACGCTCTTAAATAATCTTCAAAACTATAGTCAAATTCAAATTTTTTCAAATTTAACTGAGAGTATCGGTTTTGCAAAATCGCTTTAGCATGAGTCACGCGAACTGTTTGGTGGATATTATGATTCTCTACCCAACGCTCAGTTTGGCAACCTAATAAGTTGAATGCTAAATATGAACAAACAACTAAAACAAATTTATTTTTGAAGTTTCTTAAATTAAAACAATTTGGTCTGCTTTGTTTTTCCATACTTGATTAATATACAAATCAAAGACCAACTTTACGCGGTGCCCTAACTACCTAATATTTTTGGGTTCTCGCGATGAGAATTTTAAATTTTGGCTCATATCAATTATAAAAAAAAATTGACTACTTTTTAATAGACAATGCAAACAAGTTCGACGTTTTTTTCTGAGTTACTGTTACAAAGTTTGACTCTTTTTAGAGAGACTCAGTTTGATCAAATACAGTCTCAAATAAAGGCAAATCGCTTTGACTCAAAATGAATATCTTTATTTGAACTGAATATCGACAATGACAACTAATTCTTCGCCCGATGGCTTAACGATCTTAACTTCATCATCAATTTGCTTACCCAAAAGGGCTCTTGAGACAGGTGATTTCCAAGATATTTTGTTATTTTTGACGTCAAACTCATCTTCGCCCACGATTTGATAAGTCATAATATCACCAGATTCATACTCAATCGAAACAGTGGCACCAAAGACAACTTTAGTTGATTTCAACAGAAGTGGGTCAATAACCTCTGACGCTTCAATACGCTTTTGTAAAAAATGAAGTCTTCTATCAATCTCTCGAAGTCTTCTTTTACCATATTGATAGTCGGCATTTTCAGAACGATCACCATTACTCGCAGCCCAAGATACAACTTCAACCACTTTAGGGCGCTCAACATTTAAGAGTTCACTATACTCAGCTTTTAATTTGGCAAAACCATCAGGTGTAATATAATTTTTATTTTGATCCATGATATAAATTCTTTCGAATTAAAGCTTAACAGATAAACCGTCTTTAAGAGAACGTTTTCTGAAAATTAAAATAGGCCCAATTGAAAAAATAAGACCAAATATGACTGTTCCCGATAAAACCAAAATATCAATTGTTGAAAACATTGGCGAGCTTAAAAAGAGGCCCCATTTTTTTTGCAACCACGGTCCCAAAATTAATTCTAAAATAAGTTTAAAGCTAGAACCAACCATCACACTTGCTAACAATAAAACCATAACCTCAAATAAAACAATTTTGGATACTGTTGATTGTGTGGCGCCAATAGATCTTAAAATCGCAATTTCACGCCTTCTCTCGTTCATACTTGAGACTAAAGAAATCATCATACCAATTAAACCCACAATTAAGACCAAGACAGAAATTAATTTTAAAACGAATTCGATTTGCGAAAGACTTTGCCAAAGCTCACTTAAAACAACACCAGGAATAACAGCCAACAAAGCCTCGGTATCGTCTTCAGTAATTTCACGTTGCAATTTTAAAATTTGAATTTTACTTTTGGTTTTTACAAAAAATGACGTAATAGATTGCGGAACAAGCATTTCTGATTTTATATCGTCAATTTTAATTTCACGACCTTTTTCAGGGGCTGCACCTGATTTCCAATCAATATGAATAGCTTCCATACCTTCTAAAGAAACATACATTGATCGATCAATAGCCGTACCGGTGGGTTTCATGATACCAACAACTTTAAATGGCTTATCATCGTGTGATTGAAACGAGTCACCTGTCGTACTGCCGTGTACAAGAACTATTTTATCACCAACTGCATATTTCAAAACTCGAGCAACTTCAGCACCTAAAACCACATCAAAAAAACCAGAGAAAGTTTGTCCCTCAATAATCTCAATGTTTTGGTGATTTCTAAATTGATAATATTTAAAAAAATCATTATTCGTTGCTACAACACGATAACCTTTATGTCCATCACCAAGACTATATGGAATAGTCCATTCAACTTCAGGCCGATTTTTAATTTTGTTGTAATTATCATAACTCATATTATTAGTCGCTTGACCAATATTGAATACAGAATACAGCACAAGCTGCAATGACCCTGTACGAGCTCCAACGATTAAATCAACACCTGATACTGTTTGCGTAAAATTTTCTTCGACAGATCTGCGAATTCTTTCAATAGACAACAAAAGCACAAGACTTAATACAATTGAAAATAACGTTGCCGTTGTCGCAAACATTCTATGTCTAAGCGATTTCAAAGCTAACTGAATCATTGTCATAGAAATGACTCCGGCGCCAACGAAGCTTTATTAAATTGAGATAATTCAATTTGACGATTAAATAAGTGCATAATTGATCGATCGTGACTTACAAAAATGAGTGTGGCTTGAATCTGACGAACAAGATCAAATATCAGATTTAAAAATTTCTCACGGTGGTCATAATCTAAAGCCGATGTTGGTTCATCAGCTAAAATTACTTGTGGCTTAATAATCATTGCTCTTGCGGCCGCCACGCGCTGTTGTTGTCCCACTGATAAATTTTGCGCGAGTTGATTTTCTATCTTTTTAAGACCTAGTTCTTGTAAGAGTGTTAAATAAAAAGTCTCATCAATCTTTTTTTGGTTAAACAAAAAAGGTAATTGAATATTTTCTTTTACAGTTAAATACGGGATCAAGTTAAACTGTTGAAAAATGTATCCTATATTCTCTGATCTGAATTGATCTCTTTGAATTTGATTCAGCAAGTGAAAATCATTTTTTAAATACTGTATTGTGCCTGAATTTTCTTTTAATACTCCGGCCAATATTTCAAGCAATGTTGTTTTACCAGACCCGCTGGAACCAAACAAAAAAACTGACTCGCCTTTTGCAAAATCAAGTTCTGATATGTTTAAAACGAGTTGATTTTGATGTCCTTGATCGTATCCAAACTTAAGATCTCGAATAGAAATAACATTCATACGAAGACTCTCTATTTATAAGGTTCAACATAATCGCCCAAAAGCTCAAAAGAAGCTTCACCATATTGCGAATGTTTAACTGTAATTTCAAAATCACCATAAACCCAAATTGGTCCTTGCGCTGCTGGCACACCTTTTTTCATTTTTACATAAACCATTTGATTCGGTGGTGGTGGCGGCACATGAATACAGGCCTGCGGACTTGGTACAAGTAAAAATTCTGTCACCAGTTGTTGGTTATCTTCTAAGGGCACCATAAAGCCTGGGATCTTAGCTTTAGTTTTATTAACTTTATCTAATCCCGCTGAAGACTTTTGATTGATGTAGTCCATTTCATTTAAAAGACGCCAGTCGATTTCCTGAGCATCTGACGAGCTTTTTGAACCCGCAAAATAAAGAGCACCACCGACAGCAATTGAAAACGCAAAAATTCCCGCTAAAATCCATTTCATCATAATGACAAATAAGATATGATGTTCTCTATTATGAGTAAATACCAAAGCGTCCGCGGCACAAGAGATTTATTACCATCACTAAAAGGCATTTTTCGCTCGATTGAGGACAAAGCCTATAAAACAGCTCAAAATTATGGCTTTAAAGAAATCGAAACTCCGATTTTTGAATTTTCAGAGGTTTTCCATAGATCTTTGGGTGAAACTTCTGACGCTGTCAGTAAAGAAACCTATACTTTTAATGATCGTGGTGGCGATTCAATTACTTTACGCCCCGAAGGCACAGCCGGTGTTGTCAGAGCCTATGTCAGCGAAGGACTTGCTCAACATAATCCAAATAAACTTTATTACTTTGGCCCGATGTTTCGTTATGAACGGCCACAAAAAGGACGCTTTCGTCAATTCTATCAAATTGGCGTCGAAGTTTTAGGATTAGAAAACCCGCAATCTGATGTTGAGTGTTTAGATCTAGCATGGACTGTTTTAAAAAATATTGGTTTAGCAAACAAAGTCACATTAGAAATCAATACGCTTGGTGATTCTGAAAGCCGCAAACTTTACCGTGAGGCTTTAGTTCAATATTTAACACCATATAAAGATCAACTTTCAGAAGACTCAAAAGTTCGCTTAGAAAAAAATCCTTTACGTATTTTAGATTCAAAAGACGAAGGCGATCGCAAAATAATTGCCAATGCTCCTAAAATTGAAAATTACATGACTGAATCAGCGCAAAAGTTTTTTGCTGATGTCTTATCAGGCTTGAAAGCCTTAAATATCCCATTTCAAGTGAATCCAAAACTCGTTCGCGGTCTTGATTACTACTGCCACACTGTTTTTGAATTTGTCACAACAGAACTTGGCGCTCAAGGTACTGTTTTAGCGGGTGGACGTTATGATGGCTTAGCTGAAACTCTTGGCGGACAAAAAACTCCTGGAGTGGGCTGGGCCAGCGGAGTTGATCGTTTAGCTGAATTGTGTATGAATTTACCCGAAGTTACACCAGCAGAGAAAAATCCGATTGCTATTATCAGCTTGGGCGACAAAGCTTTGATCGAGGGCCTAAAAATCGCAAGCGAACTTCGTCAAAAAAATCATTACTGCGAAGTTTTTATGACTGGTAATTTCAAGAAAAAACTCGAAAAAGCGAATAAGCTTAAAACGCAAAAGGCCGTTTTATTATTTGAACAAGAAAATGGATCTATCGAGTATAAAATTAAAAATTTCACTACTGGTGAAGAAATTCCTGTTACTTCTGCAGAAGAGGCCATTCGAGGGATTTAACCTCTGACTGTCTCGATTTAATTCGATTTTCAATTTGGACTTGCAATGTCCAAATTTACATGCAAAATGGACATATGGTATCCAGATTGCTTACAAACATTTTAGCTAAAAGCCCTAAAAGTATTTTACTGCTTGGCCCGCGACAAACAGGCAAATCAACACTGCTTGATTTCTTAAAGCCTGACTTAACAATTAATCTCAACGATGATCAAACTTATCTCGATTTCAAAAGTAATCCCTCTGAGATTTATGAGCGTATAGAAGCAGCAAATGCTAAAACAGTTTTTATCGATGAAATTCAAAGACATCCATCTTTGCTCAATACTTTACAAGTTATAATTGATTCGGATAAATCAAAGAAGAATATCAAATTTTATATCTCTGGATCATCAGCCCGTAAACTTAAGCGAGGACAAGCCAATTTATTACCCGGCCGAATATTTTCATACGAAATTTCTGGGTTATGTGCAGCAGAACTGGATTACAAACTTGATGAAAATAAAGCACTTCATTATGGAACCTTGCCTGAGCCTTATTTGAGTTCAAATGCAAGTTTTAGCCAAAAACTACTTCAATCTTATTCGGCTATATATTTACGCGAAGAAATAATGGCAGAAGCCATTACTCGCAACCTTGAAGGTTTTAGTCGATTCATCATGGTCGCTGCTGAAAATTCTGGGTTAGCCGTTGATTTTACTAAGGTAGCCAAACAAGCCAAAATAGAACGTAAACAATGTTCAAGATTTTATGAGATTCTTGAAGACACTCTTATCGCCAATCCAATTCATGTCTATAACAAGACTGATGCCGATATTGTAGCACGTCCCAAATATTATTTCTTTGATACAGGTGTGCTAAATGGATTACTTAAAAACTTTTCGGTCTCTCTTGATCGCAAAGGCTATCTATTTGAACACTTGGTTGTTAATCAAATAGCAGCATCAGCAAAAGCACATGATAAAGAATATAGTCTTTCGTATTTTCGCACTCGTGCTGGTTATGAAATCGATTTCATTCTCGAAATAGATCAAAAAATTTACGCAATAGAAGTCAAAGCTGGTCGCGCTTCATCAGATGAAGTTAAAAAACTTGAAGAGTTTGAAAAATATACTTTAAAAGTGAATCAATATTTTATGATAACACTAGACCCAACCCCAAGAAAAATCAGTAAAACTTTGATCTGCAATTTATCAAGTTTTTTAAAAAAGATTGGGTTGTAGATAGATTAATTTTTTATAAGACTCAGCCGTTTTCATGTGCCGCGCTTCTTTGATTAAATCACTATAATTCATAACGCCCTCTCCATAGGATAACCTCTGATCACGACCCCATTGCGAACTGGGCCCGAAAGCTCTCCCGTCTTTACAAACCCATATTTAGAGTAAAAATTAAAAGATGTAATTGTTGATCTGAGTTTAATTAAACTTATGTTTTCTGATTTCACATATTCAAAAACTAGATTTATAAATATGTGACCGATACCTTTTTTAAGTATTTTTGGAGTAATATAAAATCCGTTTAAATAACCAAACCTGTCATGACCTTTATGCATTACACTTGCATGACAAAAGCCTTCGATTTTGTTTTCAAATTCAATAACTAAATAAAAATGATTTTGTATAGCCGGCGTGCGATTAACTTGCTCGAATGATCTTCGCCCCCAAACATTAATTTCGGCTTCAGTGTGATCTTTTGAACAAATTTCTTGAATTGATATCATGTGTGCTTTGTGAATATCAAGTGCATCTTCAATAGAAGCTTTTCTTATTTTAAATCCTTCAGGAATTTTTAATGTACAAAGTTGCTTAGTTTTATTCAATGCCAATTCAGTTGACTGAATTTGATCTATTGGCGCCGACATTTCAATTCTTAATTTAAGTGCTGTTTCAAACTCAATTAATGCTAAATTAAAATGTTCTTGATCAAAATAGCATTTTCCTAAATGTTGATGGTAACTAGCTTTTAAACTTTGACCTATTGAAAATTCATTCAGTAGCGATCGTGCCTGATCAAACAAAGCATGAGCTTTTTGAAACTGCTTTTGCCACTGATAGACATGTGCTAAACGTAACAAATTCTGAATCTGACGATTCACAGAAACAGCAGTAGATAAACTCAGTGCTTTTTGTAAATAAAATTCAGACTCATCTAAGAGTCTAACAACTCGTAAAGCTAAGCCTAAGTTTTCATATAAAAGTATTTTATTTTGATCTGATGGTGATTTACTGATCAGTTCTTTAATTTTCAGAATATAAGACTCAAAATCTTGATGATTTTGAGTCACTTCATGTAGATTCTCATCAAAACTATAAGCTGGAAACTGTGGCAGTAAAAAATCACATTGATCTGTCATATTTTACGACCTTTCACTGATAAACCAGAGAGCGAATCCCCTACTTACGAGATCTCAGCTTAACATCTTCGCCACGCATCCAACCATGGATTGTCTGTGTTTGTGTACGTGTCCAGTAAAACAACATCACAACGCCAAAAGTAAACATAGCAACACTGAGCCATTGTCCACGAGTTAAACCTAAAGCTTGAAATCCGATTTGAATATCAGGAGCTCTAAACATTTCATTGATAATTCTCATGATGGCATAACAGATGATAAAACTGCCCGCAACAAAACCAGGCTTGCGTGTTTTACGTGCGATAAAAAATAAAATAGAAAATGTAAATACACCCTCAGTTAGACCAGCAAATAATTGTGAAGGATAACGGTAATCTAATAATGGTCCCAAAGCATCTCGCAAAACTGTGTCACCATTTTGAATTTTATTAATGATTGAATAAAGAGCTGAGTAAACTTCATCGCGCGATTGCACATTTGATTTAAATGTACCCATTAACTCTAACCATTTTGACGACTGAACACCTACTTTTTCAACGACAGTTGATAATGTGCTTAAACGATCTGGCTCATACGTTGGCCAGTTTAAAATATCTGACGGAAAACGTACACCGTATGGAAAATCTTCTGGAGCAACACGACCAACTAATTCACCGTTAATAAAATTAGCTATACGACCAAAAATAACTCCGATTGGACCTGCAATAGCCACAAGGTCTAACAAATAGATTGGATTTAATCTGTGTTTGCGAGCAAATAAAAAACATCCTGTTACGATACCAATGATACCACCATGAGAAGCCATTCCACCTTCGTTAACAGCTAGAACTCCCCAAAAAGGTAAAGCAGATCTAAAGCTCCAGAAAAGCGATTGATCATAAAACAAACAATAGCCTAAACGACCGCCGATCAAAGTACCAAACGCAGCGTAAGTAATAAAATCTGAAACGAGCTCTGGATTAAGCTCTGAACTTTGCCTACGAACCAACCACTTAATCATAAGGTATGCACATAGAAATCCCATTAAATATGAGAAACCATACCAACGAGGACCAAAGTTTTCTGTAATTTTAAAAATAAATGGATTTAAATCATGAACCATTGCGCACTCCTGCTTCGTTTCCATCATCTATTAGACAGCTTTCGAGGTCAATGATACAGTACGTCTCTATACATTGTCATAAAAGGATTAACCATGAGCACAAAAAAAGTATCTGATATATTTGATCCATCTGTATGGGATGAAGTTAAAGGTTTTGATTTTACTGACATCACTTACCATAAAGCTAAAAAACAGGGAACTGTTCGCATTGCCTTTAACAGACCCGAAGTTCGCAATGCTTTTAGACCTAAAACAGTCGATGAATTATCAATCGCTTTAGAGCATGCCCGAATTTCTGCAGATGTTGGCGTTGTTTTGATTACAGGTAATGGACCATCACCTAAAGATGGCGGGTGGGCTTTTTGTTCTGGTGGTGATCAACGTATACGCGGCAAAGATGGTTACAAATACGAAGGCGCTGATAGCAATGGAACCGGTGAAATGAATAAAGTTAATCAAGCTAAACTTGGCCGATTACATATTTTAGAAGTTCAAAGACAAATACGTTTTATGCCTAAAGTTGTTGTTGCTGTTGTGCCCGGCTGGGCTGTTGGTGGCGGACACTCTTTACACGTCGTTTGTGACATGACTTTAGCCTCTAAAGAACATGCCATTTTTAAACAAACTGATCCGGACGTGGCTAGTTTTGATTCGGGATACGGATCGGCGTATTTAGCTCGACAAGTTGGACAAAAAAAAGCTCGTGAGATTTTTTTCTTAGGTCGCAATTACAACGCTGAAACAGCTTACCAAATGGGTATGGTTAACGAAGTTATTCCGCACCAAGATTTAGAAAAAGTGGCACTTGAATGGGCGGCTGAAATGAATACGAAATCACCTACAGCTATGCGCATGCTGAAATATGGATTTAACTTAATTGATGATGGTTTGGTCGGGCAACAAATGTTTGCCGGCGAAGCCACTCGTTTAGCTTATGGCACAGAAGAAGCACAAGAGGGCCGTGATTCTTTTGTCCAAAAACGACCACGCGATTTCAAAAAATTTCCTTGGCATTATTAATTTAAAAGCTGTCATTATTTTTGCATGAGTCCCAAAAGCCTAACGGAGGATTCATGCAAAAAAAACTTTTACTTATACTTTCTATATTCACTCTATTTAACACTGGATGCATCAAGCTTAAACCCAAGACAGTCAACAAAGATTCGTCTCAACAAAATAATAGAACTCAAACCTACACAGTAGATGAGCTTAAATTAAATCAATTTCTTAGCAACAAATCAGAAGCTAACTTTGTCGCCCTGGCAAATGAGTTTCAATATAATGATGAAATCACTTTGAATTTTAATCGCTATATGATTGAACTTGATAGCTTTGATCTCATGAGCGAAATCACAAATACTTATGAAATCTACTCAACGAATGGTGATTCTGTTAAGCTTTTTGATTTTAAACGTTCATATAATGGAAAACAGTTTTCAAGTATTGTTGATGTTGATCGCAAAGCTCTAGAATATATTCTTGATGGAATCGATATCGAGTTTTCAAATGCGTCTATGAAATACGCAGTGACATGCAGTTTAAACCAACTCAATGCCAGAATAGAGAATCAATTTATAGTGTTTTCAATAGTAAATAATCAAGATTGTGAAGTTGATCAGCTTTTTTCTAAAAAAGATTCTAAATTAAAAATAAAAATTATTAATAATGTTAAAATTGATTCAAAAATAAAAACAATTAATAATGGACAGTCATTTTCAGAAACTAAACGATTTAACCCAGCCGGATCTCAAACTTTGATTTCGCAAGAGTTATTATATTCAGACTTAGTTGTTTCAGAAATTAACCCCGAGTTTAAAGTACAATTCAAACTCACAATTAGCACAGAAAATTAATTATTTTCGTTCTAAAACGGCTGCATAAAAACCATCAAATTGATCTTTATGTGGCCATAATCTTAATTCTTTTTTGAAAGTCCAATTTTGACCTTCTTCAGATTGTAAAAACCATTTTACTTGTTCTTCGTTTTCTTTATGCAAGATACTACAAGTCGCATAAACCATAAGCCCTTTAGGTTTACACATTTTAGAATAGTCTATTAAAATTTCTCGTTGCAATTGAACTAATCGATCAATTTCTCCAGACGATAATTTCCATTTTGTGTCTGGATTACGACGAATAACACCCAACCCAGAACATGGAACATCAAGCAATACACGATCAAATGATGACTCTAACCTTTTAACAACTTTAGTTGAATCAATAAGTTTAGTTTCAATAATATCAACACGATTACGAGCAGCTCGTTTTTTGAGTTCAGCAAGTTTCCACTCATGAATATCCATGGCAATAATTTTGCCTTTGTTTTTCATAAGTGCTGCAACATGCAATGATTTACCACCAGCACCCGCACAAGCATCAACAACTCTTAACCCTGGAGCTACTTCCAACATCGGCGCAATAAACTGCGAAGCCGCATCTTGAACTTCAAACATTCCATTTTTAAAAGCGTTTGTTACAAAAACATTTTTACGTTCAACTAAACGAACAGCATCTGGTAAGTTAAAAACTTTTTCTGCAATGATTTCTTCTTTTTCAAGTTCGCGTATAAGTGTCGTAACATCTGTTTTAAGGGTATTGGTTCTTAAGTATACGTCAGCAGGCTTATTCAGGGCTTGCATAATAGCTGGCCAGTCCTGGCCAAATTGCTGTTCACCGAGTTCATTAAGCCAATCAGGAAATGACTCTTGCACAACAGTTGGATATTTTTTCTTAAGATTTGTACGAATTAAATTAACATCTAAAGGATATTCATCAGCTAAAAAATTAATATCTATTTGATTTTTAAATAAATGAACAGCTATCAAATTATACGGTTCATGAGACTCAGCTACTTCTGAATAAAATCTAAAATGACGAACAACTTCATAAATTGTTTCGGCCATAAATTTACGATCTCGAGATCCTAATTTTTTATTTGATTTGAAAGTCTTTTCAATAACTTTATCTGCATACTTACCGTTTTCAAAAATTTCAGTTAAAGCTTCAGCTACTTTTTTGATGATGTGAAAATGTAATTTCATGAGTCTTTCATTAGACAAAAGCAATGGATGCAAATGTCAGCAGTGTTGAATGATTATTGTTATATTAAACACTAAAAAGTAAAAACAGCCCCTGCTGAAACAAAAGTTCCGTTGAGTTGACCATCACTTGTTACGTGCAAGTGGTTTCTTAACCCACCTTCAATAAAAAAGCCAGTAGACTCAAACAAATTAAATAATCTTAAGCCTAAAATCATTTGATAATCGAAAGATATTGATGACTCACCATCGAGTTGTTTGAAAAATATACCTGGGCCAGCTAGCAAACCAAAATAAAGAGGAAACTGAGACCCCGCATCTGGAAATGTAATCCCATAAAGAAAACTCATTTTTGATGATTTTTGTCCGAGCGGTTCATAAGTGTTGTAGCTGACTCGAACGACTTGATCAAAAAGACGTGAGTCAGGCGTTAATCGATAGGTCATATCCAAACCTATTTTAGCAATATCTATTTGTTTGCCGCTGTCTCCCCACTTGTAGACATCCGAACTTGTGAACGATCCTATCCCCAAAGCTAAATAGTGCTCTTGTGGACCAAGAGAATCGATTGAACTCGGATATCGTGGTTGTGCTGATGCTGGTTCAACATCATACTTTGCACTAGCAGTGCCGTTTTTTTGAAAGTATTTAGCCGCAGCATTACGACCAACTTTAGGTGCTGTCTCTGCGCGCAAAAATGAAGCAGTTAATAAAAAAATGAGTGATAAAGTTATGTTAAGCTTTGTCATGTGTTCAGAATATGAATTTGATGATCTTTTGACTATCGTTAATGCAATAATGCAATGCAAAAGTTTAGTCTAGATTATCGACTCTATTGACCCAAGTCTTGCCCTAACCTAGGTTACATCCATCTATGAAATGCCCTTTCTGCGCACATTCAGAAGACAAAGTTTTAGATACCCGCGTTCAAAAAGACGGTGGTATTCGTCGTCGTCGTGAATGTCTATCATGTAAATCACGCTACTCAACACTCGAAACAGTCGTGTTGAGCTATCCATTTGTCATCAAAAAGGATGGACGCCGTGAGCCTTTTAGCAAAGAAAAGCTTTTAAAAGGATTACAAGCAGCTTGTCAAAAAAGACCCGTCAGTCTTGCACAACTTGATGCTGTCGTAGAGCGAATTTCTTCATGGGTTATCACTCGCGGAGAAAATGAAATTTCTGCAAAACTCATTGGTCGCAGACTAATGGCTGAGCTTAAACAGCTTGATGATGTGGCCTATATTCGTTTTGCTAGTGTTTATAAAGTCTTTAAAGACGTCCAGGATTTTGTCGAAAAACTTGAAGGCGATGAACTCATCGATATGATAGACACTGGGGGACCTCAGTTAACTTTGACACCTAAATTTAATTTAGATCCTTCTAAGCCAAGTAATAATTAATTCTTTTAAACGGAGACATGGCAACATGAGAAGACAATCGCGAGAACTCGCTTTACAAATTTTATTTCAAACTGAATTTGCTCCGCAAATGAGCCTTTCTGATATTGCCACTGTATTTAATAAAACTTTTGAAGAGCAAGTTTTAAACTATACATACAAAGTTGTTAAAGCCGTTCAAGAAAATAAAGAAAAAATCGATGTTAAAATTCAAGATGCGAGTAGACATTGGAAAATCGATCGCATGGCATCTGTTGATCGCAATATTTTACGTGTTGCTATTTGCGAAATGTTTTACCTTGATGAGTTACTAGAGCCTAAAATTGCTATTAACGAAGCTATTGAAATTGCCAAAACTTATGGAACTCAAGAATCCGCTTCATTTACTAATGGCATTTTAGATCAAGCTATTCGTAACGAAAGAGCCTAATGGAACTGACTAAAGTTACTCAAACACAATGTCGCGTTTGGGTTTTGGTTGATGATCCAAGTAACTTTTGGTGGAAAGAAATAGATTTTCACTCTGGTTTCTTACTATCAGAAATTCACAACCACAAAAAAGCTTTACGCCCTACAGAGCTGCAAAAAGTCATCGAAATCACAAAATGGCCAGCTAAAGACCATTCGATCAAAACAGGTTGGACATTAGTTTCATGCAAAAACCATTTTGCAGCTGATTGGATTTTTTTGATTCACGATCTTTGGAGTTTTAAACAAGCAGATCTTTTAAAATTCATCGAAGACAATAATATTAAATCGCTGCGTTGTTTTGCGCCGTTCGAACCAGAAACTAGCCTTAAATCCAGATTAGAACACTGCGATTTAGTTTCCGCTCAATAACGCCCGGCTTTTCAATCTATCATATTAAAATGAATAGCAAAATTTTATCTAAGTTCGAGTCTCTTTTTGAAAATGAAGATCAATTTTCAAACTTAAGAATTATTAATGATGAACAAAAAAACTTTATTGCCGAAGAGAACAATCAATTACTTGAATCTATTGATTTTGCGTCTGGCCCAGAACAATGGAGTATTTTGTTTTCGCGATTACATTTATTTTTTGAACTCGGATTTCATATCAAAGATAATAAAGTTAAAAACTATTTTTACATGGGTGAATGTTTTCAAAAACAAAATTTACGAGTTAAGCTCAACATACCTAATTCAAACTATTTCAACATTTTAAAAACAAGCGCTAAAAGTTTACTTAAAAAATTTAATCTACAAGAAATGAAAAATTCTAATAAAATGACAGCGCTATTAATCAGACTTGATTCAGAAAACACCATCATTCTGTTTACCACATTAGCTGAGCCTTGGTTAAAATTAAGATGTGAAAGTTTGCATCGCTGCTTGATCAATCATGATTATTTCACAAATGAAACCCATGGATAAATCAATTCAATCGATACACACTATTTTTATTCTATCTGATGGTACTGGTGAAACCGCTGCAACTATGATCCGAGCAGCATTAGTGCAATATGCTGAACAAGAAATTAACATCGTCAGATGTAAAAATCTTAGAACTGAAGAACAGGTTTTAAAAGTTATCGATGATTGCTTTGAAAAACGTGGCATGATTGTTTATACATTTGCATCGCCTATTCTAAGAAAAAAAATCGCTGAGGTTTGTTTAGAAAAAGCTATTCCTTCAAACGACTTGCTTGGGCCATTGATTCGCTGTCTGGATGATTTCTTTGGAGTTGAGTCGTCAAGTCAAAGTGGATTACTCAGACAAACCGACGATCATTACTACAAGCGCATTGAAGCTATCGAGTACACAGTCAGACATGATGATGGTAAAACGACAAATGAACTTGATAAAGCCGATATTATTCTTGTGGGAATTAGCCGCACAAGTAAAACACCGTTAAGTATTTTTTTAAGTCATAAAGGCTGGAAAGTTGCTAATATTCCGTTGGTCTTAAATGCACCTTTGCCTGAGGAACTATTTAAAGTAGATCAAAGAAAAATCGTGGGATTAATTATTGATATTGATTCGCTTAGACGAATCCGTAAAAACCGACTTGAAAAATTTGGTCAAGACACTGGGGGCGATTACGCATCACTTCAGCAAATCATGAAAGAAATCGAATACGCTGAAGGCCTATTTAAACAAAATAAACGCTGGCCCGTATTTAATGTCACTGAGCGCGCACTCGAAGAAACAGCGAGTGAGATCGTACGTCTAATCGCTGCTCGAATGGGATTACCTGATTCTGTTTTGTTTTAATGATTTTCAAGACAGCGAGTATGGATAAACTTATCCTCTGGAACTAAAGAACATAAATCCACCCATTCATCAGATTGATTTTTGCTATTAGCATTTATAATATTGCGAGCGTTTTTCTTAGCGTCTGAATTTGATATTTCCAAAATACCAATCTCCGCCAATCTAGTTGCTTGTTGTGTATTATAAATCATCTCACGTAAAATCAAACCACTTTTCGCTTCGTTTAAATCAGGTATTGATTTTTTAAGATTTTCAACCTCACTTATTAAAATGTCTGATTCTTGTTTCGTCATTTTTGATTCGAACCAACTTCTGCTTTGCAAATTTTTAATTGTTTTTAGATATAACAATCCAGAAGCTGGCACATCTATCAATTTAACACTTCGTCTATTATTTAACTGCTCTGTCATTCTTTCAAGCTCTGGCTGAGTTAGTTGACGAGAGAAAAGTTTTGTTAGTTTATAGTTGTTGTCATCTGCAATCCAACGCAGTAATTCATGAATCTGTAATGCACACTTGTCGTTATCGTTTAATTTTTTGTAAAGTTGTTTTTGAACAATCAGTGTCGGTATAAAATAATCAGCATATAGACCATTTGTTGATTGTAAAGCAAAAGCAGCAATTGGCCGTTGAAACTTTTTATCTATCGACTTCGTATACAACAAATCTATATTCTGAATATCCAGAGAATAAACCCATTGAGTATCGGATTTATAATCAATAGACCAATTATGAGTTGCAAACAAGTCTAAGGGCAAACTTGTTTCAACAATTTCTAAACTAAACAATTCATCGACAGCACTTTCTAAAAGAATATTGCCAGATTGCTTAATTTTATTTATACCACATGAAAAAAAGTCTTTAGATCTTATCGGAGTTGACGTTCTTCTAACGTAACGTTCATCACTCAATAAAATTTTAAAATACTGTTCATCTGTAAACTCCTGCATACGAACAGATTCTGACTGGGCTGCATCCCAAAATCTAACTTCATTTTGAACAGATAAAATTGATACTCCACCACCACCATCTATACCAGGGCCTTTAGCGCAGACAATTTCTGTCAATAATATGAAAAAGAATATGACACCTAATGAGCGCCATATTCTATTAAATAAAATTTCAGTCTTTAGAAAGTTCATGTTAATAAGACATAGCAAAAGTAGTGCTTATTCCTCGTTTTGAATACATGAAACATTAAAATTTTCTTGTGAGTTTTTTGTATCAGTTTGACTCAATAAAAGCTTTCCCTGATTGGCCACGACCGTAAGAATCTGACTCTGTGATTTTTTTAATGTTAAAGAGACTGAACTTCCAGTTTGTAACAATCTGAGTTCAGCACCGTTGACATGTGCAAATGGCTTTAAAATACCATCAGCATCTGGACTAGCAACGACAACTTTAAATCCGGGTGCCTCATCAAGACCAGTACAAACATATTGAGCCGCATGAGCCTGTGTTACGTAAGCCATTAAAAAAATAACCATTAATGTTAACTGTTTCATATAAACTCCTTTGTTTTTGTTGTGAGCCCAATATATTGCCTATTTTGAAAGCAATCTATAATTATTTTATTATTTAGCTATGTTAAATATAGCCAAATTGTTATATAAATATATTAAATATATGAAAACATTCATTTTATTTAATTATGAAAACCCATCAAAAGCGCTGCAGGATTATATTTTCTTGAAGCCCAAAAGAGGTAGAGGACTCATCCAAGAGCTGGCAAACCACTTACGAATCTCTCAACCACAAATGAGTCAATTATTTCGTGGCATTAAAAACATGACGATCGAAAATGCAATTGCAATAGCTCATTTCTTTCATTGGTCACCAGAAGAAACTGACTATTGGATCTATCTAGTCGAACGAGAACGTGCTAGTGATTTCACAACAAAAAAATACTTTGAAACTAAAATGACTCAAGTTAAATCTAAAGCACTGTCGATAAAAGAATCATTTGGACCGCATCACGAGCTAAATGATAATGACAAAGCAGAGTTTTACTCATCATGGCTTTATTCTGCAATTCGCCTATTTTGCTCTATCAAAAATGGAAAAACACGACAACAAATATTAAGTTCATTTCCAGAAATAAAACCAAATACTATTGATAAGGTTTTGAATTTTTTAGTAGAAAAAAAATTACTCAAAAAACAAAGTGATCTTTATGTATTAGGAGAAAATAAAACTTTTGTAAAACGAGGATCGCCATTTCTGAAATCACATCTTACTAATTGGCGAATTCGCGCTGTTGAGATTGCCAATAACATATCCGATGACGAAATAATGTTTAGCGCTCCATTTTCAGTTTCAAAAAAAGGATTTGCTATTATTAGAAAAGAACTGCAACTGCAAATCGAAAGTCTATCTAAAAATCTTGAATCATATGGCGATGCTGAAGATGTCATTTGCCTTAATATTGATTTATATAAAGTTTTAAATGATATCTAGATCAAAAGTCCTATTCTAATTTCTCTCTTGATCACCAGTCAAAGCCTGAAAGAAAATTTCAGCTGTTTGAGCAATTGGTCCTTTTTCTTTGCGATAGTATACAAAATCTGTTTTGTACTCAAAATCTGCGACTTGAATTTTGTTTAAACGACCACCACGTATTTGCTTTTTAACCGAATGTGCAGGTAAGAATCCAATACCTAATCCACTTTCAATAACTCTTTTTAAAGTACCAACATTTGACGATTCAAATACAGCCGGCAATGTTCCCATTGAGTCTTGCAATACTTTGTCAAAATGTGGAAATTCCTGACTAAAATGCACATATGGAATTTTTTTAACTTCACTCAATGATAATGACGGTGGATAAAACTCATCCTTACCAGATCCAACCAGCCACATTTCTTCACGCAAAAGGACATGTGATACCGAATCTTTTAATGCTTTACCGTAACTTTTTTCAACTTCAGGCAAAACCACAACATCAAGTTCATTATTTTCATAGGCTTTGATAAGCTCTGAACCCTTAGCATAATCAACTTTGATTTTAAAATCAGGATTAAATTTTAACAAACGACTGACAACAGGGCTCATCAGATGCAGACCAATCGAATTCAATGTTCCAATACGAAGTTGACCACGCAGTTGTGCTCCAACTGACTTAATAGAAATTTCAGCTTGCTGAGATAAGTTCAAAATTTTCTTAGCATGTTCATAGAGGACTTCACCTTGAGCCGTCGTTTTGATTTGCTTTGAACCACGAACGATAAGCTCAACACCTAGTTCATCTTCTAGATTTTTCATCTGTTGACTAACCGCCGGTTGAGTTAAAAAAAGCTTATCCGCCGCAGCCGTCATACTGCCTTCAGATACGACCATGACAAAAGTCTGGAGTTGAGAAAGATTGAGCATAAATTACCTCTTTGAGAGTCTCAAAAAATATGTCTATAATGTAAGTACATTACAATTCTTAATTGAATGCAACATGAGAGGCAGCATGCGCTTACTAAACAAGTTATTTTTTCTTTTAACACCAGTTCTTATTCTTAACTCTGTAGAAGCTAGAACTTTTAAAAATGCATACATTTCATTTGAAATTAATGAAGCCTGGAAATGTAAACTCGAACAAACTGAATGGGTTTGTCGCTCTGAAGACCCTCAAGAGTCAAAAGAAGCCGTTATTATCCTAACCGCTAAAGAAAAAGGTTTAACAGATACTTTTCCAATTTATACAGAACACTTAGGTAAACCAATACCTCTTAACCTTAAAAATGGTTCTAGCATTGTCTCTAGCATCACAATGCCGCCGCGTACCGAAAACATCAATGAGCAAGCATGGATTGACTCTTTACATACAAATTCTGAAGTCCAAAACTATTACACCCGTTACTTAGCTACTATTAAAGACCAAATCGCAATACTTGTTACGTTTAGCGTACACAATAAATACTACGCAAAATACCAACCTCAATTTATGGAAACTGTAAAATCACTCAGAGTAATCGCAACAAAAGATTTACTTTCAAGACCAGATTTGGGACCTGTTGGTGGGCCAAATGAAGTTCTCGGACAGAACATTCAAAATGCAATGCCTTCCGACTTACTTGCGGCCGATGACGATGGCACATCGGGCAAAGGCAAAGGGATATTTGGAAACACTATGGTCTTAGGCGCCTTATTTCTTATTCTAGCCGTAGCTGGATATGTGGGTTTTAAAATTTATCAAAAGAAAAAAAATTCATAAAACTTTAAATCAAATAAAAAAAAGAGCCACTCAATGGCTCTTTTTTTTATTTTTAAAATGAAGTTTACTCGTATTAGTTCACAACAAAATCTGTAAAATAAACATCTTTAACCAAACCTACGGTTAAGACTTTATTAACTTGCTCTACTATTTGATCTTTTAAAAACAATTTACCCTGTATAGTCTCTATATCTGAAAAGTTTTTATCATTTAAGATTCTGATAATACGATCACGCGCCTGAGCTGTCTTGTCGGGATTCATAACCTCTGCAAATGACTGAGCACTTAGCATGTCTAAGTTAACTTGAACCTTAATTGTTTTTTTAGGATTACCATTTAAATTAACTACAAATTTATCAAGCGTAAAAATATTAGATCCAGATTCGATAGTTGTCGGTAAACTCGCAGGTTTACGCAGCTCTTCTTCGACGATATATGGCGACTCGTAACCGATTGTAGCCGAATAAACCCAAAAGGTTCCTAAACCCAATCCCGACAAATTCAGCAAAACAAGCAAACTATTCATAATGAGTTGAATTTTTTGCGACATTAAAAACTCCAAGGTTATATTCTCTTTTATACATCGGTGACTAGACTAACGACCTTAAGACTTTGGGCTTAAATTTAAGTTATTTTTATAACAAAAAATGTAGATCAAATATTGTATTGCTTCTTATCTTAAGACAAAATGAATACTGAATTATGAAAACGTATCATTTCAAAACACTTGTTCAAACAGCTATTTCGATAACGCTTTTACAATTGATCACACTGCACGCCAGTCAAGCTGCAGATGTATCAACAACTGGGTCGACAAACCTATACCCAGCTGAAATCTTACAGATTTCTGATGACCCAAATATCAAAGCATCTGTGATGACAGCAGACAAAACAAAGCGTGTTCTTAAATTTTATAGCCCTGACAAATCTTTGTTAGAATCTGAAGTTTTTGAAATTGATATTGGTAAAAACTCTGGCAATAAAACAAAACGCGACGACAAAAAAACTCCTGAAGGCATTTACGTTTTACAAAAAAAGCTTTTACCTCCTGAAATTCCATTTGATCTCTATGGATCTATGGCCTTTACCACGAATTACCCAAATGTATTTGATAAATTTGATAATAAAACTGGCTCTGGCATCTGGTTACATTCCGTACCAGACACTGTACCATTAAGTCGTGGTTCAAAAGGCTGTGTTGTATTAAGAAATAATGTCATTCAAAAGTTATCGTCTGCTATCGAACTTAATAAAAGCTTTTTGATTATTAACGATAAGACAAACCAAATAGATGAAAATGAACACCAAAAACAAAAAGACAAAGTTGTTACCTGGATAGAGCTCTGGAGAGCAACTTGGGAAACACAAGAGCTTGATAAGTATATAAAGCTTTATGATGATGACTTCTCTGCCCCTGGATTTAACAAAGGCTCTTGGCTTAAACATAAAGAAAAACTTAAAGGCATTTATCAAAATATTAAAATTGATTTAAGTAAAGCCAGTATCTTTCACATCAAAAATCAATACTTGGTTAAAGTTTTACAAAAATACTCATCAAGTGGTCACCAAGATATCGGCGTTAAAATGCTTTACTTAATTGAAGAGAAAAATGGATTCAAAATTATTAGAGAAGAATGGGAAGCCGTTAACCCAAGCTAAGTAAGTTTCATAAAAATGTTCGCCAGAACAATTGTGAAAAAATAATTTAATCGAAACAAATAAAAAAGGAGTTAGTTGTCTAACTCCTTTTTTATTTTAAGACTGTAAGAATAATACTAGTTATCAGAATCGTCTGCTTTATCTAACTCAAGATTTTCAACATTGTGTTGCAAGTCTTCTAAAGACTGAACATTTTTTTGTACTTCTTCTTGAGTGATACGACCCAAACGCAAATTTAACTCAGTTAATCTTTTATCAAATTTAAGATCTTCTAATGCTTTATTTAAAGACATGTGGGCTCCTTTTTTAACTTAACCAGCCCGTATTTTTACACGAAAGAGACAAAAAAATCTAGAATTAATTCTATTTCTATTAATTCCAATATTTTGGCTTATCATCCTCTTTACTTTTCTCGTTATCGACAACAAGGCGCAAATTAGACGTTTTACGTTTAAGCTTAGATTTAACATTTTGATTCTTAAACCATACATGCAATCTCAATATAACGAATCCAGAGGCCAAACCACCCAAATGGGCTAAATAGGCGACTTCTCCACCAGCCACTCCAGAGCTTATTAATGAGGCAAAATCAAGAGCCCCTGCCAAAATGACAAAGTGTTTAGCTTTTAATGGAAAAAACCCCATAAAGTAAATAGTTCGTTCTGAAAAAATAATACCGTAAGCTAACAACAATCCAAATAACGATCCTGAAGCCCCTAAAACAGGTATTAACATAACCATTTTATTTCCAGAAATGGCTGCATATACGGCTGTGCCCAGACAGTAAATTAATGCCGCTCCAGCACCGCTCATCAAATAATAAAAAGTAAAAAACTTAGCTCCCCAACGACTTTCTAACTCGGATCCAACAAACCAAATCATCAGCATATTAAATAAAATATGCGCTGGCGATAAATCATGAAAAAACTGATACGTAAACAATTGCCAAACATAAAAACTTTCAACGACTTGATACGGATGTAGAATTAAAACCTTCCACTGGTTTAAATTCAGAAATCGTCCCAAAATAATTTGTAGAACAACCCATGCAGCAATGGTCACGATCATAATTCTCTTAACGGCCGGAGTTACCGGAGGCACGACTATCGAACTCATACGATCTCCTGAAATTCTTTTCTAATTTTTTTATAACTTTGATTTAAGTTTTCAATCACTAACTTAGTTTCTGCAATCAACGGAAAAAAATTTAAATCCCCATTCCATCTCGGAACTATATGGTAGTGCAAATGATCTGGTATTCCAGCCCCACCTGATGCTCCATGATTCAACCCTAGATTGAATCCCTGTGGATTATAGACCTTTGTTATAACTTGCACGCTCAAACGCACAGTTTTTTGCAAATCAATATACTCATCTTCTGTTAACGACAACATATCACCTGTATGTCTAAGCGGTAAAACCAGCAAGTGACCATTATTGTATGGAAACTTATTTAACACCACTTGTGAAAATTGAGTTTTATAAACACACAAAGTTTCAAAACTCTGTTTGTTTTGAGCCGCATTACAAAACACACATCCCGAGGGCTTAATAAGTTTACGCACATATTTCATTCGGCCAGGTCTAAAAAACACATCTCGTTCAATAGGCCATACATCTTGTCCTATTTTTAAAACTGTACGTGCTAAATCTTTTTTCTGAGATTTTGCTCGTGTTTTTTTTGAATTACTTTTTTTATTTTTGACCTTGATCGAACGTGTCACTCGCAATGCATCCTTTTAGTGTTTATTCCCAATAACCGGGCATTAAAAATAATGGCTGGTTCAAATATTGAGTTTTAAAAACATGTTTAATAATTGCATCAATAGGCTGATTTTTAAGTACACTTTTCACATCAGCCAAACCTTCAAGAGAATTCAGTTCATCGTCTTCATCACGATCCATGAGCAAATCAAAAAAACTATTTTTTTCTTTTTTAGGTTTAAATACATGATAATCTTCACCAAGCTTTGCTTTTTGTGCGGCCATACGAATAGCATCTTCAAAAGTTCCTTCGACGTCAGCAAATCCAAGCTTAACTGCAGCAGACCCTGTCATCACGCGACCATCAGCATACTGACTAACAACATCTAGCTTTAGATTTCGCGCAGTTGCTACAGTATTTCTGAATTGATCATAAACCTCGTTAATCATATCTTGAAAAAGTTGTTTTTCATCATCACGCATAGCTCTGTACTCAGAACCTGAATCTTTAAATTTACCAGATGTAATTGTGTATCTTTTAATTTTAGCCCAAGAATAAAGTTCTTCTAAGTTAGCAAACTCCATAATCACACCAATAGAGCCAATCATAGCCCCTGGAGCTACTAAAATCTGATCACAACCTAGTGCTGAATAATAACCGCCACTTGCCATCAACCCAGTTGATACACAAATAATAGGTTTTTTAGTTTCTTTTTTTGCACGAATAAGTTCGTAATAAATTTCTTGTGATGGACCAACTGCTCCCCCCGGAGAATTAATCTCAACAACAATAGCTTTTACTGAATCATCTTTTGCATATTTTTTCAAATTATGAAGAAATTTTTTACCATTCATGATGACGCCATTTATTTCTAAATGAAGAATTTCATTTTTAGAAACTGATCTTGATTCGTCACTGCCCTGGCCACGCTTGTAAGCTTTGTACAAAATAAGCCCAGCTAAAATAATGAAAATGGTTAATAAAATTGTCTTTTTGTTCCAGAAATCTTTCATATTGTACTCCAGCCTTAGAGATATTTTTTGTTTTGCCTTACATGGCTCAAAACGAAAAAAGGGAGCAATTCTGCTCCCTTTTAATCATATTCAAACTGTTTGAAGTTGGCCATTAGTTTTCAATATTCATTTTAACTAATGGCCAGAACTTATAAAGCCAGTCAAAAGACTAGTCTTTTTTAAGACCTTTTAATTGGTCTGCAAAAAGATCACCGAAACTTGTTTTAGAAGTTGCAGTTGCTTTTTTAACATAATCATCAACATCAGCTTTTTGTTCACGTAGTTTAACTAGTTTAGAAGATAAACCTACTTTACGAGCGTCTTTGTCGATTGTGATAACTTCAGCTTTAAGTTTTGCACCTGGTTTAATAAAATCTTCAACTGAATTAATTTTATCAGTTGTTAACTCAGAAATATGGATCAAACCTTCGATATCTGACTCAAGTTCAACGAAAGCACCAAAATCTACAACTTTAGTAACTTTAACTTCGTGTTGAGTTCCAATACCGTATTTAGATTCGATTTGTGACCAAGGATCACCTTCAAGTTGTTTGATACCTAATGAGAATCTTTCGTTCTCAGTATCAACACCTAAAACAACCGCTCTAACTTTTTGGCCTTTAGCAAACATTTCAGATGGGTGATTTACACGTTTAGTCCATGAGAAATCTGAAATATGAACTAGACCGTCAATACCATCTTCGATACCGATGAAAACACCGAAATCAGTGATAGATTTAACTTCACCTTCAATGATTGTTCCTGGTGGGTAAGTTTCTTTCATTTCTAACCATGGGTTAGCTTGAAGTTGTTTCATACCTAAGCTGATACGACGATTTTCTGTATCGATTGCTAAAACTTGAACATCAACTTGTTGTTCAACTTGAACAACTTGGTTAGCGTGTTTAACGCGTTTAGTCCATGACATTTCAGAAACGTGGATTAAACCTTCAACACCGTCAGCTAATTCAACGAAAGCACCGTATTCAGTTACAGATACAACTTTACCTTTAACTTTTGCGCCAATTGGGTATTGAGAGTGAACTGTTGCCCATGGATCATCAGTTAATTGTTTCATACCTAAACTTACGCGCTCTTTTTCAGTGTCGTATTTAAGGATTTTAACTTTGATTTCGTCACCAACATTGATCATTTCAGATGGGTGTTTAATACGTCCCCAGCTCATGTCTGTGATATGTAATAAACCGTCTAAACCACCTAAATCGATGAAAGCACCGTAATCAGTAATGTTTTTAACAAGACCCATTACAACTGCGCCCTCTTTCATTTGGTCAGCAGTTTGAGCTTTTAAAGTATCTCTTTCTTCTTCAAGAATTGCTCTGCGAGATAAAACGATGTTTCCACGTTTTTTATTAAATTTGATAACTTTGAATTTATATTTTTTACCTAAGTAAACATCCATATTGCGAACTGGACGTAAATCAATTTGTGAACCAGGTAAGAATGCTTTAACGCCGATATCAACACTTAAACCACCTTTAACTTTAGCAACAACAAGACCTTCGATGATCTCTTCGTTTTCTGCTGCTTTAGAAATGTCAGTCCAAGCACGTAACATGTCAGCTTTGTCTTTAGATAAAGCGATCATGCCGTTTTCGTTTTCAATACGATCGATAAGAACTTCAACTTTGTCGCCAGCTTTAACTTGGCGAACGCCGTCAACTATACGGAATTCATTAATTGGAATTAAGCCTTCAGATTTGTAGTTGATATCAACTAGTACGTAATCTGATTGTACTTCAACAACAGATCCAGTGACAACGTCACCGACTTTGAAATCTTGTTCTTTAGTTGAAGCTTCGAAAAGTTTTTCGAATTCACCAGCTTTTGCAGGACCCGCGTGAATACCTGGGTTTGCTGGAATTTTTGAATCTTCAGCATCTAATAATGCTAAGACCGATTGTTTTTCTTTTTGGCTTTTGCTTAATGTTTTGTTCATGACTTGTTTTTTGTTTCCTCCCACGCAAAGAATCCTCTTGGAACTCTAAGGTTGAAGAGTCGTTCTACGGGGTTTTATTTAGATGGTCAACAGCTAATAAATGACTAGAGTTGTATTTTAGACCTAACATGTTTCTCGACGAGCTCAACCACAGCATCTAAATCAAGGTGTGTTGTATCAACGACGAGAGCATCAATAGGGATCTGCAAAGGAGCAACTTTACGAGTTGAATCTTGTTTATCACGAATTTCCTGCTGCTGAACTAGCGTTTTTTCATCCATGCCCAACTCTTGGGCTCTTCTTTGCGCTCGGTTTTCTGAATCGGCAGTAACATAGACTTTGACTTCAGCTAGTGGGAACACAACAGTCCCACAATCACGGCCCTCTGCAATAAGACCTTTGTTGGAAAAAGCAAATGATCTTTGATGATCTAATAACGATTGGCGAACTTCTGGATAGTGACTAATGCGACTTGCGACATTACCAACTGACTCTTGAGCTATTTTATCAGTTACATTTTCATCTTTAAAAAAGACTTGAGTACGCTCATAAGAAAGAACAACAGACCATACATCTGATGAGCACAACTCTGATAAAGCTTCAGCATTATTTAAATCCAGATTAAGCTGCATAGCTACATAAGCCAAACCACGATAAAATGCACCTGTAGAAACCCAGGGACACCCTACTCTTTTTGACAACTCACGACTTAATGATGATTTACCTGAGGCCGCTGGCCCATCGATTGTGATTACATAACCCATGGGTCGCAACCATAACCTAATTAATGAAAGCTTGTAAGCCAAATTTAATATTTTTTTCTAAAAGATTTATTTTGCCTAATCAGTAAACATATCAACAGTTCGTCATTTAATCATTGGTTGCTTTTCAAAAAAAAATGTTGCTAGAGTAACCACTCGATAGAGGGGGAAACCATGTCACACTCAAAAGGCTCTTTTAAAAGTGCTATTTTTAATTTAACCGTTCTTGTTGCAGGATTAGGATATTTTGTCGACATGTTCGATTTAACTTTGTTCGGCGTCGTTCGTAGCGCCTCACTTAAAGCAATGGGGATTACATCACCAGAAGACACATTAAGAATCGGCATTAGCTTATATAATGCACAAATGATTGGAATGATGATCGGTGGGGTTGTTTGGGGAATACTCACAGACAAAAAAGGTCGTCTATCTGTTATGTTTGCCTCTATCTTACTTTACTCTCTTGGTAACATTGTTAACGCTTTCGTGACCACACCAGAGGCTTACTGGTGGTGTCGACTTATAACTGGTTTTGGCTTAGCTGGCGAGCTTGGCGCAGCGATAACACTCGTTGCTGAAAACCTACCTGTCGAATCTCGTGGTTGGGGAACCACAATAGTTGCCACTCTCGGTTTACTAGGTGCTGCAACAGCTGCACTTGTTGGTCAAAAACTTGACTGGCAACATGCTTATTTACTGGGTGGCGGTATGGGTATCGCCTTATTATTATCACGTTTTAAATTGAGCGACTCTGATATCTTCAGCAAAGCAAAAGAGAAAAAAGAAATACAATGGGGTCAATGGCAATTATTATTCAAACCGCACAGACTTAAACTCTATTTAAGCTGCATACTTGTAGGAGCTCCAATTTACATGATGACAGGTATTTTATTTACATTTGCGCCAGAAATTACTGCCAATATGGGGCTAGATAAACCACTAACAGCGGGCGATGCATTGCTTGCTGGAACTCTTGGCTTAACTCTTGGAGACTTATTAAGCGGAGCTTTTTCACAGCTACTTAAAAGTCGTAAAAAAGTTTTATTAGCATTTATTAGCGTCACATTTTTACTGTGTTTACTTTACATGAGTGGATTTATCACAACGAACTCTGTCTTAGTTGGACTTTGTTTCTTTATTGGCATTGGCGCCGGCTACTGGGCTGTTTTAATTACAACGTCTTCAGAACAGTTTGGCACTAACATTCGCGGAACAGTCGCATCAACAGTACCTAACTTTGTTCGTGGATTTGCCGTTGTTATTACTTTGACATTTTCTTACCTCAAAACACAATTTACAACTCAGCAAGCAGTACTAGGACTTATTGTTTGTGTTTTTGGACTAGCTCTGATTGGACTCAGAAATTTAAAAGAAACTCATGGTATTTCTTTAGACTTTTTTGAAAAAGACTAGACCTTTATATTAAGTTACCATTTAAAATTAAGACGATTGTCTCCGTTGTACTCTCAACACGACAGTGAGACAATTAGTCTTGAATTTATAAATGGAGAAATACAAATGAAATTATTAATTTTATTTGTTGTCACGTCACTTTTTCTATCTTGCCAATCGCTGAACACAACTCAACGTGACATATCAAACACAATTGAAAAGCCCAAACATATTATCATCACTATTCATGGGCTGAGCGGAAATGCCGATACCTTTGGTTTTTTCAAAGACGTCACTGAAAAATACCTCAATCAAATCAACTCTAATTATCAATCTGAAGTTATTCATTTTGTTTATCCAACTGGTCGTGATGAATCAAAAGGAACTTACCAATTTGCCATGGGTCCAAACGGACTCGATACTTTTATAAACAATGTATATAAAGAAAAAAACCTAAATGAAAACGATAAAATATCTTTTGTTTGTCACTCACAAGGCGGAATTATTGCTTATGTTTGGTATTTCTCTAACCTCATTAAAAATGCTGATCATTTTCAACACCTCAAACAAGTCGAAAACATAATTACTCTTGGGACTCCGTTCTGGGGTTCTAAAATAGCATCGATTCTCACAGATGAGCGCAACCCCGACATTATTCCACTCGTGAAATTGCTGGCGCCTGAAGACTTTAAAATGACTCGTCGTGAAATTGCCGATTTAGCTTACGCAAGTGACAACGTTTACAACTTACGAACTATGGCTATACAAATGGACCGCAATCCAGCTATTAAAGCCAAGCTTGATCAAATGCCTGTGAGAATGATGAATATCATTGGACTTTTACCTTATGACAAAAACGAACTTTTTGCTGATCATATCGAAAGTGAAAAGACAACTTCAACACTAGCACGCAATATGATTAATGTTATCTATCACATATATAAAAAATCATACATGGGGTTTAAAAACAAACGCATCGAAAACGATATCGCGGTACCTGTAACAAGTGGTCGATGGAATTTTATTTACAGTAAACCACTCATCGTTCGCAACCAAGAAACTATTGAAAGTGATGATTTTTTAGATTTCAGTCAACTAGTCAATAAATCCAAATTCATTTTCACAGAAAGCTCTCACTTACCATTCGAAACAGAGAAAACTCTCAGTATGGCTTATATAAATAAAAACTGTTTAGATGCCAATACGTGTGACCATCCCACATATCGATACGTGCTCGAGGCACTTGCTAACTGTAAAGAGTTTCAGATGTGTCAAAACACTAAATATCAACAAATTATTAATACATTTAAATACTCAAACTTAGAAGAATATACAAATTTTAAAGCCATTCAAAAAAGTATCCAATCGTTTGCGATTCAAATAAACATCAAACTTAAAAAAGGAACAATTGATAGTTGGCCTGTTAAATATTTCAAAAAAACCAATGTCTATCCACACAGCGAAGACAGCAATCAAATTTGGGCTCTTAAAAACTACTCTTTGATTCCTCAAATGATTGATATTGGCACAAATAAGGCTGGGTTAGTTCGAAACACTGAGCAAACTCAATTTCGAATTTACTTAGGCGATCCAAACGAGACAAAATCAGTTGATGTCATATCAAGAAATTTTACAAGTCCACGCGACTATGAGGATATCAGAATTAACTTAACTGGCCGAGTTGAAGTGCTAAATAGCCAAAAAAAATCAAGCTATGTCGTTCCTATTAAAATTAAAATTCCTGATGAGCCTGAAATCACTGTTAAAACAAAAATCAGGCCCGGCTATTCAACATTTTTCGAGCTCGACTATTCTCAAAATAAATAGATCTGAAATTTCAAATAATTATTACTGAGCAATTGTACAATCAATATCTATAATTTCTTCTCTACTCCAGAGAGATAATTTAATATGATTTTCTGGTTGGACAATAGTCCCCTCAGAATAAATACGCGTTTCTTGATTAACGATAAACGCTTCTAAAATATACACATTATTATCTTTTTGCGTAATATAAGCAGTGAAGTTTGGTTCGCGCCCAATAAGTACTTTTTCATTTTTCTCAGGAGTAACTTGGTTCATAAAAACAAGCTCTGAATTCACATCAGCTGAGCAAACAAGATCTTTAGCAAAAACTTGCGTACTCATAAATGTTGATACTGCAGTCAATATTATTAAAATATTTTTCATAAATAATTCCTTTTATTTATTTGGTTCTTGGAATATCAGAAACCATTTTCTTTAATGCTTCAATAGCTTTTTGGTTTTCTAGAGCTTGTCCGACGGTCATTCTTAAATACGTCGGAAATCCATAATTACCAACAGGTCTTAAAATAATGCCCTGTCTCAGCAAATACTGAAAACACTTTTCAGCATCTCTTAAAGTATCAAATAAAATAAAGTTAGCTTCTGATTTAAAATACGGAAGTCCCAAAGCTCCAAGCTCTTTGTAAAAATAATCCAAACCTTCCCAGACTATTTTTTGCGAAGCTTTGACATAGTCTACATCATCAAGCGCTGCACATCCTGCAACTTGAGCTAACTCATTAACGTTAAACGGGTTACGGACTCGATTATAGTACTCTAAAACATACTCTGGAGCTAACATAGCTCCAAGTCTTAAACCAGCTAAACCATAGACTTTAGAAAATGTTTTAAGCACAATGATGTTTGAGTATTTATTATAAAACTTAACTGCTTCTTTGAACTTTGGATCCCGCACATATTCAGTGTAAGCTTCGTCGAATATAAGTAAAACATCATCACGATTACCTAAACGAGTTAAAAATTCTTCTAGCTCATCTCCACCAATACATGTTCCTGTTGGATTATTTGGGTTAGGTATAAAAATAAGCTGTATCTTAGCTGTCGGATTACGAAAATAGTCGTCAGCTATAGCTTTTAAATCAATCGTTAGATCTGACTTTAACGGCACAGTTCTGACTTTAACACGAGCAGCTTGTGCGCAAACTTTGTATGCAACAAAAGCTGCCTCTGATGTCAAAATTGCATCACCAGGTTCACAAAATATTCTTATAAGTAAATCAATAAGCTCATTGGAACCGTTACCTATCCCTATTTGACTAGCTGGAACTGACCATTTTTCAGATATTTTTTGCACAAGATCGTAACAAGATGGATCTGGGTAACGATGTTGATTCTCTAAAGCTGTTTGAATGGCTTTAATCGCCTTTGGACTAGGTCCTAATGGATTTTCATTACTCGCAAGTTTATAGACCTCTTTTAAACCAAACTCTCGTTGAGTTTCAGAAATAGGCTTACCTGGTTTATACGGAACTAGATTTAATATTTCAGCTGACACTTTCATCGTTGACCCTCGGGATACCAATAAAATAATATAGATCAACTTATTATGTCCAATACCAGACTTGCAATATATTTAGGTGAATCTTACGCCGAATTAGAACTTCGCGCTATTGAAGATAAAAACTCTGCAAAGAAAACTAACACTTCTCTTTTCAAAAAAGCGTTTTTCTTACCACAAACATCCCTGAAAGCTATGTTAGCACAGGTTAAACAATCTTTACCTGAGAATAGCTCTATTGATCAGGTTTTTGTCGTCACTAAATATTTGGACCGATTGAAGTCATTTCGCCTTGGCGGCAGTGTTGTTCAAGTACTGAATGAAAATTATGAAAACAATTACGTTTTTCAAAATTCGTCTTGCTTGTCTCTAGCCGCAAGCGCACTGATTATTCCTTTAACTCGCCAGTTTGATAAAAATGACTTACAAAAAGAACTCGATCGCATCCGTAAAGTAAATCCAGAAGCTAAAAAAGTAGTTCTAAGTCTAAATGATTTCAGCCAGGCACAGATTACAACCGTAGAAGATTTTTTTAAAGCAAATGAATTTACAGTTTTTATTAATAAATATCCCAACTCAACTGATAAATTGCGTCGATGTTTAATTAATGCTGGAGCAGAAGGAACTAAAGAGGAAATTTTATCTGAAATTAAAGAAATTGCTCCATCATCTCAAATACACATATGGGTTAACAAACAGTTTACACCAGTATTTGAAAATATTGACTTGTTTTTTAGCGCGGATAATTTTTTAAATCATGCTCTTACTCTAAACCAAAAAGACATACTTATACATACTGATCTTGAACGCTGGATTATTATGAAAAACGAATACCAACAAACTTGGCATTCGCCATGGGGCGATGTTGAGTATCCACATATCGTCACTCATCCAATTGGCATTCATCCATTTTCAGAAGTATTAATTAATGGTTCTGGACATTTAAGTTTTTCAACTGTGCCAGTCGCTATCGAACCAGGTCCTATGCTGGCTGGCCGATCTGTCAAACCACTCATTGTGGACGCTTTTTTCGATGTTATCAGTCAAGATAAAACAATGACTCAAATGTTTACCCAACTTGTTCAATCAAACATCAGTCAAAAAATTACATCTCAATTTAAAGTATTAGAAAAAGGCCAAGCACATTATGACGAGCCACTGAACCTTGATATCATACAAGATTTTATCATCAACAAACTTGGCTATGATATTCTTTTATTCAAACTGAAAGAGGAAGAGCTTGAATGGACTGGCCATTTAAATATTTTATTTGAACGCTTAAATGGAACTCCTCAAAATTTTTCATGGACCGAAGAAATTTTTCAAAGGCTAAATGACCATGTTTAATAATAAAAATTTACAACTTGCTTCTTTCGGCCACCTTGATTTCTATTATTTTCAAAGTTTTTTGCAAAATTTTGAAAATGCATCTCTTGTTAACTTAAACGGTGATTTGCTTTACTCAAAAGATACATCGTTCGAACCGACAACAACTAGTCGACTTGTCGTTTACCAAATTGTAAAAAAATATCTTCAACTTAATCCTGGTGATATTTTTATTACGAACGATCCGGAAAATGGTGGATTCAACCATCAAAAAATATTTTTCATATCGTGTTTAACGTCAAATTTATTTCTCATTTGGTGTCACAATTTTGGTGAAGTTAATTTTAAAATTCCTTTGTCTCCACTACTTGAATCACACGCAAAAAACAAAATGCTCTGGACTGCTCTTATTGATGCGCAACCAGAACGTATTAAATTCAATGAATTCTTTGAAACTCAGATTTTAATTTATAATAGTTGTTTTCGTGCCACGCCTTTTTTGACTTTTTTAAGCGAGCCTGATTTTCAAAATATTTGGTTTAGCACTTGCAAGGCCGAATACGATCGTCAATATGACTTGAAAGCATTTGGTCATAGCGAAATCAGTATTAAATTTTTTGATAAATTAATCAAAACCCAATTAACTATTGAAGAAAAGCAAAATCAAAAATCAATACTGTTAGATTTTTCGAACACTCAATTAGCAACCCATGAAAGCGTTGCTTCGCATATTATTGAAAGTGTTCTGATTCAAGAGATTGTTCATTTTTACAATCTCGGTTTGTTTTTATCTCAGCCTGTACTCAATCAAATCAAGCTGATTTTACCGCCGAAATCCATTATCTCAAAAGCGCATCCAACTGGCTTATATAATTTTGAATTTCAAGCTTTTTTTAAACAAGCTATTCATCATTTATTCAGCGCTCTCAATAGTTCAAAAAAGGTTGAGCCTAAGTTTAGTTTAAAAAATGAAGCCATTTTGTATTTTAGTGATTTTAAGAAAATTGGATTTTTTCTAGATAAGAACATTATGGTTCAAGATTTATCAGATCATTTTATAGTTCTTAAACAAAGACAATCTGAAAATATATTTTTTGGTCAGTATAAACTTATTTCAGACAAAACAGCAGTCATTTTACGTCTGTTAAATCAACCAGGCCAACACCGTCACTTTCAAATTAACGGTCAGCCTTTAAACTCAGGCGATCATCTTTTACAAAAAGATGATGTCATTGAGTTTGAATGGCAAATATAACGGTTAAATTGTTACTTGTGCTCCGGATAATTTGAGATCATGAATAATTTGTTGAATGTGTTCGTGCGATGTTGTTTCTATGACAAAATCAATACGAGTTTCTTTCAAACTTAAACCATGTCTAAGTCGATCATGATGTACTTCTAAGATGTTGGCTCTACGATCAGCTAAAATTTGTGTTAACCGACTTAAACTGCCTGGGATATCTGCCACAACAACCGATAACTCACACAAACGACCGCGTTGAATTTGTCCACGAGTGATAATGGATGAAACAATATTCAAATCAATATTACCACCACAGACAAGTAAAACGTTTTTTCGTCCGAGTTTGATTTTTTTAGATAAAGCTGCTGCCAGAGCAACGGCTCCAGAACCCTCAGCTACGGTTTTAGCTCTTTCTAACAAAAACACAATTGCTTCTGCTATTTCGCCTTCTGTAACAGTTGCGACCTCATCGACGTATTTCGAAATGAATGAATCAAACATATCCTGGCTAGGAGTTTTAACAGCAATACCATCTGCCAATGTCGACACGGGCTGCATTAATGGTTCATATTTTTTTGTTTTAAACATTTGTACCATTGTGCTCACTAATTCTGTTTGCACACCAATAATGCGAATGCGTGGATTTAAACTTTTTAAAGCTATAGAGATACCGCTAATTAAGCCACCACCACCTATAGGTACGACTACAGTATCTAAATCTTTGATTTGCTCTATAAGTTCTAGCCCTATGGTTCCCTGACCAGCAATAACTTTAGCGTCTTCAAATGGATGAACAAAAACATAACCTTTTTCTTGAGCCAATTTAAAAGCGAACTCTTTAGCTTCATCAAACATTGAACCATGTAAAATGACTTCTGCTCCGTATGATTTAGTTGCTTGTATTTTTGCAATAGGAGCATTCTCTGGCATGATGATAACTGACTTAACTCCGTTCATTGTCGAACTTAAGGCAACACCTTGAGCGTGATTTCCTGCTGAACAAGCTATCACTCCACGTTTTTTTTCAGCATCAGATAAACTAATAATTTTATTTGTAGCTCCACGGATTTTAAAACTGCCTGTACGTTGGGTGTTTTCGAGTTTTAAATAAATCTCAGCCCCGAGCAAATCAGTAGCTGATTTTGAAAAATCGCAAATCGTTGTATTGATAAATTTATGTATTTGAGAACGAGCATCTTGAATGTCTTGTAAAGTCACTATCATGACTACCAATATACAGTAAGACCCCAAATTGGTGGATAATTACTTTCGCTGGCTAGCCTTGTTATTTTATAAGAGCTTGCTTTTTTAGCTGGGTGCTCAGGACCTTCGTCTGAAAGACCGAGTGCTTTTCGCTCATCAAAAAAAACAAATGGCGCAAAAGCTTTCTGACAGACACCACATCGATCAACCAAATGAAAAGACTCTTCGTTTACAGTACCACACATGTGACAACGTCTAAAATGAATGTGCTCTGTAGCCTGAGTTAAATCATCAATTTTATCTTTTAGTTTTGGCATATGACCTCTAGTTTAAATGATATTTTTAACAGAGCAAAAGCATGGCCAAGCATTTTCTTTTATTAGGATATTCTAAATGAGATTTAAATCTTTCTGTGTTGTAAATACATGAATAGTGACTTGACGCAAAACCATGAATTGTAACTAAATATCAATCTGAGACTGTTTTTTCTTCACAAGAGAATCAGAAAAAACCATAATGCAGAGGACATGTCATCAACTCAGAACAACCACTTACTCAGTCTTAAAATAGCTCAGAATTCATCTGACTTATCGCAAGCCTTAGAACATTTTTACAACGAAACATCACATCTGGTTTACCGTTATTGCCGAAAAAAAAACATCAGCCCAGCAGACTCAGATGATATTATCCAAATCGTCTATACTCAAATTTACAAAAAAAGAACCCTCTATAACGAAGCTCACTCACCACTGGCCTGGCTTTACATAGTGACTCGTTCTGAAACAAAAGACTATTTAAAGAAACAAGCCATTTACTCGGGATATGTTAGTGATTACAAAGAGTTTACGCATTTGTCACAAGCATCCCCCGACAGTCCTATTAACTATCAAGAAGAGCTTTATTCAGATGTACAGGCAAATCTTGATCAACGCCTAAATGAAACCGAAAAATCTGTCATCGAAAAGCGTTACTTAGAAGAAAAAAGTTTTGAGGAAATCAGTCGAGAGTTGAATTTGTCTCTAGTCAACTTAAGACAAATTGTATCGCGCTCATTAAAAAAGTTAAAGAAATAGAAGGCAGTTATGATGGATCAATTTCAAAATAAAAAACAAATTTTTAATAAAATTAAATCTGATTTGTTTCCAGCAGTCACTTTTCAAAAAATAAGCTTCAAAATTCTAAGTTTACATTTGGTTGCTTGCCTATTTGTTTTATCAATTTGTCCACAATTCGGGTTCGGCGTTTTTAAAAATGGACACTATGGCTTAACAACATTGTTTATGTCTGTGTCTCATGAGTTTTGCATGTTTGCTTGTGGCGTTTTGTTGACAACTACAAGTTTAACTCTGATCTGGTCACAATTAAAAATGACCGAGAAAGAATGGATTTTAAACCATTCACTTGCATCAAACAGCTTGTTGCTTTTAGTTACTTCAAGCTTTTTCTGGATGTTCTCACCAGATATCATTTTAATTGATTTTTGCATTTGGTTAGCAGGATCAATTTTAATCACAGTAACAGCTAACGAGTTATTACCTGCTGAAAACTAAATTCCACATATTTGAGAAAAACTAGAGACCTCTAAAGAAGCACCACCAATAAGAAAACCATCGACATGTGGAATTTGCAGAAGTTCTTTCGAGTTATCTGGTTTTACACTGCCACCATAAAGAAGTTGAAAATTTTTAAATCCTAACTCATTCATTTTAACAAATAACTTTTTATGAATATCAGCAACTTGCTCAACTGTTGCCACTTGCCCTGTTCCAATCGCCCACACGGGTTCGTAAGCAACAACAAACCGTGTATCACGATTAACTTCTGCCAATGCAGATTCTAGCTGATCAAAGCAAATCTGTTCAGTTTGCCCGTTTTGTCTCTCATTTAATGATTCGCCAATACAATAAACAGGAGTTAAACCCAACTTTTGTGTGAGTTTTATTTTTTTATTAAGATCGTTTGCGTTTTCATTAAAATACTGTCGACGCTCACTGTGACCTAACAAAACCAGCTGGCAACCAAATTGTGCAGCTAATTCAGCTGAGTTTTCACCAGTGAATGCGCCCTTAGTTTCAAAATGAATATTTTGAGGACCTGTTAATACCCCTGAACCTTTAACCGTTTGTGATACCAGTCCAAGTGAAAAATTTTGTGGAAATATAAATATTTCTGATTGCTCTGAAAACGTTGGATTAATTTTTTTAATTAATTCTTCGCAAAAAGATTTAGATTCAAGTGGTGTTTTGTTTAATTTCCAGTTGGCAGCAAATATTTTTTTCATAGAAAATCAATTTATCATGAAATAAAAAGACTTTCTATTCAAAAACTATTTACAAATGTCTTCAGGATACGAATCGAATACTTTGACTGACACTATGCCTGGGTTGTTACCAGAAAAATCTTCTGTATAGATTTGAAGAAATTCAGCAGGTTTGGCACTTTTAGTAATTTTTTTGATAATTTTAAACTGCGTTAAAGCTTCTGTTTCAATTTCGCCGTCTTCATTTTGCTTTGATTCAGCATAAGTCTCAACTTCAGACCAATTTTTAAATATACATTTCTTATTAACGAAATCGACAATAGCTTCTTTGGCTTCATTCGTGAGTTTAGAGTTTTTTTGAAATCGAATGTACGCGATTGCCTGAGCAAAATGTGAAAACAAACTCAGACATACCAACAATAATAATGCTCTCATGCTCTATAACCCCACCTGCTATTTAGATGGAGTTATATTCAAAAAAAAAATAAAAAGTAAGTTAATTTTCGGTTAACCTTTTAATTCAACTCAAACCTATGAGTTTTTACATGACCTCTGACTGTTTACGAGCTCTTAGAACTTCTAAACCAGGTAATTTCTCACCCTGTAAGTACTCTAAACTCGCACCACCACCAGTTGAAATATGGCTCATTTTTTCAGCAAAACCAGAAGCTTCCGCCGCCGCTGCCGAATCTCCGCCACCCACGATTTTTAAACCTGGGTTATTGGCTAAAGCCTCAGCAACTGCAAAAGTTCCTTTAGCGAATGCTGGGGTTTCAAAAACTCCCATTGGGCCATTCCAGAAAATAGTCGACGCTTTTTCTAAACAAGCACGATAATTTTTAATTGTTTGCGGACCGATATCCAAAGCTAACATATCGTCATCTATAGATGAGCTTAATGTAATCTTAATGTTTTCAGTGTCACCAAAAGCCTTAGTCGTAACGTGATCAACTGGTAATAATAGCGTCTTACCACGAGCTTCCATACGCTGAATCATTTCTTTGGCGTATTTAACTTTTTCCTCTTCAACGAGAGATTTGCCAACTGACACACCTTGCGCTTTTAAAAATGTGTAGGCCATCGCTCCGCCAATCACAAAACCATCAACAATATCGATGAGTTTTTCAATGACTGGAATTTTATCAGAAACTTTTGCTCCACCTAAAACTGCGATGTACGGCTTTTTAGGTTTTTCAAACAAACCATCTAACATCTTGATTTCTTTTTCGATCAAAAAACCAATACCTTTTTTTTGCATTAATTCAGGAAAAGCATGGATACTCGCATGCGCTCTGTGTGAGGCTCCGAATGCATCATTGATGTAAATGTCTGTGTATGATGCCCACTGCTGAGCTAAATCGACTTTATTTTCAGTCTCACCTTCGTCGAATCGCAAGTTCTCTAAACATACGATTTGATTTTTCATGGCTCCAGATAGAAAGTGTTTCACGCCTTCAGAACTTGGTTCATCCATTAAGACAACTTCAAGATTTAAAATTTCACCTAAACGTTTTGCAACAGGCTCCATCGAATATTGCTTATCTTTAGCTGATTTAGGGCGACCCAAATGCGAAGCAATAACAAGTTTAGCACCTTTTTCCAAAGCATAACGAATTGTTGGAAGTGTTGCTGTAATTCTAGTTTCGTCTGTGATTTTACCGTTCTCTAGCGGAACATTTAAATCAAGACGTAAAAAAACAGATTTACCCGCTAACTCGAAATCACGAATTGTTTTTATACCTTTAAGACCTTGTGAACTCATTAGCGACCTGCACCCATGTAAATAGCCATATCAACCATACGATTTGAAAAACCAGTTTCATTATCATACCAAGAAAGCACTTTAGCCGTACGACCTGCAACAACCATTGTTGTTTTAGCATCAACGATTGATGAGTGTGGGTTACCGTTGAAATCAACACTCACTAATTCATGCTCTTCAACAGCTAAAACACCTTTAAGATCAGCGCTTGCGGCTTTTTTCAAAGCTGCATTAATTTCTTGAGCAGTTAAATCTTTTTTTGCATTAAATGTAAAATCAACCAAACTCACATTTGGAGTTGGAACACGCACTGACAAACCATCAATTTTACCTTTTAACTCTGGCAAAACTAAACCAACAGCTTTAGCAGCACCAGTTGTTGTTGGAATCATTGACACAGCTGCTGATCTTGCGCGACGCATGTCTTTATGTGACGAATCCAAAATACGTTGATCATTTGTGTACGAGTGAATAGTCATCATTGTTCCTGATTCAATTCCAAATGAATCGTTTAAAACTTTTGCCAGAGGAGCTAAACAATTTGTCGTGCATGAAGCATTAGACAAAAAGTTATGTTGATTCGCATCGTATTGTTTGTGGTTGATACCATAAACAACTGTCAAATCAACACCATCAGCAGGAGCTGAAATCATAACTTTTTTTGCACCCGCAGTTAAATGCTTTTGATAATCATCTTTACCTTTAAGAGCGCCAGTGCACTCCATAACAAGGTCAACGCCCCATTGTTTCCATGGAATTTGTGCTGGATCTTTTGTTTTTGAAACTGGAATTTTTTTGCCATTGACGATAATATTTTCGCCATCATGAGAAACATCTGCATTAAAAATACCGTGAGCCGAGTCGTATTTTAATAAATGAACAAGTCCATCTAAACTATCTAATGAATTAATTCCTGCAATGTCTAACTTATCGAAAGCTGCTCTAAAAAATACTCTTCCGATACGACCAAAACCATTAATACCAACTTTCATTTTTGCCATTTTAATTCTCCTTATTAATTAATAATTTTTTTAAATAATTTAAAAGCATTTGCATTTGTATGCTCAGCTAATTTCTCAATACTTATCATTTTTAAATCAGCCACCACTTTAGCTGTATGAACTACATAAGCTGAAGTATTCGATTTACCTCTCATTGGTACTGGCGCTAAAAAAGGCGCATCAGTTTCAACATGAATGCGATCGAGTGGAATAATATTTTTAACGATATTTCGCAAACTGTCTGCGTTTTTAAACGTGACTACACCAGAAATTGAAATATTAAAACCTAAGTCTAAGCTTTGTCTAGCCAGCCACTCAGTTCCTGTAAAACAATGAATTAAACCAGTCACTTGACCTTTAAACTCTTTGAGAATTTCGATAGTGTCTTCTTCTGCATCCCGAGTGTGTATTTCAACAGGTAAATTCATCTCTTTAGCTATTTGTAATTGCTCACGAAATGCTTGTTTTTGTTCGTCACGCGGAGATTGATCGTAATAATAATCAAGACCAATTTCACCAACGGCAACAACTTCTTTACGAGTCGCATTTTGACGTATAAAAGCACCAACTTCAGAAGTATATTTGACACCTTCGTGAGGATGTACTCCTAAAGTACAATAAACTTTTGGATAATACTTTTCAGAAAGATCTAAAACTGTTTGCAGATCTTCTGGTTCAGTTCCGATCGTTATAATGCGTTTTACATTCTGATCCAGTGCTTTTTGTAAAGCAAATTCAGACCCACCCTCTAAGCGATCTAAGTGGCAGTGAACATCAATCCATTCACAATGAGGATAAAGAACCTGATTAGTCTCGAGCATATTGCACCCATAATGATTCAAAAAATAATGTTAAATCTAATTTATCTGTTTCTTTTTCAGAACGTAAAAGTTGTGTGACAAATTTTTGCAAACGCTCAGTCGCAATAAAATCAAACTTTCTGTAATCAGATTTAAAATCTGAATTGATGACATAGTCGATTTGACCAGCTTTAACGTATAACAAATCACGAGTGAATTGCACCCAGTCTTGTACAATCTTGAATGCCGTTGCTCGGTCTTTGGCAAATTCTTTGATAACGCCTGATAATAAAAAATTACGATCTGTCCAAAAAGATTCAAAAAAACGTAAATGCTCTTGGCGATTTAAAACTAAATCATCTTGAGAAAGTTCCTTTAAACGACTCACTGAACCACGCGCAGCTTTGTAAACCCAGTGGGGACACCCTGGTTCAATAGCTTTAAGTTGATCTGTTGACATCAAATGAAATGGAATAACTTGCGACCTTGAACGAATTGTTGGCATTAATAAGCGAACATCTAAAGTAATCAAAATAAAAAAGACGCGTTCAAAAGGCTCTTCAAGAGTTTTCAATAATGAATTCGCAGCTTGTGGGTTTAAAGCTTGAGCTTGATCAATAATAATAATGCGATTTTGCCCCTCATGTGAAAGCGACAAAAAATCAAGAACATCACGAATTTGATCAATCTTAATTTGTGAAGACTGCTGTGGAGAAACAACTCTAATACTTTCAGATTGGCCGTGACTAGCACGCAAACACGATCCACAACGCCCGCAAGCTTGCAACTGTGGGTTTAAAATATTTTCTTCACAAACCAAGCTCTGAGCTAACGCTTTGGCAAGTTGCATTTTGCCTACACCCTCAGGGCCTGAAAAAATCATCGCGTGAGGCAAACTTTTTTTTTGCAATGCTAAAGATAAAATATCTTTCTGGTGATCATGCCCAATAACCCCATCAACTAAGATAGCCATTTTAAACCTCTGATGTGTGTCATTAACACTTCAAATAATTCATCAGGTGTTTGAGCAGCATCAAGAACTAACCACTCTTTTGGATTTAAATGTGCTTGATTTAAAAAACCTTGTCTGACTTTTTCATGAAAAGAATCAGCTTCAGATTCAATTCGATCCGAAGTAGACCCCGTTGATTGTTCGCGATGAGCTCTTCGTTTTTTAGACTCGTTAACAGATAAATCGAGTAGAACTGTTAAATGAGGTTTAAGTGAATCAGTTGCGAATTGATTCAACCAATTTACTTGCTCAACAGATATACCACGGCCGCCGCCCTGAAACGCTACAGAACTCGCCGTAAAACGATCACAAAGAACCCATTTTTTTTGTTCAAGAGCTGGTTTAATCACGAGATCCACATGCTGAGCACGACTTGCTTGATATAGAAGCAATTCAGTTCGAGATGTCGGCGGATTTTGCTGCTTTTTAAGAATGATCTCTCTGATCTCGTCACCGACACTTGTACCGCCGGGCTCACGAGTTGTTATATACGATTGATTCTTTTGATTTAAATAATACTCGAGCTTTCGCATCAGCGAAGACTTTCCAGACCCATCTAAACCTTCAAAGACCACAAAAAACATGACTAATGGTATGACCTAAACTCATGAATTTGTCAGGATTTACTCATATTTGCGCATCGCGATAATTCATCACTTGCGTGACGAAAATACATTGTTTCGATAGTTTATGAACTTTGAATTGTATTAAGGAGCACTCATGATCACTTTTATCGCTACTATTCACATCATTTCTTGCGTTGTTTTAATTGGTTTAGTTCTTGTTCAAGATTCTAAAGGCGGTGGAGTTTTCACTTCACAAACATCATCAAACTCGGTTTTAGGCGCAACAGGAGCAACTACATTAGCTTCGACTTTAACTAAAATTTTCTCTGCGATTGTTGGCGTAAGCTGTATCGTATTGGCAATGATGTCTGCTAAAACACAAAAATCAGTCGTTGATTCAGCTGTTTTACCAACAACTCCAGTTAATGCAGCAGCAGCTGTTTCTGCAAGCGCAACAGCAACGCCATCAAATGCAGCAGCAACTACAACAGAAGCAGCTTCATCATCAACAACAACTCAGTAATCCCTAACAGGACATGAAAAATAGAGTCGTCGTTGGACTCATCACTGCTGGATTACTTCTTATATTAGCCTCTATCTTTGTACCAAGTAGAGGCCTTGATTTATTTAACTCAAATTCAATTGCTAAAATCACTGAAATAACAACCGAATCACCCAATGGGGTGTTAACTCATGGACTAGATCAATACGACGAAGTTCCTGCCAAACTCGGCATGAATCTACGCCATTTGGATATTGTTAAAACAACAGCACTCTCTGAAGCCGTTGTTCTTTTCACAAGAATCGAAGGCGAAATTCGTTTACAAGAGAATTCTGAAGTATTGATCGAGCAACTTGAAGATAAAAATATTTTAGTTACTGTTCGCATGGGCGATATCTTAATCGAAAACTTTGGCAAAGGCCCGTCATTTTGGATCCGCAAAGACGGCAGACAAATGACAGCAATGGATTATGCACTATCAAACGAGAAAAACTCTGAAGTGTTACGCCAAAAAGGTCAAAAAATTACGATCGATAACAATGTTTTACAACAATCTAAAATTGAAGAAATTTTAAACTCTAAAAAATCAGATTTTTTTAGATGCTACGGCCAACTTATCCAAAAAACAGAACAGGCCCATGGACAAGTTTTGATTTCTTTTGAAATCAGCACTTTCGGTAAAGTCACAAAAGTCGAAATCAATCGTTCTGATATTACTGATCCATCTTTTAAATCTTGTCTATCTGAAGTTGTTTCAAGAACACAATTTCCTAAATTCTCAGGGCAAGCTATAACGACAGTTTTTCCGTTGAAATTCGACTAAAAATTAAAATAAATCTCTTAAATATTCTGTTTCTTTCGGAACCCAAGGCTCAAATAAACCTTCAAGTTGATAAACATGGCCATTTTCGACAATTTTTTCTTTAAGTGGCGCCGATTTTGAAGTCCACGATAACGAAATAATTTTACGTTCAATCAAGAAATTTTTGATCATCTCAAATGACGATAATCCCAATATTCGCCTGCGAATAAGATCTTCAAAACTTTTGATCATTTGAGCCACCGAATAATCATACTTAGTTACGAGCGACTCGATCACAACACCCAAATCCTCTAGTGACAATCGTTGATCCTGAACAAGATCAAGCGCCACCTGAAAAGCATCATACGTCGCTAAAGTTCTGCGACCAAACTTATGATAATATTCAGGATCAGTGTCTGTTGCTAAATTAATATAAATTTTTTCGACAGGGTCTTGAATCGGCACTAAAGATTGTAATTTTAAAATTTCTTCGACTTGAACTTTGGTAATTCCTAACTGTTCAAGTAATTTCTCTAGCTGTATTGGAGTATGTCGTCTTGCACAGACATCTGAAAATAAATTATATATAATCGCATCGGACTCAGAATCATCACCAAAACAAATGATTCGTGTCTCTGGTCCTAAATGACATCGCAACTGCATAAGGGCTTGCAATTTATAGCCTATTTGCTTTTTCAAAAATAGAAAACGTGTTGGCGTCAGGTTTTTAAGATTGTCTTTATAAAACATCCCCAGTGGCGAAATACCATCAATAATAAATTTTTCATAAATTTTGGACTCCATTTGCGGAGGCGATGCCGACACAAAAAACAAGGGAAACTCTGGCTCTGAAAAATGCTTTTTTCGAGTTTCAGCAATACTTTTAAGCAATTCTGATGTTCCTGGAACATTTTTTTTAGTCAAAGACTTTTCAAATATAGTTCGAAATAGACCCTTTAAAGAATCGATTGAAGTATCTAAGTACGTTTTATCGAGATCCCAAACATAAACCTCAGAATATTGCGAAAAATCATAGCCGTCTTTGTAATTAAAGTAGACGACATCTAAATTCACTTCTGATGAGTTTTTCCAATCTTGCATGCATTTATTATCCTACTCAAAGATCCGCTTATTGCCAAAAGAAAGAAAATGATTTAGCACCATGACATGAAACTCACAAACCTTGATCACCTTTTAACTCAAGCCGAGAATAGCAGCCTTAAAGAACAGCTTCACGCCTGGATTGAGGCTAAAAAAATTAAAGACTCTGATCTGGTTTTTACTCAACTTTTGCAAAATGACTTACAATGGAAGCTGTTTTTAAAAGCCTGCTTGATTATTATTGAGTTTCGTTTTTCTTACAGTGAATCTCTTAAGTATCTTGAGCTGATCACTGATCTGATTTTAATGGGTCATGACGAAGCTATTTTTGAATACAACTTTGATCAAAATAAATGGACAGCGCATTTACAGAACTTGCGTTACCCACAAACAAGTCAGCGCGATGATCATTTAAAAAATAGACTTGAGAAATTACCTTGGCCATATGGTTCTAAAACAAAATTTGAACGTCGCGGTGATCGTGCTGGTATTGAACTTAAAATGTTTATTACTTCAGAAGCAGACCTTATAAAAGCAATTTCAGCCCTTGAAAGAGTTAAGGAGCAAATCCGTGAATCCTAGCGCAAGCCTACTTCCTCAGTTTAATAAAATCTATATCGCTGAATGTTCTGTAAAGTCAGAAGTCGCTAATAGAGTTCGCGAACTATACCCTGCTGAAATTATTCAAATCGTTTCTAACGATTTTATCGATTCACAACGTGGGCCTATGAATGCGCAAGAGTTTAACGAATCTAAAAAAACGTTATTACTTACTGAATTTAAAGGACAATTTTTTAAACGTTGTCCAGGTGCCACTCAGAAAAAAACGTTAACTTGTTGTAATTACCATGTTCTCAATTTAGGTAGTCAGTGCAATATGAATTGCAGTTATTGTTATTTACAAAGTTATTTAAATACTAAAATGTCTTTAATCTACACCAATATTGACCAAGCGCTTGGTGAACTCGAAAATATGATTAAAGAATTTCCGAACCATCCATTTCGCGTCGGCACAGGTGAAATCATCGACTCATTGTCTTTGGATGAAATCACTTTATACTCACGAAAATTAATTCAGTTTTTTCAAAAATACCCTAAATGGGTTCTCGAATTTAAAACCAAATCAAATAAAGTCGACCAATTTTTAGATTTACCTGGATCAGATAATATTGTTGTTAGTTGGTCGATCAATCCGGCATTTGTTATTAACCAAGAAGAACATGGCACAGCCAGATTACATGAGCGCATTGAAGCTGCAAAAAAATGCCGAGATCGTGGATACAAACTCGCATTTCACGTAGATCCAATGATTTATCATCCTGATTGGAAAAAGAATTACGGTGATCTTGTTGATTTGCTAGCAACTGAGTTTACACCTGAGCAAGTTCAAATTATTTCAATTGGCACACTTAGATATCAACCTGAGCAACGACATATGATGAAAGAACGATTTGGCTTAAAATCACTGGTCACTTCTGCAGAAATGTTCCCTAGCGAAGGCAATAAACTCAGATACGACGCAACTTTGCGGGGTGAAATGCTACAGTTTGTTTACAAAAGATTTAAAAACCATAATGAGAAATGGAATGCCTTTTTCTGTATGGAAACGCCTGAAACATGGATCAGTGCTCTTGAAAAAGTGCCTATGCAAATAGGCGAACTCAAAGAATTTTTCAAACCGCTGCCCCAAGTATAGATCGTGTTTAAAAGTGAATCACTTTATTAAGTAAAGTGTCTCATTTTGATCGATATATTTTAAACTTGTTCTCTAATTTTTGTTCGCATAGATCCCGAGAAGTACTTGGGAAAGTTACATGTGGCATAATACAAAAAAGAATTTAAAAATTAACAATTCAGACTCAACGAGCAAAGTAGTAGATTTTGACTTAGAAAAAATTGCCAAAATTGGTGGCTGGTTCCATGAGTTTAGTACAGATAACTTTGAGTGGACTGATGGACACTATGATTTATTTGAACTTTCTAAAGAACTTCCAAAAGAAAAACTTTTCACTGAGTATCAAGCTAAAATTCATCCGGATGATATTAAGCAATTAGAATACTTATTTAATCGCGCTAAAACTTATGGTGAGGGTTACGTCTATAGTCACCGCGTTTTTTTTGATGGCGGTAAAAGAATTAAATATGTCAAAGATGTTGCGATTGTTAACAAAGACTCAAATGGTCACCCGATCAGTATGGTCGGCACCTGTCAAGATGTATCAGACACTGTTCCTATACAAGAACAAAGCCAATTTGTTTTACAATCTTTTGGTATAGGCTTATGGCAATTCGACTTTGTTAAAAAAGTTTTAGTTTGGGATGAGTCTACTTATAAACTATACGGTTTGAAATCTTCAGACTTTACGAGTGCATTAGAGGCTTGGAAAACAATAGTTTCAGATGAAGCTTTTCAGAAAGCACAAGATGAAGTTTTTAAATCAATTGCATCTGATAAAGAGTATTACTCAATGTTTATGACCAATCATACTGAGAATCCTAAACATATAGGTATACGTGGAACTACAATAAAAGATCAAAGCGGTAAAGCCATCAAAATGTATGGTATGAGTTGGGATAGAACTCAAGAAATTTTAATAGAAAAGAATTTAGAAATTGAAAGAGCTAAATCAATCCACAGCTCAAAACTTGCCTCACTAGGAGAAATGTCAGCCAGTGTAGCACATGAGATTAATAATCCCTTAGCGGTGATTTCAGCCACTTTGCAGCTTATTAAAAAATTCAAAGATGACCCCATTAAGTTTGATGCTAAAGTTGAAACATTAAAAAAATCAGTCGAACGTATATCTAAAATAGTTAATGGCTTAAGAAAATTTTCAAAAACGACAAATAAAACTCATTATAAAGAAGTTTTCGTAAAAGATGTACTTGATGAAGCTATCAACTTTGTTGATTATAAATTTAAAAAGCATGAGTTAAACTTTAAATACACAGCTACAGATAACTTCAAAATATACTGTGACCCCGTTGAGCTTGAACAAGTCATCATTAATTTAATCAACAATTCTGTTGATGCGATAAAAAATAACTCAGACAAATGGATTGAGCTTAAATGCTTTGTGCAAAATGAAATTAACACATTGCAAATTATAGATTCAGGCCATGGAATTTCAAAAACAGAAGAAGATAAAATATTTCAGCCATTTTATACAACTAAGCAACTAGGTGAAGGCACCGGTCTTGGATTATCAATCACCAAAGGCATTCTCGATCAGCATAAAGCCAAGATATTTATAAATCATGACCATGCTAATACCTGTTTTGAAATACATTTTCCGACTCTCATAGATGAGTCTGATTCTATTAAAAAAGCTAGCTAGTCTTTAAACCATATCTTTTATTTTAATATTTGATATCGGAAACTCGATCCAATCCTCGTTTTTAGGAAATCCTTTAGGTCTTTCTTCAGTCAATTTCTTATACTTTAAAAAAGCTGTGAAACCACACATAAAGGCTTCAAAAGCATGATTGTTCTCAATCATACTCTTGAGATCTTGGTGATAAATAAAAGCAATGTTGTTCTCATTCAAAGAATGCAAGAATTGCGCACGAGATTCATCCCCACCAAAAGCAGCCCTATGATCTTTGATTTGTGATTTCATTAAATTTAAAGCTTTCCCCATTCGCCATAAGCTCAAATGCGATGACACTTCGATGACATCAAAGGGTATTCGTCTTTTAATAAATGCAGCTCGCGCCAAAAGAGGCGCGCTATTAGCCCCCATAGCATGATGTAAATGAAAAACTTCCTCAAGCTCAGTTGCTAAGTACATTTCTATAGCTCTTTGAGTGTATGGGGTGAATAATTTTTTTGGACGTTTTTTCTTTAGACGATCTTCTTGGTGACGCCACATCCACTCTATATGCGGTTCGTGACAACTTTCAAAACCTGGACATTTAATTTTGCAACGTAAACAATTTGGCAAATTCCATGGGACATCAAACGCTACGTACTTAAGTGTATCAGCGTTTTGTAAAATTAATTCATGAATTTTTAAGTCTGCTGATATTTTATCGTCCGACTTAATCTTTTCAAACAATCGCGATAAAAATATTTTTTTATTTTGAGGGTAATATTCTAATACTGCCAAACAGGCTTTATCAGATTTACCCCCAGCAAGTGATAACCCTACAAACCGAATGACTTGAGACTGAGAGGGCTCACGGGTCTTGCGTTCAGACACTGAAATTTTTCGTTTTCGCATGCTTGAATCACTTTCTGGCGATTTTTTGGTTCAACCCATACAAGGACACAACCTCCACCACCGGCTCCACAAATTTTAACAGCCTCAGCCCCATTTGATAAGCCGATTTGGTGTAGTCTTTCAATTTCAGGACTGGTAAACGCAGGGGTTAACTGTATACGCGCATCATATTCTTGTCTAAATAGATTTGGAAGTTCATTCCATTTTTTTTGATCAATGACCTTTTTCATTTCGTCAGCTATGAGCTTAATTTTTTTAAGAGCTGAAATAACTTTTGGATCTTGGACAATAGCAGATTTTAAAACTTCAAAATTATTAAGACCACTATGATGACTACGTCCAGTGTAAACAAGCAAAAAGTTTTCATACAATGGAGATCCTTTTGGATCAAAAACCTGCTGCTCAATACCAAAAGTATTATACGCTAGATAACTCATTCCGCCCGTAATAGCAGGATAATAATCCTGTGTGCCTGTTGGTGTATTCAATATTTCCGCTTCAATATTATGCGCCCAGTGTACCATATCGTGAGTAGATGCAAAATGGTGACCCGTTAATTGCGCAAAGGCTTTCATAAGCGAAATCACTAAACTACTACTACCACCCAATCCACCACCTATGGGGCTTTCTGACTGAGTTGATAAAGCAAAACCTGACTCAATTGAGTCTTTATATTTTTGATAAAACTTTGAAATAACACTTTGATAAAGCTGTAACTTCGGATCTAGTGCCTGAAAAAAAGATTCATAATTTTCAAAAGTCCAAGTTTGTTTTAAATCATGTGACTGAATCTCTATAAGATGATTGCTATTTTTATTTAGAGTAACTTTTGTCCAGATATCAATGGCAACATTGACTGTCATTGCGCCACCAATAAAATTATACAGCGGCCATAAATCTAATGTTCCGCCAGCTAAGTCAACTCGTGTTGGTGATTGGATTGTGATCATAATATCTCCGCGACTACTTTTTCGATGTAAAGATTTTCTCTAGGGGCAATTCGTCAATAAATTTTTTATCGAAACCAAAAATTGCATCACTAGCTTGAGTTCTTGCTAAATAATACTCTGACTCTAAACCATTAACTTTTTTCTTAACTAATGGTCCCCAATTAAATTGATATAACAACTGATCAGAAGCAGTCTTCAAAATAATCATGTCTTGCCCTTGAAAATCTTGAGCTTCTTTATCAGTTAAGAAGTGAGACATTTCAAAATTGTGAATTTTATCAAGCATTGTTGTCACAAATTTGGGATTAAAATCATATTCATTTTGATCCGAGTTAACTGCGCTTTTTAATTTCCAACTTTGTTTATCTTTTAAGAATTCGTACTGCTTCTTACCCTGCTTTAAAAATATAGATTCAACAGCATTTAAATCAAAAGCCATAATTGTTTTACGGTCACGTAAAGAATCCAAATTAATGTTACCGAATAATTCCCATCGAGAAAGATCAAGTTTCACTAAATATGTTGGTTTTTCTGTTAGTGCGTAAAGAACTTTATCTTTATCATTTAAACTCACAGTAACTGACCATTTATCTGTAGCTGTTTCAAACTCAACCATGCAGTAATCTTTAAAAAAACCTTTTTCTTTTTTTTCAATTTCGGATGGTTCACCTTCAAAAATATAATCTTGTATAGTTGTTGTTGAAACACTGTTGATGATCTGATTTACTTTAGCCAGATCTAAAGCCATACCTTCGTGACCACTGGCTTGCCAACCTTTATCAACTTTGACTAAGGTAAACTTATCGCCTAATGATTTAATATTAATTTTAATAATATCTTTGGTGAGTCCACGATAGAGTTGCTTTTCTCGAAAAAAAACTAATTTTTCATTTATGAAGTTAAACCACAAGCTATTGACGATGAGTATTTTGTTTTCATTATCAACTCGTGCATAGTAATTACCTTCAAAATTTTTCATACTACTTAAAATAATTTTCTGTGATTCACCAATATTATTTTTCAATATGACTTGCATTTGCGTTTGGTCGAGTCCGAATTCTGGCCACTTAATGTCAGAACCTTCTTTAGCAATAGATATTAGCTTATCTTCAGTAAACTTGGTCAAAAGCTCATTGATTCGATTGTTGTCAGCTAAATCTAAAACTGGCTCTTGAATTTTCCAACTGTTTGAATTTTTTTGAAAAACAAATCTTTGCTCTTTATTAATTATTTCAAAATAGTTAATCTGGTCTTTTTGCAGATAAACAATTTTCTTTTTTTTCTCTGACTCTTCTTTTTGCTGCTGTTCTTTAACAACTGTGTAGTAATACACTGATCCTGAAAAAACAACAACGATCGCAAACAAAATGAATGTCTTTAAAAACTTCATGTTTCTCCTGTTTTAAGCATGTCTTTGCTTGAGCCACAAACCTACACTTATAGCCAACAAAATTAATGGGACTGGAAATAATACACCAACTACAATAAACTTAAAAAACTGCTCAAACTCAGGCGGAGACATTTTAGATACAGTAACATTGACTTCTTTAGGTGAAATTGAAATAAGATCTGCATCACCGGTCAAATAAGAAACTGCATTTAACGCCAAATCACGATTAACATTTTGAAAAATAACTGTATTGCTTAAAAAATCTGTATCTGAAAACAACACAGCTTTGAATGGCTTTGCTTCTTTCCTTAATTGACCTGTAATTTCTAAACCCAAATTATATGATGCCGGCTGACCTTCGTATTTTTCGCTATCAATATTTAACAAAGCCACAGAAGCTTTAGGTGTTTTCACAATCACATCAACTTTCACAAGCTCTGGCGTTGACAACAATTCAAAGGCATTAGGTTTAACAAATACTGATGTTTGATTTGTTGAAAATACTTTTGTAATCGAGCTTTGAGATGAGTAATCAACAGCAACTGTTGGCTGCCCAGAGTTAACAACTTGTCCCATTTGAGTATTTAAAATATTAAATATATATTTATTCTGCAGCCTTACTCCAAAACGATTAAGTAAGTCAGTCATATTGGCGTTATTCTTACTATCAAAAGTCAAAAATAAAGATCCGCCTCGGCTTAAGTAATTTTTGATTGATTCAATTTCAAACTTTTGAAACTGACCTTGAGGTCCTAAAATAACGACAACATCAGCATCTTGCGGAACTTGACTTGATTGCGCGAAATTCATTTTTTTAACTGAATATGAATTTTTACTCAGCATTTGAATAAAAGCATATGTGCCGAGTTCATTTTTCTCAGTTTCGAAATCTCTTTCTTGATGCCCCTCTATAATGTAAATATTTTTCTTTTTATCTCGGGTAACCTTGATAATGGCATTAGATACTTCTTGTTCATTAAATTTTTGTCCTTGCTGACCTAAAAATTGCGATTCAATACGGTTTTTTTGGCCATTATACTCAACAAAAGCCTCGCCCATACCTTTAGTAGCTCCGAAATCTTCTGTCATTTTAGGGCTTGAATTCATTTCTATAAATTCAACTTTAACCTTGTCAGAAAAATCTTGGTACATCTTAGACATTATCCCAAAGGCCTTTTTAGATAACTCAGAACCCTCTGCACCTTCTTTATAAAAAAAGTAGAGATGAATATTCTTATCTAAATGCGATATAATATTTTGGGTTTGTGCCGATAAAGTGTATTGAGAAGCTAAAGAGAAATCGAATGTTTTATTTTTCTTAACTGCTAAAAAATTTAATGCTGTTAAAAAAATAATTGAAACAACAACTAACATTCCGAAATTTAAACCATGTTTTGTCGTTTTCATTTGAAGTAAATTTACATAAAATGCGCGATCACGATATAAAGCTGCCACCAAGCAAGCTAGCGCAGGTACAAGAATGAACCACATAAATGGCATCCAGTATTGAATAGCAAAAAACAATCCACCCAAAGATAAAAATAAAATAATTGATGCACCAATCAGCAGTCGACTCTTAGCACTCATCAAGCTCTCCATCTCACAGACTCAATAACTCTTTCAGTCAGAAAACAAAAAATAAAAATTACACTTGCAAAAAAAACTAAACCATTAAGTTTGACAACTCCTTCGATCAAAGGTTGCAAATGTGCATTAAGCGAAACTTGATCAAATACAGCCTTAAAAATAGGTTGATCAATTAATTCAGTTAAACCGCCAATAAGCCATATCGATATGTTTAAAACGATACCCACAAAAAACGAAATCATCGCACTATCGGTCAAACTTGAAGCAAATAAATTCATAGCAGCATAAGAACAACCACATAAAAATATGCCTAACAAAGCCAGTAAGCTCGGAGCCAGTTCAAATTGATACATTCTTAATGAAATTAACATGTAAAATAAACTCACTAAAGCCAGACCAAAATTAACCACAACAAGTGATAAGTATTTACTGATAACAATTTGAGTAGAATTAATTGGCGATGTTAAAAGTAAATCAAAAGTTCTGTTTTTGCGTTCTTCTGAAATAAGCCTCATTGCGAGTGCAGGCACAACAAATATATAAATTAAATTCAGCAACGACAAATGAGGAACGAAAACAACGTAATGAATGTTCTGTTGTTGCGAAGAACCACCAAGCATTGTGAGCATTGTATTAGCTAATGTTTGAGAAAAATTCCAAATCGATACTGCGTATGTAATGCCCATTAAGATAGTTGCTAAAAATGTTATAAAATAAAATAACGGACTTAAAAATAATGCTCGTAATTCTTTTTTGAAGACGACAACGACCGGCTTAATATGCTTCATACTTGAACATCCTTTTGTTCTCCGTACGTGAGTTTAAGAAACACATCCTCTAAATTTTCATTTTGTGGCGATAGCTCAACAAGTCCAGCTCCTGAATCAATAATGATTCTCGCAATATCATCAAGAGCGTTGTCTCGGGCTGAAAATTTCAATCGATAATAAGTTCCTGTGATTTTTTCGATATCAACGATAGATGGTAACTTTTGAAAACCATTCTCAAGTGCTTTACTTTCTTTAGTACGCACTGAAACTGTCATTGCGCCTTGATTCAGTCGTTCTATTTTATCGATATCATCCTGAGCAACAATTCGCCCCTCATGAATAATAATAACTTTATTACACGTCGCTTGAACTTCTGATAAAATATGAGTTGATAGAATAATTGTGTGCTGGCCTCGCAACTCTTTGATTAACTCACGAACCTCAGCCACTTGTTTAGGATCTAATCCAACTGTTGGCTCATCTAAAATCAACACTTCAGGATTAGAAACCAAAGCCTGTGCTATACCCACACGCTGTTTGTAACCTTTCGAAAGGTTCTTTATAAGTCTATTTTTGACATCGACGAGTTGTGTTTTTTGCAAACTCTTAACAACAAAATCTGTTTTAAATTGAGGATCTACTTGTTTAAGGTCAAAAACAAAATTTAAGTAATCTTTGATTGTCATATCAAGATAAACAGGAGGAATCTCGGGTAAATAACCTATACGTTTTTTAACTTCGATTGGATGTTCAAAAACATCATAACCACAAATACGAGCCACTCCAGATGTTGGCGCCATAAAACCGGTTAATATCTTCATTGTTGTAGACTTGCCAGCACCATTAGGACCCAGCAGGCCAACAACATCGCCTGTCGATATTTTAAAGTTCAAGTTTTGGATGGCTTTGCGTTCGCCATAATTTTTACATAAATCGATGACTTCAATCATTTGACAGCACTCCGTTGTTGTCAGCCGATATTTAATCAAATATTTATACGGTAATCAATAGCTCTCGAGGATTATGATAGGTAACTCTTCCTAATTTATCACCTTTGATAGGTCGCACAAATCTACATTCTGTTACAACAACCGCAAACTTGATACCCGCAACCTCTTTTTTGTTTTTAAAAGACTCTCGAATCAACCATTGACTGGCTAAAGCCAACTGTGCATCAGAAACTGATTTATCACGATTTTTTTGTAGTATGGCATAAGCACTCGGATAATCTTTAAGATGTAACCATAAATCCCATGCTTTTGACTGCCTCAGCAATTTAACATTTTCCTGTGCTGATTTACCCATTAAGACATTCATTTGAGAATCATCAGAAAAAGCCATTTTACGAAATTGAACATCTTTGATTTTACGCTCACCTTGACTGCGAACTTGTGCCGCACTCAGTTTTTCGAGATAGTTTTGAAATATTTTTTCACTGACATCTTTTAAAGACTCAATTTCTGCCATGAGTTGAGCCATTCGAACTTCACTGCCTTTGATCTTATTTTGAGCGGCTTTAGCCTTTTCAAAACAACGCTGAATATTATCAGATACTTTTTGATCAAACAAAACAAACTGGGTCCATTCAATTGGTAAATTTTTAAATCCATAAGTTTTTAAATAGTCGCCAATTTCACTCCAAGGAATTTGTGCAAGCTCATTATTTTGTTTTTGGATTTGATCAAGTGCTTTTTCTTTTTTTTGCAGATCTTTTTTGCGCTGTAAGACCCATTTTTCATATGGGCTTTTTTGAGTCTGAGTCGATTCAGAATTTGCATTTAACGTGCTCACGGCTGAAGTTTTAGAACGCCTTTGAAACCATTGTCTGAGCATATATGGAACAGATCGATTTTCAGACTCTTGATCGTTCATCTTTGAGGGATCATCGATTACAGCAACTAATTCTTTCTCTTTATCCCAGCTGATTTTTTTGTCTTGAGCCATCGCAATTAAATTAGGCTGTTTAGGAATAAGTCTGACCTCTAATTCAAGCTTGACGTCAGGCAAGCCAAAATCAAAAATGGCCACACGTCCATAATTTTCTTTTAAATTTATTTTTTTTAAATGTGTATTCTTAAAATGAGAATTTAAAAACAAAGCCAGTGGCTTTGTTTTTTTAGTCTTAATCCATGGATTAACGTCGTAAAGTCCAATAAACGGAAACAACGGATCCAAATCAAAGACTAGCCACACTGTCTTAGGTTGGCGCACAAAACGATAAAATCCAAGCGCAAGCCCATCCTCTGTCGAGAAAACCTCTTGTAGTTGAGCACCACTCAACTCTTCGTCTAAGTACTGGATAATTGTCTGAAACTCAAAAAAACTAGGCGATTTCACAGTTTAGTTTTACCTGAAAATTCCGAAAAAATCGATATGAAAACTGCACTTATTCACATTATTGAAGAAGAAATTAAAGCGACACACAACTTATTCGAAACTGCAGATCAGTTTATCGAACGAGTAACGAAAATGTTCTTAGACGAAGTTAAACACATGAAAATGTACGCTCCACTTGGGTTCGGCATTGATTTAGCTGAAGAAGTCCAACAAGAAGTCTTAGAAATTTACCGCATTAAAACTTATGGATACATGAGTTTACATCAATATCGTTTAAATCTTATCAATAAAAATACTGCAGAGATTGTCTAATACTATAAAATCATAGCTTAAATAACTAGCTTATTTTTTCTATCACACTAAAATACATTGGACCTAATCCCGATACGTCGCCAACTTTGGTATCGGGTAAAATACAATATCCGAAATCTGTTTTTTCAACAAAAGCAATCTGATCAATCCAATCTGGTCGCACTAATTTAACATCTTTTTTCTTCACTAGTTTAGCAACAACATGGTCATTTTCTAAAGGCGATATAGAACATGTTGAGTAAACTATACGACCTTGTTTTTTACACGCCAAATAAGCTGACGATAATAACGAATACTGCCTGATCGCTAAATTCTCGCTTCGTCTTTTAGTCCACTCTGAAAACTCTTGCGAGTTCTCTAATAGATGTCTTTCACCTGAACATGGCACATCTGCCAAAATGCGATCAAAAGTTTCTTTATAATGTAAACCAAAAGCATTACCATCTTTACCCTGTACAAAAATATTCTGCCTGATTTCAAAGGGTACGTATTCTTTAATCACTCGAGTTAATCGTTCACGACGAGCGTTTGAGTATTCATTAGAAATAAGTTGACCGGTTCCATTTAAAGCTTCTGCTAAAACTAAACTTTTACCGCCAGGAGCCGCACACAAATCTAAAACAATATCTTCATGTTGCACGTCAAGCGCACGAGCCACAATATAACTTGCTGGATCCATTTTATAAAAAACATGTATTGAATTTTCGTCGACTAAATTGTGTACATTTAAATCTGAATGAACCAAAAAACACTGTTCAAAAGAATCTATATGGGCATGACCAAAAACTATTTTCTGAAATTGATTAATATCTGAATAATTTGCGAATTTATTTAATCTCAATATCTGAAAATCTTTAGACGTCAAAGCTTTAAAAAGATCAGACCATCGTGAACTATAGGTTTGCGAAAAGTACTGTTCAAATTTTTCATTCTGGAAATTGGCAGACAAATTTACACCCCTGATTTGGTTCTGATTCTATTTTGACAGATCCACCATGTATAAGCACGTGATGTTTAACTAGCGCTAATCCTAGCCCAGTTCCACCCTGCTTACGATCACGTCCTTTATCAATACGATAAAAGCGTTCAAAAATACGCTCTTGATGCTCTTTTGAAATACCTGGACCAAAATCTTGCACACTTAATTCAACAGATGCTTTACCGTCATTGGTGCTCGCTTTAGTCCATTTAATTTTAATGATATGAGATTCTGGCAACTCATGACCTGAATAGCGAATAGCATTCACGATCAAATTTCTTAAGACTTGCGTAAGACTTGAATGATCTGCCAGAACAAATTCAGCATCATACACACATTCAATTTTTTTATGATTCATCGAGATGACAGCATCAAGATCTCTTAACACATCTTCAGTTAACTCTTTTAAATTGTGTTTATTTTTCTCAATGCGATCTTGGCTATCAAGCTTTGATAAGTTCAAAAGATCATCCAACAACATAGTCATGTGATGAGCACTTTCAACAACAGGCTTGGTCAGCTCAACTAAATTTGAATTCTCTTTAGCTAATTTACTGTGTAACAACTCTGAATAACCACGAATAACAGTTAACGGGGTTCTTAACTCATGAGAAGCATTAGCCACAAAATCAACACGAATTTTTTCGGTTTTTTGAATTTCAGACATATCGTAAAATACACCAAGAGCCCATTGGTCATAATCTTCGACCTGAGGTAATACTGTTACAAATAGTTGATATGAACCAAAATCTAAATTCATTTTTTTTCGTGAGGCGAATGACTCTTTAAACACTTTGAGCACTTCAGGATCACGCACGACATCTTGTAAAACAGAAGCTTGCACTGTTGAAACTGGCGCCCAACCAAACATTTGCATGAATGCAGAGTTAAATGAAATGATATGCAAATCTGGATCAATTGTAACAACAGCTTCTTTTAAACCAGAGAACATTGTCTCATGAACTGCTCGTTCATCTTGCGCATTCTTTTTTAATCTTAAATATTTACGACGTAAATTATAAGAAGCTCTTTCTAAATCTGCAAAAAACTGACCGTCCTCGTCTTCAAATAACTGATCCGGGTGATCCAGTTTAAGCTCATCAGCACGCATGAGTTGAACCATTTTTTTTGTTTGCTTACGAATTTTTCGACTAAAATACCAATAGGAAATAACCCAAGAAAGAACCAAACCTGAAATTAAAAAAAATAACATCAACCAATTCATTTAGAATAGTTGACACGATACCCAACTCCACGAATTGTTTCAATATGATCTGACCAATCAGAAAGTTTTTTACGAAGTGCAAAAATATGCGTATCTATTGTGCGCCCAGTGACGCTGACATCTTCTCCCTGAATTAAATCAATAAGCTGATCACGCGACAGCACGCGCCCTTGAGACTTGAGTAAATATCCTAGTAACTTAAACTCTGACGGTGTTAAATGAATACTTTGTCCATTGTAAGCAACATCGACACGTCCATAATCAATTTTTAATCCCTCAAACTCAATAACCTCATTTGCTCCAAATAAAGGCTGTGATTGCTGCAATGAACGTAATTTTTTTAATTGCTCAGAACGTTTTAATAAATTTTTAAGCCTTGCATTTAAAACAGTCGGCTCAAAAGGTTTAGAAACATAATCATCAACACCAGAATCTAAAGCTTTGACAATAGAATCAGGATCAGACTTTGCTGTAACCATCAAAATCATCTGATCAGGCTGACTCATTTTAAGCTGTTTAACAAAATCAATACCCTGCATTCCAGGCAACATCCAATCAACAACAATGACGTCATACTGACTGGCTTGAAGTAATGACAACGCTTTTTCAACAGATAATGATTTATCTACGTTTACATTGAGCTCAAAACTTTGCAAAGTTAAGGCAATTAAATCTGCTATTGTGGGTTCATCTTCGATAATGAGTACTTTTTTAATCGAACTATTATGAATTTCGTTAGTTTGCACCATGTCGTATGTCTTTCCCTGTAAAGGCAAAGATCACATCTTCAGCAATGTTAGTAGAGTGATCGCCTAATCGTTCTAAATTACGCGCCACTTGTATGATGTCCAGACAAGATTCTGTCAAGGATACATCTTGCTTCATCTTGCTCACATATTGAGCTATAACTTGATTTCTCAAATCATCAACATCGTCATCCATTTTTAATATTTTCTCAGCTTCGACAGAGTTCATTTTAACGAAACTATCCAATGAACCCTTAACCATGACTCTCACAATAGAAGCCATTTTTTCAATATCAGGAACAGCAATATTTTGAGGAGGCCGCTTACATATATCTTTACCAGAATAGGCAATATTAACACACTGATCGCCCATACGCTCTAAATCTGTGTTAATTTTAATAATCGATAAAATAAGTCGTAAATCCTTAGCGACTGGGCCTTGTTTGGCTAAAATATTTAAACACAAATTATCAATCTTAATTTGCATATCATTTACATTTTTTTCGATATCATGAACTGAATTTAACAAAGTCAGATCTTTTTTTAAGAAACCCTCAACTGCCGTAGTTAATGCTTTTTCAACATAGCCACCCATTTCAAGAATTGTTTTTTTAAGTTCCTCTAGTTGACTATCAATTGTTCTTTCCATTTTTACTTTTCCGTCTATGAAAGACTTTTTAGGTCTTTTCTCTAATATATTTTAAACTATAACTAGTCTTTATTAGAACCTGTTTCTTGCGATCTTGCAAAAAAAAGATCATAATTTTTTTATGAGAATTAGTTCTATTGATGTTGGCTCAAATGCCATTCGTCTAGTTATAGTTGAAATTCATAAAAATGGTCGCTGGGAACAAATTAAAAAATTCAGAGCCCCATTGCGCTTAGGTACAGATGTTTTTCAATACAAACGTCTACAGCCTGAGACACTCATAGAGTTAGCTCTCGTTTTTAAAAAAATAGCCAAACTGAATAAAAAATATCGAGTCGAAAAAGTACTAGCTATTGCCACAAGCGCGATGCGCGACGCTCAAAATAAAAAACAAGCTCTGGCACTGATCAAAAAAGAAAGTAAAATCAAACTTCGCGTTATATCAGGACAAGAAGAAGCACGTATTATTCGCAATGCAATTATCAAATCAAACTCGAATCACTATACACACTCTTTATTGATTGATATCGGGGGCGGTAGTGCTGAAATAACTGGTTTAAAAGAAAAACAAGTTCTATTTTCAAAAAGTTACCCACTCGGTGTTGTTAGATTACTTAATTTAAAACAAAAAAATATTTCAATTAAAGACCATTGCAATAAATATATAAAAAAAATTAAAACCAATACGTCTGCTATTTCTTATGAAATTGGTATCGGTACTGGTGGCAACTTTGATGCACTGGCAAGACTTAAACTAGCATTACTTAAAAAAGCACCCCAAACGCACATGACAAAAGATGAACTGCTTAAAATTCAAAAACTTTGGGGAAAGTTAACTTACCAAAATAAAATTAATCTTGGATTACGTCCTGATAGGATTGATGTTTTAGGTTTAGCTATTGATTTAATTCTACTGATCATGAATCAATTTAAACTCAATCATCTTAAAATACCTATGACAGGATTAAAAGAGGGTTCAATTCACGAACTTTTAGATAGCTAGTTTTTAAATTTTAGAATTAATCTCGGCTAACGTTACAGAATCAAAATATTTAAGCGTTGCTTCTTCTGCTTTTTCAATGATGTCTGACATGAGACCTTTCATCTTGCAAGAGATCACGCATTTTTTATTTTCTTTGTTTTTATTTTCAGAGATTAAACTTTTGGACTGAACGGATTCGAAAATTTCTCGTAAAGTTATTTGTTTTGGATTTTTTTTGAGTTTAACGCCACCTTTTTTACCAAGTTGCGTTTCAATAAGTCCAGACTTCGAAAGCTTTGAAAGTAATCTGCGAACAACCACAGGGTTTGTATTAATGCTCGAAGCTAAAAAGTCAGAGGTCATTGGCATATGTTCAGATGTGCATTCACCATTGTATTGACGAGCCAATAACGATAAAGCATGTACTGCAAATGCAAATTGTTGATTAACCATTTAAGACCCTCTCACTCCTTAAGAGGATCTTAACACAAAAAATGTGACTAACAAAGACTCTTTCAGAGCTTTTTTTATCAGATGGACTATTTTAAACCGTAAGTTGCTCTATTTTGTGACGTGCTCTTTGCATAACAAGTTCTGCAACTTTAGGGTCATTGACACCTTCAACTTTTATAACCTCAACATCAGTTATACCAATAAACCCTAGAACCCCACGCAAATAAGGCTCTTGAAAGTCCATAGCTTTAAATGGGCCTTCGCTAAACACCGAGCCACTTGCAAGTATTAAATAAACTTTTTTATTTTTCACCAGTGGATTTAATCCCGCAGCTGTAAATGAAAATGTGCGACCTGCACGAACAATATGATCTATCCACGCTTTTAACACAGACGGAATATTAAAATTCCACATTGGCGCGCTGATGATAATTGTATCTGCAGCAAATAACTCATCCACTATTTCATCAGAAAGCTTTACTGATTGCTGAGCTTTCGCATCACGATTTTCAGCTGGCGTAAAAAATGCATTTATATTTTCTTCCGTTAAGTGAGGGAGAGGCGATTCACTTAAGTCTCTGATTTGAACAGTATCTCCGTTTTTATTTTTGAGTTTCTCAACCAGTTCGTGAGCCACTTTACGGCTGTATGAATCTTTTTTTCGCGGACTACTTTCAATAACAAGTATTTTTCCCATTTGTGCAAACCTTTCATCTAAATATATATGTAACTTGTATTGTTACATATATATTTATAACAATCATTGTTACAGTTTTCAATGTTTTTTTACACTTGTTTAAAAACAATCCTAAGTTATTGATATTGTTAATTAATTTATTTAAATACCGTTTAATGGGTAAGCGTACATAATCACATTTGATACAGCACCATTTTGAAAGCTACATGTGCCATTTGATTTATAATCTCCATGCCCCTGATAGGCTCCAAAGTTTGGTGAATAAATACATGCTTCAGATGACTCACATAAGCTATTATCGTTACCAATACCATCTTCAATAATTTCTAAAGCATTAATTAAAAAAGTTCTCGGTGTATCTGATTGATCAGTAATTGCTTTATTACCATGAACACCTGCTGGACAACTAGAATTTGCAACAAAAGCTGTATTTTGATTTTGTCCATCTCCGCTGGTATTTCTAAAAATAGTATCTGATATCTTAAAACGAATATCAGTTATATTGCAAGTTTTAGTTCCATCACAAGGGCCAAGACTACCCGAAACATCCACCCAGTTTCTATATCGATTACTAAAATTTATAAAATCCGTAATTAAAGTGGCCGAGACGACTCCTGAAGACTGACTTGATGAGTTTGCCGAATCAATACCGGAAACAGCACCATAAATAGGACTCGACGTTACTCCAACTGGATATGTTATTTTCAACGCATCAGACAAACCATTATTCATACAAGTTCCATCTATAAGTCCCTGATTGCTGCCACCATTGACATAACAATTATTCGGATGACTCGAGTCAGACATAATCAAGGCATTTGTAAATTTAGAATCAGTATTTACTGACATATAGTAACCCAATGACCAAAAAGCATCTGTATAAACCGACATTTGAGAAGCCAGAGTCTGCGCAGTTTCATTAAAAATAACTGGATAATAATTATAACCTGAAAAAATCTGATTAACAGTATTCATCGTCGGCGTAGGTCCGTTGATTGAATCTATTATCAACCCCATTGTACCCATAGCATATGAACTCATGTGAGAAACTGTATTCTTAGAACCTGTAATCAAAAAGCGCTCGCCAGCAATATTAACTATGTCAGTAATAATGTTATTGTTACTCGCCACGTACACTGTGCTACGCGTATGCTGAGAAAACGTTGCTTTTGTCAAAATATTACGTCCAGAATTTGAATCGAACTCTATAAATGATGAATACGAAGTCGCTAGAACTTTCGATACAACAAAGTCATACAAATAATTATAACTTGAGTTAACATAGTAAAAAATAGAGTAATTTCCAGACATGTTTTGTGCTTTAATTCTTGTATAGCGATTGTAATTCGAATCAACTGCATACAAAATGTTTCCACTCGGGCCTTGGTTAACAGTGACTTTGTGAAATGTTGAAAACTTGACTGAAAATAGTGAAAAAATTGGATCAGAATAATGTGTTGGATCATTATACTCACCTTCTATCCAAATATGCTTTTGCGAACCTGCACAAATCAATGCTACTGTGTTTGCTCCGGCATTTTCCCCATTTGAGTAATTACAGTTATTTCCAAGACCTGCTTCTAAATTAATTTTATTGCCTGATTTGACAACTATGGCAATTGAATCCTGATCTATATTATACCCTTTCGAAACCATGTCAGAGCTTAATACTAATATTGTTCCCGAAGCGAAACCCGTAATGGTCTGCAATGAACCTGTCGAGCTTGGCAAATTAACAATAGGATTACTAGTTGTCGACCACCATCTTTGCGATGTGCTTTGCCCTTTCAATGATCCATTTTGATTTAATGTCACACTCATTGACTTCCAATTGAGACCGGTAAAATCAATAAGGTCAGATAAACCTTTGCCATCTTGATAGCCCGTGGATTTAAATACAACCTGACCTGAATCCACAAAACACGACCAAATAAAAACACTTTCAGAATCTGTTAACGTCAACCCACTACAAGAACTTAATTGAGAGACCACAACTTTGAGTTTATCACCACCATGGAAACACGAGTTAATATCTCCAGTTTCAGTTCCCGCACATGCAGCATCAACACGATCAAATAATGTTGTACCCGATACGCCAGCAGAAATATAACTTAACCATGTTGCGCCGTTGATGGGATAAATTTTTTCGACAGATAAGCTCAAGGCTCCACCACCAAGTGATGGCGGCGTAGAGTCAAAGTTACCTCCACTGTCTCTGTCATCTATTGTATTTTTACCAAACGGATTACAACTAGCTAAAAGAAGCAAAAGCGAAATTTGGATTAATTTTTTTTTCGAAAAAATGTGGTCCATCAATATTCTTATCGGAACAATTAAAAAATACTAGACATAAGTTCTACAAATAATTGACCTTAAATGATGTACACTGCGTATCAATATGAAATCATAACAAAAAATTATTTTAAATAGAGACATTACCGACTTTTGACTTAACTTTAGCTGGCCTTTAGCCGAATAGTTGTCATTAATGAGGGGAATCCTATATGAGTATTGTTTATTCCAAAAAATCTAGAAGGCAATTTCTAGTCGGCACGGGCCAGGTCACTTTAACATTACCGCTACTCAGCTCTTTGCTTCCGAAAGAAGCCTTTGCCCAAGCAACAAAGCCGGATCCTCGTATAGTGTTTTTTATGTTTGGACATTGTCAGCCTAGTGATAAATGGATCAATCCAGCACTCGCCACTACACCTGTAGGCACTGATGGTGCCAAAGAAGCCGTGCTCAATTCACTAGGACAAAGCATCAGTCCATGTATGTCGCATGCTAATTATACGAGCTTGCTATCAAAGGGTGCTATTTCAGTTGTTAGAGGCTTTGACAATATGATTTGGGATGTTGGACATGGATCACAAGCCCTGAGTGGTTCGTCAGAAAGAGTCGATGTCTGGAATCCGCTTCCATTTCCAAGCATTGATACAGTAATGGAAAACTCACCAACTCTTTATCCAAAAACAAGTACATCTAACTTGGTTAGAAAAGCAGTACGTTGTGATAATGGTGATCAAACGTATTCTTATAAATTCTCAGGTAATGAAATCGTTGCTGTGCCCGGTTATGGCGACCCAGTTGCAATGTTTGATGACTTGTTTTCAGGTATAGTGTCTAGTGGTCAACCGCAACAAGTTGACAATTCTGGTGTAACAAAAAGAAATATTTTAAACCATGTTTTTGCATCATTTCAATCTGTTAAAAACTCTCGTAAAATTTCAGCTAGTGATAAAATTAGACTCGATGAGCACATGGCACTCATCACTGATCTTCAACGAAAATATGCTTCATCAACAGTGACTATACCGATTTCAAATGCATGTGTAAAACCTAACAAGCCTCCAGTAAAAAATTATTACGGAAGTTATCTCGAACAAAACCAGCTTTATCTTAACTTACTCGCTATGGCTATTAAGTGTGGTTTAACAAAAGTTGGAGTAGTTAACTTTGCAGGTCACGACGAATACGGAATTCCAGGCATGCCAGTAGGTGTTGGTATGCACAATTCAATTTTTCACAATACCGAAGGCCGATACACTGATGCTCAAATTAACAATTATTATGTGGCTTGGATGAAATGGCATATGGATACAATCGCGACTCAGTATTTAGCGCAATTAGATGTCGAAGAATCAGGAACAGGAAGAACCTACTTAGATAATATGCTCTCTGTTGTTGCCGCTGAAGGCGGTGTTGATGGCGCACCAGGAACTCACGGAAACACAGACATACAGCGTATACATTTTGGTTCGATGGGTGGATTTTTAAAATCAAATAGATTGACATATTTTCCACCCAAAATCACTGACTATTACGGCAACAATAGATACTATAGAATTCCATTCAACCCACTTTTAATTACATATTTAGAGGCAATGAAAATACCACCATCAGAGTATATCAATATTGGCAAAATTGGCAAAGGCTATGGCATATACAAGGGTGGATCAGCTGGTGATGTGGCTTTACCTGAATATGACAAACACTGGTCTCATAGATATTATGGTTCTGTCAGTGAAATTAAAGCTTAAGAATTAAGGATGTTTAAAATGAAAATGATAAATTTACTCAGCTTATCAATTTTATCTACGTTGCTATTTGGATTTTTTGGCTGCAATATAGCTACTAATTCAGAGCAAGTTTTATCTCTAGCAAGCAAATCTGATTCATCATCGTCATCTAATACCAATGACAAATCTGCAATCAACTGGGATCAACCGATTACTCCAACAAAAATCACGTGTGATGCTTCGACACCCAAAATTGTTTCAACAATTCAAAGATTAACTAAGCGACAAATAACTAACTCAATGTCGAGTTTTTTATCTGAAATAGACGCGTCTCTTTTTTCGGATGCTCAACTAACAACTTTAATTAACTCACTTCCCAGTGATACGATAGCCTACAAAGAAAACTCACTTCTTATTACACAACAAATTGTAAACATACAATTTGATATTTTTTACCGAGTAGCTACTTTAATAGCAGCATCTCCTACTGCTCTCAATGCACTAGTTGGAAATAATGGGTGTCTTGCTAGCACGACTATTTCAACGACTTGTCAAAATACTTTCGTCAAAAATTTGGGTCGTATTCTTTATCGAAGAAATCTAGAAACAACCGAAGTTAATAATCTGTTAGCTTTCTTTTCAAACAATGAACTACTTAATAACACTGATAAAATTACTGCGGTCATTGCGAGTGTCTTGGGATCAGCCGATCATAATTATCAGATTTACGACAAGGGCACCCCATCTTCAAACTCTAATAGCTCAATAGTATTAAGTTCAATTGAGCTTTCAAATAAACTAGCTTTTTTTCTAACTTCTGCACCACCTGATACTTCTTTACGTACAGTCGCTAATAATGGAACTCTTTTACAAAAAGATGTCCTGACTGCTCAAATTGATCGACTTTTAAAATCAGCAAAAGGACAAGAATCATTGCTTAAGTTTTACAAAGAGTGGTTACACTATGATCAATATGATGGATTTATGTATTCAAACGAGTTTTTAAGTGGACAGTCATTAACAAATTTACAAAATGCCATGACTCGAGAAGTTGATGAACTCATTTTAAATTTAAATATACATAGTAAAACTGCAACATTTAAAGATTTACTAACAACAACTCAATCCTACATTTATGATGATTCGCTAGCTCAACTTTACGGTGTTAGTAATCCCCGTGGTTTAACTAATTTAAACTCTAGAGAACGAAGTGGACTTCTCACTCGAGCGGCTTTTCTTGCTAAACGATCTGGAATACTTACATCACCGATCAAGCGCGGAATTACAATTAAAGAATACATGCTTTGTGAAGGAGTTGGAGCTCCGCCACCGAATGCACCGACTAAAGTAGATCCTTTGCCTGAAGGTGTAGTCCTCTCGACTCGCGAACGTATTGCCGCAATGACCGAAAAAAATGGAACTTCATGTACAACATGTCACTCAATAATTAATCCTTTAGGCTATCCTTTTGAGATGTATGACTCTATTGGGCGCTACAGAAGTCAGGAAAAAATTTACAACACTAGCGGAACAGCTACAGGAAAATTTGCAACGATTAATACGCAATCAACGACTGGACAGTTAGATAATACTCGTTCAATAGCTATTACGGATGCCGTGTCACTATCTCATGAACTGGCTACAAGCAAAAAGGCTCAGATCTGTATGGCTATTCGATGGAATGAGTATTTACTTCGCCGAACAGCAAAAAACCAAGATGCATGTGCAATAGAACAATCCTATAAACATTTAGCAGGAACTGGAGATCAAGCAGGCAGTTTATATGATCTCATTATTAGCACTGTATCTTCAGATAGTTTTAAAACTTGGAACTACTAATTAGTTTTCAAATGTCAATTCTTGCATAATAATTAAATCATTATGAGGAGAATGAAAATTATGAAGCTATTCGTATTTTTGTCTGCAGTTTTAATTTCAAATATAGCGTTATCACAAGTTGAAGTTAAGGCTTCAGTTGTTTTGAATCCTGCCGGTGACTTTGTAGCTAGTTTAAAGTCGAGCACTGGACAGGCCATCATCGATGGGAAAAGTATTATTATTCCAAATATATCGATCGATTTAAATACACTATCAACTGGTCTTTCGTTAAGAGATGATCATGCAAAAAACAAATACTTAGAAGTTAAAAAATTTCCAATGGCCACTTTAACCGATATCAAAGCCGAAAGTGGAAAAGGCACAGCTGTTCTTCAATTAAAAGACAAAAAGAAAAAAGTAGAAGGAACGTACACTTTATCTAATGATCAGAGAGTGATCACGGCTGAATTCAAAATCAATTTATCTGATTTTGGAATTGAAGACATTAGCTACAAGGGTATCGGCGTTGACGACGAAGTAAAAATTGAAGCTAAAATTATCGCCACAAAAAATCAGACAATAAATCCAAAAAAGAAATAACTATGTTTAGAATAATCGTTTTAGTCTTTATTGTTGGCGCAACATTTTCCTGTGGAAAAATTAACAATAGTTCCTCTTTAGACAAAATCAAGTTTGCAAGCAGTTCTCCGAGTGGTACGACTTTGTTCAATACAATGAATTCAATAATTACCAATAAGTGCAGCACTTGCCATCCTGCATGGATATCATTCACAGCTGACGACTTTATATCTGCTGGACTCGTCACTGCGCAATCAATTGCAACATCAAAGTTATATTATAGAAATCAAAATGCTGCTATTGGCCCAGGCCCTCAAAATATGCCGAGTAATGGATTACCTGCGCTAACCGAATCAGAACTTCAAAGCCTAGCGGATTGGATTAACTCTCTTTAATGATAACTAAAACGATCTCGATAGTCCGATGCTATAGCTTAATTGATTACTATTACCAAAAGTACCAATATGCTGTTTTAATTTAACATCATCAAACATCTCGTACTCAGTTAATAAAATAATACCGGCCGATAGCACTTTTCCTAATCCATCGCCAGATCTATAATTTAATGTTGGCGATAATCCAACATTAAACGTTTTTGTAACTCTGTAAATGATTGGATTGTTAAACCAAAACGCCGAAAATTTTTTTCTCGGAGAAATTAAGGATTCATTAATTTTATGAACATCAGCGTCACCGGTATGGACTTCAATGGAAGGTCCATAAATATATCTCTTAGCGATTTTAAACTCGTAACCTATTCCAACCGACCAAGAGCTAAATGTTGTTAAGTTATTGGTTTTAGTATCATTGTACGAGACAGCTACATTCTCTTGCCATACATTTCTATTTAACGACGTCGATATCTGCCCAAAAACAATTTGATAAAACATTAGAGATATTAAAAATATTGATTTAGCTACCATGAGACATGCACCTGCCCGAGTAAGTTCCACTGATCTGGCCTAGTATTTTGAGTTGCAGTTGTTCTTAAGTTGACAATTTCTAAACGCATTTCCGTTCTTGGAAACAAGAAGGCCATAAGGCCAAGACTCAACTTGTTTTGTTCTGTACCGGCTGGATCTCTTAAATTTTCTTTAAGAAACTGATATGAGGTCAAAAAATTATAGCCTTGGTCTAAACCTATCAAGCCTTGCATAAAAGAATAAATACCATAGGCATCTCTTTCTGTGCGTGCCGTTTTAGATTTGTTATCTAAGTATCCGGCTTCAAAAAGTATACTTTTACCTTTCGCAAAACCAACTCTTGAAAGAACCGCAAAACGACTTTCTTTTTTATAATCACTCTCAGAAAGAATAGTCGAAGCGCCAACACTTAATCCATGCCCAATAAACTTTTCCCCAGACAGCGCTATACCTTTTTGTCTTATATCGACACTTTGATTTAGATTACCTATGAATGCTTGAGCAAAAAACTCATAACTCTCACGGCTTAATTGATAAGTTACACCATGTGACTGATCTGATTGTCCAAGGCCCAAGATTGATCGATTATATGCTGTATGGTCTGGGTGACGTATACCATAAGTTTTGTCCATCAACCCAAAGTATAAAAATTGCCCTTTATTAAACTGCCACCGAAAATAATGCTCTTTTGATATCCAATTACTTGGTTTATCATCCTTACTGTAACGCGAAGAATCCGGCGTTGGTATATACCCATAATTGGCTGCAAGTAAATATTTTTGCTTTTTATCTAGCGGTATCGCTAAATAAGCATCCGCTTGCATTTGAATCCATCTCTCAACGGATTGCTTATTGCCAACATTCTGTTTGTACCAAAGTCCTCGATACTTAAAACCGGGCCTTATCCAATACGGCAACTCAGTCGAACCTAAAAAACCCGAACTGTCAGCTAATTGATCTGGTGTTTTATTAGTAAAAGTAGTCGCTGTTAATTCTGATGCAAAAACAGCCCGACCATAATCATTGAGGGCCCCACCACCAGAACCCGTATAGTGACATGTTACGCATGTTTTATAACCATATGAAATAAAATCAGGATACGCACGAGCTTTTAATGAAATAAAACTTAGAAATAAAATATATAAACAAATATTAATCTTCACTCTAAAAGTGAAACATATTTAAAGTCTTTAAACAACACTCTTTGACTTAAAAACCAGACCATCAAAAAAAAAGCCTCTGTGTTATCCACAAAGGCTTTTTAAAAATGAATATTTATAATTAAATTATGGAGCTACTGGTGCAACATATTGTTGTGAACGTGCTAAACCTTGATCAATTTCAGATTTAACAGATAACATTCTTTGACGTTGCGCTGCTTTTTGATCTTCGTTAGCTGCATATGAACCAATCTTAAGATTTTTCTCGAAAGCCTTATTAAGCTTGTTCCAGTATTTACTAATTAAAGTTTTATCAACACCATAAGTTAAAGCTTCATTGTATTCTGGATAGATTTCGAATGATGTTGTTGTCACAACTAATTGATCAACATATGGACGACTTACGATAAACTCTGCATTTTTTAAATACGTAACAGCTTGCTCAAGTTCGCCAATATCTTTTAAGACTGTATCTTTATATTTATTTTCTAACAAAACGTTCGTTAAAAAATAATATCTCATTGCTAAAAACTCAACAACTGAACCAGAATACTCATTACCATTTTCTAAAACAGCCACAAGCTCTTCAGTTTTACCCTGAGGCGCTAAACCAGCTACAGCAGCTAATGCATTAGCATATCTAATTTTCATCATTTCATAATCAGCTGCTGCTTGCGTTGGTTTGCCATCAGCATCAGTTCCGCCATTAGCAACGTTGTCACGAAATGACGAACCCTCGACTGTTTGACGACGAGTATAAAACCATTTGATCAAATCCATAGATGGTGCAAACTCACCAAATTTAGTTGCAGGAGCTAGTAATTTGTAAGGCACAGGTGAAATAACACTGTAATTTTCAACATTGTCTAAATCACGACTCATTTCGAGCTCGCCCATTTTATCTTTCATGTCTGTCATGTTTTCATTCATGCCATTCATTTGCTTTGGCATTGAATTCACACTTTTAACAGCATCTAACAATTCACAAGAAAATGCAGACATAGATAAAGCTGCAATTAATAAAATATTTTTCATATGTACTTTCCTTTAAAAAAAAAGGGCTTAACTAAGCCCTTTTAAATCATGAGTTTTAAACAATTAACTAGAAAACTTTTTGTAATAAAGAAGCTTTGCAAGCGCCTAAGCCTTTATCAACTGGAGCACCTAACCAAATAGCCATAACTTTACCAATTAAATTAGCTGAACCTACGAATGACTTAACAGAACCTGCAGTGTCTTCATAATAAATAGTTGTTTCATCAGCACTTTCTTTTACCATTAACATAGTCAAAGATTTACCGTTAACACCATCAGCTGAAGTTTCAACAAAGTGTAATAATTGTTTCATTTCGTTATCCATTGGAATTTTGTTAGCTTGTAATGCTTCTTCAAAAGAAGTTGCTAATTCACCAGCAGAAACTGTTCTTAACATTGAAATTTTTAATGCAACTTGAGAAGAGCTGTTCGCTAAAGATGATAATGCACCTGAATCAGTTCTAACAAAACCTGCTTCATTGTTTGAAAATAATTGTGCTACGTAAACTTTAGCATTAACGATTAAAACTTTTTTAGCTCTTAAGCCAGCACCTAATAATGACAATTTGATATCAGTGTTAGCACCTTTAGAACTTTGAACTGTACCTTGAGCATTTGGGCTTAAAGTTACACCTTCGATATTTTTAGAACTTGTAGAAAAGCTAAGTAAAGAAGCTTGAGCTGAAACACCAGCAACTAATGATAATGCGATTAAAATATTTTTCATATTATTTTCCCCTTTTGGTTTTATATTTTTGAAGCGGGCGTAGAAAACACAATTTTTGGGCACTTGTCTAGAGCCTTTATTCGAATTTTGAGGATTGTGTTATGATTCTTCTAAAATTTACAACTCAGTGTAAATTTTCAGTTAAAAGATTCAACAATAAACTTTGAAATGTTTACAATATTGTGGAAAAAGCAAGTTTTTTCAAAATGATGATCATCTAAAAATCAGAATTAGACTTCTTCATCATCTCGAATCAAATCGTCTTCGGTTAGTGCAATTTGCCTTAAAGCTTTATCCATCATATCAGCTTGCACGCCTTTATGTGGTTTTGAATCTGTATTTTGTTTTTTCAAATAACTACCATCAGACTTCATGATCCAACTTTGTGTCTCATCTTTCCAATAGGCCTGCAAAATATCCCACAGTTTTTCTTTAACTCGGCGATCGTAAATTGGCGTAATAGCTTCGACTCGCGCGTGTAAATTGCGATACATCCAATCGGCTGAACCAATTAGAAAATCTCCATCAACGGGGTTTTCTTGTCCATTACGAAAATAAAAAATACGAGAGTGCTCTAAAAACCGACCAATCGTGGATTGGACCTCAATAAGATCGCTCACTTTTTTTACTCCGGGTTTAACGCAACAAAAACCACGAACAATCAACTGGCATGAAACTCCAGCTTGTGAGGCTTCATAAAGAGCTAGTGAAATATCATTTTCTTCCATATTGTTGAACTTAGCCATAATGTGCGCGGGTCTACCAAATCGAGCATGCTCAGCTTCACGAACTATGAATTCTTTAAATCGATTAAACATATTAATCGGAGCAATGAGTAAATGTTTGTAATCTTGCTTTAAAGATTTACCAGTTAAATAGTTAAACAACTCAACAGCCTCAGATGTTATACGCAAATCACATGTCAACAACCCCACGTCTGTGTAAAAACGAGAAGTCGAAACATTGTAATTTCCCGTACCCAAATGAACATATGTTTTTACAGTTTTACCCTCTTTGCGCACAACAAGACTGGTTTTAGCATGAGTTTTTAACCCCACTACTCCGTACACGACATGCACACCTGCACTCTCAAGTTCTTGAGCCCATATAATATTGCGATGTTCATCAAACCGCGCTTTAAGCTCAATTAAACACACGACTTGTTTACCAGACTCTGCCGCTTGAATGAGTGCTTTAATGAATGGACTGTTGTCTCCAGTTCTATACAAAGTCATTTTAATCGCAAGAACTTCTGGATCTTGAGCTGCTTCAGAAATAAATCTTTCAACAGACGCTGAAAAAGACTCAAATGGATGATGAATGAGTATATCTTGTTTTTTGATCTGCTCAAAAATAGAATGATTCTCTGAAAGTTGCGGTGGAACAACAGGCGACCACGAACTGAACTTTTCATGGGTCCAATTGAACTGAGTCACTAGAATACCTAAGTCGATCAAATCAAACTCTGCAGGCATAGGATATATGTCTTCTTCTTTTAGCTCTAATTCTTTCATTAAAAAAATTTTCAGCCAAGAATCAGTACAACTTGCAAACTCGACACGTACAACTTCTGCAAAACGTCTTTGACGAAGCTCTTCTTCAATCATGGCTAGTAAATCTTCGGTATCTTCATCTTCTCTGTCTGAATCCGCATTACGAGTCACTTTAAAAACTATTGTACCCTTAACAGTCATTTCAGGAAAAAGATCCGCAACGTGAGCTTGAATTATTTCAATAACATGAATAAAGCGATTTGAATCTTCGATCTGAACCCACTGATCAACAAGTTTTGGAATTTTGATACGTGCAAATATTTTTTCGTCTTCTGTGGTTGATGGTGCTACGAGAGATACACCTAGAGACAATGATAGGTTTGATATAAATGGAAATGGATGGCCCGAATCAACAGACAATGGTGTTAAAATAGGAAAAACCTGCTCTTTGAAATATGTTTTTAAAAATTTCTTTTCTTGAGGTTTAGTCTGTTTATATGTGACAATTTCACATCCTTTAGCAGCCAGCTCAATACGAAACTGATCAACCAATAAAGATTGCTGCGTCAACATAGGAGCCAAAGATTTAGCTATCATCTGTAATTGTTTTTTTGGAGTTTGCCCATCAGAAGACTTTGGCGTTAATCCATAAGCTATTTGACGTTTGAGTCCGCCGACTCTTTTCATAAAAAACTCGTCTAAATTCGAACTCGAAATAGATAAGAATTTAATTCTCTCTAAAAGTGGGGTTTTTTTATCTTGAGCTTCATGCAATACTCGCAAATTAAAATTCAGCCAACCAATCTCACGATTGTTAAACATTTCAGTCGATGACTTTGAATGTTCAATGACTTTCACTTTACGTTTTTTTCGCACTTTTTTCGCAGCAGCGTTCATGATACCTTATTTCTCAATATAATGACTTTGAATGTATCATTTTAAGACTGATTTTTACTATTCACAAGTCAAGATGGTGTTAACCAATGCCGATAAGAAATCATGTCTGGATCATTAGCTCGCTATCACGCCCGAAGTCCGAGATACACTCTGAATACACAAGACAATAGTCTTGTTCGTTTTTCTGGAGCCGAGCGCTTTTCTTGGGAAGAAAAAACAGAGCTGATGAATGTTTCTTTGACTGGACTGTCTTTCACAGCACCTCAAGATCTATCACCGCAAATTGGCGAAATTATTAAAATACAATTTGAAGTGCCTGGGGCTGAAATGATGGCTTGCTATGCAATTGTTACTCGCGTGGCTGAATACAATTCATTTGAAAACGAAATTGCAGTTCACTTTTACAAATTGGACAGAATTCAACGCATCAATCTTGTTCAGGGTTTAGCTCAAAAAATTGATCTCAATCAAAAAAAGAAACAGAAAAATTTTGATGATAGAAAAGCCACTAGCTCAAATTCAACAACAGCTAAAAACCAAGATCATGCACTTTATATGTTTTTGATGTTAGCTTCCATTTTAGGTTGGCTCACTCTCATCGCTCTTTACTGGAAATAATACGCCGTAATCGTTAGAACTATGTGATCCAGGGTTCCCCGGTTAAATACGGGGTAAAAGAAGCTCGTTGAGTCAAAAATTGTCCATCCACAGATCCTATGTTTAGATTTTTTTACTACAAACAATCAAAAGCAATGGGGTCAAGGATGGACATGGAAA
>Ga0255215_1000009_pt1 | contig 175630 bp, 155 predicted proteins | sample Miss_Law_RepC_8d_FD_183033 | JGI IMG/M metagenome (GOLD analysis project Ga0255215, IMG submission 183033) | Freshwater microbial communities from Mississippi River, Louisiana, United States - Miss_Law_RepC_8d | ecosystem: Environmental > Aquatic > Freshwater > River | place: USA: Louisiana... | reverse complement strand
TTTTACTTTTATAGTCTGACCACGATGGTCAGATCTTTCGGGTATTAAAAAGGGCAGAGCCCTTTTTCTGGCACGATGCCGCTTCTTCAATTTCCACAGCAAACCCACTTATTGAAGAAAGTTCCCATTGAGATGTTTCATTTTGAGGAGTCTAATGGCTTCAGCCCAAGCGGGATTACGCTTCGGCTGAATGGTCTTTATTTTTTGATTTGCGAGCTTTTTTGACTGCTTTGGCAGGTTTCGATGAAGCTTCAGCAGCGATTGCAGCAAACATGTTTGATGATTCATCAGCTTGCGGTGCTGGCATGAGCTCTTCTTCATCTTCAGCGTGCCTCGCTGTGCTTTCGGCTTGTGGCTCAACGATTGCCGGTACAAAACCTAAAGCAGCCAATGTCATCTGAGCTTGTAATGTTGATCCAAGTAAATTTGCAAATCGAGACATCTGAGCAGATGCAATCCAAAGATTACTAACCTTGTTCAGTGTACCGTTTGAATTCATTTTAAGTTCGCCACCTGATAATGGTGATGAAACAAAAATTCTTTCGTTTTTAATAGCTTCGCCCATCTCAGGAAACGCACGCTTAATTTGACGTTTCATTTTCTTTAAAACTTCACCAATGTTTTCAGTTTCTTCTGAAGTGCTCAGATCAATAAAACCAATCCACTGAGAAATTTGGTGAGCTTTTTGCGTTGTTGATACATCGGCTGCCGTTGCTGTTAAAAAGCGACCAACACATGGGCCAATCGTATCATCAGTTGTGCCATCTAAAACAAATAAGTTAGACTTATCGATTGTTTGACCCTCGTGATATAAGTCTAAACAAACTGCCAACCAGTAAGAATCTTTTTTAAGTTTGGCTTTAGCACGAATATTTAAAATATTGTCTGGCAATATGAGAGCTAAATCACGAACGTTGCCAGTAAAAATGAAATTTTTAGCATGAAACTCTTTGTTGCCATTAACGATAACATGAGTCAGTTGTGGATCTGCTTTTGATCCTTCTTCAGGTTCTGAAAAACCAAATTTTGTAACATGCGATCTTGTCAGAGTCTCGCCTTGGTATTTTTCTTTAAGGAGCTCAACGATTTTGTAAACAGGTAAAGTTAATTCTAATTCTTTTGAATTTAAAAAATAAGAGAACTGATCATAAAACGATGGTGGATTAGAACCAAAACCAACAAAAGATTTAAAGCCAGAAGCTTCGTAAGTTTCAGGATGGTTATCGATTTCATTTTTAATTAATTTTAAACCCAATAAGTTTTCCATTTGATGGATAGCTTTTACAGATAATTCTGTTGACGGAAAAAATCGTAATCCAGCATCGATAGTTTGGTTTTGAAATAAAGTTGGTCTATTAGATCCGCCAGTAAATGGCTCGGCCTCAAGAAGCAAAACATTTTGTGTTTCTTGAGAAATTTGAGTGGCAATTGTTTGGCCCGTTAAGCCGCTTCCGATGATGATATAGTCGTAGATGTGCATATCTATTACGATCAAAAATGTTTGGCTATGTTGCAACAAAAAAGATGACTAAATTAAACTAACGCATTTGATCAGAGTTCTTAAAGCCCATCTGGTGGGCTTTTTCAAGTATGTATGCCGATCAAGAATGCATGCAATTTGTGGAGAAACTCGGTAGTAAAAATAAATAAATTTTCGTCCTAAAAACGATTGTCGCAGATTTTGGTCACGAAAATCGCGTAAAACTAAAACTTCATAGGCCGTCGAAGAGTTAAATGCTGAAGATGCGATAAAGCATCTAGAGGGCTTTTTGCCTCCTGAAATAAATACTTTTACATTTTGTGGCTGTTTAGCAGTTTTTAAGAAAATCTCAGCCTGTCTAACGAGTTCCGAGTGTAGTGGTGTTAAGTGCGCAAATTTAGCAAGCTGAGTGGCTGCTCTGATTTGGCGTTCTGCATATTTTTCTGAAGAGTCATATATTTTGACGAGTTCCCAATAGACGCCGGCGACAATTGATAGTTCGGCTGTTTGAGAGGCATCTTTAAAGTGATCAGGCATGAGATCGCCAGAGTTAACACCAAAGATTATTTCTAGCGTTCGAATATATTTTTCAAAACAGATGACGGCTTCGGCGAAAAACTTTCTTTGCAAACATTGATGCCCTTGAATAATAAATGAGTTACGCATGTTCCACATTTTAACACGGCGATTTTCTTTTGCTTTTTCAATAGCAACAAGTTGGCTCGGTAATAGACTGCGTTGTTTTTTTTTTGGTTTTTCGTCTGACACTACTTATAGTATTTTACAACAAGCTGATGGGGTCAACATCAACCAAGACTTTCACTTGTTTTGGGACCCATTTTTCATCGGATAAAATTTGTCGAGAAAATTTATTGAGTTCCGGTGCTCTTGGTCCTTTTAATACGAGATGAAATCTAAACTGGTTTTTAAGTCTAGACAATGGTGAAGCGGCAGGTCCCAAAAGTTCGATGTTTTGATAAACATTAGGGTATTTATCTTTTAAGGCCTGTCCTCTGGCTAAGATCAGTTTAGCTGCGTTTTGCGCTTTTTCAGAGTCCATCGATTGAATTCGAAATGAAATCATTTTTTGAAAAGGAGGATAGTTGAGTGGGCTTCGATTGTTAAGTTCGTTTTGTGCAAAGCCAACATAGTCATGCTTCTGTGCGAAAGTCAGAGATTCGTGTTCTGTATTGTACGCTTGAACAACAACTGAACCAGGATTTTCATCTGCGCGCACATGTCGACCTGCACGCCCACTCATTTGAGTGATCAACTGGAAACTCTTCTCTGATGATCTGAAATCAGGTAAATTAAAACCAACATCAGCGAGCAAAAGTCCAACAAGTTTTAGATGAGGAAAATCTAAACCTTTTGCAATCATTTGCGTTCCGACAAGAATGTCAATTTCTTGATTTTCCATATCTTTGATCAGGTTTTCCATATCAAGGCGGCTCGTAATTTCGTCGCGATCTGCACGCGCAATTTTTTTATCTGGAAATAAATTTTGTAAATCTTCTTCGACTCTTTCGGTGCCTAGTCCTAATGGCGCAAGTTCTCCTTCGGCGCAATCAGGACATTTGGGATTATAATTTTGATGATAATCACAGTAATGGCAGATGAGGTGGTGTTTGGCATGCAAAGTTAAGCTAATATCGCAATTAGGACAGTCGGCTGTGTAGCCACAACTTTGACAAAAAACAACTTGAGCAAATCCGCGTCGGTTTAACAATAATGCAACTTGCTCATTTTTTTCTAAAGCCTGAACCATTCGTTTATGTAAATCTGTCGAAAGCCAAAAAGGTGTTGTGCTTTTGCGCTCAGGGTTTTCTTTTTCAGTGCGCATATCAACAATATGCATATCGGGTAATGGTCTTGAGCCCACTCTTGATTCTAACTTATGTAAAGTGTATCGACCATCGATTGCATTTTTCCATGACTCTAAACTTGGAGTAGCTGAGCCCAACAAAACTGGGCAGTTGGTGAGTTTTCCCAACATAATCGCACAATCACGACCATTGTATTTTAGCTTTTCATCTTGCTTAAAGCTTGTCTCATGCTCTTCATCGACCACGATTAATCCAACGTTATCAACAGGACAGAACAGAGCTGATCTCGCACCAATTAAAATATTTTTCTCGCCCTCGATAATTTCCCACCATTGATTTGTTCGTTCTCTATCAGTGAGTTGTGAATGTAAAACCGCAACTTGATTTCCGAAACGTTCAACAAAGCGGTTTACAAGTTGTGGTGTTAAAGAAATTTCAGGTAATAAAAATAAGCCTTTTTTATTTTCAGCTAAACACTGTTCAAATAAACGTAAGTAGACTTCTGTTTTACCAGATCCAGTTACACCAAAAATCAAATGAGTTTTAAAGCCAGAATGAATATCAATATTATCAACACAGTTTTTTTGTTCAACAGTTAGTGATGGCTTAGGCTTTTGCTCTAAATTAGGTATCACGGGTGCACGGTTAGACTTGCGTGTTTTTGCTTGCTTGCGCAGCGGTGGAAATGCCAGATGAATCGTAGGGCCAATTGGATGAATATAGTATTCAGCCACCCATTCGAGCCATTTTAAAAAAGGATCCCTCAACCGCGGCCATTCTTCATCAATAGAAAGAATATTTTTAAGCCTGACCTCTTTGCCGAAATCAGCAAGTAATTCTGCTTTGGTTTTTTCATATGTGGATAAAACAAAACCCTTAACATTTCTTGTGCCAAGAGAAATATTAACAATGTCTCCACGAGAAACACTAAACTCTGGATTTTGAACATATGTAAGGGGTTCTAAAAACGGAGCGTCGACAGCGACTTTAACAAGTTGGATCTCATGATTGGAGTTTGTAACAAGAAACTCCTCATGATCCGTCATCTAAACCTCTTGTAAAATTCTTCAACAGATTGAGTTAAAGGATTTGATTCAGCAAATGAAACCTCTGTTGGTTGATCAAAGTTTTGAATCGCAAAGTGTTGGGTCTTGTTGTTTAGTTTTGTGGCGTAGCCTTTTAAAACTACAGTGGCCGAGTTTTTACCCCAATTAATAACTTGCTTTTTAGCAAGCCAAAAATCCTCAGACACTTTGAAATATTCAGAAAAAGAAATTTCAATATCGTTAGGTAATCGAATTTTGCGAATAAGAAAATCATCTTGATCAAACCAAATCATGGGATAAACCGTATTATCAACAGATGATTCGCCAACAGCAATGCAGACACGTCCATCAACACGAGATAGTTTTGTAGATGTTGCAATTTTATTGGTTTTTAAAAACTCAACAAGATCATCTTTTTCGCGAGTAAAGGGAATCTTTTGAAAAAACTCACTTGAGATTGGGTAAGTATTGCGAACTTTTCCGGCCACTTGAATTTTATTTTTTGAATTAAAAAGCGTGCTCAGGCGAATGTTGCTTTGATATTTATCAGCACCAGTCGCAATGACTTTTAAATTTCGATCACCATCAATAAACCAATTTTCAAAAACCTTGATTTGTTCTTTGTCATTTTTAAACGTGACTTCATAGTCGACTGATATCAACGAATGTCCAGATTTCTGAGTGGCTTTTTTAAGAATAAAATCTAAAGGCAGAATATAAGACTGACTTTTTGCTAAAAAGATAAAAAAGACTAAGACAAAAGTCGTAAGTTGAGATGTTTTCATCTGAAAAATATATCATAATGAAACAAGAAGTTGAGTGTGAATGAGGTAGCTAACAAGACGTGTTAGTCTATATCTGAGGGGTTTTTTTAATTATTGAACAATCCGGGGGCATTTAGGTGATTACAGTTAAAGCCAAAACAATTGATTTAAGTTCTTCACGAAGTCGTTTTGTGCTGCTGACTGGTGGGTTATTGTCATGTTTTTTAAGCTCATGCGCTCCGCAAGGAACCGGTATATTGGGCTCTTCCACATCTTTTTCCACACAACTTGATAATGCTATTGTTCAAGCACCTTTTGCCTACGACATTACCCCAGATACAATTTCCTATAATTCTTGTAATCCTTATTCGGCAACGAGTGATGCTTCAACATTGAAAGCCATCAAAATAGGAGCCAGCCAGGGTTTTACTGATCAAAATGGTGGCGGGTTAGTTCAAGGTGGATTAAAAATTAAAACTGAATTTTTACAATATATAGGACGAAAATTCAGCCCCTTATCTGGTAAATCGACGATAACTTCTGGTCAGGTTCTTGATGTCCTGTCGAAATCGCCTATAAATGCCAATGCTTATTTGCAATTTTCAGTTCGCCAAAAATACGATTTAAAACTACGTCCAGATTTATTAAATGCTGCAGCTTATCCAACTTTAAGCTTAGCAACACCCGTTAGAGATGCTGTGGTTTTTTCGACAACACTCAGTAGTGGACAAACAGGTTCTCTTTTGACTAAAGATCTTGTTTTTACAACATCAGGAACGCCTCTTGTTGAGGGTCGTCGTATTTACTCGATATCTGAATCAGTCGCAGCAAATCCTATCGAAGGGTCTTTGGGATTTAATAAATTATCTGATGAATCATATCCTCCGACAACCAGCACAGACTTTGCTGAGTCATTTCTTGGCGTTGCTGAATACTACTCACATAAAATCCGCGAAGACTTTAATACGTCAGACTCAAAAACAAAACTTATTTTAACTGCAACTTTTGCTGGACCCAATGCTGAAGGTCTTTCGCTGAACCCTTCAGTGGGTACATCGATGAGTACAATTGCTCAATTGATAAGACCATCTGCAACGGCATCTTTAGCTTATGGCAGGGGGTATGAGTTAACGTTTTCTGCTCCGAAACCGACTAGTGGAACAACTGCTCTTGCTGCGGGTTGGATTAAGACAAATTTAACTTCAGTTAAAGAAATAGATTTATCGACGGGATCTTCTGTGAGCTCGAGTTGGACATGTGAAAACTTTTTGATAACTTTATCAAGTCAATGGGATAATAAAAAATTATTTGAACCTACATGTGCACCAATGCTTCAGAGTGATGAGCTTGCTCGCTCAGATGTTTTAAAAAAAATTCGTCGACATTATAACGAGCGCGAATGGAATGTTGGACTTTTTTATCCAAAAAATATCGAACCCACAGTCAGCCGATCTAAACTAAGTGTTTGTATAGCGCCAAAATCAACAGTTTCATGCTATTTGCCGACCGATGCGAGAAGTGTTTTTAACTCAACCGAGCAGAGTTCTATTGGGACGGCTAATTTGAAAGATATTGGAATCAATTATGATACTTCAAAAGAATGTTACATGACTGCATTTAGCGTTATGGGGATTAGCTATTCTGGAGCCTCGTCTCTGATCGCTAAAAAACAGCTCGGTCGTTGCGCTAATTACGCCAGTATTTGCACGCGTAAAGATATCAATTAGCTAGATTTTTTATCAAAACATGACTAGCCTACGAGTATGAAATTACTTACATATTTTGTGTTCGTTTGTATTGCGTCTACAAAGGTTTTTGCTTTTGAAATTCAGGGGTCTACGGCTGCGGGTCTTGGCGGAGCCGGTGTTGGATCTGTTAATGCTGTGGATGGTGGATTTCTAAATCCGGCCGCTATAGCACTGCTCGAGAGAAACTCAGCCTCTTTAAATATCGCTAACAGAGGTTTTCGTTTTTATTTTGCTGATAATGGTTCTGACTCTATGTTTCCTGCGGCCTTGGGTTATAACCAAGCTGATTTATATGGAATGAAAACAAAAACTGTTCACTTGATGCTGGCCAAAGGCGTTCAAGATAAATTTGCATTTGGAACTAATGTGCATTTTTTAGAACTGCAAATAGACGGTGTGGAGACAACGTATCGTCAAACGTTGGTGGATTTGGCCATGATTGCTAAACCATTTGAGTTTTTATCAATAGGCTTAGCTTATAAAAATAAGCCTACAGCTAATACAGAATTATCGGACTATATCGACAATAACCCGTTACTCAGTTTTGGGGTCGAGTATAATTATATAGACTTGTTATTGGTTAAAAGTGATATCGAAAGCGCCCAGAACAGCAATTTAGAGCAGAAACAGATCTATAAGTTTGGTCTTGAAACGCATTTGAACGATTGGTTAATTTTAAGACTTGGCTATCAGAATAACAATGTTTTGGGGCAAAACTACGGCACAGCAGGCTTAGGGTTTGGCACAACCAACTATGGACTGCATTATGCCTATGTAAAAGAATCCAATTTCAAAAAAGATGCATATCACTCGGTTGACTTAACGATGCCGTTTTGATAGTTCTAGTTCCTCGTTTGCATAATTTTTAATTATTTTACTGTATTATTAAATAAAGAGGAAAATATGGCTTCAAAAACAAAAAGAACTGAAACTATCCGTAAACATAAAGTTGCTCGTCAAGGCGCGAAAAGAAAAGCTGCTTTGCGTACAAAAGGCACAACTAAAGATCAAAAAACTTTATTTGGCGACTAATTAATAAGCATTTTAAATTTACTACTATTTAATTATTGATTTGATAACCCGCATTTATTGCGGGTTTTTTTATTTCTGGTTTTTTAATTTTCAAATAATAACTATCGTTGAGAAACTTGTCGTCTAAGAAGTACTGGCATTTCTTGAACATCGCCTTTTAAATTCCAAAACTGAGGAATTTCGACCCACCCTTGTTGACCTGGATAAAACTTCCATTTTTTAAGAGCAGCTAATGTTTTGCCATCTAAGTTTTTGTAACCAGTTGATTGCATCAGTTTAAACTGTGTTAACCGACCATCTTGTGTGACATAGGCCTGAAAAATAACTCTACCTTGTTCACGACGTAAACGCTCATCAACTGAATAAATGGGTTTTGGATTGCCTGGCATTTGTCTCAGTTGAGAAATGTCGCGAACAGCTGTTGGATCGCCGGATTTAATTTGTGATTTTTCGTTTGCACCAACAGGGCCAGAACCAGCACCGTTGGATTGACCAAGTCCTGCTCTTTGTGATTGAGCAAGCATTGCAGCTTGATCTCGAGCCGCTTTATCTGCTGCGGCTTTTTCATCAGCTTGTATTTTTGCTAATGCGGCAGCGTTTTTAGTACGAGTCGCGTTGATAGAGTCTTGCATAACTCGTGATTCGCCAGCAATTTTATTTTCTAAAGCTTTAAGATCAGAATCGCTGTCATCAGCTAATCTTTTAGTTTGGTCATCAAAAGCTGAACGCTCTGCTCTTAGAGCTGCTTCACTTGATTTGTCTACTTTTTTAAATTCATTTTCAAAAGCATCATCTCCAAGTTGTCCCGCTTGTTCGGCTTCTACGCCATCAAAATCCAACTTAGGTGCTTGAATATCTTCAATCGTGTTTGGCACGCCAGCGCGAGACGGAGCATAACGAGCAACTGCAGCTTTGCCCCCAGATGTGTGTGTTTTTAGTTTGGCAATTTTACTTTTAGAACTACGCGAAGTTTTTGTTGGACCAGCAATAATGTCAGAGTCATTAGCCTGTAGTGGTGCAGCTGCCGCAGGAGCAAAATGCATTTGTCCACCACGAGTTGGTTTTACTTTTTCACCACGCTCAGCGTTTGATACTTGCAAAGGCTTTGTTTCTGGAATTGACTCAGGTTCTAAATTGGTGATTTCAATGATGATGGGTTCATTCTTGAGTTTATCAAGAGCAGGAACAGTTACAAATAAAGCACCGATCAGTAAACAACTGTGAACGATAACAGATAATCCGAAATATTTAGTTGAATCGGTATTACGGTAGCTCGCTGATTGATCGAAATAATAATCATAAACCCCTGTCGACATAAACACCCCAATGAATAAAAATCCAATATATGAGTATCAAAAACAGGGCCAATTTAAAAAGAATCTATCCCCACTGTGAGTAGCTGGGTTTATAGTATTTTCACAGTGTGGACAAAATTTAGACGCTAAACATCTGTTTCGATAAGACCTTCAGGCATTATTTTTTTACGCAGGCAATCAGCAATATATTTATGCTCTGGATGGCCGATGAGTTCTTTAATTTCATCAAACGGTTTTGGGTCTGGATTGATGAGTTTAATTTTTTTAACATCTGTAATTCTTGAATAGGTATTCTCTAAATCACTTTGTTTAAGTTGACCTTGAGCCACGGCATTAATAATTGATTCAATAGCTCGTGGTGGAGAATCCGGCTCATTACAATAGAGAATTAAATCAGCGCCAGCTTGCAATGATTTAACTGGTATTGTATCTCTGTCGTAATGAATAGCCATGGCTTTCATATCAAGATCATCAGTGATGATAAGACCTTTGTATTTAAGTTCATCACGTAACATTTTTTTAAGAAAAAATTCAGACAATGTAACAGGCCAATCTTTATCCACTGATTTAAATAAAATATGTGCTGTCATGACCATATCAACACGACTGCGAAGAGCTCGTTTAAAAGGTACAAGCTCGACATCGTGTAATCGTTTCAAATCCGCGTCTTCGACGGGTAACTCTTCGTGTGAATCAATGACAGTGTGGCCATGTCCAGGAAAATGTTTTGCACATGATAAAATTCCAGACTTAATATAACCACGCACAATAGCTGAAGCCATTTTTTCAACTTGGTGTGGGTCCGTACTTATTGCGCGATCACCAATGACTGTGTTCAGGGGATTGGTAAACACATCAACACAAGGGGCAAAATCTAAATTAATTCCAACAGCCATAAGTTCTTTACCCATAGCGTTTGAGAAATGAAATGCCACAGTCGGAGCATCTAGGTCTCCGATGGTTTTAAGTGGTGGCCATTGAGTGAATGGGGGTTTTAGTCGGTGAACGCGGCCGCCTTCCATATCGATACCAATAAATAATGGGGCTTTGCTCACCATTTTGTGTCTTAAAGATTGAATTTCAGCGCAGAGATCGCGGATTTGTTCTGGGGTGGATAAGTTACGAGAGAATAAAACAACTCCTGAGATATTATTTTCGATAATAAATTTTTTCTCTTCGTTCGTTAATGTGTGTCCTGAGATACCAATTAACATGTGTTGGCCAATTAATTCATTTAATTTCATATGACTAAGTCCTACTTGCTATTGAGAATGTTAATTTTGCCTTCGGGCACGTTACCAAATAATTTTTCGAGTGTGGTTGCAGAGACTTTTATGCCTTCAGTAGCTTCTGCTGATGATTTGACAAGCTCGACATCAATACTTGTTGCTGCGGTAAATGCAGAAAAAATTTGTCCTTGATTGGAAATTAGATTTTCATATTCAGGACCTAAAAAATTGATATTTACTTTTAAAAGCTGCAAAGCCCCTTTTGAAACCATCTTAGAATCTATTTGCACTAGACCACCAGTGACTTCGGCCGCTTGTTCTTCAGCAAGAGCTGAAAATTTAAAAGTGACTCCAGTTTTAAGACCTTCTTTACTACGCAACATTTTATAGTAAAGCGAGCTTGATAAAAAAGAATCTTTAGATATTTTAGTATTGAATTTTTTCTTTTCACTATTTTCTGTGATTATTCCAGACATTGACCCGTCTTTAAATTCAGCATCTATTGTCTTAGATCGTTTGCTATCAATAGCCATATAAGTATATTTAACGGGCTTAAAATCTAAATCAGAAACCGCTTGTAAAGACTCAGTCAGATCAACACCGTTTTTACCAAGTTTCAGAAATGTTGTCGTTTTAAATTGTTTAGATTTTTCATCAATTTCGTATTTTGAAATAAAAAATCCAATATGTTTTTTGAATTGGTTTACTTTGTAGTACCCTTCAAACAAAACCTCAGCATGGGCCAAATGACCAATTAGTAAAAACAAATTTAAGATAACAAATCCACGATGTAACATTATGTAATCCTTCCTTTTTTTAAATAATAGAATAAATATTTTCATATGACACGCTATATGAATTTCAATGCACTGACTAAAGTCTGTATCGATTTTAGAACAAAATTTTAAAAATATTTAACAAACAGAAAATTCGAGTTACTCTAAATAAATGAAATGTTTGAGTTTAAAATCATCTCGTACTCGAGTGGCGAACAATGAGCGTGGCCAAGTTGGAATTTTTGTCGCTTTAATTTTTCAGGTGATTTTCGTTTTTTTTGCAATGCTGATCAATGTTGGGCTCGTTGTTCATCATAAAATTAACCTACAACAATCAACTGATTTAGCCGCATATTACGGCGCCATGAAACAAGCCGAGATATTAAACGCAATGGCGCATGTTAATTTTCAAATACGCCAAGCCTGGAAATTATTAACTTGGCGGTATCGCATTTTGGGTACGTTTGGGTATGCGACGAACTCAACTGGGGCTGGTGCTATTGAATATCCGATTAACTTAAATGGTATAAATGCCACATACAATACAAAATCGGAAAAATTTAAATGCCCGGCCAATTTTTCAAAAGCGGCGAATCTTTCAATAAATGATGTTCCTGTTATGTGTATTGCACATGGAGGATTTGCTGACTGGCCAACGACTAAAGATGGGGAAACTATTTGTAAAGCCGATTGCAATCAGCTTGATGGTGCTGAAAATACAATTAATTATGTACCACCAGTTGGATCAGCTTTTGTCTTATTTGCAGACAAAGGCAAAGTCATCGGTGACGCCATATCGACAGTTAATAAAAATACATCTGATGCATGTTTGAGAACTGCGCCTCAAACCATGGCCTTATTGGCATCTTTCTACAGAAACTATTTTGTTGATACGGATAACCGTAAAAATTTTATCAAAATGTTAAATAAAAATTTATCTCTTGATGAGAATACAATTTTAGATCTAGACGGAAAAAAAATATTAACCGGATCCCAAAACACTTTTGAAAATAATTTAACAGAGGCCAATAAGTCTGGCTTAATAAAATTTGAAACTTATAATGGTGTAAAAGGCACTGATGCTATGCTGCTTAAAGAAATTACTTTTAACTATCTGCAGTTTTTTATTTTAGGATGTGATCCAAGTGGTGGTGCAAAGTACTCAATTAAGAGTATTTATGAAAACGGCGTATTGCGGCCGTTTTTTAAAAACCAAGCAGATCAGTTTTCAACTGGTCTGTCACAATCAATCTCAGACGTATTTAACAACAATAATGAGTCATTTAATACAATCGGTTTTGAAAAAAACCCTTGGTATCAAGTGTATTATGGAGTCAAGGCAACGGCAGAACCTAAAATTCCATTTTTACCCATTGCAAAAATCAAATTAAATGCCATTTCTTTTGCGAAACCTTTTGGCGGTTCAGTAGGGCCTTGGTATCTAAATAATTGGGATAGCAATGCCAGCACAAGTTTTGAGGGCGATGGCAAATACGACCACAGAACAGATAAGAACCTGCCGAGAATCAAAGTTGGTAATGATAACTCTTTGCAAACACTTATTGGTTCTCGAGATACATTTATGAATTATTCAAATTTTGTGGGCGATAGCTACAGCAATGAATCAGGTGATAGTTTAAAAGGTGGTTTGGCAAATAATCAAATTGTAGCTTTTTATCACTCTATGTTAGCTAATAAATTCGTACCAAATTCGCCATCGAACGCCTCTAAAAATAAAACTGATGAGGTGCCTGGTATCATTCGAACTTTTAAACATGCTACTAAGTGGCCAAAATTTAGTGAGTGGTCACACTTGCAGAAAGATCCTGCAGAGCAAGACTATGATCCACTGGCTTTAGATAATTCTAATTCTACAACACCAAAAAATACTTATATGCGCGATTTAGAAATCTCAGCGATAGCACCCAATCAATTTGATTTAACATATTATTCGATAGATCCAAATTTTTACCAAACTTACTATACAGAAAAATTAGGTAAAGATAATGCTTTTCAAAATTTACAAACAGCAACTGGAATAACAGTCAAAGCATTTCCTACTGATTTTGGTTTTAATGCTAAACTTGCTAACAATGGAGATATTCCTAAAATAGATAAAGAGCCATATAGTATTAGACACCAACTGCAAGTCGTTAATGAAATTTTCAAAAAGAAAATGACTGAGATTCTTGGGGTAAATACCGGCGTTACGATACAAGACAAAGATGGTTCAGGTCGCAGTTATTTTTTCACATACATTCCTAAGTTTCAATCGTCATTACTAACAGGATGGACCTTTAATGATTTTAAAGATTTCACAACGTTTCCATCTCCGAGTAATGACAAATCAAAGTACACAATGCAATTTGGAACTTGTGCTGATCCTTGGATGAAAGATAATGGTGGCAATCCTGCATATGACTCGCCGAATACTGATGAGTCCGGTAAACCAACTGTGCCTGGTAATTGCGTAACTGGTGGACGCACAGGGTATTCTGTTAAAATTATTTCAAATGAAATGGTTCGCGAAGGTCGGCAAATAAAAGATGCTGGCGGTCCGGGTAAAAGTGGAGAAATAAAAAATCCAGTGCCGAGCAGTTTTATCACTTTTTAGCCTTGATGAGATTTTTGCAAAATAAAAGAGATCATATCGATTTAGTTTATATGATGATTCAGATCATTGTTGATTCGAAAATCACCAAAATAAAGTAGACTTCCGTTTGGTGATCACCAAAATAAAGTAGACTTCCGTTTGGTGATGTGTATAAAATAGCTTATGATTTTAAAAAGAACTATTTCTCCATTTATAAATGAGTATATCGAGGATAAAATAATTTTGCTCTCTGGCCCACGTCAAGTTGGCAAAACTATTTTAAGTCAAAACATAGAAAAAAAATTTCAATATCTTAATTTTGATTTAAATGAACACAAGAAAATTATTCTAGAAAAAAGCTGGGTGCGAGATCAACAGCTGGTTATTTTTGATGAAATTCATAAGCTGAATAAATGGAAACAATGGATCAAAGGTATTTATGATACAGAAAAAGGTGAAAACAAGTATATATTAACTGGCTCAACTAGATTAGATACTTTTAAAAAAGCAGGCGAATCACTAGCTGGACGGCATGTTTCGGTGCGACTTAATCCACTGTCTTTAAAAGAAGTGGGTGATGCTCAACATTTTAAAGTAGCACAACAAATGTTGAAATTAGGCTCTTTTCCAGAACCCTTTTTATCTGGATCAGAGAAAAAAGCATCTGTTTGGCGTAAGTCACATTTAGATATTATAATTCGTCAAGATCTACCTTATGTAGAATTAGTAAAAGATTTAAACAGTATCGAGCTATTAATTCAAATTTTAAGAGGACGTGTTGGTCAACAAATTGTTTATAAAAATTTAGCTGATGAGTTACAAGTTAGTCCGGCAACGGTCAAAAAATGGATTCAAGTTTTAGAATCTTTATTTATAATTTTTGTAGTTTATCCATACACAAAAAATATAGCTGAAGCTGTTAAAAAAGAGCCTAAGATTTATTTTTATGATATTGGTCAACTTCAAACAGATGAAGGTTTTCGGATTGAAAATTTAGTTGCTTTGCACTTACTAAAACGAAATCAGTTTATTGAAGACACTGAAGGTATTAAAACTAGACTATGTTATATTCGTGACAAAAAAAAACGTGAAATTGATTTTGTCGTTACCGAAAACGACAAGCTAACTTATCTTATAGAAGTTAAAAAATTAGACGATAATTTCAATACAAGCTTAAATTATTTTAGTTTAAAACTAAAACCACAGTTTGCTTTGCAACTTGTTTTTGAGCTAAAACGAGAAAAAGACTATGAAACACATAAAATTAGGTCATTAACTCAGTTCTTATTTCGCCTTGAGACTTAGTTAAGCTCAGCAAATTACACTAGTCCAAATTTTTTTTTCAAACTTTTATTAAGCTTATAGTAAGTGTATTTGTTATTGTAAAATGTAAATGTCATGGCTATTAACAGCTGGCTAGAACCTATACAAAACATTACAAAATTTTGTAGTGATATAAGACAGTGCTCTTAATCTCATATTTAGACAGTCTTTAGTTGCTCGACCATTGACCGATAAGTAAATGGTTAGGGGGACGAGTGACTAAGTATCGTTGCAACCATTATATTCTATCAGTAGGTGTCATATTTTCTTTGTTAACTATATCGTCGCAGGTTCATGCCATGAGTGCTGACGAAGCTAAAGTAGATGTCTTCAGAGCCATCGTCGGTAAAAATGTTCCATGTGATATTAGTGACACCAAAAAAATGGAGCTCATTACTAGTATCGAAAGTTCGTGTTTAACAAAGAACAGTAATGGTTCGTATACACCGAAATCAACTTGTAAAACATCAGGCACCCCTTATGACAATTTAGTGAGCCCAATGGCCATGTTCTGCGACCAAAAGAAACAAGCAAAAGCTGCAGCCGCAGCAGCAGCTGGTAATGCTGCCAAAAACAATATGAATTTAGCAGCTGAGATACTTAATAATAAAGGTGTTAACACAATAATGAAAAAGTATGAAGGCAGCTCGAGCACTACTAACGACGCGAGCGCTCAGGTTCAGCCTGTCCCAAATGTCGGAACTTCTTCGGTTTTAGGTACGAACAATTCTGCGGTTAACAAAGCTATAAACGATACAAACAAGCAAATAGCCTCAGCAAATCAATCACCAAAAGTCGGTGATAAAGTTTCTAAAGAGGAACTAGCTAGAATGCAAAATGAAGAAAAATGTAGAACTTTGTCAGCGGATTGTAAAGCCACAACAGAGACATCCTCACCAGCAGCAGAGACTAAGAGTCAACAGGCGTCAGATTCAGCAGACTCTAATAATCAAACATCGAATAGAGTTGATAATGGCGATGGAACGTATACTACATTAAAAGCCAATCCTGATGGTACAAACACAGCCACTGTTACAAAAACAGAAACGGGAGAAGTCGTTAGTGTTTCTAAAACTGGCACGAATGAACAAGCAAGTAAAAATTATGAGAGCACGCAACCAGTAGCTGAACAAGCTGCTGCTTCTACACCAGCAGCTAATGCTGGCCCTGTGGGTGCATTAATGTCTAATGCAAAAGATGCTAAAAATACTGCTCAAGCTGCATCACAAGCTAAGCCAGAAGACAAAGCATTGGCTACAAGTTTCATCGGAAAAATTGATGCGGCTCTTTTAGCAGGTCAATCAAAGTGTGGTGCAGAAGTTATAAGTACAATTGGTTCAAGCAGTGCTTGTATAGCTGGTTTTGAAACTGCTCTATCAGCACTTAAGACAGCACTTATGAAATACGCACCTACAAGAGCTGTGTGTGCGGCTTCAAATACGAGTGCGGGTTTTTTATGTCCGATTACAACAAATCCATTAGCTAAAGATGTTCAAACAGTTATGTTGGGTGTAACACCATTATTAAAACAAGCTTCGTCTGCGCGCGAATCTTGTTCAGTGTTAGAAAATACGAGTAACATTGCTCAGTATGGATTGGCAGCTGCAGGCTTGGTATGTACGGGTTCAAAATTAGCGTGTGATACGAGTTGCCAAATTACAAGTACAACTTTAGACGCCATGACACAGATTGCATCGACGTTAGGTAGTGTGCCATCAGCTGGATCTACTCAAAGTACTGCGGCTGAAATGAATGCTTTAATTAGTGCTGAAAAAGGTTTGGTTACTAAAAACATTACTGAGTGTAAAGCTCATGCAATTTCTTTGATGGAGACTCTAAAGCAAGGTTTAGCAATGGCAGCAGCTTCTAAAAGTGCTCGTGATTGTAAAGAAAAACTATCAACTGGTTCTGGATCATCAATTTCTGGCATGGGTGCTGGTGCTATTATTACAACTGCAGAATTTTGTGCTAAAGCTGAAAATGCAAATAACATAACATGTAAATGTTCACAAAACCCAAATGCAGATGGATGCTTGGGTGCGTTTGGTTCAGGCAAAGGCGCTATTACGCAAAATAAAAATAGTGGATCAGGTATGGTGTCAGGTAACGTTGGTGGCGGATCATCTTCATCAATGGCATCGAACAAAAGCCCATTATCTAGCGAAGAGAAAAAAGCACTTGGTTTAAAAGTAGAAGATAAAAACTCTTCTGATTCGATGATGGCTGGATCAGGTTTTTCTGGTTCAACAGACGGATCTGGCAGTGGCGGTGGTGGTTTATCTGATGAGCATAACAGTGCTAATGCGGATGCTAAAAAATCCAAATTTTCTGGTTTTAGTTTTGGATCTTTAGCGGGTGGTTTAGGTAATTTATTTGGTGGTGGTGCCGGCAAATCTAAAAGTGGCGCGGGAACAGGATTAAGCCAACAAAAAATGTTAGAACAAGAGCAAGCAATTAAACGTAAATTAGCATCTGAACAAGTTCGTTCAGAAGTTTCAATGGCTTCTGGTAAGTCTAATTTTGATAAAGTTAAAAATAGATACCAAATAACAACTGGTAGTCTTTTTAATGGCCAATAAAAAAAGGTGTGACTAAATATGAAATTAAAAAATAATATGAAAAAAATAGTTATAGCTTCTTTATATTTGCATTCCCAGATTTTGTTTGGTGATGAGTCTACATATATGAACAGCACTCAAACAAATATTTTAAATAACGAATTGGCCTATGAACAATGTCAAATGATCGATCAATCATATACTGTTTTTGAAAATGGACAAAGAGTTCAAAAAACTCGTCAGATTCAAGATCCAGCGTGTGTCGCAAGAAATAATGCCAAATCAAAAACACGTGCTGTTGCTAATGAAGGTCTTCAAAGAGCCAATGCAATAAATTCTGGTAATAGCGAAGGTTTATTGAAACCAACTCCACCGGCAGATCCACAATGTGGATCACAAAACGATACAGTAACCGGAGAATACAATGCTAGCTATTATCAATGTATGCAGAATTACAACAATCAATATCGCGAGTATCAACGTCAGCTGACCTCATATAACCAGGCGATGGAATCACAACAGCAATCGCAGCAAAACGCGGATAAAGCTCAACAAGATGCAATAGCTAAAATGAATGACAGCTCTGCAACAGGCTCTATGAGTGAAATACAAGCTAAAAATAATAAAGGTAAACAGATGTATACACTAGCTGCAGCAGTAGCAGCAGGTATTGCTGTTACTTGGTATACAAATTCGGCGGCATGTTTTTCAACTTGTGCTGCGTTTGGTTCAGGTTGCTGTTCATTAGCTCCGGGTATGATGGCAACTGGTGTTGCCTATATGTTATTAAACGGTATGGCAAATAAACAATCGTCACAACATGCTCAATCAGCTCTTTCTGCTTGTACAGCATACAATCAAATGTCGACTGATAAAAAAGATTGTTCGCAAGATGGTCAGTCGCCAGCAGTGACAGTTTCATCAATTGATCCAAATACTGGTCAATGTAAGCCTGATGCTCCTCCCGAGTGTCAACAAGGTTTAAATCAAGCAGGCGTTAAAATTCCTGTTACTAAAGATGCTAATGGTAAAGTTAACAAAATGGCTGGTGCAGAAATAAATAAAATGGCCACGATGTTACCAGATGGTCGAGTCAAAGATAAAAATGGTAAAATTTGGTCTTTATCTGATTTCGCAGATAAAAAATCAATGATGGCTGCTGGATTATCATCAGCAGATGCTGGTAAAATATTTGATGAACTTTACGGTAAAAACGGAGCTCTTGCTAAAAATGGTTTACTTAGCGCAAAAGATGCACTGAAAGAAGATAGTAAAAAATCAACTTTTGGTGGATTAGGTTTATCATCAGGTGGCACTAATGTTGTTGATGTAAATAAAAGTGAAGGGTCACAAAATAAAGTTTTCAAAGATAACTTAAAAGAAGTTGAAAATCGTAAGCCTTCTTCAGAAGGTCTGGCCCGCGAGTATAAGGGCGAAATGATCGGCGTTGCGGGTGATGATATATTTTTAATGATGAATAAGCGATATAAATTCAAAAACGAACAAGACTCATTTATTTCTGCAGAAGCAGCTCACTAGAGATCTAGTTTAAATAAATTATTTTGTCATTCATCTTTAAGGTCGACATAATATTCTTATGTCGACCTTAAAAGTTTTAGGAATCATGAGCGGTACAAGTTTAGATGGAATCGATTTTGTTAAAGTCAAAATTCACAAAAAAAATTTAAAATGTGAATATATTGGAATGGAGTCTTTTACATTTCCCGCAACACTCAAAAATAGATTATTAAAAGCAGCACAAAACGAATTAAAAGTGGCTGATTTATCTTATGTTAACCACGAGCTAGGTCGTTTCTATGCTGAGTGCTATAAGCAACTGCCTGCAAAGTTAAAAAAAGTCGACCTTATTGGATTGCATGGTCAAACCGTATTTCACGCTGGTCGAATTGCTACAATGCAAATTGGCGAACCAAGTTATTTATCTTTAGCTGCTAAAACCAAAGTTGTTTCTAATTTTAGATCCGCAGATTTAGCAGTTGGTGGAGAAGGTGCACCACTAGCTCCGTTTTTTCATCAGATAGTTTTTGGCAAAAAAGCTAAAACAATTAGTTTACATAATTTAGGTGGTATAAGTAATTTAAGCTTGATTCAAAATGGTCGACTAAAGCTAGGTTTTGATACCGGACCGGCCAATATGTTGATTGATGAAGAAGTTAGATCGTCAACCCAGTCCAAATTAACTTTTGATAAAGAGGGCAGACTTGCAGCCAAAGGAAAAGTACAACCTAGTTTATTAATTGAAATGCTTAGACATGATTATTTCACGCAAAAACCACCTAAGAGTTGTGGCCGCGAGCAGTTTGGTAAAACATTTTATGAACGCTTTGAAAAAGAATTAAGACAGCTTTCACTTGAAGACAGGCTAGCAACATTAACAGAACTTACAGTTCAATCGATAGCTAAAGCATATACTCAGTTTTGTCGTCCCATACCAGACGAAATTATTTTTTGTGGCGGTGGCTCTAAAAATAAATATTTGATCAATCGTATCGATCAAGAGCTCGAAAGTATTAAAGTATCAACTGTCGAAGACTACGGATGGCCGACACAAAGTATTGAAGGTGCAGCGTTTGCTTTACTGGCTGCATGCAATGTCTGGAGAATACCGGCCAATGTAGTTAAAGCAACGTCTGCTAAAAAATCAGTTGTATTAGGACAAGTCACTGAGTTGTGAACTTGGGTATTTTTCTAGAGCGGCAAAGTGCTCTTGATATATTTTGTGCAGAGAATGATTTTTATCTAATAAGATTTGATTAATCTCGGCTTTTGCTAATTTGTAATCTTCTAGATTCCCTGTTTCATACCAGTTACATTCGATAGGAAATATTTCTATTTTTTTGTCATTTAGGTGTTTAATTAAAACATCATAAAAAATATTTTGTTCTTTTGCGGGCTCTAAGTATGAAAAAATACGATGATTTAAAAATTGCAACCCTATAAAGTGCCATGGTTCGCTTTTGGCTGTAGGTTTATCCTTGCCAATTGAAATAACTCGGTTATTTTCTGTCCAAATGGCTCCGAATTTGTGTCCTGCCTCAGGGTGTTTCATTACAATAAGAGTGGCAAAATTATCATTTTGGTTATGGTGATTAAAAGCTTTAGAAAGAAAATAACGATCTTGTGCAAAAAAAATTTCATCCGCATTACAAGTTAAAACAGAATAAGGTTCGCTGATATTATGACTGAGTTGCTTTTGTGCTTGTAAAAGACCACCACCTGAGCCCTTAATAAATTCAGTTTCATTTGAAAAAGTAAAACCTAAGTTTTGATAGAGATGATGGATCTGTTCGGCTAAGTGAAATGTGTTGGCAACCTGATTTTTAAGCTGAATACACTCTAAGTACGGAAAAATATATAAACCCATAGCTTTACCGAGCAAAGGTAAAACTGGTTTGGGATTTGATAAAGTATATGGTTTAAGGCGCGTACCAAGTCCCGCAGCAAATAAAAGTAAACTGCAACTAGAGTCTTTCATAATTTTTTTCAAAGGCTCCTGAGTCAATAAGAACATCCATCAAAGTTTTGTACTCTGAAAAATGACTAAGCGATTTTGCTACACGCTTAAGTGTTGGACTTAAATATTTTAAGTATCTTTTATCTGATCTTGTATTCATAAAACTTGCAAAACTGCCACAAGCTTTAAAGCAACGCTGAACACTTTGTAACTCATAAATAAGGTTGAATTCATCAATCGAAGTATTTTGTTTTTTAAGAAATTGTGTTTGATTTAAATAATACTTCAGCATCTTTTCAGCATATTCGTCATTGATATCAACGTAAGAATCTTTAAACAAACTGACAAGGTCATACTGAATTGGTCCTAAACGAGCATCTTGGAAATCGATGACAAATACTTGGTCCAATTTAATCATTAAATTACGTGAGTGGTAATCACGATGACAAATAACTTTCGGTTGTTTATGAAGTCTTTCTGAAATGTCTAAAAAAATACTATTTAATTCATTTTTTTGATTTTCCTTTAGATTGTATTTAAGAACACCTTCTATAAGATGTTCGCGTGCATAATTAAGTTCCCAAGAAAATTTAGCCACATCAAACATAATCTCTTTAGCTGTGGTTCTGTTTGTCGACTCAGTCGCTGACGTATGAATTTTGATAATTTCATCGAGAGATTTTTTGTAGAAATCCCATGATGTTTCTTGTTGAGAGGACTCCCAAAACTTTCTTTCTAGGGTTAAATCGCCTAAATCTTCAAGCAACAGTAAACCATGCTCAGCACCAACTTTTTTGATTTCAGGAACATGTATCTGATTAAGCTGAAAGTGTTTTAATACACTAATAAATGGATAATTGTCTTGATCGAATGGTTCCCAAGACATAAGCACATAGGTTGTATCATTATGTATGACTCTGTAGTATTTACGAGCTGAAGCATCACCAGCGAGTTGGTAAACTTTGAAAGATTCTTGATCAAAGTATTTTTTTAGAAATGATTCTGCTTCAGTCGTTAAAATTTGATTAGTATCGGAATGATAATTCATTCCTTAAGAATGTCATGATCTAGTAGTTTGATCAACGTTGAAAAATAATAGCTCTAAGACATCTTCGTTAGTCTGCTGACTGAGAGGAACACGATCAATATCAAATAATATACCAATTAAATCATTTTTAAAAATATGATTGGTTGATAAATTTGTGATTGCTGATTCTTCCATATTACTGCCAATGATGAATAATACGCCTGGCATACGAGATGATGCCAATTCGCCCAAAAGTTTTAATTTTTCTGGACTTAATGTCTGTAAATCATCGACATAAATAGTTGTTTTAGAGAATTCAGCTAAATCATGAGCACTTGCTAGTTGAGATTCAATTTCAGAAAAAGAAATAAAGAGATCTTGTTCAGCCATTTCGTGAATCTTAAGAGCCACTTTTTTTCTAGACAATGGGCTAGCTGATTTTAAATGTATAACTGATGAAATGAGTTTAACAATTAAGTCATCTTCTTCTGAAAATAAAGAATAAACATTATCATCAGCTAGTACGGTTGCTTGTCTTTTATAGGACTCAATTTCTTCTTTTAATTTTAAATGTTTATTATAAACATGTGGTTCGATTAAAAATTTAACTAAGTCTAAAACTTCATTCTTTTGATCTGCAGATAAAAGTGATCCTCTGTTAACTACGACCTCACCTAAATTTACAGTTTTTGAATTTAATGGAATAACTAAATCATCACCACTTAAATAAAAAGGAGAATTCCCCAAAGATAAATTTAATGACTTAAATTCAATTTTTTTGCCATATTTATCTAATATAAGTTCTTGTGTTTTTGTCCAAACTGCATTTTCTACGATATCTTTCATTCCCCATACCCCACATGACGTTAATTGTTCTTACTTCACGTCTTGTGCCAATTTTCGACTTTGAATAAATCAGATTGTACGAATTATTGACGTAGCTAAAAAATCGACTAAGTGTCTATATTTGCTAGTGTCTTCGGATGCTGTAATTTTGATATGAAAAGAGTTTAGACAAAAAAAAATCCCCAAGTGTTTGACGACTTAGGGATGTTTTTGAAATTATTTTATTTTCGTCGAAAAGCTCTCACTTTTTCGACTTTAAATTAGCGAGCAATTTTACGTTTATCGAGTCCGTATTTTTCAACTTTCATAATCAAACCAGCACGGCTAATGCCGAGTTCTTTGGCTAATTTTGATTTATTCCAACCAGTTCTACGTAAACCTTCTTTAATCATTTCGCGTTCTAAATCTTCAAGAGCATCTTTGAGTTTACCTTGTAAACGAGAGCCTTGAACTTTAGCTTTTTCGCCAATGTCTAAGATCTTTTGTGATAAAAGTTCGTGACCAACTTTTTGCTCGTCACCCGCTAGTACGCACAATCTTTCGATTTCATTTTGTAATTCACGCACATTACCTGGCCAAGCGTAGTCGTAAAGTTTTTCAACAGCGCGACCCATTAATTGCTTTTTAGGTTTATGAGATTGTTCAGCTGTTTTGTTCAAGAAAAAATCGACCAATACTGGAATATCTTCTTTACGTTCACGCAAAGGTGGAACGCGAATATTGATAACGTTTAAACGGTAATATAAATCTTCACGGAATGTTCCTTGTTCAACCATTTCGCGCAAATTTCTATTTGTAGCGGCAACGATACGAACATCAACTTTTTTCATTTCAGTTGAACCGACTGGTGTAAAAGTACCTTCTTGTAAAACACGAAGTAACTTAACTTGCATTTGTGGTGATGTGTCACCGATCTCATCCAAGAAAAATGTTCCTTTGTCGGCAATTTCAAAAAGACCTTTTTTGTCTTTTAAAGCACCTGTAAAAGATCCTTTAACGTGACCAAAAAGTTCAGATTCTAATAAGTTGTCATTAAATGCTGAACAGTTTTGAATAACAAAGTTATTATTTTTTCTATTTGAATTATAGTGAATTGATTTGGCAATAAGTTCTTTACCAGTACCGTTTTCACCTTGTATAAGTACAGTTGAATCAGCAAATTTAATTTTATCTAACAATGCGTATAGTGATTGCATTGGTTTAGATTTACCAATCATATTATCATATTTAAATCTATTGCCTAATTCAGAATTAAGCTGACTGATTTTAGATTCACGGCTTGCAATTTCAACATGTAAAGTTACAACTTCTTGAGCGACGAGTTCAACAAGTTCTGTGAAATGCTGTCTGTTAGCATCGTCAAGATATTGAAATTTACCCAAAGATTTTTCAATAACTTCAGATGAACATCCATAAGCAGCTAAACGCTCGCGAATTTCAGCAATTCTGTGAACTGTGTTTTCCTCTTTAAAGAAACCCATTGCCACAACAGTTCCTACAAAATCATTTTCAATAATAATCGGAAATACGCAGACATCAAAGCCAGCAGCATCCCATTTTTTAAATAGATATGGGTTATGAGAATGTCTTAAATCATTAATTGATTGTGATACTAAATCAGCAAGGCTTGCTTGTGTAACTTCTTTATTCACAAGATAATTAATTGCTGGATTAGCAAACGCCATTTTTTCATCTAAAGCTTTAATTTGACCACGTTCATCTGTAAAAACAGTGTCCACATTCCACCAAGCTTGCAAAACGTGTTTTAATTTTTTGATAACATGTATATGTTCAAAATCATTCCAATTAATCATAACGACACCTCTTTGTGCTTTTTTGTATAATTTGTTATCGTCAACTTTATTGACAGACTTTAAGAGGTGCTAAAAAAACTGGACCTAAGACAAGTATTTCTTGAGATATTGCCCAGTTAAGCTATTTTTCGAATTCATGATATCTTGTGGAGTCCCAGAAAACACAACTTCACCGCCGGCTTTTCCTGCATCAGGACCCATATCTATAATGTAATCAGAACTTTTAATAACATCGAGATTATGTTCAACAACTACAACTGAGCCACCAGCTTCAATCAGTTTATGCAAAACAGACATTAAAAGTTCAATTTCACGAAAGTGTAAACCTGTTGTTGGTTCATCTAAAATATATAAAGTCGATTTCTGTGAAACTTGTGATAGCTCTTTGGCTATTTTGAGACGCTGAGATTCGCCACCGCTCAGTGAATTGGCGGGCTGACCTAAAGTTAAATAATCTAAGCCAACTTCTTTTAAAACAGACAGAGGCTTGCGAATGTGCGGATGGGCTACAAAAAAATTCATAGCTTCTGCCACAGTCATCGATAAAATTTCATGAACATTTTTACCTTGAAACTTTATTTCTAAAATTTCTGAACGATATTTTTTACTATCGCAAACGTCACATGGAATAATAACGTTATCCATAAACTGCATATCGATTTCTTCAAAACCAGTTCCACGGCACGAAGGACATCTGCCGCCATCAACATTTAAACTAAAAGTTCCAGCTGTATAGCCACGTTGTTGTGATTCTGGAACCGCAGCCATAAGATTACGAATATTATCAAAAGCTTTTAGATATGTAATCGGAGAGCTACGTGCTGATTTACCAATCGGCGATTGATCAATTAACAAAACATTTTTAAGTTGTTGATATCCGTCAATCGATTTGTAAGGTTGGTGTGGTATAAAATCAATTTCAAGTTGACGGGCAAGAGCTGGGTATAATGTTTTTGTGACAAGAGTCGATTTACCAGATCCGCTAACGCCTGTAATTGCAACCAATCTATTTAGCGGTATTGATACATTGATATCTTTTAAATTATGGCCTGAGCAACCCTTTAAATCGAGTTTGTATTTGTATTTTTCTAAACTAACAGGGCGAACATCTCGTTGTTGATTTGCTTTTTTTGGTAATAAATATTTGGCAGTATTAGATTTTGCTGATTTGTAAAATTCTGATGTATCGCCAGAAAAAACAATTTGCCCGCCCAGATAACCAGAGCCAGGACCCATTTCTATAATATTCTCTGCATTTTGAATAACATCATGGTCATGTTCAACAACAACAAGCGTGTTGCCGAGATCTTTAAGATCTTTAAGAATTGAAATAAGGCGATCATTGTCGCGCGGATGCAGTCCAACTGTTGGTTCGTCTAAAACATAAAGTGCTTGAGATAGACCCATACCAAGTTGATTTGCCAAAATAAGTCTTTGGTATTCACCACCAGACAGAGTTCTTGTTTCGCGATCAACAGTTAAGTAGTGAACACCAACTCGCATTAAAAAATTCAATCTGGATTTAAGCTGTTTTAAAACTTCGCCAGCGACTTCTTTTTGGTGATCTGTAAGTTTAATTTTTTCAAAAAAATGACTGAGTTCTTCAATGGTCATTCGACTCAGATCCATAATTGATTTATTTTGAATAAAAATATGCTGAACTTCTTTGCGTAAACGACTTCCGTGACAATCGGGACATTGCTTACCTGAACGGTACCTAGATATAAAAACACGAACATGCATTTTGTATTTAATTTGATCTAAATATTCAAAGAGTCCAACAACACCAAAAAATTCTTTTGTGCCATTCCAAATGAGATCGCGTTGAGCTTTAGGTAAATCCACCCACGAAGTTTTCAAATCTATTTTGTGCTTTTTGCAAAAGGCAAATAGTGATTTTTTGTCTTGCTCTGCTGATGGCATTGTGAACGGATGAAGAGCACCTTCACCAATTGAAAGCTTTGGATTTGGGATAACTTTATTTTCATCGAGCTCTAATACGTTACCAAAACCTTTACATGTCGGGCAGGCACCAATTGGTGAACTAAATGAAAACAGTTTAGAATTCATTGCTGGGGGTGTAAAACCACAAACAGAACAAGAGGGTTCTTCTGATAACTTGAGATAATCTCCGTCAGTGGTAATAACTAATGCACGACGAATAAGAGTACCCGTTAAGTATTTAAGACTGACATCGTAAGCTTGTGTAATAGAATCAGTGAGACGACCTTTTTCGTCTTGATTAAAAGCCATACGATCGATCACTAAATAAAAATCATCAACAGGGATTCCTTTTTTAACTTGTGTAGGGCTGCCGATATCTAGAATTTCTCCGAGCTCGTATTTAATAGGATCTGTTTTTTTCTTAGGTTTTTTTTCAGTCACTTGCGTAATGCGCAAATACCCATCTTGTAAGAGTAACGAGTGTAGTTTTTTACCTTCTAAAATACGTTGGCCTTTAGGTATATGAACTAAAATATAACCACGTTGATCGTGAAATTTCTCTAAAACAAGATCAGTTGCTTCAGTTGTTGAAAGCTTAGTGGCAGGAATTTTATGATCAGGACAATAGGGAACACCAATTTTTTCAAATAACAGTCGTAAATAGTCAATAAGTTCAGTCGTTGTTCCGACTGTTGACCGACTTGATTTGATTGTGTTTTTTTGCTCAATAGAAATAGCGGGCGGAATATTATTGATGCCTTCGATATCTGGTTTTGGGGCTTTATTTAAAAACTGACGAGCATAATTCGACATGCTTTCAATAAAGCGTCTTTGTCCCTCAGCAAATAGGGTTTCAAATGCTAAAGAGCTTTTCCCTGATCCTGACGGTCCACAAACAACAGTCATTTTTCCTAGAGGAATTTCGACATCAATGTTTTTAAGATTGTTTTGTTTAACGCCCCAAATGTGAATATTCTTGTCAGCCATAAATCACTTATTCTTTTAGTTAAATGAAGTGATTTTATTTTTTCATGAGCTTTGCATTCAAGGTTTGCACATGCGGTAAAAAATCACTTCATTATTCGTCTAGATCATTTTTTAAATAATCATTGTTTTCGTCACTTCGGCTAGAAGCAGCAGTTGGTTCTGTTCCTTCGATATAGGCTTGAACTATTTCTTTCTTGCTAGCTGAGTTTGATAATTTACCACTATCGTGATCGACTTTCACTAATTTTACTCCGTTTGGCACAGTGAATGAGGCTTGCGGTAATCCCTCGTGAGCTGATTTCATGTAACTGAGCCAAATCGGTAAAGCTGCACGACCGCCGACCTCACCTTTACCGAGAGTGTGCTCTTTATCAAATCCAACCCATACGCCTGTGGCTATTTGCGGAGTATATGCAATAAACCAGGCATCAACATAACCATTCGTTGTTCCGGTTTTGCCCGCTGTTTCGCGGCCAAGTTGAGCAGCTCGACCGCCAGTACCGTTTGCATCTTCGATCGTGCCACGTAACATATGTGAAATGACAAATGCTGTTTCAGGTCTAATGAGCTGGTCAGGATCATCAAAAAAGAACGGTGATTTTTCTAGTTTTTCACTGGCTTGATTTGGGTCTGTGCTTTCACGTTCTTTTAAACTTGCTGTATAGACTTTGCGGTCTTCTTCGAATTGCTCTTCGATTGGCGCAAGTTCTTTTTGAAATTTTATATCAAGTGATAAATTCTCGATTAAAACTTTACCATTCACATCAGTCACTTTTTTAACAATGATTGGCCTTGTGCGCTTTCCGAGACGGCCAAATGTTGCAAAGGCTTTAGTCATTTCATAAAGAGTGACTGAACTACTGCCTAGCACCAGAGTGTAGTCAGGATTTAGCTTTGAAAAAATACCTAAGCGTTGCGCGTATTCAGTTGCGAAATCAACACCAACATCTTCGACAATTTTAACACTCGGTATATTAAGCGATTTAACAAGAGCGTTACGCATAGTGATTTCGCCGTTATATTCGTGCCCGTGATTAGAAGGCTTCCAAATTTTTTCATCACCTTGCCCCTCATCACCACTTGAATCAACTTGTTTGTAAACAATCGGAGCATCAATAATTTTTGTTGATGGATTGTACCCTTTTTCTAATGCAGCTGCATAAACTAAAGCTTTAAATGATGAACCTGTTTGACGTGCGGCTTGTAAAACACGATTAAACTCATTACGTGTAAAACTGTAACCACCAACGAGTGCCAAAACATCTTGTGTTTCTTGATCTAATGACAATAAAGAGCCTTCAACTTGTGGTTCTTGGTCAAGTTCTGCTAATATAAATTTTGAAGTGTCTAATTTAGGTGGTTTGACTCTGGTTTTGGGCCACTCAAATTTATTTTTAACTATTTTAACTAAGATAACATCGCCATTTTTAACGGCTTGCGAAGGTTTTTTAATGCCGTTTCCTTCAGGCCGAACATCAAAATCGACTTTTCTGGCCCAGGTCATTGTTTCAAAACTGATTAACCCTTTACAGTCAGGTAAAGCAATCTCGACAACACCGTTAGCATCATCGACGTTCGTAACAACAGCTTCGTAAGATTTGTTGACCTCTAAAATAGATGGCAAAATTTCATCTTGGTTCTGATTTTTCTTAGTGATGATTTTGCCTTTTTTGATTGTGTCAACCTCTGCAAACGTACCATCCGGCAAAATTGTACGTTCTGGATTTGATTCTTGAATAAGTTTCTTTTTATATTTTTCTAAAAACTCAGTGTAATCAGATTCATTTTCTAAAACTTTTAAAGGCCCACGAAAACCTTGGCGTTTATCTAGTTCTTTTAGTCCTGCAACAACAGACTCATTTGCTGCAATTTGCTTATTTAAATCTAGAGCTGCTGTGACTTTAATGCCTTGATTTAAGACGACATCTTCGCCTAATTGTTGAACGAGTAACTGACGAATTGTTTCAAGATAAAAAGGTGCTTTAGATTCGTATTCTTCTTTTAGGTAAACTTTGACGGGCTGTTTGACGTATTCTTCGGCTTGGGTTTTGCTGATATATCCGATATCAGCTAAACGACGTAGTACATAGGCCTGGCGTTCTTTAGCACGAATTGGATTTTTAACTGGTGAATAATCTGTAGGAGCTTTAGGTAAACCCGCTAGCATTGCCGTTTCAGGAATAGTTAAGTCTTTAGTTGTTTTTCTAAAGTAAGTTTGTGCGGCCATTTCGATACCGTAAGCGCTTTGACCAAAATAAATTTGGTTTAAATATAAAAACAGAATATCTTGTTTACTGAGATTTTCTTCTATTTTAAGAGCTAGCAAAATATCTTTTATTTTGCGTGAAAAGGTTCTTTCGTTGGTTAAAAGCAAAGTTTTTGCAACTTGCTGTGTGATTGTAGAACCACCTTGAACATTGCGACCTGCACGCATATTCGCAATCGACGCACGCACTAAAGCTTGTAAGTTAATACCCTTGTGTTCAAAAAACGAATCATCCTCGGCAGCAAGAAAAGATTTAATCACGTGTTCAGGAATATCTTTGTATGGAACTAAAACACGACGTTCACGATAAAATTCGCCAACTTTTTTTCCATTGCGGTCATAAACTTGTGACACCATCAATGGCTTGTAATCATCAAGTTTAATAATGTCGGGAAGTGTTTTTTTAACCGAAGCGTAGACTAAGTAAATGCTAGTGATAGCGAGTAAAACAAGAGCGAAAAATCCAAGAAGTATTTTTTTTAACATAGGTGAATATATTAACAAAAAATACTTCTCTTGGGTAACCCGGACTGGTTGTTAGTCGGGGGTGGTGGGGGGGGTTATCTTTTGGTTCTGCCGGATTGCGAAGATGGTTTTGGTAGACCAGCACTGGCTTTAGTATGATATTTGTCTATTTGAACACAGGCATCTGTTTTTGATCCCGCAGTACACCCGCACGCATCACTTGCAACATCTTTTGCTGCGTCGTATTCAGTTATGACTTCTTCTGCAGCTGATAATTTTGACTCTGTTCCTGTTTTCTGTTCATAGTCGAGTTGGAGAATTTCTTTTTCTTTTTGTTGCATTCTTGTAGTTAAAGTTTCTTGTTTTTGTTTAGAAGTTAAAAGTATGTTTTGTAACTCATTGTTGAAGTTTTGAGTTTGTTGAGCAACGGCTTGTGCATTTTCATCTTGCTCACGTTTTGCTTCTTGTGAAATTTGAGATGCATTATTAGATTCAATATTTATATTATTTTGTAAATCTTGTAAATCTTGTTGCAAATTTTGAATATCACGATTGGCTTGTGCAAGAGCTTCTTGATAAGAATACGCAGAATTTTTTTTGCTTGTATCTGCTTCTTGGTAACACTGATCATTAATAAATTTCATTTTATTTTTAAGCTCTGCCGTTGCTGCGGACCCACGCTTTGTGCTGAGTACAGGAAAACTTTTACAATCTTCAGAGACAGCTGCTTTGACTTTAATTGATTTAACTAAACATTCTTGAGCTTTATTTAAAACGGCCTGACACTGCATATTTATTTTATCAGTGGTTTCTGATAATAATTTATTTGCATTATCAAACTGCATTTTTTTGAGTTGTACTTGTTTGGCTATTATTTTGTTGTTGATATCTCTAGCTTGTTTAGCATAATTTATTGAGTTTTTTTGGTTTTCAGTATTCTTCTCTCTCAATTTGGCATCAGAATCACGATTTTTTTCTTTAGATTTAGTTTGTAGTTCTTCTATTTTTTTAGTGATTTCAGCATTTTTTTCATTTTGCTTTTCCATTTCTTTATCGAAATCATCTTTTATTTTTTGCATATCTTCTTCGAGTTTCTTTTTTTCTGCTTTGTAGTCTTTTTTCTTTTGATTAACATCTTTATTATTAAAAGTGTCTGCACAATCTTGTATAGACATGCTTTGATTAGATTGTTGGCTTGTACCAGCTGCTTTTTCGTATTGTTGTAAACCTTGAGGGTCTTTGACAGCCATGACAGTTTTAAGAATATTGTCCACACTATTTGGGTCATCTTTTTTAGAGCCTGTAGCCACGGCATTGAGTTGTTCTCGACACTGGTCGATTCTCTCTCTACATTGTTTTGTTACATCAATATTAATTGTTTGGACTTCTTTTGAAGAACTTCCGCCAAAAAGTAAATCTGTAGAGTTTGCTTGCGAATCTAAACGCAAAGCAGGGTTTTTTATAGCTTTACAAGCTTTTGCATATTCAAGATTTTTCTTTTGGAATTCTTTGAGGGCATCTTCGCATTTGTTGTTGGCATTGGAGCCTGCCAGAATAGCAAGTATACATTCATTTTGATCTTTATATTTTGGTGTTGGATAACTTAAATCTTTACATGCTTTGCGACCTGCATCCATCTGTGAGTCTGATGATTCTCCTTCATCTTTTTTTTTCTCTTGTCCCCACCCCACATGGCTAAACACAGTGACTAAAGAAAACATGACAGCTGTCAAAAGATTAACGATTGAATTTGATTTCATTCGAGTTCCCCTTTGCTTACATATAGACAAGCAATAATAAGACCAAAATTGTTACTTCATCTAATAGTTTGACGTTTCATTTTGAGACTGTGAATAACTATGTGTAAAACTCTACTTATAAATCGGACTAAGGACTAGGCTGTCATGATTAGATCTGGCATCACATAAAGATCCGCACACAGAGTTTATAAAACTCAATGTGCGGATAATGCCAAAATTACACGTTGTATCCGCACACAAAGTTTGTTAAACTTAATGTGCGGATCTTAATGAAAATGTATCAGAAAGGTTTAAATGCTATACGGTCGCGAATACGAACTTAGCTTACTCAACAAAAGCTATAACTCTAAACGTTCAGAGCTTATAGCTGTGTATGGTCGTCGGCGTATCGGCAAAAGCTATCTTATCAAGCAGTATGGGCTAGGCAAAAATTTTTGGGCTTTTGAGGGTCTCGAAGGACTATCAACACCAAAACAAATCGATCATTTTAAAAATCAGCTCAAAAAATATATTCAAGATCCGCTAATAGACTCAATACAGTTTAAGGGTTGGACTCAGGTTTTTGATTACCTCACTCAAAAAATACAAGAAGAAGATCGTAAAGTTATTTTGTTTTTTGATGAATTACAATGGATGGCCGCAGGCCAGATTAAGCTTATTTCTCTGATTAAATATTATTGGGATAAAGACTGGAAAGATCTGAATATACAGTTCATCTTGTGTGGGTCAATTGCTAGCTTTATGGTTGATAAAGTTGTGAGATCATCAGCTTTATATGGAAGAATAAACTTTGATATTCAAGTCACTGAATTGCAACCAGCAGAAGTTAAATTATTTTTTAAAGGGCAGAGATCACAGCATGAGATATTAAAATATATGCTGATTTTTGGTGGGGTTCCTAAGTATTTTGAACTTATTAATATTAAAGAATCTTTTAATAAAAACATAGAAAGCCTGATTTTTAATCGCAATGGCTTTATATTTAATGAGTACGAAAAAATCTTTTACAGTCAATTTAAAGAGCACATCACGTATGAAAAAATCGTAAGCCTGATTGCCAAAAAGCCAATACAATTAGAAAAAATTGCTCAAGAGCTAAAAATTAAATCAGGTGGCGGACTAAGACGATACATAACTAATTTAGAATTGGCTCGCTTTATTAAAAGCCAAAAGCCAATTCAAAAAGAAAATGCTAAAGTTATTAAATACAAGTTATATGATGAGTATTTACGATTTTATTTTAAATACATTAAACCGCACCGTAAAAATTTATTAAATCAATCTGGCTCGGCAGAACATTTTTTTAAAAATAAGATCGAAACAGTTTGGCAATCTTGGTTAGGTTTAGCTTTTGAACATTTTTGTTATAAGTATAACCAAGTCATTATAAACCATTTAAAGATTCAGCACGAGGTTATTGAAATTGGGCCATACTCTGAGACAGGCGAAAACGGACTACAAATTGATTTACTAATAAAACGTTCAGATAAAGTTTGGAATTTGTGCGAGTGTAAGTATTCAGAAAATTTAGTGGATATTGGTGTTGTCAAAGAAGTCCAAACAAAAATAAGTAAAATGAAAATTCCCAAAGGCATCACCATTGAGCCGATTTTGATCACAGTCAACGGAGTCGAAAAAAGCGTAGAAAAAATTGATTATTTTCATTCTATACTTAAAATCGAGGATTTATTTGCGTCGCAGATAAAATAAATCTCGCTATTCGTCTAGCTGAAATGTGCGTTAAATGCAGATACAATTATAAGATATGAGCATGAACTTTCGAGATGTTTTTCCACTTGTTGATTTTACAGATCAGTATACATTTAAACACTGTCTGACATTTAAAGATTTTCTAATCGAAATTGTTCAAATTTACTTTAATGATTCTGACTTACGTACAAGACAGGCGTGCTTATCTGTCTATATGGCAGTTCGCGATCATTACCCCAGCTATCTTGAGTACGTTGAACAAGAACAGCAAGAAAGACTTAATTACGATATTGAACATTCAGATCCCAAAATTATCAAACTACGCAGAATCGTGTTATCGCAATTACCAAAATATGCTTAACTCTCACCAAGACCATGGTCTGCATTCATTGACGAAAATCACAACATAATACATTCTTAGATATGGGAAGACATTTTATTTAACCAGAGAAAAGGGGGATCACGGATGATACCTAAGAATTTTGTTTTATTATATATTGTGTGTGTTTTAGCTTTATTTATCGTAAACGCTGTATTCGTTTAATTTTAAATCAAATCTGCTAGAAATTTCCAAACCGGAATACTCGTAATGCCATCTTCATTAATGAAGTGAGTTTTTTCGTCTAAATGTAATTGATAGGCTTTCGCATTTGGAAATTTCCGTTTTAAGTACTTTAAGTGTGGACTAATATCACGATGACTGGATTTAACTTCGATAAGAAATGTTGGTTTTTTGTTTTCTACAATAACAAAATCGACTTCACGTCCGTCAGAATCTCTAAAATAGCGCAGTTCAATATTAAGACCTTCAGAATCCTCTTGGTAATAAACCCATTTAAGTAAATGACAGGCGACTAGGTTTTCGACTTTTTGTGGTTCGTCGGGACACAATGCCCAATCGTAATGGTAATGTTTATTTTCTTTTTTAACGGCTCTGATTTTGGGTGAACCAAAAGGACTAATTCTGAAAAAACTATAATTACGCTCAAGTATATCTAAATATCGTGAAGCTTTTTTAAAACTGATTTGCAGATCTTCTCTCAGTGAGTTGATCGAAAGAGGACTTCCGACTAAGTCAGGCAAACGCAGAGATAAATTTTCCATTGAGCCGATATCTTCGATTCGTTCGATTGATTGAATATCATCACGAAAAAGTCTCTGGCGGTAATCTTTAGCCCAGCGACGATATTCTTTTTCTGAACCAGAAAAAAACGGTTCTGGAAATCCACTGAGCGCAAGCAAACTTTTAAAATCATGTGATGTTTTAATATTAAGTTCAGCTACCGATAAAGGTAGCAAGCGATGATAAAAATATCGTCCTTGTAGTGAATCGCCAGAGTATTTGTATAGATCAAGTCGAGCACTGCCAGTGATTAGAAATTGGTGTTGATCTCGTAGTGTATCAAATTTGCCTTTAAGCCAATTACGCCAGAGCTTATATTTGTGTAACTCATCTAAAATGATGAGTTTACTGACAGGTAATTGATTTTTAAGAATTTGTTCGCGGTGAGTAGGCTCATCCCAGTTGAGGTATGTATATTCGGATGTGAGTGATTTTGATAGCGTCGTTTTTCCGACTTGTCTTGGGCCGCCCAAAAACACCATTTTTTTGTCTAAATCGTCGATAATTGTTTTTTCAAGGTATCGTTTTTGTATTTTGGCCATACAGTGATTTTAACCCACAGGCAAAAAAAGTCACGGCGATTTTTGCCTTGGGGTAAAAAATGCAGTCACAAGTCTAGACCGCTCTTTAATCCAGAGAAATACTCCAGGCGTTTAATTCTTTAAAACGTAAATTTCAGAGTAGTTACGGCCTTTTTCTTCGCTATCCATGCCGTAACCCACAACGTAACGATCATCGATTGTTTTACCGATGAAATCCGCACGTATTGGTAATTCACGACGAGCAGGCTTATCAAGTAAAGTCACAATTTTAAGAGAACTTGGACGTGATGCTAACAAGCGATCACGTAAGAAACTTAAAGTACGACCTGTATCGATAACTTCTTCAACTATAATAACATCTTTGCCAGTGATATTGACCGAAATGTCTTTAGTCATTTTAATTGCGCCGCCTTTTTCAGTGGCTTGTACATAAACAAAATCAACTTGCTGAGGTAAAGAAATTTTTCTCATAAGGTCAGCTGTAAAATGAACAGATCCACGTAAAGGGCAAATAAAAATAATTTCGCGACCTTCGTATTCAGCTTCGATTTGGTGAGCAAGCTTTTGCACAAGCTTGTCGATTTCGTCACGCTTTAAGAAAATAGCCATTTCGTCTCTGATTTGTTTCATACGTCCTCTGTATTATATTAAATTTCTAAGTTTGTGATTCCTGTTGTCTGAGCCATTTTTAAATAACGAGTGGCTTCAGGGTTTTTAGGATCTATTCGTAAAATATTTTCCCACTGTTCAACAGCTTCGGCAATGAGATGAGAATTATATAGAATTAATCCAAGCTTCAGTCGAGGTTTGATGACTTTAGAATCGATTTGAATAACTGATTTAAGTTCTTTGATGGCCTTATCTTTTTGACCAGCTTGAACATAGCATTCAGCGATTAGCATAGAAACATCAGATTTCTTTTTTGTTAAGTGATAGGCTTTTGAGTATTGCTCTAGAGCCTGATCATAACGTTTAACTTGAATATACAAATCTGCTAACTCAATATGTTTAGACGAAATTTTTTCATCTAAATTAGAGTTTTGTTGATGAGCTTTCTTTTGATCAACGATTTGTTGAGCTTGTTCAAAAACTTTTTTAGCCTCATCGTATTTACCTAGATCATTTAAAATAATTGATAATCCAACTGCAGCATCACTGTAGGCCGGATCAATTTCTAATGCTTTTTTAAAAGTTTTAATCGCTTTATTAAATTGGCCACGGTTGTAATAAATCGTAGCAAGCATTTGGTAAATTTCAGGATTGTTTGAATTGAGCAATGTTGGTTGCATTAACAGGGGTTCAGCCTCTTGATATTTACCATCAATAAAGGCTTCACGAGCTTCGTCTAAAAGTTGTCCTGAAAAAGAACGCATGATTTAGAACCCCTCTTTTTGAGCTAGTTTGGCTTCATCAGATTGAGAGTATTTCGAAAAAAGTATGCTCGTGTGTTTTTTTACTGATTCAATATCAGTTAATCCTTTAGCACTGCGAGCAGCACCAAGATGCGCACGTGGATCAAACCCAAGACCGGAAAATTTAGCTAATGTGTTTTCATATCTGCGAAGTGCTGCGCTAAATTTTTGTTGTTTAAAATAGAAATCAGCAATGTAAAGTTCTTTTTGTGCTTGGCGATTGATGACGTCTTCTTTTTTGGCTTTGGCCTCAACAGTGTATTGTGATTGAGGGTATAATTTTATCAACTCTGAAAAATGATAAATAGCATCTTTTCCAGTTGATAGATCGCGATCAATCGTTTCAGGCAATTGCATATAATAACTGAGACCTACACGAAATAAAACGTAATCTGATTTTGGGTGTTTCGGATGTAAATCACGAAAGTTTTGATAAGCAATTTCTGCCTCTGTGTATGATTCACGTTTATAGTGAACATCAGCGATAGCTAGTTCTGATTCGGTTGCATACGAGCTGTACGGAAATTTATTGCGAACTTCTGTATATTTTTGAATAGCGACTTCGTAACGTTCAGATTCATCAAATTCTTTAGCGTATTCAAAAAGACCATCAGGCGTATTTAGGTTTTTTTCTTTACTCGAGCAGCCAATAAGTGCTGATCCAATAATTACAAAAACTATTAGCAATTTCAAAGATTTAAGAGTTTTCACTGGGTTCATAAAGACCTCAAAAATTCATATCATCCCAGCTGAGCAGGGAAGTCAAAAAAATTACTTCTATTTCAGCATGTTTTAAGCGAATTTTTCAACAAAATGTTTAGTCCTTGGGCAAAATAATGGTTTCAATTTCTTCTTTGTTGACCCATCCAGAAACTCCGCCGGGGTACTTAATTTGGTAATAAGTTTTATTATCGATAGTTTCTGATCGCAAGATGTGAACAAGGCTGCCGATTGGTAAATCAGTTAAGCTTGCTTGGTTTTCGCCGGCAGCGGCTTTTAAAATGAGTTGATCAGTTTTAATTAAGCCTTTTGGTAAAATCATGTCGCTATATTTTAAATAAGTGAATCCCGCAAATACAACAAATCCCACAAGCCAAAAGTAATTACGGTTTGTAAATCTCGATAGACGAATATTTTCTATAAGTTCTTTTTTGCGACGCAAAAAATAAAATGAAAGGCTTCGTACAAACATAGCTAAGCATAAAGTCGATAAAATCCAAAAAATATCGATTGGTGCTTTACTAAAACCAGATTTATTTAAGTTTTCAATAAATGAAATATCATGAGCTATGGTTTTGATTTGAAATTGAGAATTAATTTTATCAGCAAAATCACGAGCTTCTTTATTCGATGAGTCTAGTAAAATAGCTTTTTGATTATAGACATAACTTTTAGCGTAATCTTGTTTGGTAAAGTAAGCGAGCGCAGCATTATAACTGATTTGCGAAATTTGTTCAGGACTTAGGTCTGGTATAAGTTTGGCATTTTGATCCAAAATCTGCTTATAAAGATTAATAGCTTCGTCAGATTTACCCTCTTGTTGAAGAGATAATGCTTTTAAAAAATCGGTTTTATAATCCACAGTAGGCTGCATAGAGCCAAAGTCTAACGAACAAGTGCTTTTCTTGTCATAGCTCGTTGCAACAAGGTAAACTAGAGTCCTAATTCAAAAGGGGACGTTATGTTGTCAGTCTTAAAAAGTGCTTTAGCAAAAGTGAATAACACAGATGAAAATTTGGTGGGTAAAAAAATTGATACTGATCCTGTCATCGAAGGTTTGATTAATGATTTGGTCGATGAAGTCATGGTTAAGAATACAGAAATTCAGTCTGTAAAACCAGCTGACCCAAAATTTCAAAAAGCAGCAAAATCAAAAATAGACCATATTGGCCAATTAAGAGGTCGCCCTCTTTATTTTGATTACATTGGTACCGGTGCTGGCAACGGATGTTATGTCGAACTTGAAGATGGAAGCATCAAATTAGATTTAATTAACGGAATCGGCATTCACATTATGGGGCACTCAAATCCAAGAGTGATGAAAGCCGCTGTTCGTGGGGCTTTGTCAGATGTAATTATGCAAGGTAATTTAGAACCAAATAAAGAATATGTTGCTTTGACTGAAAAGCTTGTGAAAATTGCAAGTCGTAAAAGTAAAATTAGACATGCTTGGTTTGCAACTTGCGGCACAATGGCAAATGAAAGCGCTCTTAAAATTGCACGTCAAAAAAATTCTCCAGCAAAAATGATTGTCGCTATGAAAAATGCTTTTGCTGGTCGCTCAACAATGATGGCTGAATTAACTGATAACCCAGCATACAAACAAGGTTTACCAGACTATAATGAAGTTTTACGCATTCCAAATTACGATAAGCGTGATCCGCAAAGCTCAGAAAAAGCTTTGCGAGCTTTAAAAGAACATGCAGCTAAACATGATAAAAATATTGCGACTTTTGTTTTTGAACCGATGTTAGGTGAAGGTGGCTTTGTACCAACGCCGCGCGAATTTTATGTGCCGATGTTAGAGTTTTGTAAGCAAAATAAAATTGCTGTGTGGGCTGATGAAGTTCAAACTTTTGCGCGTACTGGAGAATTTTTTGCTTTTGAAACGCTTGATCTGGGTGAGTATATGGATATCGTAACAATTGCTAAAACAGTTCAGCTTGGTGCAACACTTTACACAGAGGAATATAATCCAAAACCAGGGTTAATCGCGGGTACATTCTCTGGCAGTTCGGTCTCTTTAACTGCAGGACATGAAATTTTAGATATTCTTGAAGAAGGATACATCGGTCCGAATGGCCGTATTCACCAAATTCATAATATGTTTGTTGATGGTATTAATAAGTTAAATGCGACAACATGCAAAGGGTTGGCAACAGACCCAGGTGGAATGGGTCTTATGATTGCGTTCACGCCATATGATGGTAAAAAAGAACAAGTCGAAGCATTAATTAAGAGATTATTCAAAAATGGAGTTTTAGCTTTTAGCTGTGGTAAAGATCCAGTGCGTATTCGCTTTTTAGTTCCAGCGGTAATTCAAAATAACGATATAGAACTTGCAATGCAAATCATTGAAAAAAGTTTACTAGAAGGAATTTAGTTTGCTCGAAAAAAGCGATGTAGCTCAACAGGCATTTAATTTTATTGAAAGCGCTCGTAAAGTTATAGCGTTTGATAGTTCGCCACATGGCTCAACTGTAGAGCTTGTGGCGTACTTGAGTGATTTAGCCATATCTTTAGGGCTAGTCGTAGAAGAACAGCAAGAAATTCAAAACGGTGTTGTTCAATCTAATATTATCGTTCGAGCATCAGAGCGAAAAGCAGAGATTAAAGATTTTTTACTGCAAACACATTTAGACACAGTAGATCCTGGTCATTTTCAAATATGGAAAAAAAACAATTATAATCCATTTGATGCAGTTATTGAAAACGGTTTGATTTATGGCTTAGGTGCAGTTGATGTTAAACTTGATTTTCTTTGTAAATTGCAAGCATTAGCGCAATTTATAAAAGCTGACTTTAAATCATTGCAGCCTGTTTTAGTTGGTACTTTCGGAGAAGAAACTGGCATGCAAGGAGCACTCAAACTTATTCGTAAAAATAAAATTGATGCAAGATTTGCTCTAGTTGGTGAACCATCGCATTTTCAGGTTATCAACGCAGCAAAAGGTTTCGCGACGGTTGAAATGCGTATACCTCTAACGAGTGAAGAGATTGAATACAAAAAAGCTAAGTCAATGTCTGAATCGACATCAACTCAGACGAAAATATTTTCAGGAAAAAGTGCGCACTCATCAACGCCACATTTGGGCGACAATGCTGCAGTTAAGCTGTTAGAGTATTTGTCTAAAATGCCGGACAACGTTGTTATTGTGGATATAGATGCAGGTACTCGTTTTAATATGATTCCAAATCAAGCTATGGTTGAACTCGATGTGGCGGCGTCATTTAAAGAGCCAGTTATAGCTCGAATTAATTCTTTATTTGAGGCGACTAAAAAAGTTCAAGATGAAATGAATCAAATACAAGATCCAGAGTTCACTCCACACCATTCGACTTTAAGTATCGGAATTATTCGAACTTTTGATGATCATATTTTAATTGGTGGCTCTTGCCGAATATTACCTAACGTAAAGCAAGAGCAGTACGAATACTGGATGAAGATTATTTCTGAAGCTTGTGATAATGTCGGTGCCGAGTTTCGCTTACAAGATTATAAGCGTCCATTTCGTACAGACCAGAATTCAGTTTTGGTGAAAGCCGCACAAGCTGAATTTCAAAAACTAGAAGTATCGTCAAAATGCCAAACACTGGCATCAACTAACGAGGCCAGTTTATTTTCGCGAATTGGAATAGAGTGCGTGTGTGTTGGTGCTGGCCCCAGAGAGGGCAATGTTCATACGGGGCAAGAACATGCAAATATTAATGATTTAGAAATCATGACATCTTTTTATAAAAAGATGATTGAAAGGTTTTGTTTATGAGTTTTATCGTACGCTCTGTTAGTACAGACGACATTTTGCAATTAACTGATTTAGCTAAGCAATTTAATTTATTGAATTTGCCTGGTGATCGTAAAATTATCACAGAAAAAGTTAACCGTAGTGAAGCTTCATTTGCGGGTGATTTACCCAAAGACAAAGCTGAATATGTTTTTGTCGTCGAAGACACAGAAGAAAAGCAAGTCGTCGGGAGTTCATTGATCATTGCTAAACATGGCAGTGACCAAGTGCCACACTGTTATTTCAAAATTTTGAAACGCGATCATTTTTCTCAAGATTTAGGTATTGGCTTTATTCATCAAGTGTTGCGTTTTCAACTGGATACTGATGGCCCAACTGAAATAGGTGGTCTATTAGTTGATAAAACATATCGACGTAGACCAGAGCGCTTGGGTAAGCAAATTTCTTTGAGCCGATTTGTATATATGGGATTAAATCCCGATCGGTTCGAGAGCCGAGTTCTTTGTGAGTTAACGCCACCGTTAACAGAAGAAGGCCGTAGCGAATTTTGGGAAGCTTTAGGCCGCAGATTTACAGGGCTACCATATCAAGAGGCCGATGCTTTATCGCAAACGAATAAAGAATTTATTGAGTCACTTTTTCCTGAAGAAGATATTTACTTAAGTCTTTTAGACTCAAAAGCTCGTTTGGTTTTAGGTCGCGTGGGTGAGGCCACAAAACCTGCTCAACATTTATTAGAAAGTATTGGATTTCAGTATTTAGATGAAGTTGATCCATTTGATGGGGGTCCACATTATGGTTGTAACAGCAAAGATATTTTACCCATTAAGCAAGGTCAAAAATTAAGAGTAACTGAAAGTAAAGATGCTCAGTTTAAACAATTGGGTTTGGTGGGTATTGGTTCAAATGATTTTAAATGTACTTTATCCGCATACGATGTTCAGGACGGGCAAGTTGTTTTACCAAATAAAACACGCGATTTACTAAAATTAGATTTAGAACAAGAAGTTTTTGTTTCTCCATTTGAGTATGGAAAGAAAGGTTAATCATGAGTCAGCAATATAAAACAGAACCTTTTTTGGGCGATTTTATTAACGGAAAATTCATTAAAATCGACAAACCAGATGGGCAATTTAAAGATATCTCACCAGCAGATTTAAATGATCAGTTAATGTTGGTTCAATATAAACTTGATCATGTGGATCAATCTATAACTGCCGCACGTAAAGCCTATATGTCGTGGGCGGGTTTAGACATTGAAGAAAGAAAAAAATACTTAATCAGATTAAAAGAATTATTTGTCTCTCATGAATCAGAAATGGCTGAAGCGATCGCTCGCGACACTGGTAAATCACTATGGGATGCTACAACAGAAGCTAAAGCTTTATCAGCTAAAATTGATGTTACAATTAATGATTCAATAAAGCTTGTTAAAGAAGAACATATCGCAAATGCATTACCAAATGTTGAAGGTGTTATTCGTTTTAGATCGCGTGGGGTGATGGCGGTTATTGGTCCGTTTAATTTTCCAGCGCATTTACCTAATGGGCATATTATTCCAGGTTTATTAACAGGTAATACAATAGTGTTTAAACCTTCAGAGCAAACGCCTTATGTTGGACAGCTTTATGCTCAAATTGTTGAAAAAGCACAATTTCCAGCAGGTGTTTTTAATATGATTCAAGGTGAAGCCGAAACAGGTCGTCGCTTAGTTGCACACGAATCTGTTGATGGTATTTTATTTACAGGTTCGTACGAAGTTGGCTTAAAAATCAAACAAGAAACTTTAAATCATTACTGGAAAATATTAGCTCTCGAAATGGGTGGCAAGAATGCCACAGTGGTTTGGGATGATGCTGACATGGATAAAGCTATTTACGAAACTATTGTAGGCGCTTACATGTCAAGTGGGCAAAGATGTTCAGGAACATCTCGTGTTATTGTTCATGACAAAATAGCAGATGAATTTACTGAAAGATTCTACAAAACGGCTAAAAAATTAACGATTGGTCACTGGTCTAAAAATCCTTTTATGGGACCATTGATCAACGCTGGTGCAGTTGAAAAATACATTCGTTTTCAAGAAATGGCTAATCGTGAAAATTGCGAACACTTGATGCGTGGTAAAGTTTTAGATCTTGATCATAAGGGGCATTATGTGACCCCGAGTATTCATTTGGTTAAAAGATTTGATAAAAATTCAGTTTATCAAAAAACTGAAATATTTGGACCAAATGTGGCGATTTACAGATCTAGTGATTTTGATAATACAATGGATATGGTGAATTCGACAGGTTATGGCTTGGTTATGGCGCTATTTTCAAAAAATGAAAATTTATATAAGCAAGCATTGTTGCAAGCTCGAGTCGGGTTACTGAATTGGAATCGTACAACTAACGGGGCGAGTTCTAAGTTGCCATTTGGTGGAATGGGTAAATCTGGAAACGATCGCCCATCTGCACATTATGCAATTCAGTACTGCACAGTGCCTGTTGCGAGTTTAGAAGACCATACAACTTTAGATCGTTCAAAACTATTACCAGGAGTAACGCTTGAGTAAGAAGATCAAACTTTTTATATCAGCATTTGGATTACTTATATTTTCGGTTACAGTGTCTGGGTTGTATTTTTATAACCAAACTTTAGGTCAAGGTATTGGCACAGATAACACTGAAGTTTTGTTTGATGTTAACCCAGGTCAGTCTATGAATAGCATTTCTGAAATGCTTGAACAAAAGCAATTAGTTAGAAACGCAAAAGTATTTGCTTTATACGCACGTTTTAAAGGGGTTGGTCATAAACTAAAGCGTGGAGAATATTCATTAAATCAAACGATGAATGCTGGCCAAATTTTACAGATTATTACTTCTGGCAAAAGTGTTGCGCGAAATTTTACAGTTGCTGAAGGTTTAAATGTTTTTGATATTGCTGAATTACTTGAAAAAAACAATTACGGTACAAAGCAAGAAGCATTAAAATTATTTTTTGATCGTGAATTTATAAAAACTTTATTAGGAGAAGAGCTAGAATCTTTAGAGGGCTATTTGTTCCCTGAAACTTATAAAGTTACAAAATTTGATTCACAAAAAGAAATTGTTACTCAAATGGTTAAAAGATTTTTATCAGTGTATGCTGAGATACAACCAGAATTTGAAAAATTTAAACAAGCATATCCACAGCGCAAGTGGACTCGCAATCAGCTGATGACCTTTGCAAGCATAGTTGAAAAAGAAACTGGTGCGCAAAGTGAAAGAGCGCTAGTTTCATCTGTTTTTCATAATCGTTTAGACAAAAACATGAGACTTCAAACAGATCCAACCGTTATATACGGAGCCTCTTTAGCTAAAGGCGAGATTATCAAAAACATTACTAAGAATGATTTGTTAACGCCAACAAGACATAATACGTATACTAACTTTGGATTGCCGCCGACGCCGATTTCAAATCCGGGCCGTGAAGCTATACTTGCAGCTATGAATCCTGCTAAAAGTACGTATTTATTTTTTGTCAGTCATAATGATGGAACTCATCAATTTTCAGAAAGTCTTGAAGCACATAATACTGCAGTTAAAACTTTTCAACTAAATCCAAAAGCACGCGAAGGTAAATCTTGGCGCGATTTAGAAAAAACAACTCAAAAAGAAAAGGCGTCTAAATAGACGCCTTTTTTTAATTAAGTTGAAACTAATTAAATTATTGGTCTTTGATCACTAAATTAACTAACGCATTACCAGTTTTACCAAATTTGATAGATGCTCCAGAGCATGAAATAACTCTTTCGCCAGAGCTGATTTGAACATTACTGCACTCAACATCTTGAGCTAAATTTTCATCAACTGAATCATTTTGAACGATTTCAATGGCACCAGCACTTGTTTCGATTTTAGCTTCATCTTCGAAAAGTGTATTTGATAACTTTAAATTTAAAGTTGAATTAGACTTACTTTTGGCATCGCATTTGTCAATTTTTTCTGGGATACTAAATGCTATACGACCTGCCTGATCCATATTAATTAGTTGTTTTACTGAAAAACTTTTAGGTGTAATCCCATTCGCTATGCTAAGATCACTACAAAACAAACCACCCTTAGTTGCAGTATAGCTTGTCGATACACGAACCTGCATTGGTTCTAGAGTTTCATTGATTAGCGTGATTGTATAACTTGCTGCACTTGCCATTTGAGAAGTTGTTACTAAAGCTAAAGATAATAAAAGGTTTTTCATATAATTTTTCTCCTGCACGTGTGAGTAAAGCGAATCGCAGACCAAGTGAAATATGTTTATAATCACCTATAGCGTCTCAGTTTGAGAATTTGGCGTTTTTTGTTTTACACAAGGCATGTGACTATGACGCTCTAAGATTGAGTGCGCAAAGTTTAAGATATGTATGCCCTTATGAGTATTTAAAGTACTTACTCAAGTTCGGCAAGTATGTCCCAGCCAAATTTTTCAATCTTATGCTCGCCTAGTCCATAAATTTTTTTGAGCTCGTCTATGCTTTGTGGATTTATGCGTGCAATTTCGATTAGGGTTTTATCTGTCATGATAACAAATGCTGGTATATCTAACTCTTGAGATTTAAACTTACGCCATTCGCGCAAAATATCAAATCTAGTTTGTTCTTCGAAACTTAAAATAGCCTTTGCTTTTGATTTACTTAAATTAGATGAGCTTGCTTTATCTTTAACGAGAGGTTGCTGCTGAACTTTTCGTTTTGATAAAGGATCGCAAACATCACAGTGTCCGCAGCGTGAAAGTCTTTGAGAGTCTTTATAGTAAGTCAATATTTCGGCATGACGACACTCTCTAGAATCACAGTAATTGATAAGAGCTTCAAGATTTTTCCATTTTAAATCTTTAATATCTTTTTCTGCTTCTGAGTTTTGAATAAAATAAGATTGCAGTCCTTTGTCTTTTTTAGCATATAGCAATAAACAAGTTGAGTTTTGTCCGTCACGACCGGCGCGACCCATTTCTTGATACAAGCTATCAATATTAGCTGGTATTTGATAATGAATCACAAGTCGTATATCAGATTGATCGATTCCCATACCGAATGCATTAGTCGCAACGAGAATTTTGATTTGACTAGTTTCAAAATCATGTTGTGTTGTGTGGCGGGTGTTAGAATCCAGACCAGCATGATAAAAACCAACATGAGAAAATTCTTGAGAAAGTTTGTCTGCAAGCAGCTCTGTGACTTTACGAGTTCCGCAATAAATAATGATTCTGCCTTGTGTGGTTTGCTTGATAGCATCTCGCACCCAAGTTATTTTTTCGCTCTCATTTTCACAAAACTCAACTTGATAGTATAAATTCGATCGATAAAACCCGTGAACCATTTTATCGGGCTTGTTGAGAGTGAGTTGTTTCGAAATATCATATAGAACAGCTGGCGTTGCAGATGCTGTGAGTGCAAGAATAGGAATATCAGGTCTTAATTTTTTTAATATTCTTAATTCAGAATACTCTTGTCTAAAATCGTGTCCCCATTGTGAAACACAATGGGCTTCGTCCACAGCAAAAAGAGCGATTTGTCGATGCATGATCCATTTTTGAAAACCCTCTTTTTGAACCCGCTCAGGTGAAAGATACAAAATAAAAGTCGGGGATAAATTAAGCTCTGCAAACACCTGTCTTTTTTCAGACTCTGTTTGGCCAGAACACAAATAACCTGCACTAATACCTTTGGCTTTAAGTGATGAGACTTGATCTTTCATTAATGAAATTAAAGGCGAAACAACAATAACGAGTTGCTTTTTAAAAACAGCAGGTAATTGGTAACACAATGACTTGCCACCACCAGTTGGTAAAACAGCGATAACATCTTTGTTAGATAGTATGCTTTGAATAATACTTTCTTGTCCGGTTCGAAAACTAGATAGTTTGAATGTCGTTTTTAAAATATCATTTAGCACAGTGGGCCCACTTTCTCTGACTCTCTAGAGAAAAGCAAGTTCGCAATCTAAATGCCACTTTGGATTTAGCTATTATTAGTTTTCAGCAGGTGCAGAAGGTGTAAATTGGTCGATATCCGAATTGTAGACGAAAATATTCAAACGAGAATTACCGTATTTATCTACAGTAGGGGCGACAATATCCAAAAAACCATCTTTATTGATATCAACTAGGCTTAAATTTAAAGCAGATGTGTTAATCATCAAATAGGCTTCAGAATCATCATTTAGATTAAACTTTTGCTTTAAGAGTTGCTGGTTGGTTGAGTTATCTTTTTGATAAACTTCTAGTTCGATAGCTGTAGCAGTCTTAATTTTTAATATCGTATACTGGTGTTCGCCGTATTCAGTAAAAATTTTTGATAATATTTTACGTTCAGTGCTATCAGTTAGAAACAAATTGCGAACAGAACTAACTGATGACAAAACAGCAAAACCCAAACAAAGGACAAACGCTATTACAAAAGTTGATACTGCAACACGAGAATTTTCATTTTTTTCGAGTTGTACGTTTTCATTCGAAGTATTATTGGCTACAGTATTCATATTATTTATTTTGAATCAAAGATAAAGGGTGGTCAAATGACGAAGTCAGAATTTTACGAACTCGTCCAAAGTCGAAAATCAATTCGTAAGTTTAAGCAAGATCCAGTGCCTAAAGATTTATTAGAAAAAATTTTTAATGATGCCGTTTTTCATGCACCCTCTGGTAAAAACAGACAAAACTGGAAATTTTTTATCGTTCAAGGTGAAAAGCGCAAGGAATATCTTAAGTATTCTCAAAAATCTTGGTTAGGGATTAAAGATATTTTACAAAAACGTTTGAAACCAAGTCTATACGATTTTACTGAAAGATTTTTTTATACTTTAGGAGAAGCTCCAGTTTTAGTGTTTGCGTATTCTCACAATTCTTCTGATGAGCGCTATCATACAAGCATTGGCAGTGTTTATATGGCTGTGCAAAATTTAAATCTAGCATGCCAAGTCGAGGGTTTGGGTTGTTGTACAATGGGAGCGCCACTTGAAATTAAAAAAGAAGTCGATGAATTTTTAGGTGTTACAAAATTGCCAGAGTATCAATCCGGAGAGCTTGAATTGCTCTGTGGTATTGTGATTGGTTACCCAGATCACACTCCGCCCAAACCACCACGTCAAACTGAGAACCGCTTGGTTTGGATAGAGTGATTTTTAAAGTCCTAATAAAAATTTAAAATCATCAGCACTCAACTGCGCAGAATCAGCAGTTAATTTATCTAAAGATTCTGAATCAGTGAATAAAGCATCAAAATAAGATTTCTTTTTCATTTTTAATAATTCGATTTTTTCTTCGACAGAATCTTTCATGAGTAATCTATAAACTTGAACATCGTTTGTTTGTCCAAGCCGGTGCGAACGATCTGTAGCTTGATTTTCAACTGCAGGATTCCACCAAGGTTCAACATGGTAGACAACAGAAGCTTTTGTTAAATTGAGACCAACGCCACCAGTTTTAAGTGTCATTAGTAAAACTTGTGGTTGGTCAGAGTTTTGAAATTTATCTAATAAATCTCTGCGATTTTTTCCTGAGATACTTCCGTGTAATGCAAAGTAAGGAACATTATCTTTGTCAAAAATCGAAGATATCTTATCAAGAGTTGCTAAAAACTGAGTGAAAATCAGAACGCTTTTGCCTTCTTCGAGGTGTTCTTTTACGCACTCTTGAATGTGAGCAATTTTCGGAGGGTTTTCTGTGAAATTAACTTGCGGAATTCCACTTGGGTCTGAACAGGCCTGACGTAGTCTCAGCAATGCTGTTAGCATGGCAAGTTGAGTTGAGGCTTGGCCTTTTTCTTCAATCAACTGAGTCACTTGTTCGTTATGTGAAATCGCTAATTTTTTATAAATTTCAATTTGTTTTTCTGAGAAATCAAAACGCAAAGATTCCTCTAGTTTACGAGGTAAATTTAAATTCACAGATTCTTTTGTTCTGCGCAAAACAATTGGTTTAATTTTCAACTTAAGATGTCTAACATCATCAGGATCAATTGGTTTGCCTGGACCAAAACTTTCTTGAAATGATTTATAAGAGCCCATTGATCCTGGCAAAACTAAATCAGTTAAAGAAAAGAAATCCATAAAGTTGTTTTCTAGCGGGGTACCCGATAGAGCAAGTTTAAATTTAGATTTTAACACACGAGCTGAAGAGGTTCGTTTAGAAGCTAAGTTTTTTAAATTCTGAGCTTCGTCAAAAATAACGATATCCCATAAAATATTTGTGAAAAATTCTTCATGTTCGGTCAATAAACCATACGTTGCTATAATGATTTTATGAGAAGTGTTAGCCTCTGCTGTAAGTTGTGCTTTTTTAGAGCCACTAAATATTTCAACATCTAAATCAGGAGTAAAACGTTTAGTTTCTGATTCCCAGTTAAAGCACAAAGATGTTGGCACAACAACGAGTGACCATGTTTTGTTTTTTTCTAATTTGTGCTGATTTAAAAATGTTAAAACTTGTAATGTTTTACCAAGACCCATGTCATCAGCTAAAATACCGCCTAAGTTTAACTTATAGAGATCATAAATCCACTGAGTACCAACAAGCTGATGCTCTTTAAGTAAATTTTGTAAGTTGTCTGGCAATTTAATTTGAGTCTCTTTTTGCCCCAGCTTTTTATAAAAAGAATAGATTTCAATCCAGTATTTATTATCAGATACGATTTGTGTTCCGGCTTCAGCCAAAGCTAATAATTCAAGTATTTGTGATTTTGGCAGGCGTACAAATTCTTTTTCTTTTTGACCCGCTTTAGAGTTTATTTCGTCGTTTTTAATGCGATCCCAGAATTTTTCTAAAGCATTGAGTCTTGGCAATGAATTAGGATCAATTAAAAACGGTCGACCTTTGTAAAACATAATGCCCGACATTTGGGATTTACGTTTACCAGAAAACTGAATATCATCTAAATTAATTTCTATGCCTTTAAAAAAGAGTTTCGGGCTTAATTCGAACCAATCAAGTTTGCTCGATTTAACAGTGATCTCTGATTTAAAATCATCTTCGCCTAGTTTTTCAAGCGGAATAGAGTTAATGCAAACATTCCAGCCATTTAAAGCTAATTGTGACAATCGTGCATAATACTGATTCAAAACTTCTTCAGAAATTTTGACTTTGCGAATGTGTTGATTTTTAAGTTCTAAATCAATTTCTTGATTTTTAAAAACGGGCTCGGTGATTTCGGTGTGCTTATTGAATTCAATCACCTCATCAAGCAATTTAGAAGCTGCTCGTGTTAGTAATTCGCCTTTAGATTCAATAAGTAATGGTTCTAAGATAGCCAGCAGAGTTTCAGCTGTAAAATAACTATACTCATTAAGCTCGCAAAATTGTCCGCCTAAAACCAAACTGCGTTGTTTAGTTTTTACAACATTTAGAATATCAACTAAGCTTTTCTTAAAAAATGCATAGACTTTTTCAGATACGAAAGAATTAAGCTTTTTGTCGTAAGGATTAATTTCGCCGAATTTATCAACCAAAATTGATCTTTTAAAGAGATCAAAAATATTACTTTCAAGAATTTCGTAAAACTCAGTTTCATCAATATCATATTGCCCGGACGTTAAAGGCTTATTCAAAACATAACGACAGCATTCGATAATAATAAGACACGCAAGACCCTGATGTTTTAAAATTCTTAAGTCATTATCGCGTCTTAGCCCACGTTTCTGGCTAGCTAAGTCTTTGCGTTCATAGTCAGATAAAAACGAAATTCCATTGGCAGCAACTTGTAATAAAAAGTCCGTCGTCATTTGAAAATTATGAATACGATACTTTTCGTTTTGAAATTCAAATTGAGTCCACATAGACAGAGAGATGTTTTCAAAACCTGGCTCTAAATAGTGCTGTAAGTTGATACCATAACTTTCAGGTTTTAATTCAATCGGGTTATTTTTAAAAACATACGGAATATTTTGTTCTGTCAAAAAATTTTTAAGTGCAGCAATGCTTGAGTGATTTTGATAAATCATATCAGCACCAGATCTTGTGTGATTCGGAGCAAAGTAATTAAAAGCTAAATCATCACTACGGCTGGCTTTTTCAATTGGTACAGCCCAAAAATTTTGAGTGCGCAGATCTACATATGATGTGCCTAATTCAAAACGATCGCCTTTTCGACTAGCGTCACTTTCAGACTTTTGCGTTAAAATACATCCACCTAAAAATGGCTGTTCATTCAAGTTTTCTTGAATTGGTACTATGGAGTATTCTCCTTTTGATGGCGAGTCCACCATAAGCTCTGTGATTTCACAGCCATAACTTTCAAGCTCAAAAGGAATATTAAGATAAATTTTCAGCTCAGGAAATTTTGATTTTAAAACAAACAAATTATCAATAAGTTCTAAAATAACATAACCAAACATCCACTCGCTTTGTAAGCCTTCGAAGCGGCCTAAAAATTTCATGAAGTTTTTTAAACGAGTTTTTTCTTTAGCGCTCTTAAAATCGAATTGTTTTTCGATAATCGTAGGATTCAACTCACGAGGTAAATTAAATCCTAAATCATATTGTCCGATTTGATCTACAGTGATTTTAGTTTCATTTTTTAAATAAAGAGACACACACTCAGCTAATTCAGAGAACTGACTTTTGTTGTACTGATAGCTTTTACCGCGAATAAGATCCGAAAGCATGCTCGGGCTGCGGGTATCAAATGACTCGTAAGTTTTGTAAATAGGTATTGGTGTTAGCTTTTCGCGTGTTTTGGGAAAATTTTCCAAAATTGACGTCATAGCTTGTTCGTAAAAAGAACGAGGCCACTGAATAAGAACAAAATCAATTAAACCCAGCTGTGCGCGTTCAAGCCAATGATAATATGGCTTTTTTAGAGCAGCAACATCGCTTTGATTTTGAAGATTATTCAATTTCAATCTCCTTTTTTAAGAGAAAATGAGTCTCAAAAGGGCAAACAGTCATTATAAAGATTTTTTTAAAAATTGCAATAGAACAGTCATGGGTTGTTGTTGACCTCGAGTCTGGCATTTGGCATAAATCCCACTCTATGTCTGCTGAATCACAACCGAATTTGAAAAATAACTCTAGTGTTTTGACAAATGCTAACGTCAACACAATTTTGCCTCCTCAGCAGAGACAAAACCCATTGCTCGCACTAAAGAAAAATCCGTTTGTTTTAGCTCCTATGGCTGGAATCACAGACCATGCTTTTCGTACATTTATGCGCAAACTTGATTCAAGCGTTGTCGTGACAGAGCTTATTTCGGCCACTGGTATTGAATACAAATCTGAAAGAACTTTGGCTTTGATGAGCTATGATGATTCACAACGCCCTATCGGAATTCAGCTTTTTGGAGAAGATCCTGAGATCATAGCAAAAGCCGCTAAAGTTGCTGAAGACCACGGTGCTGATTTTGTTGATTTAAATTTTGGTTGTCCCGTGCCCAAAGTCGTTAAAAAAGGCGCAGGATCAGCTATGATGCGGGATTTAGTGACAATGCAAAAAGTTTTAAATGCCTGTGTTAAATCGGTTCAGATTCCGGTGACTATTAAAATTCGTACTGGTTGGGAAGCCAATCAAAGAAACGCCCTTGATGTTTGCAACTTAGCCTATGATGAAGGCATAACTTGGGTGGCTATTCATGGTCGAACACGCGCGCAAGGTTATTCGGGCCAAGCTGATTGGGATTTTATTGCTGATATTAAATCAAAAACAAAAATACCTATTCTAGGAAACGGTGATATCTTAACTCCACAAAAGGCAGTTTCTCGTTTGAAAGAATCTGGTTGCGACGGAGTCCTCATTGGGCGCGGAGCTTTGAAAAACCCTCTTATTTTTGCTGATGCATTAAGCTTGTGGAAAAATGAACCTGTTCGTAGTGATTTAAAACGTAATTATCATGGAATATTTCAAGACCTTCATCTAGCTTTGGCTGAGCATTGTCAGCCTCATATTATGAATATCCAGCTTAAAAAATTTGCTTCTTGGTTTTCAACTGGTTATCCCGGTGCTGCACAGTTCAGAAAAGACATTTTTCAGTTAAAGGATAATGACGAAGTCTTAACTTGTGCGCTAAACTTTTTTCGATCAATTTCAGATTTTGAGCAAGAAGATACATCGCACGAGGACTTTCTCATGGGCGGTCACGGGTAGCTTTTTGTTTTATTATTTTGTAGATTAATTTTTATTTTTAAACACATAAAGGAAATACAATGATTCAAGATCCAAAGAAAATTAGAAATATCGCAATTATTGCGCACGTCGATCACGGTAAAACAACATTGGTCGATCACCTTATCAAACAAGCGGGTATGTTCCGTGATAATCAAGCGGTTGAAGAACGTTTGATGGATTCTATGGATCTTGAAAAAGAGCGCGGAATCACAATCGCTGCGAAAAATGCTTCGTTCACATACAAAGATATTAAAATTAATATCGTCGATACACCGGGGCATAGTGATTTCGGTGGAGAAGTTGAGCGCGTATTAAACATGGTTGATGGTGCGATCATTCTTTGTGATGCTTCAGAAGGACCACTTCCGCAAACGCGTTTCGTTTTGAAAAAAGCATTAGAGCAAAACTTAAAAGTTATGGTTTGTATTAACAAAATCGACAGACCAGATGCTCGTATTCAAGAAGTTCATAACGAAATTTTTGATTTATTCATCGATTTAGATGCTACAGAAGAACAATGTGATTTCCACACTGTGTACGCAATTGCGCGTGAAGGTATGGCAACACTTGATCCTAATGTTAAAACAAACTCATTAGAATGTTTATATGATGCTATCGTTAACTTAGTACCACCACCAAAAGCTGATATGGATCACCCATTACAAATTATGGTTTCTAACATTGGTTATAATGAGTACGTTGGTCGTTTAGCGATTGGCCGTGTACGTTCAGGTTCAATCAAAGTTGGTGACGAAGTTGCTTGTGTGCAAGCTAATGGCCAAAAGAAAGTTAAAGTTTCGGCTTTATTTTCTTACCACATCAATTCACAAGTTCCAGTTCAAGAAATTGGTGCTGGTGATATCGCGATCGTTGCGGGTCTTGAAGACTTCACGATTGGTGACACAATTACTTCTGCAGTTGACCCTCGTCCATTGCCTCGTATTAAAGTTGATGAGCCAACAGTCGGAATGATTTTCTCTGTTAATAATGGTCCATTCGCGGGTATGGAAGGTAAAAGCGTTACTTCACGTAAAATTTTAGAACGTCTTGAAAAAGAACTTTTATACAACGTTGCGATTCGCGTAGAGAAAACAGCGTCGACTGATGCTTTCAAAGTTGTTGGTCGTGGTGAGTTACAATTAGGTGTCTTGATTGAACAAATGCGCCGTGAAGGTTTTGAATTATTAGTTTCTAAACCACAAGTTGTCTTCAAAGAAGAAGGCGGTAAAAAACTAGAGCCAATGGAAATCGCAGTTATCGATATCGAAGATGCGTATGTTGGTGCGGTTACTGAAAAATTAGGTATTCGTAAAGGTGTTATGACGAACATGGTTCAAAAAGGATCTGGTCGTACGCGTTTAGAATTTAGAATTCCTTCGCGTGGTTTGATCGGTTATAGATCTGAATTCTTAACTGATACTCGTGGTACTGGTTTATTAAATACTAATTTTGATGGTTGGGATGATTTCCGTGGTGAAATTAACTCACGTCTTAACGGTGCAATGATTGCTGATCGTAAAGGTGTTACAACTGCTTACGCTATTTGGTTTAAACAAGAGCGTGGTCGCATGTTCGTACAACCAGTTCAAGAAGTTTACGAAGGTATGATCGTTGGTGAAAATGCTAAAGATAACGATATGATTGTTAATATTTGCGAAGAGAAAAAATTAACAAACGTTCGTGCTTCTGGTGCTGATGAAGCGATTCGTTTAGTTCCTGTTAAGCCAATGTCTTTAGAGCAAGCTATGGAATGGATTAAAGATTCTGAGTTGATTGAAGTCACTCCGAAAAATATTCGTATCCGTTGCCGTGAATTAGATCCACACAAACGACCTAAGCCACAAAAATCAAATAAAGACTAATCTAAAATGTCATCACTCGCCTTAAATGCGATAAACCTTAAAAAAAATTACGACGGTGTCCCCGTCGTAAATGGGATTTCGTTAGAAATTAAACCAGGCGAGTGTGTTGGTATTCTTGGTCCTAATGGTGCGGGAAAATCAACGACCATAAAAATGATTTATGGTCAGGTTGTTCCCACATCTGGTGAACTTTTTGTTTTAGGACTTAATACTAAAAAAGATATCAAAGAAATCAGATCGCGCATTGGTGTTGTTCCTCAAGATGATGGATTAGACACTGATTTTAGCGCGATTGATAATTTACTACTATTTGCTAAATATCATCATATCGAATCAGACTTAGCTAAGGCTCATGCTGATCATTTGCTTGCTGAAATGAAATTACTCGATTTCAAACATAAGCCGGTTCAGGCTTTAAGCGGTGGTATGAAACGCAGATTAGCTATCGCTAGAGCATTGATTCACAAGCCACAGCTTATTTTAATGGATGAACCAACAACGGGTTTAGATCCACAAGCTCGTATCTGGATCTGGAATTACTTCGAAAAACTAAAAGCCAACAATGTGACTTTGATTTTAACGACCCATTACATGGAAGAAGCTGAAAAGCTTTGTGATAAAATTTTTATTATTGATCATGGTATTGTTTTAGATCAGGGCAGTGCCAAAGAGCTTATTCAAAAGCATATTGGTGTAGAAGTGGTTGAATTAGAAGTTGGTTCTGAAAAAAACTATTGGATTAATAAAATTCAACAGCATAACTTAGAATTTCAAAGCTATGAAAAAGATCTTTTTGTTTACTTCAAAGATGTTTCAGCTCGTCAGAATTTCTTAAACCTGATTCAAAATACGCATTACAATATTAGAACAGCTAATCTGAACGATGTTTTTTTGAAACTAGCTGGGTATCAAATCAGAGAAAACAATTAGGTGAAATATGTTTAACGTATGGATGCGAAACTATTTATTTTTCAAAAAAACTATTTTAGTTTCATTGTTTTGGACAACTTTAGAACCACTTATGTTTTTAGGTGCTCTGGGCTATGGTTTTGGTCATTATATTTCATCAATCGAAGGCATGTCGTTTTTAGAGTTTTATTATGCGGGGCTATTATGTACGACTTGCATGATGGTTTCATATTTTGAATCTACATATCCAAATTATTCAAAGCTGACTTATCAACAAACCTATTCATCAATGCTCTTAACACCTATAACAACGTCAGATATATTTTTTGGCGAAATTCTATGGGGAGCCACTAAAGGCGTAATTGGTTCTTTCGGTGTTTTTGTTGTGGCTTCTTTGTTTGGATTATACAATCTTAATTTTTTTAAAGTATTGCCAGTGCTATTTTTACTAAGCTTAGTGTTTTCAGCTTTTGGCATGATCATGATTTCTGTAGCTAAAAATTACGATAGTTTTATTTTTTCAACGTCGGGTATTATAGTTCCGTTGTCGTTGATTAGCGGGACATATTTTTCTTTAAATGAAATTAGTCCAGTGGTTAAAAATTTTGCGTATATATTTCCTTTATCGCATGCGGTTATATTTGTTCGTAAGGCTTTGTATGGACATATTGTGCGTTTAGATGCTGTTCATGTTTTAGTTGTCTTGGCCTATATTATAGTTTTACTTTTAATTGGAAAAAAATTGTTTCACAAAAAATTAATTAGTTAGTGGTTGATCAAATGAAAAAAAAATTGATGTTGAGTTCTATTGTTGTTGCTGCAATTGTGTCTGGATTTTATTTAATTTATCAAAAACATTCGACTTCAGATTTGCAAACAGAATCTGTTAATTTAGATAAGTCTGTTGAAAATTTGGTGGAAAAACTAAATACTTTTTTTGATTCAAAAAGTATTTGCAAAGAGTATAATTTGCTTTTTCAAGAAAAAGACTTTGATCAAAAATACAATAGTCATTTTAATAAACTTGCTCAAAACTTTGTTGATTTAAATATTTTATCAAAAGAGTTTACAGATAATGTCTTAATGGATGCTGGTAAAATTGAACCCAATGAAGCCAACTTGGGAATCGGCCGAGAGTATTTTAAACAAATTGAAGAAGCATTTTGCTTAGTGGGCCAAGATAGTTTTGGTGTTGCTAACATTAGTCCATCTGTTAATAAAGATTATTATAATATATTTCTGAATAAAATTATATCAGACGCTGGGGCAGATCATGCTGACGAAAAAGAAATCGGGCTCGAAGTTTATGTTGATCCTCAATCAAAGCAAATACAACTATCTGGTGTCTTAGAACAATAAATTTTAATTATTCTGATTCAGAGGTATCTGCAGGTGCTGCATCTGAAGATGTACTTGTAGAATCAAGTTCTTCACTCATTTCGTTAAGGTCTTCTTCGGTTAACTCAGCAGGTTTCGTGTTTTGGCTTTTTTGTCCATTTGATAAAAAGTGTTCTAGTCTTGATAGGCCAGCAAAATATTCATCATCATTAATGCTGCCATACTTATGCATATCTCTCATAATATGAGATATACGTTTACGCGCAAATTTTGTTAAATCTTTACGAAAATAGGATTGAGAATATTTTTCTGGGTTAGGTAAGACCATAGCTAAAAATGCTGATTCAACAACATCTAGCTCTGCTGGGTGTTTTCTAAAATAAAACTGCGCAGCTTTGCGAACTCCAAAAATATCTTTGCCAAACTGAATGACATTTAAATATTTTTCGAGAATTTCTTTTTTAGAAAGGGTCTTTTCAATTTTTACTGTTATAAGAGCTTCAATACCTTTACGTAAAAAACTTTTATCTTTTGATAAAAACATGTTTTTTGCAAGTTGTTGACTAATTGTCGATCCACCACAAATGATTTTTTTCTTTTCTTTGAGTTTTTCAAAACATCTCTGAATGCCTTCTTCGTCAAATCCATTGTGCGAGTAAAAAGCAGAGTCTTCTGATAAAATAATAGCTCTTTGTAAGTAAGGTGAAATGCTCTTGAGTTTGACGTATTCTTTTGAGTTCGCGCACAAATCAACATTAAACATAGTTGTTGTTAAGCAACCTGTTAGATCTTTTTCAGATGGTATATGTGCGTACACATAAAGAGCAAAAGTGGAAACTGACAAAACTATAATTAGAAATATTTTTTTAAACATAATGCTTTAAACTAAATTATGATCTTTCATCCAACGAACACTGTTTTCAATCGCAATATCAGATGGTCTAGGATTAAAGCCAAGTTCTTTTTTGGCTTTTTCATTGGAAAACCAATGATACATTGATGATGTGTACGCATTTTCAGTTGAAATACCCTTTCCTCGAATATCACCGATCATACCAATGAGTCTTAATAGAGAAAATGGCAAATAAATTGATGGTGATTTGGCTCCTGCAAAGTGAGCAATTTTTGAAAATAATTCTTTAATCGTCATATTGTCCGAAGCTAATATATACCGCTGTCCGTTTTGCCCATTTTGAATGGCCTTGATGATACCATCACAAACATCTTCGACGGCGACAACATTAACGCCGCCACCTGTATAAAATGGCAGTTTGCCCTGAGCAACTTTGATTTGATTTTTGCGACTTCCTTTTTTGGCATCACCTGATCCGTAAATAGTCGAAGGATTTATATTGATCGCATGAATTTCGTTTTTTAGCGCGGCTTCAGTTACTATTTGTTCAGCTTTGCGTTTAGTTTCAAAGTAGCCGAGATTTAGGTCATGAATTGTGTAGGGCGAGGTTTCGTTTAAAATTACAGGTTCAAAGCTAGAGCCTATGGCTACGACAGATGATAAATTTAATAGCTTTGCATTTTGTTGTTTTGCTAAGACATTTACAACATTTTGTGTACCCTGAATATTAACTTTGTCCATTAAAGCTCTTTGATGCTTAGAGTAAGCCACAACACCAGCGAGATGAAAGATATACTCTTTATTTTTAAAAGCTGCTTCAAGAGATTCGATTTGTGTGACATCACCGTTTTCATAGTTAAGATTTAAATGTTCTATTTCAGATAGATCGCTATTTTTACGAACGAGAGCCGTCACATCATGGCCTTCTGCTTGTAATCTTTTGCACAACCATGAACCTAAAAATCCGTTGGCACCTGTGACTAAAACTTTCATTGTTTGCTCCTTTGGGTGAGCAATTTTTTTTGCGCTAAGCAAGCTGTTCGATAAAGCGAGTAAGAAATCACCAAACCCATTATCGCACCGCAGATGATGTCACTTGGGTAATGTACGCCATTATACATTCGCGAATAAGCAATCATGATTGCTAGAGCAAAATAGATCAATCGACCAGCAGGAAAAACAAATCCCAAGTAATTAGCTATAGCAAAACTATTCGATGAGTGATTTGAGTAAAAGCTTTTGCTTGGGTTAGCGGGGCTACGCTGTTCAATTGTTAGTGTTGATTGAGTATAGGGGCGTGGACGATTAAAATGGTTTTTGACGACTGACCCAGTAAAATCGCTTAAACCCACTGAGCATACAAAAAAGAAAAAATACACAAGGCCAGCTTTTTTGTATTTTTTTATGAGAAAAAAAATAATTAAACTTATTGCTGGAATAGAAAAGTAAATATTTTTATGAATATCAGTTACGAAAGGAAAAAATATGTTTAAAGTTGGTGTCGATAAAGTTTGATTAATGAAATGAACGATTTGTAAATCTGTGTGTTGAAGTATTTCAAGCATGAATTACTGTGACATGATTATAGACGAAAAGCAAAAGGGTTCAGTATTGAACTGAACCCTTTTAAGTTAATAATAAAGGATATACGAAACCTTGAAAGTACTAGCAGATAATAAAATCTTCTAGACCTTTACCTTCTTTAATACCAGCAGCTTTTAAAGCTTCTGCTACAGTCTTACCTTCTTCTAAAGCTTTTTTAGCTTTTTCCATGTTTGTTTTCAAACTGCCAGTTGCAGATTTAGATAGACTGATAATTTTGTTGATCGCCAAAATTTCTTTTTGCTGTGCAACGCCATCAGAGCTTAAATTTTGTAAACCTTTAGCTAAAAGCTCTAAATCAGCTTTGCCTTCTTTACCGTTAGAAATCATCATAATGATTTCTGATAATACTTCAGGTCTTTTTGCAATTGCGTCCACTATTAGTTTGCCGCCAGATAATTTAACGTTGGCGTTAGATGCAGCAGTGTTTAAAACATCAAATACAATAACTTTTTCTGCATCTGTTAATGTGCGTTTTGAAGCCTCAAATTTGCCTTCAGATTCTTTACTTGCTTTAATAGCATCTAAAATTGATTTTTTAGCTGCCTCAGTTGCTTTACCTTCAGTTACCATTTCAGCAATTCGAGCTGAAATTGCTTCGCGTGATTTCGATACTGATTCAAGTTTCTCTTTACCAATTGTAGCAGCAAAAAGTGAACCTGATGCAAGAAATACTGTAGCCATTAAAATACGTTTCATTTGAGTCTCCTTTATTTTAAATTTAACACATTACATATTATTTCAAATTTCATTCCAGCTTATCTTTATTATTTTTGATTATGACCAGCTTTAAAGCTTCAAAGTGACAATTCAGGTTCGAAGCTGTCAAAATCTTTTACACTACTAATCAGAGCTTCCTTTTGCGTGAGTTCCATTGTTTTTACTCATGTTGGCTTTGCTGCCCATTGAATTCGTAACATTTTCTGCATCGTTCTGAGACATTTTATAAACAGATTCTGTACTGATTCTTAATGAGGCATAGCGTCTCGCATTTTGTACGACTGATTTAATACCATTTGAAAGCGAGTAAATAAGTTTGATTTCTGGAGCAAGTTCATGAGCGCCATTTTTGTAGTCTTGTGCCTCTAATGTATAAACTTGACCAAACGTTATTTGCCCGTACATGTCGATTCTTTTTGAAATATCTTCTATTTGATTTAATTCGACTTTTGTATTTGTAAATAGATTAATCAAGTTGAAAATTTCCAATTTCATTAAACTAAATGCTAGAGACTTTAATTTATCATTAGCTTGCATAGTCAAAATAAATTTATGAACTAATTCATCGTTAGAATGTTTTTTACGAAATATATTTTTTAAATAACCCAAACGTGTCTGTGTGTGCAGATATATTTTATCAGTTGAGTTCAAAGTCTTTAGATATATACGAGAGTCACTAAATCCTAAACTAGATAAGTACTCTTTATCTAAATTAAATTCAGATATTAATTGATAGAATCGAAAAGCTGGATTAGTTTGCGCGTTTAGTTTACCTTCTTTTTTTAAAGAGATCAGCTCTTCGGCCAAGTTTTGTAAAATTAAACTTTCTTTTATTTGCTTTAATAAATGAGGCTGTTCATTAATTAATTTTGTATAATACTGATTTGCATGATTGTAAGCTGAAAACACTTCTTGGTAAGTGTTTTGATGCTTTTTGATATAGTCGTCTACATTTTTGAATGTATCTTGTTCTTTAATAGCTGAATTTATTTGTGTTACAAAATCTTCGGTTATTATATTAGAGCTAACCAATTGTTTTTTAAGAGTGTTAAGTTCAAGCTTTGCTTTACTGATTTCTGGAAATAAATTTTGCTTATCATTTGTTAATGATAAATTAGATCTTAAATTTTTTATAAAACCTGCATCTAAAACTTCGTATTTTAACTTTGATTGAGTTTGTATGTTTTCTAAAATCAAAGAATAAATTTTTAACTCTTGCAATAAAGAATCGCGAATATTACTAGGTAAGTAATCACTTCCTATTTTGCTCACATTTAATTTTGATGTATTATCTTCTATACCTGGATTTGATATTTTGTCAGCCAGCCAGCCTGCAAATGTTTTTGTTCCGACAAAAGAATCATATGTGCCATCAATATAGAATTTTTTTCTTTTATCTAGATCATCCATTTGTTGAATGAATGATGATTCAACGCCATTCCACCATTTGACGTACTTATCTGTTTCAGATTTTGGATCGTAGTATAATGGCAATAAATTTTCAGGAGTTGTTATGAACTCAAAAATTGACTGACTTCCGATTTTATAATTGAGTAGATCGTTAGTTGAAACGACAAAGCTATTATGCTTAATTAAATAATCTGTACCAGTTCTAGTATAAACTTTGCAAATATCTAATTGTTGGTTATTTTTAACAACAGAAGGAAACATGAGGTAAAATCCAGAAAACTTACCCTCATCTGCTGTAATACTTGTTTTTGATGGACCACACAACATAGAGTACATTAAAAGCAGTGAACTGTTGTGTAGAGACATGCTGGATGTATTCAACGGAAACTTAGCAGATTTATCTATTAACGCACTTGTATCATTAACTGAATAAGCATAAGAATAAGCCAACATTTTATCTAGAATTGGGTATGGTTGGCCTAATTCATCAGGTGACATTAATTTTTTCAAGAACTGTTCAGCTTTTGTTCCGTATGGACGATACTGAGTTACGCGTTCTTTTGAATCAATGAATTTATTTAAATATTTATTAATTTCAACAATTTGACGGCTTTGAGTTTTAATATCATCTGATGCTAAGTTATCTAGAATTTTTTTAATAAATGCATTATCGGCTGTGTCGCCTTTGTTAAAAAAGTCTTTATCATTCAAATACTTTTGAGCAACACTTTTAATTTTTTCTTTTTGAGCTTCAGTTAGTTGCTTTGGTCTGATGAGATATTCATTAATATCTTTGCGTTCGTTTGTATCGAATTGAGTTTTAACGCCAAACAAAGGTAATGTAATATCGGGATAAAAATTTTGCCTATTGTCTTCGTATTTGCCTTTGAGCATATCATTAAATGATGAATAAAAATCTCGAGCATATTTCATCTGATGAGCTGTTTGCTTGTTTGTTTCGGCCCATAATTCAAGCTGTTCTTCGTTGTCTGAATTTAGATTTAGTCTCCAATCATTGAATAAATCAGTCATTTCTAATACTTTGTCTGGTAATTCTGCGATGTTTTCTGAGCTTGTTGCTAACTCACTCATGCGCCACTGGTTAATCGATAAGCTAGTAGTTATTTTTTCTATATCAGATATTAAGTTAGCAGTTGTGAATCTATGCATAATATTATTACCCACTCTCATAAAAAGTGGGCTAATGATATGATCAACTATCAAAAAATTCGCAAACTTAGCCACGGTGAATAAGTATTTAAAACCTGTGGCTTCCCATCCCATTGGTGTTAATTGAATCAGTAACTCCATTTTACGCATTTTTAAGGCTAAATTAGTTGTCTTAAGCGCAGCTTTTTCAGAAGTTTTTAAAAGACCTTTGGCGAATTTGCTAGAGGCTCCTCGTTTTACTAATTTTTCTACAAACTCAGAACCAAATTGTCCTGCTAGTAAATTTACTAATTGAGACAAATATTGATTCGCTTTTTTTCTTGCTGTCCACTGAGACATTGTGGCATCACATTTTTGATCAACTTCATTAGCAGGTTTATTATTTAAACGTGATAGCACGCAATCACTAAAAAGAGTAATAGTGTCGGCAGTAATGTTCGAAGCTAATGATCCGACAACCATTCCTTGGTACATGAGACCAGTCATAGCGCGTGCTTTAAGTTTCGGTGATAAGTTTTTCGAGCGAAAATCAATATAGTAGCCTTGAGATACGCTAAATGCATAAAAAGAAATCCATGCTGTTGGATCAAAAGTTCTCTCGAGATGATGAACCATGGCCATCGGATTGGCGTTGTGTTGAGTCATGAGGGTTCTAAAAATAATAGCACCGTCAATAACGTGAAAAGCCATTTTTGTTGGAGTTAAATGAATAGCAGAATTTAAAAGAATACCACGTTGTTGAGCTTTAACTTGTTCCTTCGCTTGTAAAGCGTTCATTTGTTTACGAATTTGAGAGAAATAAGACTTATCATTAGCGTCATCTTTTGTAGCTTCAAAGAGCATTCGTAATTCTGCCGCCTGCTCTGGAGGTAGTTGAGACATGACTTCGGCTAAATTTATTTGTTGTCCTTCGTTTAAAGTAAAACTTTGAGCAAAAGCACTTAGGCTCATAATTAAGCTAACACAGAATAGAACTAACTTTGTAACAGACTGTCTCATTCGTGGATGCTCCTCTATAGACTCATAAGATGCAAAACTTGCACTAATAAGAATGAATAGGTTGGTTTGATTGTGTACCAAAACGAGAAATGGCGTAAATTGTTAAACAGACGCTGCAATTGATTTATAGATTGTTTCAAAACAAAACAGTCAAATGATACTAGGGTAAAATATGTCTAACATTTTCAATGAATTGATTAAGTTGATCAGTTGGTAAACCTATTTTATCTGCGAAATAATAAATCATTGCTGCGCTGGTGATTATCCTTATCGAAGTCGTCACTCGAGGCTCCTCGTTAAATAACGAAAGAGACTCTTGTTTGGCGGCAGCATCATCAATAGTCTTTAAAACTTGGTAAAAACCTTCTTCGCGTGGATGTGTTGTTCGAATAGATTGTGCATAATCAATAATTTCAACCCAAGTGTCCTCTGTTTCAACAAGGCGACTGAGAATTTGCAGTAATTCATTAGGTCGTTGCGAAACTTGGTTAAGCGCCTTAAGTCGTTCATACTTATCTGGAATATCTTGTATTTCAATCAGTTCGCTGATGGGTTCTAAATAAGTTCTTTTAAGTGATTTATTATAGCCAATTCCTAGCAAATTAGTAATGAAGTCTCTAACATTTAAACCGAAAAAACTAAGTTCAGAAGGAATTTTATAGAGATAATTTTTGAAAGACTCAAACGCAGTTGTATTCAAGAGAATCATTTTGGGATAATATAAAAGTTCTTTTTGCATTTTAGATTTGACATATGAATTCTGCGAAACCATTTGTGCAGCAACATAGCGCTCGGCCGTATCTATAGAAAATCTTTTATATGTGACTGGATATGCTAGAGCTAAGTCAGAACTAGCATTTTCTAATTTTTGAATGAGCAAAAAAGCATTTTGTGCAAACTCAGCATTGTCTGATTGCGATTCGACAATAAGTCTTTTCCTGATGGCTATATACGGTTCATGCAAAAGACCAATTTGGCTATTATAGTAATTCAACTTTGCATTGAGTTTTCTTTTTTGTAATTGAAGATTAATTTTTTCTGACAAATTCGATTCGCGCATCAAATTATCTATATTTAAGATTTGCTTTGAGGTTTCTTGTGCTAAATTAAAATAGACTTCATAGTTTTTAAAAACACTAGAGATTTCACTGGCTACACGGTCAATTAGACCGGTCGTTCTAAGCTTAATAATGATTTTAAGGGCCTGTGCGCTAGCCTCATCACGCGAGCGACTGACTGATGAACCAGTACGAGATTTAAAATAATTAAGCAACTTTTGATTTATGATAGCTTTTTTGTTAAATTTTTCAAAATTACTTCTGATAATAACGAGATCTGACATTTTAAAAACTTCAGCCGGTGGACGAGCTTCTGATAGAATGACTCCGAGAGATGAAAATTTTATTTTTAAATCTTCAGACGAATAAGTCTTAGATTGTAACTCATCTGAATAAGCCTGATTAAATAGCGTTTCACAGCTTATCTGGGCATTTGCAAATAGTGCGTAAATGAATGGTATGAAAAAATAAACAAGCTGTTTCATGAAATATGGTTTTGCAAATGTAAAACCAAATCAGAATTTATATACTATCAATAAGATGTCATAAAATAATAATCATCCACCAAGTGACAATTTTTGTTAGTCACTTGATGAGAGAATGCTGTTTCGACTAATGAGTCGTAGAAGATTTTTGCTTTGGTGCAGAGATGTCTTTGTTTGGCGCCGCTGAGGCATCTTTTTTAGACTGCTCGTTTTGCGCTTTGGTGGCAGCTGCAGAGGCTAATATGCGAACTTGTTTTTGGACTTCTTTAGCATAACTATCTGTACATTTTTTTTCTGGTGAAAGCTGTTTTTTATACTCTGCTAGAGATTTTTCAACTAACACTACTTCAGGTAAATCAACGCCAAGATCCATATTCGGCTTGTTGTAATAAAGCTGTCCTTGGCTGTTACAGATAATTTCTGCGTTATCTATCATAGAGTAATTAAAAAATTTCCAAACCAAAGGCCCATATAAAACAGTCAAAGCTGACGTCAATCCTAGAATGACAGCTGGAACCAAAACATCAATAGCAATTTTACCTGCAATTAAACCTGGTAAAATGGCATGAGCTTTTTGTGGTAACAAAAGATTAATTAAACCAAACTGTCGAGATTTTTCACTTATGGTTTTTAAATTTGATTCAAACGATTGCGATGTATTGTAAGTCACTCGCACACCGTTTAGCATTATGGCCGAATCAGCAGTGAGCTTTATTTGCGTTTTTGAGTTAATAGTAATCACGTCATTATTGATCTTATAGTTAATTTGTATTTTATCTGGGATATGAGTATCGATAAAAGCGTGATCTTCTGTTGGTAAGACAGTTTTGAGAGCTGCTTTAAGACGAGTGCCATCTTGGTTATTTAAAATTTGTAAAACGAGTTGTTTTTTTTGAGTGGCTTGGTTTACGTTTTGTGTGTCTGCAGTGGTTTCGGCAACAGCACTAACAAACGAATTAAAAAATAAAATAAACGATAAAAATATTTTCACAGTTTCTCCAACTATAGTGAAAGAGGTTACGTCACTATAGTTAGAGATTACTACATAATTTTTTAAACAAACTAAAATTAATTTTTAGACTACAATATTTAATCTAAAGTCGAGTGCGTTCTTATTGAGAGATCGTTACTTTTTCGATAACAATCGGTTCAACTGGGCGATCCATTGGACCTGTTTTTGTTTTACCAATTTGATCAACGATATCATAACCCTCAACAACTTCGCCAAAAATAGCATGTCTATTGTCTAACCATGGAGTTGGAACAGTCGTAATGAAAAACTGACTACCATTTGTATTAGCACCACCATTAGCCATAGAAAGTATTCCAGGTTTGTTGTGTTTTAATTCTGGATGAAACTCATCACCAAAACGGTATCCAGGGCCACCGGTGCCAGTTCCTAGCGGGCAACCACCTTGAATCATGAAATCTTTAATGACTCTATGAAAAATTAAACCATCGTAAAAAGGTTTTTTTGTTGGCTGTCCTGTTTTTGGATCAACGAATTCTTTTGCGCCTTGAGCAAGTGAAACAAAGTTTTCAACAGTTTTTGGTGCTTTATCAGCAAATAGTTTAACTTTAAACTGACCTTTATTAGTTTGGAAATTTGCGTACATGATTATTATTTTCCTTTTCTGATTGAGTTGATTGTAATAGTTTGAGCTGGAACATTTTCAAATGGGCCTTCAGCTGTTGTCTTAGTGATTGTTTTTACTGATTTGATTTTATCAACAACATCCATGCCTGAAATAACTTCACCAAAAACAGCATAGCCGTATTGTTCTTCTGACGTGTAATCTAAGCGATTATTATCTACAACATTTATAAAAAATTGTGCTGTAGCAGAATTAATATCATTAGTTCTGGCCATAGCAATCGTACCGCGCTTATTTGATAAACCATTTTTAGCTTCATTTTTAATTGGCTCAAATAAAACTTTTTTTTCTGTCAAATCTGCTTGATGACCGCCACCTTGAATCATGAAGCCATCGATAACTCTGTGGAAAACAGTTTTATCATAAAACTTTTTATCGACATATTTAAGAAAGTTTTTTACAGAAATTGGAGCTTTCTCGGCATTCAAATTAATTTTAATTTCTCCCATAGATGTGTCCATGACAACAACCGAAGAGGAATCAATTTGAGTTTTAACTTTGGCTTTAGCATGTGATTTAAATGACCAAGTCATTAAAATAAACGCGAGTAAATAAATCCAAATAACCAAATTAACCTGATTTGTATTTTTAACTTTTTCTATGTTTTTCATAGATGAAAATTTATTCAACCAGGTTTATATGGTCAAGGTCACTATCTAAGCAGCTTATTTTTACTCCAAATTATTCGACCATTTAGGCTTATAATAGTTATGAGAGTCATTTGTGATGCGGCGTTCTTCTGTGCCATCTATGCTAATTGTATAGAGCTGAAAACTTCCGCTTCTGTTGCTGCTATAAACGATAAAGCGACCGTCTGGTGAAAAGCTTGGATCTTCGTTGCTTGCACGTTTGCCATTTGATTTAGTTGCAGTTGTAATGCGCTTAATATTTGAACCATCACTATCCATAACAAAAATATCAAAATAATTTTCGAACATACTCGCAAAAGCTATTTTTTTGCCATCTGGTGACCACGAAGGTGTTGAATTATATTTTCCTTCAAAAGTTAAACGTTTAACATTGCTGCCATCAGAATTCATGACATAGATCATCGGTTTACCGCCACGATCTGAAGAAAATGCGATTTTTGAACCATCTTTTGCTAGCGCCGCTTCGACGTTCATTGCACCTGCGGGGCCTTTTGTCAGTTGATTTACAATATCACCTTTAGATGAAATTTTAAAAATATCTGGAGCACCACTTTGCGAAATTGTTAAATAGATATATTTACCATCAGGAGAATAACTTGCACCAGAGTTCAAACCATTACGATTAGAAACAATCATACGTTTGCCAGAATTAAGGTCTTGTTCAAACAAAGTTAAATTCGTCTGAGCAGAACCCACTTTGCGAGTGTATATCGAGTACACAATTTTACGAGCATCTGGTGACCAGTTTGGTGAAATAGCAACACTACGATCGCTTGTAATAAGGTTTTGCTCAGAGCCATCCTGATTCATTGTCACGACTTCTTTGTGTCCAGTTCGATCAGTTGTTGCAATTATTTTAGATAAAAAAGAACCACGTTGGCCAGTCAATGCTTCTAGAATGTCATTAGCAATGATGTGTCCGATTTGCGTGGTTTGATTGGTTTTCCCATTGTACTTTTTGCCGATCACGGTTTTACCTTCGTTGATCTGGTAAAGATACATTTCTATAGCGATATCATCGCCGATTAAACTAAAAGAAGCGCGAACCAAAAAATCAGTATCTATTGATTTCCACGTATCGAATTTAAATCCGTTAGGATCCATGACTTTTGATTTAATAGAAGTACTTGAAGTATTCTCTAAAAAAGCAGCACTCGACATCAATTTAAAATAAGTAGATTTATCGAGATCATCCGATGCGACTTTATGAATTTCAGCGGCAACTTTAACATTTTGAGAAGATTTATTTGTATTGATTTGGTTTAAAACTGGAAATGCTAAATTGCTTTTTTTACCTTGAGCCTCACCAATTTTGATATAGGCCTGATCAGCCCACGTTAGTTGTGATATTAAACTCAAAACAAAAGTTAAAAAAACTAATTGACGTATTTTAAACATTTTAAAAACTCCTTCAAAAAATGACTACTCTGGAAAACCAATAAGTACTCCATCTTCTTTGTAAACTTCAGTAAACTTATCTGGTACAGGTGGAAACGGTGACGATTTTTCAATAGCACGCAAGCAATACTCATCGTATGTTGGATTACCCGATGATTGATAAACGCTTTTAGAAACTAAAGTTCCGTTAGAATTAAATTTAACAAGTATTTTTGTTTTTAAGGGCTTGCCGACGAGCCATTGCGGTAACTGCCAGTGATTTTTAATTTTGCTATCAAGTTGAACTAAATAACTATCAGATTGTAGTTTATCTAATCCAGTTAAAGAAGTTCCTTTAGAAAGTACGCGACCTTTAATCGGACGAGAAGACGCTTGGTTTTGCTTAGTCGCTTTTTCAAGTTTTTCTTGTTCAACTGCTTGGCGAATTTTTTCGATAGCGCTAAGTTTTTTGAGTTTTTCAAAAGCATCTTTTTGTTTTTTCTTTGCTGTTTTTAAATTAACAGAGTCATTGTCAATTTTGCTAGGCTTGGCTTCCGCAGTTTTTTTAGGCTCTTTAACAGTAGTCTTGATGGGTTCGTCAGGAATTTCTTGAGGGATTTCTTTTTCGGGTAAATCTTTAGGCTTTGTTGGTTGTGGCTCTTGTTGGTTGGCAATATCAGCCTGAGTGTACTTATCTGGTAATCCGACCATATCAACGCGAATAGCTTGTGTTAGATCAAGTTCTGGTTTTGAAAAAAAGTTAACCTTAATGATCATGAATGTGATCAAGAGAAAATGACAAACAAATGAAATGCGGATTCCACGACTAAGGTTCAACACTACTCCTTAGGAATGGTAATCAAACTAAGATTGAAAATTCCAGCTGCGCGGGCCTCTCCCATGACTTCGGCGACGACACCGTAATCAACTTTTTTATCAGCTTGAATATATATTTGCTTATTTTTTTTATTTTCAAAAATGGCTTTTAATTTTGTTCTGAGATCACTCATAGCAACTGGGGTAGATGAAACTTTAATTCGGCCATTTTGGTCAATCGACAAAACAAAAGGTTCTTCGTTTAGCTCGACACCCGCTGAAGATGTTTTAGGTAAATTGACATCTATTCCTTGTTGCATCATTGGTGCAGTCACCATGAAAATAATTAAAAGCACTAACATAACATCAACAAACGGAGTGACATTGATTTCACTCATGGCCATTTTAGAACCTTTTGAAGAGCCACCAGAACTCATTCCCATAAAAGTTATCCTTTAAAGAAATTGCGTTTAACAATGTTTAAGAAATCAGAACTAAAATTATTTAATTGAATTTCTTCTTTTTTAACTTCGCCAATAAAGTGATTGTATATAATAACTGCTGGGATAGCGGCGGCTAATCCAATAGCTGTTGTGATTAAAGCTTCTGAAATACCAGGCGCAACTGCGGCTAAACTTGCAGAACCAGTTTGAGAAATTTTTTGAAATGAGTTCATGATACCCCAAACGGTTCCAAATAAACCAATAAATGGGCCAGTGGATCCTGTCGATGCAAGAACTGTTAATTTCGATTCAAGATCAGCCATTTCGTTTTCAATTGCTTTTCTCATTGCGCGCTCAAGATTATCAATACCGGCAAGCATTGGTGGCTCTGATTCTTTATCGTGGTTTTTATTGAGCAGTGGTGATTCAGCAATTTTTTTCATTTCAACATAGGCCGCTTTAAAGACGCGCGCATGCGAAGAATGAGGATGACTGTCCACTTTACTACTTAATTCATCAAGTGAACTTGATTTCCAAAATAACTGATCGAAATCTAAGTTGCTCTCGCGAATAGCTTTAATTTGCTGGTACTTAGTCCAGGCTATTCCCCAACACAAAACCGATAAACTAAGTAAAATTAAAATAACAATTTGCACAGCTAGACTTGCTTGCAAGATTGATTCAAAAACTCCAGACTTTAGTCCGACATTTGTCGAGGTCTGTGTTTCAACAGCGAGCGTTTCAAGAGATAATAAAAGAGTTAAACTAAAGCTAGATAGTAAAATATTTTTTTTCATGGAGTTATCTTAGTGAAATTTCCGAAAGCAAGCAACTTTAAAGCGATGATTTTTTGTGTCTTGTTTGCTTCGCTATTTTTGATTCAGTGTGTTCATCGAGATATTGCAAACGAAAGTCAAATTAATACTAAAGAGCAATTACGAGAGCCAAGCGCTAGTCGAAATCGTTTATTACCTGAGCCGCGATATCAAGTTTGTCAATCGCAGCAAAAACTATATTTAGAAGATCAAATTAATGAACTTTCACAAAACCTTTTTCTGATTCACGACAACGAGTGGGAAAAAAAAATTCCTATACAATGTATTTATTTTGCGCAGCTTAATTTTAAAGGCAATTATGCAACATGTGAAAATGAAAATAGTAAACCCAAAGTCGGTGCGCTTAAACCATGTTTAACCGAAAGTTATACACGCTTAGTTTACAACGCTTATCATGATGTAAAAGATTGTTTTGGTTTAGATCCGAAAAGTTCGTTTCTGCAAATTATGATTGAAAGTGGCTTTCATATTAATGCAATTAATAAAACTGGTTTTGATGCTGGGGCATCGCAGTTTACTAAAAACGGAATTAAACATGTTATGCCACTCATCCAAAGAACAAGACAGGTTTTACTTGAAAGCTCTAAGTCATCTTGTTCGCGTATAGCAAGTGCTGTTGGGCAACTAAACCCTGATGCAGCAGAGATTAAATATCGTTGTTCTATGATTGCTTTACCAAAAAATCCTTACCGCAGTTTTTTAATGCATTATTTGCATGCGATGAAAGATCAAATGTTTTTAAAATCTCAATTAGCTATTCGTTTTCCAGAACTAAGCGGGATTTTAACAAACGAACAAATTGAACAACTCATGTACTTTACATATAACCGCGGCGTTGAAGGAACATTGCGACTTATTCAAGGATATTTATATAATCGCAAAACAATGGGTGTTGAAGTACAAAAAGATGATTTTATTTTGTGGCAAAACTTAGCAGACATCAGAGCTTTTTTAAAACAGCATCCAGATATTAAACGTAATATCAATAAGTACAAATTCAAAAAATTAACATTTGCCGAATACGCTTTGATTCAAAACCAAACCTACATGGCCAACATGACCGAAGCACGCGACCTAGTTAGATCATACTACGGAGATGCTTGCAGTTATTGACTTTAGTGAGCGCTCCAATTTTTGGAGCATAATGTTCCAAAAATTCTTGCAATTACTTAGCACGCAGTATTTTATATCAACATGGTGTTTGAAGTAAATTCAGCTAGAGATTTATTGCAAGAAGAGTTTGATCGTAGATTAAGGCTTAACTCGAGATATTCTTTGCGCTCATTTTCTCGATTATTAGGAATTAGCTCTGGTGCTCTTTCAGAAATTTTGAAAGGAACTAGACCAATTAGTTTAAAGTCCGCTGCTAAAATGGCAAAAGCATTAGGGCTTACAACTGTTGAGAGTCGAAAATTCGTAGAACTGATACAGAACGATAAATTAAAAACAAACGAAATTAATGCACATTCATTAAAAGCTATACCAGATGCTAACAGAAAAAACTTAGATCAAGATATGTTTGCACTTGTTTCAGAATGGCAAAACTTTGCCATTCTAAATTTGCTCGATTGTGCAGATTTTAAATGGGATGTTAAACACGTATCACTTAGATTAGGTATTCCCATTCAACAAGCAAAAGAATCTATGAAATTACTTATTCGTTTAGGTCTTGTTGTTAAACGTGGTCAACAAATAAAAGGTGTTGATGATTTTATTCTTGCTCCAGAGGGAATAAGTTCAAGAGCTATTCGCAAGTACCATAAGCAAATTCTTGAAAAAGCTATCGAATCAATAGAGTTTCAAAATATTCACGAGCGAGATCTATCAGGCATTGGATTCGCAGTGAACCCAATGCAGTTACCACAAATTAAAAAAGAGATTTCTGCATTTCAAGAACAGCTTCTTTCTAAATACTCTAAAGGAAAAAGAACAGAAGTCTATTTTTTAGAAATGATTCTATTTAAACTAACTAAAGGAAGTAACATTCATGAAAAATAATTCAGGCAATTTAATACTCATAATAGTTTTTAATATTATTTCTTTAAGCTTAAACGCATCAGTAACTAAAGTTGGAAATGGTGATGATGGTTCGGATTTAGAGAACTTAACTAAAATAACTTCGGGTCCAATTTTAAAGGCGAAAAACAAAGCGCTTATTTTATTAGACAAGTTAAATATTGTCGGAGTTCCAGGGTTGGGAAGTCTCATCCCTGAACTTGAACAGTCAGAAATTTATATGACAAATTCAGATGTTCATCCGACGAATGAGCAAAGGGGATCAATTGAAATATCAGATGATTATAAGACTGTTTATGCTCGAACTTTTGCTGAGCCACATGCGGCCACTCGATTTTTTCCTGCGACCAAGAAACTCAATATTGATCAATTGGTCGCACTTCATATTCATGAGGCACTCCATCGATCACTGTCTGAAAATATACGTCAAAATGAAAATATAGTGACTCACTTCACAATGGCTATTACGAGTCACGGAGCAAGTTTTGATCGTATTTTTGAAGTTTCAAAACTATATATTAATACAACACCATTAATTAATGGTGTTGTGCAAAACAAAGAATCTGACACCATCAAAATAGACTTACCTGAAAAACAAAAAAGCAGTCTGTCGTACACTATGATTTCTTACGGGTATGATGATAGTCTGGTCAACGGCTATCGTAACAACATCGGCTATTTCGAGTACATTGCTAGTCCATTCGATATTCAGGTCGTAAAAGGCTATGCTACAGAGTACATAACTAAGTTAAGGGCCACAGTCGAGTACACTAAAGAAAAAAATTTCTATTTAGGTCCTTTAAGCTTAGAAGTACAAGGTGATGTTAAGTTCAACAATAGCAATTCTGTCGCGCCTTTTGTACGATACAGTGCTGAAGCATCTGATAAAGATAATTTTGATAATCGCAGTAATATAGGAAGGGATATTCTAACTGCGGGTTTCTCGTACAAAAATAACAATGTTGAATCATATAAAAAAATGACTATTGGTTACTCAGGAGAAAGTATTCGTCATGGTAGGTATTCTCCAACTGATGATGAAAAATTCGGTTCAATTTTTTCAGTATGGAGTGGTTTAGGTTACACGTACAAAAAACTAGACTATGGTGTTTTGGCTGAATTTCATTCAAGTCAAGGTGCTGGATCGGTAAGCCCCTTTAAACTTATTTTGTTGGGGCCAGAAGTTCAATATGAGTCAAATAAGTTTAAAATTAATCTTTTTTACAAAACGATTGTTAGCGGTGGAAATGCTAGTCTGAGTGACTTAGGAGACATCCTTGACAGAGGATACGGCAGAAACGGCTTAGGTTTGACACTTGCGTATTTGTTTTAGAAAAGCAGAGTTTGATTCAAGCTTTTAAATTTAAGCATGAGCTCGCTTGGCCTAATTTGGTTACTGTCAAAAAGTAATACACTTTTGCTATGAGAATTAGAACTAATTAGATTATATTTGGTAAAGTAATTGCTTTGTAGTTATTCATGCATAAATTCAACTACTTATTACTAATCACAATTATTACTCTTACGGGCTGTAAACCACCAAAATCAGCCGAAAAAAAAGATCAGATTACTCCAAGCTCTGGAGTATCTCTCAACACTCGTTTTACAAACTGTGAAGATAAGCTTAGATCTTATTTAAAAGATCAATCGTTTAAATTTATAAATGTAAAACGACTTGACTCTGAAATAAATATTTTCAATGCAAATCAAGCTGAAGAAAGTTCTTCAACGATGTCATTTACTGAGCTCAATAAGCAAATAACTGAGTACTCTCATAGCACACAATATTCTGTTGGCGATAGTTATACAAACAAAAGAACGATGATCGGTCTCAATGAAAAAAATGCTAAAAATCCAATGTATTTTGCAGTTTTGGCAGAAAGTCATACGGATAAAACAGTCGTTAAAATTGATCAAAGATTTATAATATCAACGCAAACATCACAGTGCGAGCCTGAACTTAGCAAAACAATTGTTCAGAAATATACCAAAATCAATGACCTTAATTATCATTTCAGTTCTGTTGAGGTGGCCTATGATGATTCGATTCTAAATCAAGATGAGCAAGATTTCAAAATTGAATCTGGAACAGTCTTGTCAGAGTTTTCTGATATTAGCAAACTTACAAACATCAACGAAGGAGATTTGCAAAGCGTTTCAAGAGTTGTGTCGTTTGATTCGAAAAAAGGTATTATGAAAAACAAAACAGAGTCTATGAATGAAAGCCAAGACTCACTTTTCGGTATTAAATTAAGTTTGAAAAATTTTAAATATACTGTTTTGAACAGCAACAACGAAGAACTTATATCAGTAACTATTGGTCTGGATGCGGCCAATGGCATATCTGTTAGTAAATTAAATAAAAGTAGTTCTTGGAGCGGGCCTTTTTCTAAATTTTTTGATTTAGTCTTTTTAGGACAACCTCAAAGTTCTAATTCAACTTACTATGCTTCAAGCTTAACATCTGAATATCAAGCTGATCATAATATGTTTGTATTAAAGACAATTAAAGGTTTGGCTTATGGCAACTTCAACGCTTACTTTAGTATTATAAACCAAAGTAAAGATTCAGAGCAGAAAACAAGCTATATTCTGAAAGAAAATTCTATTCCCGTGGTGGATTCTTTAACAACACCGCTTGATCTTGAATCAAATGAAACTATTCAGACTGATTTACCTGAAATACAAAAGATTGTAAGCTTGATTTCTAGTACTTACAAAGATGACCGTGAGGGGCAAATCAGAGCCATTCTCGAATATTTAAGTACTAATTACAAATACGATACTGAAATGGCCGATCGTAATGTTATACGACCATTATCAACCAAAGAGGCCCTAGATCGCAAAAAAGGTGTTTGTCAGCATTACGCTGTATTGTTCACGGCGATTGCTCGTGGTTTAAAAATACCATCAAGAATCATTGTGGGTTTTTATGTCGATGGTGAGCATCTCGGTTATCATGCTTGGAATGAAGTCGAAATCAAAAAAAATAAATGGCAAGTCATAGAACCACAAAGTCGCAGCAGCTTTGATGTTATGAAAACACGATATTACTTTCCGTTACTTCGAGGAACAAGTTTTGAAAATAAAAATAAAGATTCTGATAAAGAAATAAACTCTATAATATTAGGTAATTTTTTTGGTTTTGAAAAATACGACGGGAAATAACTTCAAACCTACATCTCAATTAAAGCAAAGTTAAATCAAAGTTTATATTACAAAATGCATTCATCTGGCACAGCTATTGTAAATACTGTTTTGATAACAGTAATACTGTATTCAGTTTCATTTTAAATCTATTTAAAGTAGGTCCCATGAGACTAGTTACAGGATTGTTTAAAAAATCAACAATGAACTTTATTGAAAGGAAGTTTATGAAATCAAGTTTAAAAATATTTTTAGCTGTGTTGGCTGTATCAACAAGCTCTTTTGCACAAAACACTTCAACTGTTCAAGTTTCAGCTCAAGATGGATATTCTAGTAGAGGTGTTAGAATATCACTAGTAAGACCAAATTTAGATTATAAAGGTACAGTAAAATATCAAAATTTTTCTTTTGACGGATCAGGTAGCTATGACAGCGCATTAGGTTTGGGCATCGGATATGTAAATTTACCTATTCAAGAATTAGGCTGGACTACAAATTTAACTTTAATGGAAATCAAAAAAGATTCATCTGGAAATTTAGTCAGATTAGATGGAAATTTAGGTGTTGCTGTTACTCAATTTGTAAACCTCAAAGCAGGTTTAAATGTAATGAAAATTACAAGCGGTAGTAACATTGATAATCTTAACCCAGGTTTGGGCTATCAAGCTAGCGTTGGTTTCCAAATTAATAAAAACCTAGGATTGGATTTGGGATATACAGAATTAAATACTTCTGGTAATGCACCGATAACTTCAAATGGTAAAGAAATAGGTCAGGCGAATGTTACTTACAAGATAAGTGGTATTGAAATTGGCTTGAATGGCACTTTTTAATCTTTGAAAAACCAATTAAAATAACTTCAAACCTACATCTCAATTAAAGCAAAAGGATTTAGCTCTTTTGCTTTTTCGATTTCATCTTGTGTGTCAGGTCCAACAATCACGCGAACGTGGCGACGCTTAAGTTCGTTTAACAGATCATCAGTAAAGAATTTTTGCTTGTAATACAAACGTGGGTGAATCACGATATCAGCGCGAAACGTAGCGGCTTCGATAAGGTTCATCGACTCCATGGCTTTAATACGTAAAATTTCAGGTTGTGAAGTTGCAAATAATAAAGCTGGTTGTAATTCTTTAACTGATCTTGCCATCACATCATAGGGACTCGTGATAACAATGTTTTCGCTTTTGTCTAAACCAAGTTTTTGTAGTTCGTCGGCAAAAATTTCGTGTCCTGCAATTGCATTTTCGGTGATATTAAAAATGAGTCTTTTGTTTTGTAGTTGGTTTTTGTATTTTTGCAAATCGATAACTTCGTTTGCAATTTGATCATAAGATTTAGAGCGGTAATTAGAGCTAGCTGTAGAATTTGCTTTTACGAGCACCAGTTTTTGATCAAGAGTCGTTGTAACGTTCAAATAGAGATTGTTAATTTCAGCGAGCTGCTTTTCAAAGTCATCGGGTTTATTTGATGCGACTTTAAACGTTAACGGAGTTGATTCAGTTTTATAAAATGCTCGATTGTAATCAATAAAAGTTTGTGATCTTCCCCACATTTTAACGGTCATAAACACCACAAAAGACACAAACAAAGATCCGATTGTAACAACTATTAAACGCATCATGCGGACATATAAACAACATTGCTGTTCAGGTTCAATCTATTTTCTTATTCTGGAAGCCAAACAAAAGCCTATTTCGCGAGCAATATCGATAACTTCTATGTCCGACTAAAAAAGGTCGTATTTTCATTTGCCTTTCAATACGAAGCGAGTATAACGGCAGATCTAAATACGATAAAAAAGGTCGGATATGCAAAAACTTAATAAAAAAGTTGAATACGCTCTGATGGCTTTAAAACACTTTAGAGACAACGGTTTGTCCATCCAAAGTGCTGAAAAGACTGATGAAATCGTGATGAGTGCTAAACAAATTGCAGAAGCAACGCATGCACCATACGAGGTCACAGCTCGAGTTTTACAAGTGCTAAGTTCAAATGGCATTTTGAAGTCGGCCTATGGAACACAGGGTGGCTACAAACTTGGTAAAAACTTAGACCAGGTTTCGGTTCTTGATCTCATGAACATGATCGAAGGTTCTACAGATGTCGCTAAATGTTTGTCCGATGAGAAGGAATGCGATCTTTCTAAAACGTGCACTATTATTTCGCCTGTTCAAAATTTAAATCGTAAAGTTCAAAAATTTTATAGTTCAATTTCTCTAAATGAGGTTCTTCATGTCTGAATCATATGAATACAAATACGGTTTTACGACGGATATCGAAACCGAATCAATTCCTAAAGGACTTAACGAAGAAATCATTCGTATGATTTCAGCTAAAAAAAATGAGCCAGAGTGGGTTTTAGATTACCGCTTAAAAGCTTTAAAACATTGGCAGACTTTAACAGAGCCCTCGTTAGCTGAAAACAAATGGGCCATGGTTGATTATCCGCCGATTGATTTTCAAGATTTAACTTATTACGCAGCTCCTAAGCAAAAGCCAGAGTCTAAAAAATCGCTTGATGAAATTGATCCAGAACTTATTAAAACATTTGAGCGTTTGGGTATACCATTGCAAGAGCAAAAGCGTATTTCTGGTATTGCTGTTGATGTTGTGTTTGATTCAGTCAGTATCGGAACAACTCACAACGAAGAGCTCGAAAAAGCGGGCGTTATCTTTTGTTCTATTTCAGAAGCCATTCACAAGTATCCAGATTTAGTTAAAAAATATTTTGGGTCAGTCGTTCCATATACAGATAATTACTATGCGACTTTAAATGCGGCCGTTTTTTCTGATGGATCATTTGTTTATATTCCTAAAAACACGAGATGTCCTATTGATTTGTCGACTTACTTTCGTATTAACGCAAAAGAAACTGGACAGTTTGAAAGAACACTCATCGTGGCCGACGAAGGTTCTTTTGTAAATTATCTCGAGGGTTGCACGGCACCTCAACGTGATGAAAATCAATTGCACTCTGCTGTCGTTGAACTTGTTGCTTTAGATAATGCTGAAATTAAATACTCGACAGTTCAAAACTGGTACACAGGCGACAAAGAAGGTAAAGGCGGAATTTACAATTTCGTAACTAAGCGTGGAATTTGTAAAGGCAAGAATTCAAAAATTTCTTGGACACAAGTTGAATCTGGTTCTGCAATTACATGGAAATATCCATCAGTGATTTTACAAGGTGATAACTCAGAGGGTGCGTTTTATAGCGTTGCTCTTACGCATGATTATATGCAAGCCGATACTGGAACTAAAATGATCCATATTGGTAAAAACACAAAAAGCACGATTATTTCTAAAGGTATTTCGGCTGGGCAATCATCGAATGCTTACCGTGGGCAAGTTAAAATTATGCCATCGGCTGAAAATGCACGTAACTATTCACAATGTGACTCTATGCTTGTGGGTGATAAATGTAGTGCTCATACATTTCCTTATATCGAAGTTAAAAATAATTCAGCAGTCTTAGAGCACGAAGCAACAACTTCAAGAATTTCAGAAGATCAAATTTTTTACTTACAATCACGTGGATTAGATACAGAAAAATCTATTTCAATGTTGGTGAATGGTTTTTGTAAAGAAGTCTTTAAAGAATTGCCTCTCGAATTCTCTGTTGAGGCTGTTAAATTGATTGAAATGAAATTAGAAAACTCAGTTGGATAAAAATTAAAAATTGGTGGATAAAATGTTAGAAATTAAAAATTTACAAGCAAGAGTCGAAGAAAAAGAAATTTTAAAAGGATTAAATTTAACAGTTAAAGCTGGCGAAGTGCATGCAATCATGGGACCTAACGGTTCTGGTAAAAGTACATTGTCAAAAGTGTTGGCTGGTCATCCTGCATACGAAGTCACGGGTGGTGAAGTTCAATACGAAGTTAATTTTAAAATGCAAAATTTATTAGATCTTGCCCCTGATGAGCGAGCTAAAGAGGGCGTCTTTTTAGCGTTTCAATATCCTATTGAAGTGCCAGGCGTGTCGAATTTTACATTCTTACACACTTCGTTTAACTCTGTTTTGCAACACCATGGATCTGAACCTATGAGTGAAGGTGATTTTAGAGAATTTCTTCATCAAAAAATGAAAATTGTGAATATGAAACCAGAATACTTAGAAAGACCAGTTAACGTTGGCTTTTCAGGTGGAGAAAAAAAACGTAATGAAATTCTGCAAATGGCTGTTTTATCGCCGCGTTTAGCGTTGTTAGATGAAACAGATTCAGGTCTAGACATTGATGCTTTAAGAATAGTTGCTGAGGGTGTGAATAAATTAAAATCTAAAGATAATGCAATTATTTTGGTTACTCATTACCAAAGGCTTTTAGATTATATTAAGCCTGACTATGTTCATGTACTTGCCAATGGTAAAATCATTCAAACTGGCGATGCAAGTCTTGCTTTAGAACTAGAGAAAAAAGGATACGATTGGTTGGTGTAATATGAATTTAAATTTACTTTACTCAACGAACAAACAAAACCATCCTTTAGAGAGCATTGCTTTAAATGAATTGCGTGAAAAAGCTTATTTGGCACTAGATCAAAACGGTTTGCCATCTAAAAAAGAAGAAGCTTGGAAGTTTACTTCTATAAATGATTTTAAAAATATCGATTGGGCTTTAGCCGACACCGAATTGTTTTTAAGTCATGACCAAATGGTTGCGGTTTCTAAAAGTTTACCATCAGATTTTTACAATATTGTTTTTGTGAATGGCGTATTAAATAACACTTTATCTGATTCAGATATTGAAATAGAAAAAGTTGATTTACAGCCTAAAGATTTTCATATCACAGCTCATGATGTTGATTATAAGTTGGTTCACTTATCAAGATCGCTTAATTCAAATAAATACGTTTTGAATTTTGCTAAAAACCAAGTTGTGGATAAACCTGTGCAAATCGTGCATATCGTGACTGGCGATAAACCTTATTTAGTGCAGCCTATATTAGAGATTAATGCTTTAGAAAACTCTGATACTAAAGTGATATTTCACAGGCTATCAGTCAGTTCACATCAACAAATCGCTCAAGCACTTAATATGGATGTTCATGTTAGATTGCATTCTGACGCTAAAATGAAATTTGCTCATATTGATAATTCAGAAATTCATGATTTTAATTTTTCAAGAATCAAGTATCATTTAGGGCAAAGATCTAAGCTTGTAGCGTTAGACGTAGCTTTAGGGTCTCAAGTCTCTAGACACTATACAGAGCTTGCTTTTCAAGCAGAATCAGCAGAAGCCGGTCTATATGGTCTTAACTTATTAGCTCATGATCAACATTGTGATCACTATACTTTTATCCATCATATTAAAGGGTCAAATCAGTCTATACAGCACTATAAATCTATACTAGCTGAAAAATCGCGATCAGTATTTCGTGGAAGAGTTCGCATAGAACAAGATGCGCAAAAAGCTAACTCTGAGCAGTTAAATAATAATTTACTTATTTCACCAGCGGCATCGGCTGATAGTGTACCTCAATTAGAAATTTATGCAGATGATGTTAAAGCAGGTCACGGGTCAACAGTAGGGCAGCTGAATAAAGACGAAATTTTTTATTTTTTAAGTCGTGGCATTAGTCAGAGACAAGCTGTGCAAATGTTATCTCATGGCTATGCAAAAGAATTAATTTATAAATTAGAGAATGAACAAATGGAAAATTTTATTTTTGAAATTATCAACGCGAAATTAGATGAAATGTTTTAAAAAAGAAGTATTAAAATGATTGAAACTATTAAAAATGCACGCCAACAATTTAAAGCCTTTGATCAGAAAATAAATGGTCATGATCTTGTTTATTTGGATAGTGCTGCGACAACTTTAAAACCTGATTCAGTTGTTCAACGTATTTCAAAATTTTATGAATTAGAATCATCAAATGTACATCGTGGGGCACATTTTTTAAGTGATCAGGCCACTCGCTCTTTTGAAAAAGCGCGTGCCACAATTCAAAAATATATTAATGCAAAATCTATCGAAGAAATTGTGTTTACTAAGGGCACAACTGAAGGAATCAACCTCATTGCTCAGTCATATGGTCAAAGCTTTTTAAAAGCAGGTGATGAGATTGTGGTAACTGAACTAGAACATCACGCTAATTTAGTGCCTTGGCAAAATTTGGCTTTACAAAAAGGACTGAAACTCAAATTTATTGAAGTATTACAAGATGGTTCAATAAATGAAAACTCAATTGCTCAAGTTATAACTGATAAGACTAAACTTGTTGCTTTTTCAGGTTGTTCAAATATTTTAGGAACTTTATTGCCAATTGAAAAAATCATCACTCAAGCTAAATCAGTTGGTGCAATCACTGTTTTAGATGCAGCTCAGCTGGTCACACAAAAACCAATTGACGTACAAAAACTAGATGTCGATTTTTTAGTATTTTCAGCACACAAGTTATTTGGACCATTTGGTTTTGGTGTTCTTTTTGGAAAAAGACAATTACTAACTGCAATGCCGCCATACCAATTCGGCGGCAGTATGATCAGCGAAGTTCAGTTCGAAAAATCAACTTATAACGAATTACCATTTAAATTTGAAGCCGGAACACCTCATGTTGAAGGCGCTATAGGTACTGATGCAGCTATCGAGTTTTTTACGCAGTATCAGTTAAGCGATGTTTTTAATTATGAGCACAATTTATTAGAGCAAGCATCTGAAGAGTTAGCTAAAATGCAAGATGTTAAAATATTTGGTACAGCCAAAGTTAAAGCTGCTATTTTGAGTTTTAATATTCAGGGTGTTCATCACGCTGATGTTGGACAGATTTTGGACCAGCAGGGCGTGGCTGTTCGCGTGGGTCATCACTGCACACAGCCTCTGCTCAGAAAATTTGGTATGACCGGAACAATTCGAGCATCATTTTCTATTTATAATAATCAATCAGATGTTGAGAAACTTATTTCTGCAGTATACAAAGCAAAAAGGATGTTAACATGAGCCAATCAGAAGTTTTAATTCGTGTACAAGCGACACCAAATCCAAACGCATGGAAATTTATATTAGATCGACCTGTGTTAAACGATGGTAAAGCCACTTATTCTGATATCCAAGAGGCCGAGCACAACAATCTAGCTAAATCACTTTTTCAAATACCGGGCATTCGCCAAGTCCATTATTTTCAAAATGTCATTACTGTAACACATCAGTTTGATGTTGATCCTGATGACGTTAAAGAACAAGTTTGTGCTGTTATTCAAACTCGTATGCCAGTTCATAATCCTGATCAGACTGTATTAGATGAGAAAAAAATAGCTCGACAGAATTTATCGCCTGAACAGCAAAAAATTGAAGAAATACTAGACCGAACAATTAGACCTGGTTTGCAAGGCGATGGTGGAGACATCGAGATTGTCAAAATCGACGATAAAAAAGTATATGTGATGTATCAAGGAGCTTGTGGAACATGTCCAAGCTCGACGACAGGAACGCTCATGGCTATTGAGGGTATTTTAAAAGATGAGTACGATCCTCAAATCGAAGTTATTCCGGTTTAAGAATTAACGAATAATTTTATCAAGTCTAAACTTGTCGTTAACTTTTTGTCCATTACTGAGCTGCTGAATTTTCATATTTTGTGGCTCTTGCTGTCTTTGTTCTGCAGCTTTTTGTAATACATATTCAAAAGAATCTTCAGGACGAGACGCAATAATGGCATCTCTTTGCACAGTATGCTCTGCTATTTTACCTGATAATGAAATGCTAATGTGGTTTTGAATTTCATGACTAAAGTTTTGAGTCGTAATTTGAAACTCATAAGTTTGACCAGCGCTAATCGCTGGCAGCACTCCTTCAAGTGTAGAATGCGATGTTGCACCCTTTTCTAAATTCCATTTATATTCTAGTCCAGCAGGAATATCTTGATACGCAGTTACAATGGCCTTGATTGTTGATATGCCATCTTGCTTTTCAGCAATATCGTCACTTGTTAGTTTGATGTGAAAGTAGTTTCTAGAAACCATATCTAAACTTAGTTTTTGAATAACAAATGGGGATTCTTTTTGTGACGCTAATCCACGTTGAACTACATTTTTATTTAAAATCAGATGCATTGATAAAAAGCCAATAATTAATCCAAAGCCAGTTGTAACTGCTGTTTTTAGTAAGAACTGTTTGGACATAAAAGGCCTCCTGATTGCGTAAGTAAGCGATAAGCACAGAACGTTGAAGACGAAGTTGTCGTTGGACTTGATGAGTAATAACGAATATTAAGTAAGTAATTACCAGAAGCTAGCCCATTTAAAGATATAGTTTTTGTTCTTAATGTTGCGCTAACAGCTCCGGTACTATTTATAGAGCCAGAGTTATAGTTTTCAATAGAGTAAGATGATCTGTTGTAATTTGCGACAGAGCTTGAAGTAGTTTTATTATAACTAGCGCAAGTGTTATTTGAGTAATATGCCGTGCAGTCTTGGTTGTAAGTGTAGCTTTCTTTAAATAAAACTAAATCCACGTCTAAAGGACAAGCTGTATTGTCTGACAACAAAACAATTTTTATCGATGAAACAGAGCTGAGTAAAGTACTATTCAAATGATAAAAATGATTTGTGTAACGTTGATCGCTATCGTTGAAAGCCGTTTTCGAAGTATTTCTAGGCTGTAATACATTGTCTTCGCATGATGCTCCAGTTTGTAATTTAATCGCATATCCTGGCCAAGCTGAATATGTTGTAGTGCCACTCACAACATTTAAAGCCGAGCTACCGATTGGGTGCAGGGCCTCATCAGTTGTTACCATTGTTTGAAAACCGGCTGGTAAAGAGCCTGAGTTAATTGTTTTTAATTTATCTATGAATTTAGCTGAACTTCTGAAAGATTGTGTTGAGGCACCCATTCCTTGAGATGTTGTGCCAAGAGCTCGCCAGTACTTTTCAAAGCTGACTGAGCTGCTTGTACAATTAGCCGCACATGAATTCGTACCTTTGAAAAGACCTCTTGCGATTGAGGCTTCGCGAGTGTGACTTTCTCCAGGATAAGATGAATAATTGACGGCATCAAAGTTCGCAGAAGTGCCGGCCTCATTGAGTCTCATGAGGATTAGTGAAGATCCATTAGTATTACCCGATGCAGTGTAACCTTTTGTGTCGTTGTAATGTAGCCACTCATTGTTTGGTAAATTTGATACAACATCTGGATTTATTTTATTGATGGTATTTTTTAAAATATGACCACCAAAAAAATTACCCCATCCCTCAGACCAGGCTAATCTAGGATCTATTCTGTATTGAGCGTAATGTTTACCACCCGGTGAATCCATACTACCACAATTAGCCTCAATATGATGACCGATCTCGTGTAATATGACTGTGTCATCAAAGTGATCTGTATCGACAGATGTCACATTTCCTGATACGCCGCCATTAACATAAAGTTCATTATCACCACGCACATAAAATGATAGAGTGTTACTGGGATCTGCACCTGGGTCGATGTATAAATAGGGATTAAATCCAGCTTTCCAGTAAATATCTAAACGATTATTTAAACAACTAACATCGTCAGTAGATGTCACAGTTCCACTTGCGACATATTCAAATACAGAAATCCAGTTGTTATAAATATTAAATGCGCCACCTTCAATTTTGCTCGAAACGTTTTCATCAGCCTGAGCCACAAGCGAAAGACTTGCGTTTGTAGCGCCACCAAATCCGGAAGATACAAGTGTAGAGGATAATTTATAAACATCATTTGAATAAATGTCTTCTTTAATTGATACGTTAAGTGTAGGGCTTACAGATTTGCTCGTTGAAGTAAAAGCCTGATGAGATCTTGATAAAACCTGAACAGTGTATGTACCAGCGCTGTTGGCTATTCTTAAAGGGTTGATTCCATCAAGAGCAACTAATTGACCAACTGAGTTTGTGGCGCCACATTGTATCACTGATCCTGCTGAGTCCAGCACTCTGACTTCTGCGTATTTAATAGGTAACGTTGTTGTGTTGACAGCTCCGAGAGTGACATTAGTCACAACTCCAGAATTTTGGGTTATATTCAGACCTCGTTTTTTAAAGACCGCGGTACCTGATACAACAACGCCAGGACTATAGCTTGTTGAAGTGTTGCAAATTTCTAATTCACTCGCCACAGCTGGTGAAGACGGTGCTTCAGTCGGTATTAAACCCGAACACCCAGTCAATAGCTGTATACCAATCAATAATGGCAATACTAATAAAAATCTAAGATGAGTTTGAGCGGTTTTCATTATTTATCACCTTTTTGTTTTTTATACAGTTCTACTTCTTGTACGATATTTTCGAATGAATTATTTTTTTGAGATGAAACAACACCATCAGTGAAAATACGATGCTTCGGATTTGTACCAAAGGCTTCAAATCGAACAAATCGAGCAACAGCGTCGATATTGAATCCTTTTACATTTAATTTAATTTTTACAGGTTGGTTTTTTTGTAAAGAACTAATTTGTCCACTCAGCTCTTGAGAATTCTCAGGTTGTAAAAACTCACCGAGTCGCCATTGATAATTGATTGGATAGTTATAATCAAATTCAGTTTCAATAACGGCTGTTATAACCGAAATATCATCTTGGTGAGTTTGAAATTTTAATTTAATAGAGCGTTCAACAAGCCCCATATACGAAAATGAAGACTTATTATAAAAACTGAGACCATGATTTTGGTTAGAAACTTTTTTTTCAAAGCAGCTGCTTAAGTTAAATATAGCTATAAGAAGAGTGAGGTTTTTTAAGTTAATTATTGTGGGCATAAAGTCCCCAGATTACTTGATATAGAGTAGGCATATTGCGTGGCAACACTTATACTTTTTCCGGCGGTATAGGCTCTAACATCTAAAATATATTTTTTATTAGGCTGTAAATATACATCTAGACTGTATAAAGATTTTGTATACGTGGCACCAGAAACAGGGGTAGTTGTCACTGGCGATCTATTGTAAGCAACGACATCACTAGAAATAGTGCGTGTTGCCACATAGTTAACTGCGCCACAAGACGAGGCCCCTGTTGAGCACGCGTAATCTTCGTTAAAATGATATGTGTTTTCGTAAACAAGTAAGTCGTGATCTACTGCGGTACCATTTAGAAAATCGAATTTAATAGATATTGAAGTCAAGCCAGATAGGTTAGTGGTGTCAATTGTGTAGAAGTGATTCGAGTATCTTTGGTCTGAGTTAAGACCAGTAAAATACTGTTCATCTGTTCTTGCTTCGAGTAGTGTTCTATTCGTACAAGAATTATTTATAACTAAGTTTTGTCCATAAGGTATCCAATTTAGATAATTAACAGAGTTAACTGTCGACACGTATTTAGCAGTACCACTGACAATAGATAAATTATGGTCAGAGAATACCTGCATAGCTTCTGCTTCAACAATTGTACGATAGTAAGAGTTCCAATTTGAAGTGCCGACATTAGATTTGAAAAATTCAAAAAATAAATTAGAACTTACCGATTTATAATCAGTTTGCCCAATACCCGTGTTGGCGTCGAATGATTGCCATACTGTCGTGTAGCTAGCAGGTCGTGTGGTACATGTTGCAGAACATGTATTCGTAGTTTTAAAAAGAGCTCTAGAGATCGCACCTTCACGGGTATGACCTTCTCCTGGGTACAGACTGCTGTTGACAATATCATACGGAATATTTTGATAGGCCCCTGCAAGTTGCCATACTCCAGGGTCGTTTGCAGGCTTTTTGAAATCCATCAGAAAACCTTGTCCATTTGTGACATTCTGATAGGAATCTGAAAAACCGTATGTGTTGTTTAAAAATGTCCAACCATAGTTTTCGTTAAGTGCAGTTAAACGAGTACTCATCGTTGGATCGATGTACTGAAGTCTATTCTTAATAACTTGAACAGCTGTGTAGTTGGCCCAAGACTCATGCCATGCAAGTCTTTGATCAATACGCACAATAAGCGCATGCGATCCACCTTTAGTTAGTTTACCACAGTGGTGCTCGATGAAATGACCCATTTCGTGTATAACTGGAAAATCATCAAAGTGATCGGTATTAGATAAACTCACATCACCGAGTTGTCCGCCGGTGATAAACAAGCGATCTGTTTCTTTGTCAAAATAAGAAGTATTGTCGGTTAAAGTTGATGGATCTTGCTCGGGATAGGCATATTGAACAGGATTAAATCCAGCTTTCCAATACACGTTAAGCTTTGAACTAAGGCAAGATAGATCGTTGGCTGGCAATGTTAGTTGAGTATCTAAGTATTGGTAAAGCTGTATAAAGTTATTGTAGATATTAAAAGCACCACCAGTGATGTTCATATCATCAGTTTGACGAGCGTAAGCAACTAGATTAATGGTACTAAGATTTATGCCATCAGAAGAAAATGTGGTTTCAATGTGATGAACATTATTTAAATAGATATCATCTTTAACAGAAATTGCAGCTAATATGGCTTTATTGGTTGTAGTCATTCTTGTTCGAGCGTTGACGCGAATAATGTAAGATTGCACTTTGTTTGAAATTTTGAGCGTGCTGATGCCATCTAGGGCGACGACATTGCCATCGACATCTGTGCGACCGCATTGAACAAGATTTTTATTCTGATCATAGACGGCAACTTCAGCAAAAGGAATCGGTAGTAAGTTTGTCAGAGGGTCACCGAGAACCATGTTGGCTAACGAAGTTGTTCCATTCGTTGTTTGTGAGAGTAACTTTGTAGCTCTTTTATAAAATCGAGCACTGGCAACGACTGGGATATAGCTTGGATAAATTTTTTCTGTGAGACATTCGTCAATTTCATCTTTAAGTGATAAATACTCTGCTGCACGTGAACTCAAACGAGGACCACAGCTTTGTAAAAAAGCAATCAAGCTTGATAAAAATAAAAAACAGCATAGTCGTAAAACCACAATAACATATCGGCTGTTATCGTTATTGAGTTAAGTGATTGTTTTAACTGAACTAGTGGCTAGTCCAGTGCTAAATTCAGTCAAAATAGAATTGAAGAAAATCTCAAAAGAATACGATTAATTTATCGAAATGCTACGAAATTTGTTCACGAAACGGGAATCGACAATCTAACTCCACTTAAAAAGATCAAAATTCATTTGGTAAACTTCTTCTTCTTTTCCTTTCTCGACTAAAGTTTGAGTATCTTTTAGAAACTGCAAAAAATTCTTATGTATTTTTTCTTTAGTCAATTTATCAGTCGAAAACACAACTGTGAAATTATATGCGTTCTGTTCGTTAATCGTATTAAGGCGCTCTAAAGTTTGTATTCGAGTTAAAGTTCGATAAGCTTTAATTAAGCTAGAGTTAGCAGGTAAATGTAAATTATCAATAATGCTTTCATAGCGATGATCGGTTTGTTTAATAATGTTCATCTTAGCTAGATTATTTAAGTAAAAATTAAATTTTAGAGATTCAAGTCCTAAGCATTTTGCAATACGATCAATATTATTTTGAAATTCAGGTATGGTTAAAAAAATATGAATAACTTGGTGTAAGGGGTCAGAGTAATATTCATAAAGAGACTCATGTGAAATTTCCTGCGTTTTAACTTTTAAATGTGATTCTGAAGACTGTTCTTTTTTTTGAATTTCATGAATTTGCTTTAAAAGATTTTTTTTTCTTTTATCAACGTAACATTGATCGTAACTCAATAATAAGTTCAAAAAATGTTTTTCTGATTCGTTTAAGTTTAAATACTCACAAGCTAAATAAATTTGGTCAGCAGTTAAGTTGCCACCATGATTTAAGACTTTTGATAAATAGGTTTTCTGAATATTGCATTGAGCAGCCAGTTTTTCTAACGTTAGGTTTTTTCTTAATTTTTTTTGGTCGCTAAAAGCAGCTTTTAAAGCCACTCTATAGTCTAAATGCTTAAAAATACTCATAAATTATAGTTAATAAATAATTAACTAAATGTCACTAAGTTAATTAACAATTAATTAACTTTTCTGCCAAATCATTCGAAACTTGTATTCACCGGCAAGCTTGAGTAACACATAAGAAAGGTAACTTTATGATAAAAGAAATAGTTCAATTATTAATTGGTTCTACAATCGTTTTTTCTGCGGCTCAAACACAAGCGGGGTGGAGCAGTGGCGGGGGTGAACTCATACGTGATAAAAATAATCCGTGGTTTATCCAAAATACTAAAACTGTTAAATACTGTATTCAAATCGATGAAAAAAACTTTGGTCAAACTCGCGAACAGGTTTCTACACGCGTTCGTAACGCTTTTGAATTTTGGAAAAAGCAACTGCGTGATTTAGATTATATGTCATTTACTGAGCCAAAAATTGATTTAGGTACTCAGGATTTTCAAGAAATTAAATGCTCTAAAGAAGCCGACATACAATTTCAATTTGGAGTTCTAACTACTGAACAAAAACAAAGAATTGGCGATACTTCAGATATAATCGGACTAACTGTGCGCACTGATTACGACAGGGTATATCTTAAAGGTAAAGGCTTTATCTATTTTGCACCACAAAGTGGTCCACTAAAACCGACATCTAAAGACGTGGCTCAGAATATGTGGTCATCTGGAACTGGAGCGGCAATTTATCAGCTGATTATTCATGAACTGGGTCATGTTTTTGGAATTCAACACACAAATGATATTTATTTAATGCGAGAAGATTTTGCTGAAGAACTTGTGTCTAGAAAAAAAATGTCCATTACGCAAGATGACTATTTTGAAAATGATTTTTCAAAAAAAATGAAAATGTTCAAGTTTTTTAGAGGTGGATATAGAGATTTTCTAGTATCAACTTCATCATGTATGGTTTCAGTACCAATCAATCAGCCAGGCCAACCAACACCTGAGCCAGTTGACGCTGGTTCGCAGTTTTATGAAGTTGAAAATTCACATTTTTGTGCTCAGTCTAGCTTAACTAATACTGAACTTATCGTCTCTGCTCAGCGTAAAGATACCAAAAAAAGAGAAGACATAGGTCGTTTAATTTTAGATTTTCCATATCTGACATCATTGAGGAAATCTGTCGTAGAACTATGGTATGATCAAAATCAAAAAGCATTTAGAAGTTTATTTAACATGGATGGTCCATATAAATTAGAATTCGCATCGATGTACACGGAATACGTTTTCAAAGGTGAATATAAGTCAATCGATGGCAAAGTTTCTAAAAAAGTTGCGATCACGGCTCATTCATCAGGTGAATTTAAAGTATCTGGTGTGAGTGGGGATGAAATTCTAGTTAATGCTGAGGCTGGATATTAAAATACTTAATAAAACAAGAGCGGTTTTTATATCCGCTCTTATTTTATTTTTTCAAATTTTTTGATAAAATTTTGCCAATGCAAACAGTGTATTTTTTCATGTTTATATTCAATAGAATCTTGGCTTAAATAATAGCATTCAGAATCTGAACCAAAATCATCAGCAATTTTATTGAAAGCGTTAACTTCTTTTTGATCAATTTTGAATGAGCTTTTAATTTCAATTAAAATTGTTTTACGCCCTTTGCTGAGAACAAGGTCGATTTCGGTTCCATGTTTAGTGCGATAAAATGACAATCGATAATCTTTTTGAAAGTACTCGTTTAGTCTGAATATTTCTTGAATAACAAAAGACTCAAATAAATGTCCATAAGCTGCGGTGCCTTTGATTGGCTTTGAGTCGAGACTTGCTTCTAGAGCTTTTTGAACTCCGTTGTCAAAAAAATAAAATTTGGGTGATTCGATTTGGCTTTTGCGAATTGATCTGTGAAACTGTGGCAAATAAAAACCAATATAGGTTTCTTCTAAAATTTGAAAATATGTTTTTACTGTCGGTGATTGTGCTCCGACATCACGAGCGATATTTGAGTAATTAATCACTTGGCCAGCACATTGGGCGGCAATTGTTAAGAACTCGCGAAATGGCTCAAGATTTCTCACAATTTGCTCGGCAATAATTTCTTCTTTTAAGTAAGTAATGCTGTATGATCGTAAGTAAGATTTTTTTTCGGCATCAGTTTTAAGCTCAAAAATTTTTGGTAAACTGCCCCAGTGTAAAGCTTCTGTTAGGTCAAAATTATTTTTGAGTTCTAGAGATGTAAATGGATATAACACATTAACAAATGCACGACCTGCCAAAAGGTTGGCACCACCACGTTTAATTTTGCGAGAGCTACTTCCTGTGAGTGCAAATTTTTGCTTTTTTTCTTCGATGAGCTTGTGAACAATATTGAGCAATTTGGGACAGCGTTGAATCTCATCAATAATAATCCATTCGTACTTTTGCCCATTGACAATTTTTTCAAGTAATTTGGGCTCGAGTAAATAACGATCAAAAACTTCATCATCCAGTAGATCAATTAAATAAGCATTTTTTTTAATGAGCTGCCGAATCAAAGTCGATTTACCCACTCCGCGAGCCCCAAAAAGAAAGAAACTGTTAGTTAAAAGTGGTTTGGACAATCTTAATACCATACTTTAAAATTGTCCGCCTTTTTTAAAGTGTAGTCAATTGTTGATAATAAGGTGGAACTAAAATTGGAGAAGTGGGATTTTAAAAAGGCCAGGAAGTTTCAAAATGAGACAACGTTGAAAATAAAAAAAAGGCTCGATGACAACTCTGAAACATAAACCTCTTTTTCGCAAGGTGGGTCGCCATATAACAACTTTAGGCTTCTCACTACGAGGTGAGCTTGCACACCATTGTCAGGGACAGCCCCCAAAATTATGCTTGTAAGGTTTATTTTCGATGAGTTTTACGTCAGCGAACCCTATATAAGTATACTAACAGATTCTTATAAAAAGTCTATAAACCAGGACTCGAGAACCCCTAAAAAAAGCCGAAAAATTAAGTATGTTAGCCCAACTGGATTTTTATTTTCCATTTTTTGTGTTTTTTTACGGTCTTATGATCACTTTTGTGCTTGAAATTCCGTATTTTGTGGAATTGGCACGCAAAGAAATGCCCTATTATCATACTCAATTTGAGAAACATCGAAAATTAGCTTTTTTATCTGTTTTTGTTGGTGGTCTTTGGTCACTGCAACAACTCTGGTTTTCCTGATTGACTCTAGATTCAGGGTTGGTACTTTGGCTGCATGTCGCAGGACTTTAGCTCTCAAAACTCATTCGAAAATAGTAACAATAATTCTGAATCGGGAACAAATTCGGCATCAACTGAACCACAAATTTTAACTGTTGAGCAGATTAATAATTATCTGCGTGGGTTAATCGAGGGTAACGTTGGCACCGTTTGGCTAAAAGGCGAAATTTCAAATTTCAAACCGCATTCGTCAGGGCATTTTTATTTTTCACTCAAAGATTCAAAAGCTCAAATCAGCGCCATGATGTTTCGTGGGTATAATTCTCGCTTAAAGTTTAAACCACATGATGGTTTAGAAGTTATTGTTCGTGGTAAAATCACTGTTTATGAGCCACGCGGAACATATTCGATTGCCTGTGAAACAATGGAGCCAGTTGGCGCCGGAGCTTTACAAAAACAATTTGAACAATTACGCAATAAACTTAAAGCCGAAGGCTTGTTTGAGACCTCACGCAAAAAAGCTATTCCAAGTTATCCTAAAACAATTGCTGTCGTGACATCTCCGACTGGCGCAGCTATTCAAGATATTTTAAATATCATGAGTCGCAGAGCTCGCAATGTTCAAGTGATTGTTGTGCCGGCCGTTGTTCAAGGTGCGGCAGCTGCGCCATCTTTGATTGAAGCTTTTAAGCAAGCTGAAAAAATCAAGCCTGATGTGATCATTATTGGTCGTGGCGGTGGATCTATTGAAGATATGTGGTGTTTTAATGATGAAACATTAGCACGTACAATTGCGGCCTCAGATGTTCCGGTTATATCTGCTGTCGGGCATGAAATTGATTTTACGATTTGTGATTTTGTCGCAGATTTACGTGCGCCTACGCCATCTGCTGCGGCAGAGTTAGTTGCTAAAAGTTCGCATGAGATTATTCAAAAAATAGAGCAACTAGATCGAGTGCTTAAATTATCTATACAAAAACGTTTACAGCAAAAACAGCAACAATTGCTTTTGCAATCAAAGCGATTGATTGATCCAAAAAAGAAATTACAAGATCTCTTTATTAGAAATGACGAGTTGTATTCGCGCTTAGAGCTGGCCGTTGACAACTATTTTATGTCGAAAGCTAAAGACGTCAAAATGCTTGAGTCACGATTAGTTTCACCGGTTCAAATCGTGCAACAAAAAAGGCTTGTTATTCAAAAACAAGAAATGCGCTTACAGACAGCTTTAAAAAACAAAACGACTCAATTAAAATATAAAGTTGAAAATGCAATGGCATTACTCGATTCTTTAAGTCCTCTTAAAGTTGTTGATCGCGGTTTTTCGATAGCAACGACTAAAAGTAAAAAGGTCGTTAAATCTATCAAACAAGTTCAAAAAGGTGATGTTATTACAATTAAAGTGACCGATGGTTTAATTGAAACTGAAGTTAAAGGAAGTACAGATGGACTTTGAAAAAAAACTAAACAGATTAGAAGAAATCGTACAAAAAATGGAAAAAGGTGATCTATCACTTGATGAATCTCTAAAGCTATTTGAAGAGGGCGTTAAGCTTTCTCGCGATTGTCATGGTCAATTAACAAATGCAGAAGCACAAGTTAAAAAGCTTGTCTCGGTAGATGCAACTGGCAAGGCTACAACTGAAGACTTTAAGAGCGAAGGGTAAACTTCGTAAATACGATATTGTGACGATTGCTTTGTAACATTTAAATTATATGACATCTAAATTAACTGAACAGCAAAACATACTGATTAATGAATTTGAGAAATACGCAAATGAGTATTTTGAAAAACTTTCTGAGCGCTTACCTGAAGTTAAAACTTTGTGGGAAAGTGTTCGGTATTCTTTTTCGTCGGGCGGTAAGCGTTTTCGCCCATTTGTGGCGTATTTAGTTTCACAGGCATTTGGAAGTCATATACATAAAGTCATTCCTTATGCCTTCGCTGTAGAAATGATTCATACATACTCACTTATTCATGATGATTTACCGTGTATGGATAATGATGATTTTAGAAGAGGGCAGCCCACAAATCACAAAGTTTTTGGAGAAGACATAGCTCTATTGGCAGGAGACACTCTTTTAACAGAGGCTTTTGCTGCGATCGCTTATAGTTACGAGCAAAATCCTAAACTTGTTGTTCAGCTCATGCAGCTTTTGACAAATAAAGCTGGTGCATTAGGAATGATTGGTGGACAAGTTTTAGACATGAAAAGTACAGCTGGGATTACGGCACAGCAAATACACCTTATGCATAAACTTAAAACCGGCGCCTTGATTGAATCTGCCGTTGTTGGATCGGCGTACATTTCTCAAGTGCCCGAAACAGAGCTAGAGTTTGTCAAAGCCTATGCTGAGAAAATTGGTTTAGCTTTTCAAATTAAAGATGATGTTTTGGATATGCATGACAAAGAACAAGATTTTAAGAACTTTGTTAATTTGATAGGTTTAGCAGATACACAAGCTTTATTATCTGAGGTTAGCGAACAAGCAACTCAGGCTTTAAAAAATATTCAAAAGCAAAATTCAAAAGTGAATATTCAGTTACTCTTAGATTTAGTTCAATATAATCTTAACCGCGATAAGTGATATGCGCTTAGATTTATTTTTGGTTAGTTATAAAAAAATCGAATCTCGCTCTAAAGCACAAGAGCTCATTAGTCAGGGTTATGTCTATTTAACAAAGCCAAATCAAGAAAAAATAATATTAAAAAAAGCTAACTTTATTGTTAATGAAGACATGTATAGCTACATCACTATACAAGACAATGATTTTAATCGATATGTTTCGAGAGGTGCTTTAAAGTTACTCGGTGCTTTGGATAAATTACAGCTTAATGTTGCAAATAAAATCGTTTTTGACATTGGCCAATCGACTGGTGGTTTTACAGATGTGCTATTGCAAAAAGGGGCTCAGTTAGTTGTTGGTGTAGATGTCGGACAAGATCAGTTGCATGCTAAAATCAAATCAGATGCGCGTGTAAAATATTTCGAAAAAATAAATGTTAAAGATTTGTCATCAAATACTGATTTCACAACATATGTTTTGCAAAAAAACCAATCTAAAGTTGAATATTTTGATTTACTCGTTTGTGATGTTTCTTTTATTTCGTTAACAAAGATAATATCGCAAGTTGCTGGTTTTTTAAAGAATGGCGGATCTTTTTTATTTTTAGTTAAACCTCAGTTCGAGTGTGGTCCCGAGTTTTTAGATAAAAATGGACTTGTGAAAAACGAAAAAATTTATTCTGATATAGAAAAACAAATCAAAGCCGAATGCGAAAAAATATTCAACTGTAGCACTCAATTTTTTGAAAGTTCTATAACCGGTAAAGATGGAAATAAGGAGTTTTTTATCTATGGTCAAAAACACGTTTAGTTTAATAGTTTTATTTATATTTATTATTTCAGGATGTCAGACTGTTCATCAAGGTACGAGTTCTTCTAAAGAGAGTAATCGCGTGTATCCTAATTCGACAAATAATAACGTACCCAATGATGCCAAGTCTGTAACGAGTTCAAATCAACAAACTGGTTTGAATAACTCTGGTCAACCTTCGTCTTTGGAGTTTAATCCTCTTGAAACACCAATTCAACCAAACCAATCAAATTTAGTAGTACCAAACGTTCGCAAAAGCGTTCCCAAGTTTGGAGTTATTTTGTCTGGCGGTGGTGCTAAAACTTGGGCGCATTTATCTGTTTTAAAAGAAATGCAAAAATATCGTTTTCCGATAGTCAGTATTGCGGGAATTGAGTGGGGGTCTGTCGTGGCCGCTAGTTACGCTCATCAAGCATCTGTTAGCGAGGCTGAGTGGGAACTTGCGAAATTTAAAGATATTGATTCTTGGTTTGATTTTGTCAAAGCAGCATTTGCTAAAAAAAGCACAATGGAATTTAAAATACCTTTTGTGTGCCCATCAATGAATATTAAAAATAAGACTATTTATTTACTTAATAGAGGTCAAGTTGATCAATTCATACCATATTGTTTGCCATCAGCTGGCTTAATAAAACCATATGGTAATAGCGTTGCTCACTTAAGTGATCTCAATTTAGTTGTTCAGCATTTGAAAGCCACTGGTGTTCAAAAAATTATATTAATTAATGTTTTAGGCGGACGTGATGAAAGTGCTGTAATTAAAGGTATTGATAGCCCTGAAAATCAACTTTGGGCTGAACACGTTGCGGCTATGAAAAAGAACGTAGCTTACGATGATCTCATTGAAATCGAATTAAATGATTATAGTATTGAAGATTTTGATAAACGCAAAGACGTTATGGTCAAAGCTAGCGAATTAAGTTATAATCTAGTTAAGAAATTAGCAGAAAAATACAAGTTATAGGTGATATATGGCAGTCGTAAACAGAAGATCAACTGAAAATCCAGAGATATTTAAAAAGCGTCGTCAAAAGGTTCTAGCAGGGCTTAAGGATGCAGCGTTAATAGTCGCAAACCATCCAGAGCATATTCGTAATGATGATGTTCATTATGCTTATCGTCCGGATTCAAACTTTTATTACTTAAGTGGTTTTGAAGAGCCTGAATCAATTCTTATTTTGCGCCCAGGTAAGACGCCTGAATCAGTTTTGTTTTGCCGACAAAAAAATATTGAACGTGAAACTTGGGATGGCTTTCGTTTTGGACCTGCAGCAGCTCAAAAAGAATTCCTTTTTGATGAAGCACATCCAATTGAAGATTTTGAAAAAGTAGCAGTCGAGCTTTTAAAAGGTTATGAAGATGTGTTTTATCGTCTTTATAAAAATCCAGAAGCGGACGTTAAAATCCAAAACATTCTTTTAAGTCTAAAAAAGGCGTATGGTCGTTCTGGCTATGGTTTAATGACGATTAAAGATGCTGATACTTTTTTAGGTGAATTTCGTTTACGTAAAACTGAAGATGATTTGCGTAATCAAAGATTAGCTTGTGAAATTACAGCTAAAGCCCATGTTGAAGCTATGAAATTCACTAAACCAGGAGTTTCAGAGAGACAAGTGCAAGCTGTACTTGCGCATACATTTTACTCTCATGGTTCAGCACGTGAAGGATATAATTACATAGTTGCATCTGGTAATAACGCGACAACGTTGCACTATAATTTTAACGACCAAGTTTGTGAAAACGGAGAATTATTGCTGATAGATGCAGGTTGTGAATACAACTTATTTTCAGGAGATATTACGCGTACATTTCCAGTGAATGGTCGATTTTCTCCAGCGCAAAAAAAAGTTTACGAAGGTGTTCTTAAAATTCAAAAAGAAATTATTGATTATGTAAAACCTGGTATTTTCTTTAAAGATTTACATGCCATGGGCGAAAGCCGCTTAACTGATTTAATGATCGAGCTTGGGTTAGTTCGCGGTCGTAAAGAGGATATTATAAAATCAAATGAGCACCGTAAATACTATCCGCATGGTATTGGTCACTGGTTGGGTATGGATGTTCATGACTCTGGGTTGTATATGATTAAAGGTGAACCACGTCCAATTGAGCCTGGTATGGTTTTTACTGTTGAGCCTGGTTTGTATATACCAGCAGGTGACAAGACTGCTCCTGAGGAACTTCGTGGAATCGGTGTTCGCATCGAAGATAACATATTAGTGACTCAAAATGGATGCGAAGTCTTAACTTCGCAAGTTCCAAAAGAAGTTGAAGATATTGAGAAATTAATGTCTATGTCATCGACAAAATAAATAAGTATTTTTTCTCAAATTGATAAAATTGGTTATTAAAATATAGTTTGATTTTTAACCCTGTTATTCTGTTATGGCAGTCGGATGAACTGCCGATTTAGTTTCAACAGGGGGAAAATTGAAACGTACGCTCATTATTTTCATACTCATAATTCTAATTATTCCTTTTCAAAACTGTTTACAGCAGGGTATTTCTCAAGTTGATCAAACTTCTTTAAAGTCGTCTGATGGCTCAACGAGCACAAATAATTCATCTAATGGTGGTTCAACAGTTGGCGGTGGTACTGGCGGAACGACTACGATGAGCTTACTTGAAACACAAACACGTTGCTTAGCACTTATAGGAAAGCCAACGATCACAAGCTTATCAAATACAGCATTTTCATTATATTCAGGATTTGGTTCAACGAGTCAGGGTGATACGACATCTACACTAGATATGAACATATCTATGTCTATATCTAATCAGTCTGAATACGATCGTTTGGGATGTAATTCAGTGGTCAACAACGTGGTCAGCTGTACATTGGATGTTGCAAGTGCTTACTCAATTACTTCGGCTATGGATATGAAAGGCGATGACCTTATAAAAGCTGGAAAAACGCAAGCTAACTTAGCGGGATCAGCTTTCGCAAATCGTAATTCTTGTTCGATGACTTTTGGTAAAGGTCTAAACACTATTAAATTATCAATCAAACCAAATTCATTCATGAACAATGATGTCGCTGATCCAGTTCGATGTGTTGAAGGCAATTTTTCTATAGCATTGTCAGTAAGATCAGAAGTGGCATTAGATAACCCTCCAGCGGGTGTATCGACGAGTTTCAAATCTGATTCTAAATCTGTAGCTGTAGTCATGAAAAATGGCTGTTGGAAAGAAAGTCGTTTACGAGATTTAAAAGAAACAACAACAAACATTTCTGATTTTGGCAGTTTTGGTACAGCCGTCCAGATTTCGGGAACAACTGCTGTTGTATTAGCACCTAATGACGATTCATCTGGTTCTATCATTAATGTTGGCTCGGCATATATCTATGAATTAGAAAGCGGAATTTGGAAATTTAAACAGAAAATATCTAATACAGATAGCAACAGTAATGAAAGTTTTAGCTCTGTTGCAATATTGGCAGATACATTAGTAATAACCAGTGCTTTGGCGGATTCGCAGGGAGCAGCTTATTTTTACAGAAGAACAGCATCAGGTTGGACATTAATTAAGAGATTCGGTCCTGACTATGCGCAAACATATCAACAGTTTGGTTATTCCGTTGCTATAAGTGATCGCTATTTAGCAATTGGGGCTCCAAAATTAAGTTATAATTCTGTTAGTGGTCGTGGCGCTGTTTATATATACAGTTATAATGAGTCAGGCGTCCAACTTGTGAGTACGTTATACGGTGAGCTTGCTAATTCGGGCTTTGGCAGTTCGATATCTATGGACTCGACTTATTTAGCTATTGGAGCACCTCAGAATATAGGGAAAGAAAGCCAAGCAGAAGGTTCTGTTTATGTTTATGCGCAGTCAGATTTATTATTAAAAGCACAGAAAAAAGGTTCAACAGTAGCTGAGCGCTTTGGTGATTCAGTCAGTATTTTGGGAACAAAACTTGTTGTCGGTTCACCAAATTCGAGCAGTTCAAATAAAACAGCAAATGGAAAAGCTAGTTATTTTGAAAATTTCATGACAACAACAGCAGCGAAAACTTGGGCCGGCACAGTTGATAAAGAAAATTTTGGTCAAAGCGTGGCTATGAATTCTAAAGGTTTATTTATTGGGTCGCCATTTTCAACTGCGAATACTTACACTCGTGCAGGCTTTGTTAATTTTTACAAATTTGCATCTTTAACTAATCCATCTTTTATATTAACCGCTTATAACTCGACTAAAGACAGTGCTTTTGGTTGTGCTGTTGCTGTCACAGAAGACTATGCGATTGTCGGGGCCAGAATTAAAACAAGTGATTTAGGGGAAGCTTATATTTACCGATATCAATAGGTCGTAAACGCTTGAATTTGCTTGGGGGGAAATTGAAAGCAATTAAAGGGTATTCTGTATTTACATTTTTAATATTCGTAAGTTTACAGTCACTTGCACAAATTGACATGAATTTTCGTCGTGCAAATGCGGTAGTTCTTTATGAATTTAAAGAGACATCTGGTGATATAATTAATGATACGTCATCTATTGGTACGCCTTTAAATTTAACTATTGCAGATGCTTCAACTGCAGCGATCTCTCGTGGTAATGGTTTTATCGAATTAAAAACGAGAAATTTAATTTCTTCGGCGGCAGCAGCAACTAAAGTTATTAACGCTTGTAAAACGACTAATGAACTAACATTAGAAATGTGGGTTGAGAATAACGAATCTGCAAAATTGACAACTGGATTTTATCCAGCCATGACAGCGCAGCCCAACCGACTGTTAGCCTTGAGTACAAACTTAACGAAGAACAATTTTTATATTGGTCAATTTTACGATGATAATGATTTTTACTATTCAGCAATAAATACATCAGGAAACGAAAAAACAGCAACACCTGGTGGTTCATTAAATAATCCGATCAAGTCTATGGCCAATCAAATTATTTTGCCAAGTCTAGAAGTGAATTCTCCACCAAACCAAACAGTGCAAAAAATTGTTATGACTTTAAATGCACAAAAAAATGCTAAATTGTATTTGTCAGACCGTGATGGGTCACTTTCTTTAGCTGCAAAAACTTCAACAGGTTTTGGTGACACTGCTGCGAATTTTAGTACTTGGTATACGGATGCTAAATTAACATTAGGAAACATTGCTTCTACTTTTAACGAAGTCAAAACAGCTCCTTCAGATTTTACGGGTTGTGACACGGCTCAATCAATTAGTGCTAACTCTGGATGTAAAGCCAACAGCCGTTACTGGAAAGGTAAAATATATTTAGTCGCCGTTTATTGCAAAGCTTTAACAGAGACTCAAATTTTAGGTGAACGTTCACAAATGCAAGTGCGCAACTCAAGCCCTGATATTAATACAAGTATTAATATCACTGAGAATTTACTTAAAGCTCAAACTATTTTTCAACGTTTAACAAGCGTGAAAATTCCGTTGTATGATCCAGTTTTAAAAGAAATGGCTGCAAAGCTTGACCAAAATGATGCTGTTGCGGCTGCGGCTGTGGCTACACAAGATAGTCGTTTTTACAATTATACAGTTCGTGATTTTGCATCTAAAATGTCTAATAGAGCAGAAACTACGAATGTTCCGCTGAATGATTTTACAACTACAGTTATTGGTGCAGTACGCGATGAAATTAGTGCACAAAGATTACTATTTGATAACATCACATATGTTGCTGATCCCAAACTGGTTGCGGTTCCATCAGCTGAAGTTACAGATATTTTGAGATCAAATAATCACTACAGCGCACTCGATAATCAGAAAATTGATTTAGTAAAAGTTATTAAAGCTACTACACAAAGAATATTTAATGGCACTAAAGCTGTTGATATGCCAACGCCAGCAGGACTTTTAACATCACGATCTTGGTTATCTGAACATGCTGTGGCTGGTACGAACAGACGCTTGGTTGAGTATTCTTTAAGAGAATTTTTATGTACACCTCTTGAAAAAATTGCTGATAGCACAGGTCCGGACAATGTCGTTGGACGTGATATTGATCGTTTTCCTGGTGGCGTACACACTAAATTCACAACAACTTGTCGTGCTTGTCATACAGTGATGGATGGTTTTAGACCTGCATTTTCACAATTCACTTTTAATAGTGACTATGTCATGCATACTTTTACAAGCCCATCTGTTAATACGACTGATGACGAAGCTAAAGGTTCAGGAATTTTTACTTCAAAAGAGACAGGTGCTACTTTTATTCATGATAAAATCAATAAAAATGGAACCGTATTTCCTGGTGGAAAAATCACGACTGATGATAACTGGGTTAATAATGCGAGCTATGGGGCGAATTTACCATATTTTAATTGGACACGTTTAAAAGGTAAAGGCATCCAAGAGTACGGAAAAGCTTTGGCTGAATCTAAGCAATTTCCTTTATGTATGGCTAAAAGAGTTTTTGCTACTGTTTGTAAACGTGATGTTGCGAGCACAGACGATACTCTAATAAGTGAAGCAGCACAGGAATTTTCAAGCCGAAATTATAATCTTAAATATCTATTTCAAAAAATAGTTGTTTCTAAACAATGTATTGGAGGCAAGTAAGATGCTTAATAAAAAAGTGATATCTTTATTTATAGTTATATTAAGCTTTAGCTCAGTCTTGGTCGTTGTCGGAAATGGCTGTAGTCAATCGGTAACAAATATTTCAGGTGAACTAACACAAGGTTCACAATCAACTATGTCGTTGGTTGATTCAGTTGCAGAATCAACAGACATTCAGGTTATTCCAGGGGCGTCTACGATTTCTGTTGTTAATACTAAACAAGTCGTTGAACAACTTTCATCATGTGTTGGCCTAGAAACAGTCAGTGAGAGCACTTTAGCTATGTACGAACAAAAAAAGGGAGCCGTTTCAATTACTGGTGTTGCGAATACAATTACAGCACCGATGACGTTGGCTGTTTTGAGTATTGCAGGTGAAGTGTGTAACGACTTAATCAATAAAGAATCGACACAAACAAAGTTTTTTACTAACTGGAATTTAGCGAGCAATACTTTGCCATCAGATTCTGTTGTGACTGATTCAATCACTAAATTTGCACTCTCATGTTGGCAAAAAAAAGAATCTACTGATGAGCAAAAAGCAATTTTAGATATGTTAAGTACTTCTGTAATTAATGGGGAAGACAAAGCTGCTCGTAAGTCTGCACTTATGTTGTGTACAACTGTTTTATCTAGCTTAGATGCTATAACGTATTAATTGGGGGAAATTTGCATGTCAGTTAATAAAAAGAATAATAATAATGATGTAAATAAGCCCGAGACTTTCGAGACTCTGCACGCAAAACCTGTCTCGCGTCGTGAGTTATTAGCGACGGGTCTAATTAGTTTTTCAGGTTCTATGATGTTACCATCGTTTTTAACTTTGTTGGCACGATCAGGTAATGCAGAAGCAGCAGATTTACTGTGTAAAACGGCAGGTGCATCTGATTTATGTCCGTTTATTGGAATTAAGCTATCTGGTGGCGGGGCTATGTCTGCGAATTTTCTGCCTTTAGATAAAGGTAATCAGCTTTTGTCATCTTATTCAAAAATGGGTATGGGAGCAGGAGCAACGTTGCCAGCTTCTTATGAGTTTGCTAACAATGTTTTATTTTATTCAAACTCTGGAATACTAGCTGGTATTCGTGAACAAGCCACTCGCACAACTTTACAAACTTCTAATTTTGTAGGCGTTTGTGTGCGCTCTCAAGATGATTCCGCAGGTAATAAATTTGATATCACAGGTTTGGTTAATCAATCAGGACTTTCTGGAAAAGTTTTACCTAACTTAGGTAAAGCTAATACGGCAACTGGCGTAAATAATATGTACGCATATGTCAGACCCCCAGCACCACTGATCATTTCGCGATATGAAGATATCACTGGTTCATTGCAAATAGGCGGAGCTCTGGGTTCTTTAAAATCAGACCAACAATCAAAGCTGATTAAAACCATTAGAGGTATATCGTCTTTACAAGCTGATCGTATTCAAAATATGACTGGCGGCTCTATTCTTTCTCGATTATTAGGTTGTTCACAAAACGACAATTATAATTTAATAGCAAATTCAAGCGCTTTAAATATTGATCCATTGTCAGATGCAGGTTTTGCGCAAATTTGGGGGATCAATGCTAACTCTAATAAGAGCAGTCAAGATTTTGTATTTGCATCAATGGTTTTCAATGCATTAAATGGAAATGCAAGTTCAATTAATTTAGAAATTGGTGGTTTCGACTATCATAACAATACACGTACGAGCGGAGATGCAAAAGACTTAGAAGCTGGCCGTGTTATTGGACGAGTTCTTCAGTCTTTATCATATCTTAAGAAAAAAGGTTTCATTGTCGTGACATCTGATGGATCTGTTACTAGCCCAGATTCTGATGTAGCAGGTGGTCCGTGGGTCAGTGATCGCGGAACAGCTGGATCTGCTTACATGATCACGTACGATCCTGCTGGAACACATGTCATTAAATCAAATCAATTAGGTTATTTTACAAGTGGTCAAGCTGCTGATGATACTTTTTTAACTGGTGGTAACGTTGAATTAGCTGCTGGCGCTATGTTTGTTAATTATTTATCTTTTAATAAAAAATTAGCATTAGTTGAAACCTATTTACCAAGGATTTTTTCAACAGCAGAAATCGATTTAATAACTAAAATTGCTTAAAGAGAGAATAAATTGACTAAGTTAAAAAAAGTTTTTGAAAATAAAAAAATTATTTCAGTCATGACAAGCTTGTCGGTGATAAGTGGATTACTTTTTCTATTTAATAACTGCCAAGTTAACTTGCAAAGTGATAATTTAGTTCTTGAAAAAACATCATTATCTTCTGCCGCAGATAGCACAACGACAACACCTATTGGTGGAACGATGTGTGAACAAGAAATTTTAAATCTATACTCACGTGGTTGGCATGATTTTCTAAAAACAAACTGTGCTATATGCCATTCTAATGGACCAGGCAAAGGTAAATTTGCCAACGCTGATCTCAATACTTCTTACGCTGATTTTCAAGAAATTGGTTACACTAAAATTGCTAATAATGCAGTTAATCCTAATCACAATCCGCCTTATTCAGGAGTTCAACATACACAAACTGTTAATGAACTTAAAGTCGAATGGCAAAAAGGTTTAGCTGATTTTGAAAAATGTAGTGGTACAAAAGTTGATTCAGGTGCTGTTGAAACTCAGTACGATAAAATTACATTGAAAACTATCGGTAAACAAATTGGTTTAGCAAAAGATGGTGATAAAAAAACAATAACTTGGGATCTAGGCAAAGAAATGTCACGTATCAAAGGTACTGATGCGATTGATGATCTTGGTGGAGCACAACTAGCTATTACAATCACAAGACTGCGTAATTCAAGTGGTGCAACTTATTATACTTTTTCATCTCCAACGGTTTTTGGTTCTACTAAAGATATTAGAGTTCAAGGTATTTTCATTGGCTTGAATGGCTTTTTATTAAACTATCCTACTACATTTAGTTATCTAGATAATAGTATACGAAAAGGTAGCAAGAATGACTTAACAGGACTTTTATCAACAGGATCATTAGTTGCTCCAAAAGTAGTTTTAGAGACTGATGCTTTATCTTTATCGTTTATTAATATCAGCGTTGTTGAACTTCCGGCAGCGACACCTCCTTTGGCTGTTACTCTTGGTAATAACTCACCTGTAATCGTGACGCCAACAACAGGTTATGTTGATATTACAGTCAACTTAAATGGTCCTGCTGTTGAGCCTATCGTTGTGACCTTGTCTGAGAATACAGATTTATGCGGAACTGCAGCCACATTGGATAATTCAAATACATTATTTCAAACTATGAGTGCGACATGTTTACCAGATGTTAATACATATTTGTGTGCTAGTGGTACTTGCACTGCAGATGATAAAAAAATTGGTCAAGCTAGATCAGTTGTGGGTGCTACCTGGAACCGTTACGATTGGGATTATAAATTTCCGACAAAAGCAGTGACATTTTCATTGGGAGACACAAGTAAAACAGTACGCATAATTTTTTCTAAAGATATTAGAAATGAATATAACAGATATTTAAAGGTCAGCATTGCATCTGTATTAGGAAATACTCAGATTGGGACTAAATCATCTATCTCGTTTGTTTTAAACAAAATCAAAAACCCAAAATCAACTTCAGATATATTAACATTTTCAGAGTTGATGAATCCTAAATCAGGAATTTTAGGTTTAAATTGTGTAAAATGTCATAACTCACAGTTGCTTGCTGGTGGTTACGACATGACTGATTACGATTTAATGTTAAACCGTAAAGTTTTAATTCCAGGTGACACACAAAGTAAAATGTATGTTCGTATGCATCCGACGCCGGAGTTTTTAGCTAAACCGATGCCGCAAGATGGTTTTTTACAACAAGCTTTAATATATGAAGTTGAACGCTGGTTATTAAGTGGAGCACCTAATAATTAGGAAAGTAATATGAAGACAAGAATGTACTTTAAAATTATAGCTTTATTAGTGATTCCGGCAAGTCTGGTACTGCTGACCTTTCAGAACTGTTCGCAATTGTCGAATACAATGGGTGAGGGAAGTATGCAGTCTTTGAGTGCGCAAGCTATACTTGAGCAAAAAGCTATGTCTGTTATGACAAGTCGATGTTTAAATTGCCATAGCACGAGTACACCTTCAGGTGGAGTTATTGTTAGTGATATTGCAAGTTTATTATCAACTGGTGCTGTTGTACCGGGTGAACCATCATTGTCACCTTTATATCAAAGCTTACAAAGCGGTCGAATGCCATTGAATGCTGTGTTAACTCAATCTGAATTAGAGTCTGTGTACAATTGGATCGCTGAAGGTATTAATAAAGATACTTCAGTTGCGCCGCCAACGACTTCAACAACACTTGAAGCTAAATATAACAGTATCTTTAAAAACATCTTACAGCCGCGTTGTTTATCGTGTCATAACTCAACTACTGGTAGTGGTGGTATTAGTTTTAGTAATTACAACTCGACGATTAATATTGTTAACAAAGGTAATGCTTCAACAAGTGCTCTCTATACATCAGTAGCCACTCGCAAAACAATGCCTAAAGGCGGCGTACTTTTATCGGCTAAAGAAACGCAAGCGATAATGGATTGGATCAATGCGGGCGCCTTAAATAACTAATTGATATTATTCGACGTTGATACTTGTTTCTTGAATAAGATTATTTGTCTTTATATCTTTAAATTTCATTTGCAATACCAATGGTGATTTTTCATCAGTATCATCACTAAATAATTGTAGTTGAATATAAAAATTCGCTTTTGTATCCATGGGAATTTTAATTTTCTTAATATCTTCAATGTCTTTTTTATATTTTTGCGTATATGTTTCGACTTCGATGCGAGCGGGTTTTTTGTATTTTAAAATTTGATTTTTAATAATTTGAACTTTTGTCGGTTTATTCAGATCTTTGTTTTGCAAGAATTCCAAGTTTATTTTTCTGTAGAAAATAAGTCCTAATGAAACTCCAAATAAAACAATGATAAAACTTTTTAGTAATTTGTTCATTAAATAAACCTATGATGTAGCCAACCGAGAGATTTAGCTTTTTCCTGTAATTCAAATTCAGTTTTGAATAACTTATCATCGCGTGAAGCAGCGCTAACGGCTAATTGTAAATCTGTGGCGGCAGAAAGTAATTCAAAATCACCCATAGTATTTCCAGAAGCTAAAAATGGTTTGATTGATTTGGTTTTAGCTAAAAGAGCGTCGACTTTACCTTGTTTATAAGTGATTGGGTAAACAGGTTCGTCAGTAATAATATTGTTTTTAATAGCTGTTTCGACACCAATAACATTGTCATAATCTAGGCCCAGAGCTATTGCACCTGGTTCGACAGCCCATTTGATTGAAGCCGTCACAATATAGACATTCACATTATTTTTTTTAAGTAAGTTGATTAATTTTTGCTGCTCACTAAAGATAGGTTTGGGTTGAACTGAGTTAAAGGCCTCTTGAGCCCATTCACGCACTTGCGAAAGCGTAATATTCTTATTGATTTGAGCTAACCAAACATAAGCAGATCTAGGATCGTTATTAATTTTTTTCATTTCTAAATAGTGATTAAATGGATCATTCGGTAATGGAACTTGTTCTTGATCTATCTGATATTGAAAGAAATTTTCACCTAGATCTATATCCCAAAGGGTACCATCAGCATCAAAAGCAGCAAATAGTTCGGATTGAGTTTTTTTGAGATCGAAAATAGTTTTTTCGATCTGGGTCCAGTATTCTTCAGGAAAAGGTTTATAATTCATAAAAAATTCCTCGTGCAAGTCAGTGAGCATTTTACCTAGTAAAAATATTAATTAACAACAGTGCACATAGTCCTAATGCGCTTCATTAAATGTGTACATTTTTAAATATGACGCTGTCTGAATTGTTAATCAATAAGATCTTTGAATTCTACTTGGCGAATCAAAGAATATAATATGAAATAGATGGATGTCTTTAAATTACAGAATTGCACAACCTCATGACAGCGAATTAATTTATAACTATGCATATAATAAACTCAAAGTGAGTGTGCCTGATGAGATGGAGCTCATGATGAAAGTGTGGGAGTCCAACTTTCGAAAAGAGGCTCTTGAACACTATTTAAAATTGGGTTGGAGCTTTATAGCTGAGGATTCGTCAGGAAAAATAACAGGATTTTTTCTTGGACAACCCTTTCTATTTGTTGATGCTCAAACACAAACATTATGGGTTGAGTGTTTACAAGCGGACAATTTTAAAATTGAATCTGAACTAGCTGACATAGCTATCAAACTTTCTAGAGACAAGCATTTGCAAAGAGTGATATTGCCACAACAAGTTTTAACACTGCATTTTGAAAAGCCATATAGTTTTCAAAAATGGTCTGAAAAACATGTCTGGGTTAAAACGACTAAATAAGGAATTAAAATGAAGGACTTCTCATTTGTTACTCGAGTTGAAAATATAGAACGTTTAAAAAATGAAGAATTTGATTTATTAATCATTGGTGGTGGTATTACCGGTGCAGGAGTTGCCCGAGATGCAGCTCAGCGTGGACTTAAAGTTGCTTTGATAGAATCACAAGATTTTGCTTACGGAACATCGTCTCGTTCAAGTAAATTAGTTCATGGTGGTATTCGCTATTTAGAGAACTTAGAATTTCATTTAGTTTTTGAGGCTCTAAATGAAAGAACTAAGTTATTTGAAATTGCACCTCATTTAGTGCATCCACTTAGATTTATGATTCCGCTTTATAACGACTCACGAGTTGGCATGTTTAAAATGAGCTTAGGCATGTGGCTGTATGATGGATTAGCATTATTTCAAACTCCTGAAATGCATGAAAAACTAGATAAAATTGAGACATTAGACAGAGTTCCAATAGTCAAGGGTCAAGAGCTCGTTGGTTCATTTGTCTACTCTGATGCTTATATGGATGATGACAGACTTGTGCATGAAACATTACGTTCGGCAAATGATCATGGTGCAATAGCAGTTAATTATGTAAAAGCAGTTAAAGCTCAATTTGATAAAGAGTCTAATAAAATAAAATCTGTCGAAGTTCTAGATCAGCAAACTGATACTTCGTTTTTAATTCGTACTCAGCAAATAGTTTGCAATGTCGGACCGTGGACAGATTTAGTGGGACAAAAATTATTTCCAAACTGGAAAAATATTTTAAGACCGACTAAGGGTGTTCACTTAACTTTTGCAAAAGATCGAGTACCTATTGACACAGCAGTCGTTATGGCGGCTCAAGATTCTAGTCGCATTGTGTTTGCAATACCTCGACATGAAATGGTTATTATCGGTACAACTGATACAGATTACAAAGGTAACCCAAGTGATGCCAAGGTTGAATTTGAAGATGTTGCTTATTTGCTTAAAGTAGCTAACGATTATTTTCCAGGAGCAAAGTTAACTGAAAAAGACATTATTTCAGGTTATGTGGGTGTAAGACCATTAGTTAAAGATGAGAGTGATAACGAAGGAAAAACAAGTCGAGAGCATACAATTAAACAAGATGAACGTGGATTTATTGTAGTGGCTGGTGGTAAGTATACAACTTACAGACTTATGGCCGAACAAATTGTTGATAAAGTTATTTCAAATTTATCATTTGAACAAAAGGCTAAACTCAAAAAATGTGAAACAAATGCTCCTTTAAATGAGTTTGTAAGTATTGATTCTTACAGAGAGTCCTTGTTATCGGCACCTGATGATTTACAAAAAAAATTGGCTTTTAGATACGGAGCTGAATATAAGAATATTATGGATCGATTCGGAATTACTGATAATTTGTATGTCATTGAAGCTTTGCAAGCTATTCATACTACAATGTGTGTACATCTAGTGGATTTTTACACACGCCGAGTACCATTGTTTTTAGCTGAAAAAGATCATGGTTTGAACCATATAGAAATAGTGGCCAATACATTTCAAGATTGTCTTGGTTGGAATGAAGCTCAAAAAGAACAAGAGATCAAGGATTTAAAAAAATATATACAAGACCAAACATCGTGGAAAAAGAATAATTAGTTTAAATTTTGCCTAGTTTGGTTTTTGGTCGTTTTAAAAAAATTATTTTGATTAGATTTATTCAGCCATTTTAAAATTTTAATAGGATTTTGAATGATCGCTAACGGGTCTATAACGTTTACAGAAAATTCGCTTTTACCGAGTAAAGCATGTAGCGTGCTAAAACGATAGTCTTCACAGTTTTGGCAAATTTTAGCCTCGACTGGATTTCGATAAATATATCTGTATGTATTTAAAAATTGTGACAGATTAGTTATGGGCTCTAATGGATTTTTATCTACTTCAGCATTTTCAACTAAATAAGGATATAATTTTTTTTGCAATTCATGAGCAAAGTAATTTTCTTTTTTATTATTTGATTTTAGTAATAAATGACAATGCGTTTTCATCATAACAAAAGATAAGACTTCGATTTCATAAAGAGGCATCATTTTGTTAATTTGATAGTTCAGTAAAAGCCAGTCTAGCTCAGGAAAATATGGATGAACTTGATACTCAAAAGACATGTGGTAAAATTTAGCTTGAGGATTAAATTTTATTTTTGGCATAAGCAACTTACGTAGCAACTTGTGGTTCATAAGCCTATGTTTGATATAGCGAGTTTAAAAGATTTGTTCGTTTCACATTTCGGAAATAGATTCACATTTTGGAAATAAAAAAAGGGACTGGTATTATCCAGTCCCTTTAAATTAGATCTCAATTTAATAAAATTAAATCATTGATTTTGTTAAGTCTTTTACTTTTTTTGAAGCAAAGTTTTCAGAAACAAATGTCCAGTTGATATGATTCCAGAATGTTTCTAAATATTTTTGACGAGCATTTCTATAATCAACATAGTAAGCGTGCTCCCAAACATCAGCAACCATTAAAGGTGTTGGTCCATTATTTGTAAATGGAACGGCTGCGTTTGAAGTCGATACTAATGATAATTTACCAGCAGCATCTACACATAACCAAATCCAACCAGAACCAAAAGTTTTAACTCCGCCATCAACGAATTTAGCTTTTAACTCGTCAACGCTACCAAAATCACGTTTGATTGCAGTTTCTAAATCAGCAGATGGTTTACCACCTTGACCAGCAGGAGCCATATTAAACCAGTAAAATGTGTGATTCCAAATTTGAGCGGCATTATTAAAGATACCACCAGAAGAAGAAAGTACGATTTCTTCTAAAGATTTACCTTTTAAAGAAGAATCTGTTTCGATGAATTTATTCAAGTTATCTATATAAGCTTTGTGGTGCTTGTCATAGTGAAATGACATTTGTTCTTCGTTTAAAAACGGTGACAAAGCTGTTTTAGCATAAGGTAATTGTGGTAATTTAAACATTGGAGTCTCCTAAAATAACGTTAACGGGATAATTATTTATCGCCGTTAAGCATTTTACGTACAAACGTTGGCAGTGTAAACGCCGCAGTATGTAGATCTTCATTATAATACTTTAGTCCTTGTGAGTTAACAAACTGAGCAGCTTGAGATGCTTTAAAATCTTTTACAGGGTGATAATTACCCTTAATAGCCATTTGCAAGCTCCACATACCAGATGGATATGTCGTCGCGTGGAATAAAACTGTATGAACATTATTTTGACCAAAAACAGTTTTTAAGCACTTATTAAGTTCAACAAAAGTATCTGAGTGAAACATTGGTGATTCACCTTGAGTAATAAGAACGCCATTTGGTTTTAATGACTTCATGCAATTAGCATAAAACTCTTTAGTAAATAAACCTTCAGCAGGGCCCGCTGGATCTGAGCCATCAACAATAATAACATCGTATGATTCAGGTTTTGCTTCGGCGGCGAATTTAATTCCATCACCAACGATTAGGTCTAATTTTGGGTTTGAAAATTCACGAGCAATTGTTGGTAAATGTTGTTTTGATGCGCGAATAACAGCTTCATCAATTTCAACCATAGTGACTTTTTCAATTGTGTTATAGCGAAATAATTCACGAATAGTTCCACCATCGCCGCCACCAATGACTAATGCATTTTTAATTGGACCAGCTACTGATTGAAATGCTTGTACTGTTGGGTGAGTAATCATTTCGTGATAATGAAATTCATCACGCTCTGTGCACATAACCATGTCGTCAATGGCTAACATTTTGCCATAAGCACATGAATCTAAAATACGTACACGCTGAAATTCAGTTCTTTCATCAAATAAAACATCACCAGTATATCTTAAAGACAAAGCTTGATTTTCGTCTTTATCAGTTAACCAAACATTGCGTGTGATTTTATATCCTTTTTGAGGATCGTAATCTTGAGCATCAGTTGGTTTTACTTGTAAAGGAGCATCGCCTTTTTTAATGACTTGTGTAGAGCCGCGGTTCATTTCTAAAGCTGAATAGTTAGCTCCGAAAGCGTTTTTAAGAAATTCGAAAGAAACCCACGGATCAACAGTGTCACCACACGTAAATAAATCAACAGCAGCATATTTGTATTCAGGCCAAGTATGAATGGCTAAGTGACTTTCTTGAATAACAACAACACCAGAGACTCCCCATGGAGAGAAATGGTGAAATGTTGAATTGATAACAGTGGCACCTGCAACTTGCGCTGCTTGAACCATAGCTGCTTCAATGGCTGTGACGTCGTTTAAGACGTCAGATTTACAGTTCGTAAACTCGACTAATATGTGACTACCTAATGCTTTCATAGGGGGTCAAAATAGGGCATGGGGGGGGTTCGATCAAGTTCTTTTTCTGGTTTTTATAAAATAGTTCTAGTCAGAAGATTTCTTGAAACGAATTTCAAAAGAGTGATGAATTTTTTGGTCAAAACAATCTTGTGGAATTGTTTTCTCAGTCGTGTTTTTGACCAAATAACGATCCATAATTTGTTGTTCGAGCTTAAATTTTCTTTTATTCGTTGAAAAATAGAGTACACCTTCAGGTTTTAAGAATTTTAATGCATTTTCGATTATGAACATTTGATCTCTCTCGACTTCAAAGTCAGAGCTCATTTCTTTTGAGTTTGAGAAGGTTGGTGGATCTAAGAATATCATATCAAATGATTGCTTATAATCTGGCCACTCTGAAGCAGATTTTAAAAACTCGAGAGCATTTTGTTCGATAAATCTATGCTCGTCAGGGTTAATAGAATTGAGTTTAAAATTATCTTGTCCCCAGTTCAGGTAATTTTTAGACATATCAACGCTAACAGTTTTAGCTCCGCCAACGGCAGACATTAAAGACACTGTACATGTATAAGAAAATAAATTTAAAAGCTTTTTACCTTTAGAGTTTTTTAGAAAAAAATACCTCATAGGGCGATGATCGATAAATAGCCCTGTATCTAGATAATCCCATAGATTAACAAGCACAGGCACACCATTTTCTAAGACCGTTATTCTTTCATTTTTAGACTGTATTTTGTTGTACTGATTGGTGCCTGATTGGCGCTCACGTTTTTTAAGAACAATTAGATTTTCGGCTTTTCCCAACACATCTGAAATAGCTTTAACCATGGTGTCTGTTTTATTTTTACCTTGGTCGACCAATTCAGTTTTGTCATAGATAACGCAATAGTCTTTATAAATATCGACTAAAAATGGATATTCAGGAATATCCTTATCATAAAGGCGATAAGCCTCAATTTTATTTTTTAAAGCCCAGGGCTGTAATTTTTTTAAATTTTTTTCAAGACGGTTTCGAATGTCGCTCACGAGAGTGTTTTAATCTAAAAGTCTTTAAATGTGAATTAATCATTCGAAAAAGGGCACTCGCGGTAACTTTTACCTGTCTAAAAAGTTACACCTTTCAGGGGATCAAAGCTGTGCTATCAAATGTTGTCGGGGGAATTTATGTCTAAAGTATCTAAATCACTAGTAACTGTAGCAATTATTTTTGGAACGGCTTTTATTTTAGCAGCCGTAGGGTGTTCTGAAAGTAGTAAAACAGTAAACCCAAATGCTGGCGGCAGTCCGGGTACTGATCAAAACGGTCTGCAAAATGGTGGCAGTAACGGTTCTGATGGCGGATCAACAGATACGCTTAAACCAGTTGATCCTGAAACTGTGAAATTGTGCTCTGATTCAGAAATGGCACAGATCAATCAGTGGAGAAATCAAGTTGATAAGGCAAATGGTTTAATTGATCAAACAGGTGCTAATGAAACTAAGTGGAAAAAATCATATACAGCAATAAAAGAATCAGTTTTGGCTCGAAAAATGTGTCAATCGCAATTAAGTTACCAGCGCAATCAGCCTTGTAAATTTTTACGCAAAACTATTGTAAATCCAAATCCTAAAGTTGAAATGTACGACGAGTACCATGTAAATCAAAAATGCTTGAAATCGACTAAATACGCGAACCAATTTGGACCAGCCAACGTAGAAGAACCTGTGAATAATCCAAACCAACCACCCGTGTTGCCTCAGCCAGCTCCGATGCCAAATCCTGATCAGTCAAAGTTACCAGTAGATGCAGAGTTGCCAAGTTGTAGTGCTGAGGAATTTAGTGCTTTATCTGAGTGGTCTACACAGCTTGGCTTAGCAGATAAGTCTATTTCTAAAATGGGAGACAACGTTAGTTCATGGAAATATGATGCTAATGCAATTGGTTTTGCGACACAATCTGGTCAAAGTTGTGAAAAGTTGATTCAGTATCATTCATCTAAGCCATGCCAACGCAATATTAAACAAAACGATGGCTCAGTTTTAAATCGTGTATATAGCGCAGAAACACTAGCCAAAAGATGTGAACGTTCGCGCAGTTATTTTTATGAATTTCAGCAACATACAACGACATTAATGGTTAGAAATGCATATTTATTTATTGATATGACTGGATTGTCGCAAAATGTGTTTGAGCCAAATGCGTTCTTTCAAAATGATAATTGCATTATTGAAAATAGAACTGCTAATACAATTGATTATTCTACACAAAAAGCAATGGTCAAAGACACTCGTGGATTTGAATCTAAAATGATGGTGTTAGAAACGACTGAGGGGTTAGTCATTCAGTGTTATGGCTTAGAGCTTGATGGTCCATTTAGTAAAAATGAAGTTGTGCGCTTACTCAAAGATAAAAATACCAATTTAAAACTAGAATATATTTTAAAATAATCTAGTGAATTGCAGTGATGATCTTTTTAAAATAAGAGGTCATCACTGGTCTGTGATACCAAGCTAAAGCAATTTTATAGTCGTAATAATGATGAGGCAGTAAATCGATAATTTTTTTGCTCGATAAAGCAGTCTTAGCAAAATCTTCAGATAAAACAGAATAGCCAACTCCGCATTCTATCATTGATAAAAGTGCATCAGTATTATTGGCAAAATGACGCTCTTTTAGGGATTTTGATTTAAGTTTGTATTTTTCTAAAAAATTAAAAGTCATTTTATCTGAAAAATCGAAATCTACAATATTTTCATTTTTTAATATATCATCGATGTTTTTTTTCTTCCAAGAGATGGGGCCATAGAGTTTATATCGCTCTGGTTTCAAGATTTTTGAATCCATTTCTTTAGTCACATGTTCATGTTCTAAAATAGCTAAGTCACAAAAACCATTTTTAAGTTTTTCTTGGTTGCTTGTTGTATCAGATAGATCAAATCGAAATAAAATTTTAGGTAAATCAGATTTGAGAGAGGATAAGTTGGGAATGACCCGAGATCGCAAAATGCTTGATGGTCCCGAGATGCCTAATTCAATGTTGTGTTCAAAAGCTGCCTTTTGAATCTTTGAAAGGGTCATTCCCTCATTTTCTAAACTTAATTTCACATACTGCAAAAGGCTTTCACCGTCTGAAGTAAGTTTCATCCCTTTGCGAGATCTAATAAACAGTGTCGTTTTCAACTGTTTTTCTAAAGCTCGTATTCTTTGAGTAACTCCTGTTTGAGTTATTCCTAAAATGTACGAGGCTTCTTGGACAGTACCTTTTTGAACGATGGCCCAAAAAGCCTCTAGGGTGGGGCTGAGTAAACTCATTTATAATCATAAATAAATGAAAATTATGAATTATACAAACAAATTATTTTTTCGTAGTTTGCACAGCGACAGAGTTGTCAACATCAACACTGTGGAAAACTAAAAACAACAAGGAGAAAAAATGAAAAACAAATTTATCGAAAAAATAACATTGGCAATATTAGTTGTGTTTATGGCAAAGACAGCGATAGCTGCGGGTTTGCCAGCACAAATACCTGATAAACATGTGGATAACTATCAGGGTTATGGGGAAAAATACCATTGTGATATTACAACCGAAGATCAAAAAAAATATTCACTAGATCTAGCGTGGTCAGTGGTTCCGAACGCAAAGGCAAGATTTCCAACTTGGAATAATTCTTTTAGCTATAAGTTAAGTGAGTCAGGTAAATCAATAAGTGAAATAGGGTTTGATGGCAATTTTTTTGGTTATGCAAATATTGATTTTGATTATTCAGAGAATTTACTTCTAAAGTTTCATGGTCAGCACAGTCTAAATACTAGAGTAGGTGTGTACTATACAAATGCTGAAATAATATTTACTCAGGATGAAATGGAAAAATTAAAATTGCAAAAATTTGATTACAAGCATGATTTGTGGCTAGACTATTCAGATTTTAATAATACTGTACTTCAAAAAATAAATCTCGATATCGCAGATTCTCAATGTGAAAAATTATAAGCATTAAAAATGCAAATAGCGAAGTGACCGTACCACTTCGCTATTTAATCCTTTCATAATAGAAAGGAGGTTCCGTATGCCGGATTTAAATCAAACACCTTGGTTTAAGTATCGACGTCGTAACAAAAAGGCTGAACAGTTCTTAAGTCTAGTTTTATTGATTTTACAGATCGTAAAACAAGTGCTTGAGATGATTAGCCGATTTCTTTAGCTTGTTACACTCGCTAAACCGTACATGAATGTAACAAGTTGTTTGGGTTAAATACTAAGTGCTCTATGGTCGCTATTTTAGTTTTTCCCATAAGTAAGTGTATTCGAGTGCTTGCACCGTTGAAGTATCATACGGATCTGAAGCGCGTTTATGTCCACCATTTATATTTTCATAAAACAAAACCGGATAGCCGAGCTCTTGCATTCTTGCAGCCATTTGCCTTGCATGTGCTGGGTGTACGCGGTCGTCTTTCGTGCTCGTAATAAACAAAACCTCAGGATAGTTTTGATTTGGCTTTAAATTTTGTAACGGCGAATACTTTAAAATATATTCTCTTTCGGATGAAATATCAGGATTGCCATATTCAGCAATCCAACTCGCACCAGCTAATAATTTGTGATATCTCATCATATTAGCCAGTGGTACTTCAGCAATAACGGCATTAAAAAGATCAGGCTTTTGCGTGAAAGCCACACTTGTTAATAGTCCGCCGTTTGATCCACCCCATATACCTAAATGCTTTGGTGAAGTTATTTTTTGATTTATAAGATCTTGTGCAACTGAATAAAAATCGTCAAATGCCTTTTGGCGATTTTCTTTAAGAGCTGCCTGATGCCACTCGGGTCCATATTCACCGCCACCACGAATGTTGGCCAGAGCATAAACGCCACCTTTTTCAAGCCAAGCTTTGCCAGAAACACTCATATAGTAAGGCGTGCGACTGAGTTCAAAGCCGCCATATCCATATAAAATAGTTGGATTTTGACTATTTAGATCTAGATTTTTCTTATGAATGAGAAAATAAGGAATTTCGACACTGTCGTTAAGGCTTTTGACTTTAACTTGTTTAACAGACAAATCGTCTGATTTAAATTTTTGCGGTCCTTTGTATACTGAATGAGATGTCATAATATTTTGATCATTCAACAGCAGTATTTCTGGCGGAGATAAAAAACTCATTTGATTGATCATAAATAAATCTGATTCTAAGCTTGTTGATGTAAATTCTAAATCAACGAAATCGTTCTTTATAGTGGGTAATTCAGTATTAATCCATTTGTCTGCATAATCATAAACTTTTATTTTAGTCGTAACATCACACATGTAGCTCATTAAAAATTTATTTTTAGTTCGTCTGTAGTCTGAAGCTATTTGATTTTTATTATTTTCAAATAACATTTGGTAGTTTTTTTGAGGATTGGCGATTTGTGTAATCGGAAAACTAATTACAGATCCAGCTGAAGCATGAAACCCACTTGGGTCATTAAAGTGCTCACGCATTTTCACGATGACCTGATTTTTAAAAATATCAATAATTTCAGAAGAGTTTGGCAATTGAATCTCAGTTATTTCTTTAGGCTGAATAATATCAGAAATAAAATATTTTTTAGAGTTGTAAAAATCAATTTGGTCGATAATAAAATTATATTTTTTTTCATTATCGATCATTGAAAAGAAATAAACACTCATAGAATTTTTTGCTACTTTGAAAAGTATTTCTGATTTTGACAGGTCTTGCTTGCGATGCAAAATACGTAATTCACTAGCATAGCCTGACGATGTTAAATTGTTAGAATTGGTACCATCACTCACAACTAAGGTATCTTTGTTAATCCAAGTGACGTGACTTTTTGATTCAGTAATATAAAAACCGTTCTCAATAAATTTTTTCGTATTTAAATTAAACTCTCGAGTGAAAATAGCATCTTTTCCACCGTTAGAGAGGTATATGACACAGTGGTTGTTATCATTTCTTAAACAAGTTAAGCCGGACCAATCCCAGTTTCTATTTTCTTGTTTAGATAAAAGATCAAGATCGAGAATAACAGCGTATTCTTTATTTTCATCTAAAATATTTTTAACTTTTCGAAGTTGGCCTTTAATGTGCTGATCGTCTTGCCAAAAATAATAAATGTCTTGGTCTACAAAAAAGTAATGAGGTGTTTTCGCTTTATCGGTATGAATCGAAAAAATTTCTTTTTGTAGGTTTGTATAAGCTAATTGACTCTGCAAACGATTCAGAGTTTTTTCGTTAAAGCCTTTTGCAAATTTCATGGATTTGTCTGATTCGACCTCTTCTAGATAATCAAGATGGTCTAAATTAGATTCTGAAGATGATCGAGAATTTACGTGATTACATGAAGTCATAAAAAAAAGTCCTATGAAGAAATATTTCATAGGACTTTTTTAGCAATTTATAATGTGAATAACAAATTATTTATATTCAACAACATCTTTCGTTTCAAAACGAACTTTTTTCGCATGTTGATATTTGTCATCAGCAGCGCGATAACCGCACGCTACAGCTGCAACAGTTTTGTATCCTGTGCCTTCAAGACCTAGAACTTTATCGTATCCTGCAGGGTCTAATCCCTCCATTGGTAAAGTGTCAATTTCCATCATTGCGGCAGTTGTTAAAATTGAGCCCATTGCAATATAGACTTGGCGTTGCGCCCACCAGTTAATAACTTGCGATCTTGGCCCTTTAACTAAATCACCGATCATCATGTCTTTATATCCATTCAAAGTTGAAGCATCCATTCCACGAACTTTAGCTGTTTCTTGAATAAATTTATCAATGTGAGCTTCGTCCATTTTTTCTTTGTAAGTTAATACGACAAAGTGAGAAGCATCAGTTACAGGAGTTTGTCCCCAAGATAGAGGCAACAATTGTTTTCTGATTTCTGGATTTTGAACAACGATAAATTTCCATGGTTGCAAACCGTATGACGATGCAGATAATCTTAGTGATTCTACTAAGATATTCCAGTCTGCTTCGCGAATTTTTTTTGTTGCATCAAATTTTTTACAAGCATAACGCCAGTTAAGTTGTTTAAATAGTAATTCGTTATCGATTTTATTCATAATAAACCTCAGTGGTTATAAATTATTTAGATTCAGTTTCAAATGATGAAAATGTAAAAGCTGATTTTGTAAATTGAGACTCTAGATCAGGGTTTACAGCGGCCACTCTCCAGAAATATTTAACACCTGGCTCTAGGTTTTTAACTTCGAAAGTTGTACCCGTCACTAATTTGTCTTCAGCAACATACATTGAACGGTTATTAAAACCAGCATCTTTAGATACTTGAACATGGTAATTTTTTGCTCCAGCAACTTCTGACCATTCAAGTTTTGTTGTTTCACCAGAGATTTTAGCTAAAAACTTTGGTGATACTAATTTGACTTTTTCAGGGCGAGCATCTTGACCAGCGGCTTTAGTCTTTTCAGGTAAGATAGCAGCAACTTGTTGTTGTCTTTTGTGTGACCAGTCTTTTGCTGCCGTTTTTGGTCCGTGGTGTGCTCCAGTTGATTCATGTTCTGTTGTAGCAGCATGACCTTCAGAGCAGTTTTTGTCTGTTTCCGCAGTGCAAGTTGGAGCTGGCATAGCAGCAGCTTCGTGAGCTGTTTCATTAGCTTGAGCTTTGATTGATAGGGCTAAAAATAATACACAAAATGATTTAAAAATCTTCATGGAAATCTCCTTTAAATATTTGATTTGTTTAATCTAAACCCTTGAGGTGAAATCGGCAACTATTTCAAAGAATACTTGTTGAATATCGACTCGAGTTGATGCTAGAAGCTTAAGCAAGGTTTTGCAGATAATTGCGAGGGCGTTAAAACCCTCGAGGAAAGTCCGAGCTTCGCAGAGCAGCACCTGGGGTAATTCCCCTCCGCCGTAAGGTGAGGAACAGTGGAACAGAGAGAATGTCCAGATCAGTGACCTTGATTTCGGGAACGGGAGATTTCAAGCGAGATGCTGGAGTGAAAACAGCCAAACTCGGTGCGAAGCAAGATCAAATAGGAAATCCTTTTATCGTAAGGTAAGAGTTCTTGGAACAGGTTTACTTGTTCACAGAGAATAAGAGCTGCTCGCTTGAAGATTTCGGGTAAGATCGCTTGAGCTCATCAGTAATGTTGAGCCTAGAGGAATAATTATCGAACTATGTAGGCAATGTGGGAGTCAGCATAGGGAACAGAACTCGGCTTATCGCAAAACCGACCCATCTTTTTTTTGAAAAAAATTGAAAATAGTTTTGATAATTCGTGAGACTATCAAAACTAGACCTAAGATATATTCAGCACTTATATTGAGTTAATGAGACCTCTATTACGCGCAAAGACTAGATTTCTATATTAAGTTTATCACAATAAATTATGATCTCACTTTATCAGTATGACGATTACAAAAAATATTTTAATGATTGGGTTAATCAGCAACCCAATAATGGTCATGGTGAATATAGACGTTTAGCATTAGCACTTAATGTATCAACAACGCTCGTGAGCCAAATTTTTAAAGGCGATAAAGACTTGAGCCTTGAAATGGCTTGCGAACTATCAGAATATTTACATCATAATGAAGACGAATCAGAGTATTTTATAATTCTTGTTGAACAAAGCAAAGCGGGTTCAATTAAATTAAAACAAAAATTTACTAAGCAAATTAAACAAAGACAAAACGAAGCAAAAAAACTTGAAGTTAGACTCAAAAAAGATCATGTTTTAAATGATGAAGCACGCCAAGTGTATTATTCGCATTGGCTTTACGCTGCCATTAGAATTCTTGTGGATATTCCAGATATAAATTCAGCTGAACAGATTTCACAAAAATTGTCAGTCCCTAAGAATCAAGTTATTAAGTGTCTCGATTTTCTAATTAAGCACAAAATAGTCGTTCAGAAAAATAATCAGTTGGCCTTAGGTTCTGCGCACATTTACAACCCTCCATCTGATCCGCTATCTAATCGTAATCATATGAATTGGCGCCAGTTGGGAATGAATAAAATGATTAATCATGAACATGATCAGTTTTTTTATACTGGTGTTTATGCCTTATCTGAAGAAGCAGCTGATGAAATTAGAAAAAGACTGCCACAATTTATTGAGGATGTACTTAAGACTGTTAAGCCGTCGCCTTCAGAGACGGCTCGTTGTTTGAGTATAGATTACTTTGATATCTGAGCTATTGCTCGTAGTTTCGAAAATGAGTATCTTCAACTAAAGATTTCAGTTCAGAAATATCAATATTATCTGTAACAATTTTACTGACAAGTTTTCGTACAAAATCGTAATCACTACTTTTTAAGTCAAAGTTTGTTGTGTCATTCAAGCTAAAGTACGTTTTTCTGCAGTAGACACTTTCGTTTTTATAATCGAGATTTGCTTTGTCTTTGTCTAATTGATTGAGTAATCGCGCTCCGGTGGCGAGACAATTATCATATTTAGAGTTATAGGTTAGCAGTCTCATTCCGATAACAAACTCATGAATAATGAGTATTGCCTGGTCATCTTCTGTCATTTGTGAAAACAAATTATAATCTATCCAAACTTTACGAAAATCTTGTAGTGCTGTTTGATCAGTTTTTGAGTATGTACCAAGAATGATTTTTGGTATGACCTCAATAGATCCTGGCACAAAATACCAATCTCTTTGTAGAGTGAAATGTTTAAAATCAGCTGCTAAATTGGGATACGATGATTCTAATTTTTCTATAAGTGGATTGATTTTATTGGTATAGCAATTGAGTTTTTTAGGGTCTTTTATGTATGCATCAATTGGTTTACCATTAATCGTGTTTCCACCGCCAACGCTGTCAGTGCCGCCACGATAACCGTTTGGATCATTATTTGGTCCTGACGTTTCAATAATTTTAGTTTCTTTTGTGCACCCTGTATTAATAATCAAGCAAGCAATAAGAAAATTGATCAGTTTAAAGTTCATAAACCCTCTTTTCGAGAGTATTTAAGTCAATGACCATTTCCTGCTTGTTGTTAATTTTAAGATTAAGTCGATTATTAATTAAATCGTAGTAGCCAAAGTGACCGTTGAATTTTTCATTTGAAAAGTCTAATTCGAAATTGTTGAGTACAAAAAGTGTAGTCAATTGTCCAGATTGAGCTTTGAGGCTCTTGAGTTGAATACATTTTTTTTGTACGCAGGTCTTTAATTTAAAATTTTCAATAGTAGAAGCTGACTCAATCGAATAGCATTTTTGACTGAATGTCAAAAATGCTAGAGTAAAACTTAATTGTTTAAATACTTTATAAAAAATCATACTACTTACAGTTTGTATCTAATACGAATAGAGATGCGTTATTTTCAGGAAACAAACCTTGTAATGTGTTATCTGGTAATTCAGTAGCTAAACCACAGTTGTTATATTTGACAGGGGCGACTGTTCGTAAATCCTGTATAGGAGAGTTTAATAATGCAAGCAAGTTCACTTGTGTATTCATTTTGGCATTTGAATTAGCAATTTTTAAATCTACACGAGTTATTCCAGACAATAAAGACTTAGCAATTTCTATGTTGGCGTAAATATTCGTTTGATCTTGAATGCACCAGGCATCACCAGCTAAATAATCTTTACGAGGTTGACAAAGTTCTGATTGATATTTCAATGCCCACTCAGTCGCAGCAACTAAGTCACTGCCAAGGCTAGGAATATTTGTAAATAAAGAAGTTTTTCTGTATTTGCCTAAATTCCCTGAGGCTAGAAGTCTTTTGATTTTATTTTCTGGAGTTAGGCTTGCATAATCTGAGCTGGCTTGAGTTGCACGTAGACCGTCTGCTGAATAACTATTAAGTAATGCTCCATATAAAATTTCGCCAGACACTAATTGTCTTAAATATATAAAGTCAGCAGTGTTAAGCTTTTTAATTGCAATATTTTGTCTATCGCATTTTAAACTAAACTGACCATCGTTCTCTTCATAGCGACAAGAATCAATTAAATTCTCTCGGATTGATTTATCAAAAACGTATGGATTGAGTTGTATTTCAAACTCTTTTTCTTCGTTATCTTTCAAAAATTTTCTAAATTCATTAGACGCATTAAAGTATTCATCTAAAGCAGCTTGGATATCTGACTCTGTTCTAAAAATAGGTTTTGAAGTATCTACGAGGTAGTCTTTAAGTGGTGATTTGGGCATATCGTTGATTTGTTTTAAGATATCTGCTCTTTCAGCTGTTGTAAGCATGCCTTGTACTCTAAAATAATATCCTCTAAAAGCTTCAAAGCGCTTTAAAAATAAATAGTAAAATTGTGCTTTAAGGTTTTGTGGATCTTTTTGTAAAGCCTGATTTGATATTTTATAGGCCAGCATAAAAGTGTACGGACTTAGTAATTGTTCTGCTGCCTGAGCCAGCTCAGCTGCGCTACTTTCATCAGATACAGATAATTTATTTGCGGCTTCGTTTTTGCCGCCATTTTTTTCAATAATTTTAGTTTCCTTAGTACATGATGAAAAAGCTATTACTGCAATCGATACGATAGTTAAAAATAATTTTGGTTCTGAAAATGTCATAAGTTTTCCCCCGTTATGAGTTGTAAACAATCTACAATATGTAATTAAGCTAATATAGGTTTGTTTTGTAAAAGGTAAACGCTAAAATTAACCATTTTGTTAACATCTTTTTTATTGCTTTAACAACAGACTATTTAGCTATGCAGGATAGATTCCAACTTTGTTAAATGGTTATATTTTAATTGGCTGGCATAGCCTTGTAAAACAACTGCTCATAAAGGAAAATATTACAAAATTATTTTGATAATTTCTAAGACTATCAAAACTAGACCTAAGATATATTCAGCACTTTTTTTCTTCTGGCGATGCTTCGCTTTTATTGCATTAAGCGGGCCTCTATTACGCATCTAGACTAGATTTCTATTCAAAACGACTCAAAATAAAATTTATGAAAATAACATTAAAAATCATGACGATTTTATTTCTGTCATCGTGTGCGCAATTGCACCACGTGCAAATTGGCGAAATTGATAATAACTCCAAATTTGTTCAAAAGCCTTTTGATATTAAACTTAGCGAAGTGGGTGTGGACATTCAAGAAGCTGGCCGTATAACAAAGGCTCTCGCTGGCAAAGACTCAAATAATGAGGCCAAAAAAATAGCAGACATTATTGCATTATTTCAGATGGGACCTCGTACAGGCAATCCAGTTTACACAAAAGGTTATGCTAAAAATTTGATACAGCTGATTTATGAAAAGTGTCCGAGTGGGCGTGTGACGGGTTTAGCGTCGATACGTGAAACTCGTAAATATCCAGTTGTATCTGGTGAAATCGTTAAATTAACAGGTTATTGCTTATTACCAAAAGGTGGCTAAAAGTGAAAAAATTATTTATATCAACATTAATATTAACTTTATTTTTATCAAGCTGCGCTTCAGTTAACAGCGTATCACTCACGCCAATTCCTGCAGAGCGTGGAAACAAAGTTTTCGCTACAGCAAGTAAGACAATATTTTTAGGCTTTAATTTTGATAATGATTTTATTGATCAAAGTGTTGAAGATTTAAAGCGCCAATGCCCGAATGGTAAAATATCTGGTGTTTTAACAAAAGACGAAAATATTAATTACTTTTTATACTTTGTTTGGAAAAAACAAATCACTGTGACTGGCTACTGTCAAAAGTATGTGGCCGAAACAACAACAGGTAAAAAATAATGATCAATAAAGTCGTCATTTTAGGATTTATCATTTTTGGTTTTTCATGCACTCACAGTTTGCATGTGTCGCATGTTAGCGATTTCTCGCCAACATACAAATCATATGAACAGGGCGAGCTAGTAAAAGCTCGTGCTGAACAGTTTGTTGTTTTAGGCTTCGCATTTGATACAGACTATGTTGATCAAGCCTACACAAGATTGCAGCAGGCTTGTCCAAAAGGTCAAATTCAAGGGGTTACAACACAGTATTCAACTGATCACGGCTTTATGTCATGGACCAACGTGATCGAGATGCAAGGCTTGTGTATTAAGTAGTTACGGTTTTAGCTTCCCTACTTCTTCTTAGCTAAAACAAATAATTCAAGGCCTTGGCGTTTTTCGACTGATTTATTCCAGCGTCCCCAGAATAAAAATTGAAAATGTGGTTGTAGTAATTCGCGAATTTCCCATTCGCTGCTGCCATAGGGTGGGCCGGGTCTTTTAAGCATTGAAAACAATAAGCCCATAAGTTGGCCTTCTTCGTGTAAAAGCCTGCGCCAAGTTTTAACTAATTCTTTGCGTCTATGTGGTTCTATAGCACAAAAGCATGTGTGCTCGATAATAACATCAAAAGATGCATTCCAATCATGAGGTAAATTAAAAACATCGGCTTGGACAAAATTTAAATTTTCTAAATCGCTATAGTTTAATTTAGCTTTGCGTATAGCTTCTGGTGAAAAATCAACAGCAGTCACAACATGACCGGCTTGAGCAAAAAAAGCTGCATCATGTCCTTCGCCAGATCCTAGAACGAGAATACGTGATTTAGGTAATTTCAAACGTGGCAACATGTCTTGAAATGCCGGAGCTGCTTGTCCAATATCCCAATTTGGTTTTGGACTATTTTTATAAATTTCATTCCAAAAGTCTGAATCACCTATAGCAGATTGATCGATATAGTAATCTGGAGTTTCTACTTTGAGATTATTAAGAGTAAAACTCTCATCATCAAACTCATCGCAAGTATCAAATAATTGATCTTGGGCTTTTTCAGTTAAACGAAACGGACATCCACGCGTGGTCATTCCACAAATGCGATCAAATGGGTCTAAGCTAAATTTATTGATGTTAGCTTCAAAAGTTAGCTGGTATTGGGTTTCAACAAAAATTTTACCATCTGACTCGATTAACTTTAAAACAATAAGTGGGTGATCAAAAGCTTCGATTAAGTAATTCTCATTTTCAAAATGAGTTTCTAAACGATAGAGGTCAGTGAGTCTCACATTTTGTAAGATCGTTTGACATATTTCTAACGATTCAATGGGTTTGGGCGCATTTGCAGTGAAAATTTCGCCGTGTTCATTGATCGTTAGAATTTTCATATAAGTTTAGTGAGTTTCTTTTTTAGTTTCAGATTGTTCTTTGTTGTTTGTTTCTGGATCAGATTCAATCTGACCATCAGCTTTAACAGTTGATCCATCTTTAAAAATTAAATTTTGGTTGTCAGATTTGACTGTTTGAATATTCCATTTTTGTAAGCCTTTAGTTTCTGATAAACCTTTTGCCAGTGTTGCTTCACCAGAAATAGTTTGTGATGTTTGGCCAGCAGTATCTGATTCAGACTCAACTTCATCAAAAGAGTAAGAAAAAACAGCTTTGATTTTTTGATCGTCAATTTTTTCTGTGTACATTTTTAAAAGTTTAAAGTTTGATACATATGGTTTTTTAGCTTTTAAAGTATCTTCGATTAATTGAGTTAATTGGCTTTGAATACCTGCATGAATCTCAATACCCATTTTGTTTGGGCTTGTGAATAAACACCAAGTCCAAAAGAAAGCAGCGATAAATACAAATAAACTAACGATTTTAATCATGACGATCTCCAAATTTCGCGTGTTTACGCAGGTTTAAGAATAAGTGTTATATACAATATAATATCAACATGCTAGACTGTCGCAATCAACTTATGAAAAAAAAAGTAAATTTGGACTATTTCAAGATTTTACAAGACATAAAGAATTTTTCGCACATTCATGCTCCAGCATTTATTGAACCCGCTTTAAGCTATGCGTTAGACTGGTTGTCTCCTGAGTTACTGGGAACTGGTTTTAAGGTCATTGAGTTTAATGATTTAAGTCTGCAGGCTGAGATCCCTTTTCATAAAAAAAATTGCGATTTTCGCGGGCAAATTCATCAAGGTTTAGTTGTAAATGCGAGTTTAGAGATGATTAGAATGCTTATTTCTCAGCATTGGCCTGATCAATCTTGGGAAATTTTAGATTCAGAGATTCAACTGAGTAAAAAAATGAATTGGTCGACTGATTTAAAATTAAGCTTAAATGCAGATGATTCTATTATTGATGTGCTCATTGTTGATTTGCAAAAAGGACTATTTCACGAAGTTGATTTTGAGATCTTGATTCACACATCAGAACAATCTAAAAAAGATAAGTTTGCAGCTAAAATAAAATTTGGTTCTAAAAAATTACTAACTTAGATTTCATCTCATCAGTTAAGAGGTATTTGTGGTTATTGAATCGCAACTAAATATTCAATCAGAAGATTTCAAAAAAAATTATCATGCCATGCTCAGTCAGGTAGAGTCTTGGCGTAAGCGCATTGAGCAAGTCAAGCTCGGTGGCGGAGAAGATGCTTTAAAAAAACATAAATCACGCGGTAAATTAACTGCTCGTGAGCGTATAGAGGCCTTACTTGATAATGGTACGTCTTTTTTAGAGTTTTCGACATTAGCCGCTTGGGAAATGTACGATAATCAAGCGCCTGCAGCTGGAGTCATTACCGGTATCGGAGTTATTCACGGCACAGAGTGTATGATCGTAGCAAATGATGCGACCGTAAAAGGTGGAACGTATTTTCCGATGACAGTCAAAAAACATCTACGAGCGCAAGAAATTGCACTCGAAAATGGACTGCCTTGTATATATTTAGTTGATAGTGGTGGCGCGTTTTTACCTTTGCAATCAGAAGTGTTTCCAGATCGTGATCACTTTGGTCGAATTTTTTATAACCAAGCTCGAATGAGTGCTCGTAACATCCCACAGATTTCTGTCGTGATGGGGTCATGTACTGCTGGTGGAGCCTATGTTCCATCAATGTCTGATGAAAATGTTATTGTGAAAGATAATGGAACTATTTTTTTAGGTGGGCCCCCACTTGTTAAAGCAGCAACGGGTGAAGTTGTTGATGCGCAAGAACTTGGTGGAGCAACAACTCATTGTGAGTTATCAGGTGTAACTGATCACTTTGCTGAAGACGATCAACATGCAATCGAAATTACACGCTCTATTGTTAAACATTTAAATCGTAAAAAAAATGTGACAATGCGAACACAACCTGTTGAAGACCCCATTTATGATACTAAAGAACTTTACGGAGTAATTCCCGCTGATTCGCGAATACCTTTTGATGTTCGCGAAGTCATTGCACGTCTTGTTGACGGATCAAAACTTCATGAGTTTAAACCATTGTTTGGTAAAACTTTGGTGACTGGTTTTGCTCACATCTATGGAATGCCAGTGGGAATTATTGCTAACAATGGTGTTTTATTTAGTGAAAGCGCACAAAAAGCTGCTCACTTTATTGAGCTTTGTGAGCAACGTGAAGTGCCACTTATTTTCTTGCAAAACATTACTGGTTTTATGGTCGGTAAAAAGTATGAACAAGAGGGTATTGCTAAACATGGCGCTAAAATGGTTATGGCTGTTTCAAATGCGCGTGTTCCAAAATTTACAGTTGTGATTGGTGGATCATACGGAGCCGGCAATTACGGTATGTGCGGCAGAGCCTATCAACCAAGACAATTATGGATGTGGCCTAACGCAAGAATCAGCGTTATGGGTGGAGAGCAAGCAGCAAATGTCTTATTGACAGTTAAGCTTGATCAAATGGCTGCAAAAAATCAAACGATGACAGCAGAAGAACAAGCGCAGTTTAAAAAACCAACTCTTGATAAATATGAATACGAAAGTTCGGCTTATTTTTCGACTGCTCGTTTGTGGGATGATGGTATTGTTGATCCAGTAGATACACGTCATGTTTTAGCATTGGGTATAGCGGCGAGTTTAAATGCTGATTGGGGACCTCGTTCTCAAGGCGTTTTTAGAATGTAATTTTAAAGAAGGTTTATTGTATGCAAAGTATTATTCTGAAATCAGATTCTATAGATAATTCAATAAAAATAGTTGAATTGAATCGATCTGAAATTAAAAATGCATTTAATCCAGAAATGATTACAGAATTAACAGATGTTTTTAAAAAACTATCAGTTGATAAATCAACAAGACTTGTTGTGCTTAAAGGATCAGGTACTGCTTTTTGTGCTGGTGCTGATTTAAACTGGATGAAATCTATGGCGCAATTTACTTTTGAACAAAACATTCAAGATTCTGAAAAATTATGGGATATGTTTGAAGCCATTGCATTTTGTGAAAAGCCAGTGGTTGGTGTTGTTCATGGGGCCGCATTTGGTGGTGCTTTGGGATTGATAGCCTGTTGTGATCATGTGATTGCGGATGAAAAAACAAAGTACTCTTTTAGTGAAGTTAAATTAGGACTATCGCCGGCTGTGATATCGGCATTTATTTTAAGAAAATGTGCTGATGCATTTGTACGTCCGTTGATGTTAAATGCTGAGGTTTTTACTTCAGAAAAAGCAAAATCAATTGGTTTAGTTCATCATGTTGTAACGGCTCATGAAGAGGCAATGAACTTAGTTCGTCAATACTCTGAGTTGGGAATCGAAGCTATTGCTGAAACCAAAAAACTATTAAATTCAATAGAGTTAGCTAAAAATGGTGATAGCTGGCAGAAGCAAAAAAAGTTAACGACTTTAGTGATTAGCGAAAGACGTGTATCTTCTGAAGGTCAGTCACGTTTGAAGTCTTTTTTGTCTAAATAATCTGGCATTTAAATCGCACTGTTTTGTTTTGATCGTGCTAGTGACGAGTTATATGCGGTTCATTTGTACAAATCATTTACAGATGTTGAGCAAAATTCGCCCTTAGTGATTTATGTTTTTATAAACTTAAACTGAGGTCTTATGAATCAATTACTACTATTAACATGTGTTTTTTTGATTTATTCAGCTCATGGTCATGCTAAAATTTTATGTCTGGACTTATTTTCAAATGCAAAAAAAAATAAACTCGTACAAGACTTGGATGAGTCTTATTATATAGATCAATTTTCTGAGCGTTTATCAGAAATTTCAACGGATCTTGTTGTTCGCAATCAAAGTCTATATATCAGACAAAAACAAAATGAGTTTATCAGGGTTGCAGATGTTAAAGTCATTCGTCCAAAATATCTTTTTGAATATCAAAATGATGTATTTCATGAATATTGGATGAACTATGGAGGAGTTCCTAAGCAAGACATTGATGCTTCTCTAAAAGCAAAAGGTCAAAATTATGGCCGTGGTTTTTATGTTTCTTTAAGTGCCACGGACAGTGAAAGTTATGGTGAATATCTAACTGTTTTTAAAGTTGATAGGCCTTTAGTTGTTTTATCTAATTTAGTATCACCACGTGGTGTGAAAAAAAATATATCAGAAAACGAAAAAATTCTTAATACATTAAGATCTGCGGGACTTTCTGGAATACACGCAAGCGTTTCTTGGTATACAATTATAAGTGAAAATGTACTTACAAAGCCACAAAAGTTAAACGAAGAATCTTTAGAGTATGCTATTGAGCTTGGTTTATCATCTAAAATGCAACAGGATCTTTTGATGTCCAAAGCTTATCAGTATTTTCCAGCGAATCGATTTATGAATTTACAACCATTAAGACTTAAAAAAAATGTAGATCAAAATATTTTTGATTTAAAAAAAATATTGAAAAAAGATTTTAAAAAAATTAACAATCGTGAATTTCTAATTCTTTGCCTTCAAATTATAAACGAACCAATATCATTAGTTCGACAATTGCGTCAGAACTATCCCGAAAGCGTACTTGGTATAATGAAGGACTTGTTAATAAAAATTAAAAGCTATGATGAAAATAAACTACGTTTAACGTTAGTGGCTCTAGAAAGCTGGTGGTCACACTTTGGCTTTGATATCTCTTTCAAAGATTTTTTGAATACGCTTGAACAAAATTAGATTAGTTTGGCACTAAAATAGCAAATTCTCATTCTGAGTGGAGAACTTTGTTGCTTGGCTATTTGTAGATTTATATTAATCATTATAAGCATATTCGTTAGTGTAACTGTTAATGCGGTTGACAGCTGTAAAGCTCTATTTGAAAACACCAAGTTTAGTAGCTATGTCTCAGAACGAGACGCTTCTAACTTATTAAGTAAATCGGTTTTAACAAGCACGTTAGAACGAGCCAAGCAGCAATTGTTCGTCAAAGAATTTCATGTTTTTCGTGAATGGTATTTAAGCCACTTCTATTTTGATCGACGCGAAATTTTAATCGAGGCCCTCAAAGATCCAAACTTAACAAGCCCACAAATGTACACGCAAAAAGGACAAGATCCATTTTTAGGATATATGTTTGCAAGAGAGAAAATTGCAAGCTGGCCCATTGAAAAAGCACTGAGCATAGAGGGTATGGGAGCCATTCAAAAAATGCTTTTAGAAGCCCATTCTGATGCTAAAACAAATAAAGAGTATGGAAAAATATCAACTGAAAACTCAGAAGGCACTGTTGATAAAGATCTTGGGAATATTCGATATTACGCTGTTTTGAATTTAATTCAAGACAAATCGCGACCATTAGGGGGAACGTATCGTGCTAATTACTCAGATAAATATAAAAATTCTGAAAATAAAAAAATTCGTAGTCAGGAAATAATTGATCAATTAAGTGCAAGTTTAGACAGAGAATCACAAACTAATAACCCCAATCCGTTTGATTTAACACATTTAGATGATAATAGTATTCATTCACCTAGAACATATCATCAGCTAGAAAAAGAAAATGAATATTTAAGTAAAGGTCCTGAATATGTAGAGTATGCGGGAATTGAAAATTGGAAGAAATACAAAAATAAATTATCAGAACATGTTAGGCTTAGGCTTGAAATAGCTGATAATGAACGTTTATTTGAAAGGCCTTATACTCTAGCCGCGAAACTATTAAGAATAGATTTTTTGCGTGATTTAGTTCAATACGAATTAGCTCAGTTTAGCACTAAAATGAAACAAGGGTATAAATCTAAAGAACAAAAAATTGAGTTAATCGCTGAACTTTATTGGAAACTGGTTTCTATACATCCATTTGCAAATGGTAATGGTCGAACGTTTAGATTGATTTTAGAAAGACTTTTATCTGAGTATGGAATTTATCCGCCAATATGGACTCATATAGGAGAAGATGCTTACAGAAGTCTAGGCGAGTTTGCACGTATTTTAAAGGACTCAATATATTTATCAGAGTTGTTTCATAGCGAAATCAACTCAAAACAACTGTATAAATTAAAAGATTTGAAGTCAGCATTAAGTTACATTTTATTGCCTCCAAATTTATTAAAGCAATATTATTTAAGCCAAGACTCTTACCCTGTGACTCATATTTTCGATATTGGATCAATGACTGATTTTGCACAATTTTGTAAATTACATGGCAAAAAAGTAAATCGTTATTTGGTCGATGAATATTTTAAAATGAAATTAGGCATGAATAAAAAAGTAATTGATACAAATGGATTACAAAAATCGATTACATTTATTCCTGAAGCGTACACAAAACTCTTTAATCGTTTTTCTCGTAATCATGCAGAGTATGATTTGAAAGTGAATTTTTATGATCAACAGTATATATATCGTGGAGCTGCTATACAGGAAGAACTAACAATTAACAGAGCAGTTAAAACATTTATTGAGATAACTAAAGAAAATACTGGCACGGGTGTTTTAGACGATCGGCAAGATGTTATGTCATCTATTGAATTATTTAACGCGCAACTCGCTAAAGAGCAGTCTCGATTAAAAAGCATATTATCTATATTTAATGGTAATACAGAGTTTAAAGCATACTGGAACTCGCTCTTAAGTTCTTGGACAACAGATATTAAAGCTGCAGAAAAACACGCAAACGGAAAATATTTAAACCAACCCGAAAAAGGTTTTACTGTTTTACTTGAAGCATACACACCTATTTATGGTGCATACTCTGCACATGCTATTTCTAATAGTTTTGGTACTAGAATAAAAGAGTCTCAAAAAAATGACTATGTTGTTGTAGGTGCCGTTTTACCTGAAATGATTCAAAGAGCTCGCTTTTATAAACTTGCTAAGCCGAAAAAGTTTTGGAATCGATTTTTTAATGCAAAATTATCGCAAGAAGATTCTGATTTAATTATTGTCACACGAGTTTCATGGAATGAGTTAAGTGTTGTCGAAGTTAACAGCCAAGACTCGTTTTTAACGCAAAAAAAATATCGAGTTTATATAAAGCCCATGGGTGGATTTGAAATTATCGAAGTAAAGGATAATCAACAATGAAAAACTTTAAAGTATATTATCTAGTATTTATATTACTTATTGTATCTGTAAGCTCATTAGCACGTAATATGTGTTATAATTTGTTTGAAACTGAAGCTGGCAAAACGTTTACTCGTGGTAGTTTAGCTAGCAAAACCAGAGAAGACGAAAAAGATCAACTGATTGACCGAGTTGCCAAGAATCTTAAATCAGTTAATTCAAAATTTTCAATACAAGGTAGAAATTTGTATTTTGATTTTGGTGATGGTAAAAAAAATAAAGCAGCTAAAGTACAGATTTTATACCCTGAATATGTTTTTGAATATCAAGATAAATCATTTCATGAGTACTGGCTTAAAAACGGTGTTACCAAAGAAGATATGAATTTAATTATTGAATCTCCAGGTCAATTTCATGGCCGCGGATATTATGTCTCATTAAGCGCAACTGATAGCTATAGTTTTGGCAACTATCTAACTGTATTTAAAATGACAAAACCTTTGATTTTGTTAGAGCTAAATTATGATGATTTCGCAATAAAACGATTAATTACTGAAGATCCTGCAACGATCAGACAGTTAGTAAAAGCAGGTGTAACAGGAATTAGAGGGACAAATACTTGGTTATCTATATTTGATGAATCTTATCTCAACCAAGCTCAGACGTTAAACACAGATTCACTTCAGTACGCTTTGAGATTAAATTTTGACCCTCGTATGCAAAGTGATCGTCTAAGTCAGAGTAATTTAAATACTGGTAATAACCAATTAACTGTTATCGCTCATTTTGGAAGAATCAAAAATATCGACTTAAAACAATTTGAAGTTAAAAATATATTACAAAAAGATTTATCTGCTTTTACAGAAACCGACATTTTAATTCTCATCGAAAAATTATATCGTAGTCAGTATGATTTTGGATCGAAGGTTTCTAAAAGTCGATATAAAGATAATCCTATCGCATTGTATGCCTTAGTCTTTCATCATTTAAAAAAAATGAATTATTTTCTTTATGAAAAGATATTAAGTATAGCACCTGGGGTCATTACGTTTAAAAATCTAGGTTTGAATGTTCCAGATCTTATTAAGCAAATAGACTTGTTAGATAAATCAGCGAATTAACTGTCTAAACTTTTGACTGTAAAAAATGCTCGACATAGGCGTATCGTCTATAAGTCTGTAATTAATTGTGAATAACTATCAATAACTGTTAATATTCGGCTCGTGGAGAAAACTTAAACATGAAAAAAATTATTATTTTTATATCTATCGCAGTAGCTCAAATCGCTGCTCAAGCTGGAATAGCTAAAAATTTTAAATGTGCATCGACTTCAACACAACAAAAGTGGGTGAATATTGATGTAAACGAACAGAGACAGCTTATTAGTTTACAAGACTTAGCGTTGTTTACAAATTCTGAAACGCAGCCGACTCAAAACATTGTTGACGTTAGTGCTTCGGTCAAAACTGATCAATATGGAACTCAGTCAGTATTGTTCAGAGATGCCAAATCTATGTTGTTTTTCATAAACATTAACTTCAAAGAAAACATTCATTTTATTACTGTGTATGATAGAGAATTTAGACAATATACGCAGATAATAGATTTAAAATGTGAATAATGTTTTAAATACGGCACGAAAAAAACTAACTGTCTTGTACGGGCTCGTAAACGCAAACAAAGAGCTCAGTTTCATCTACTAAGGCATCTTCTGGAAATTGATGTTTAAAAAGCTGAGCGTATTCAGATTTAAAACGATCTACTGAGCCTTTAAATCCCATGTGTTGCAACATAGTGGGATCGGGATCTCCGTATGTTGTGATAAAAGCATCAACTAATTTAGCTTTACCTTGAATTTCTTTTTCGAGATCACATACCAAATATGTCATTCCAACTTCTGCGAGTCGTTCATCGATAAGGCCTTTTTGTACGGCCTCAATACGGTCGACCGGTTCGCAGCTAACAAAAACACCACGGTTTAAAATATGTAACGCAACTTTGTCTAAATAGAGACCAATTTTCATGTAGTTAGCTTACAAAATTGGACAAAGACTGAAAACAATATTATACACTATTTATGTCAAAAATAAGCCGTTTAGCCATAGCCAATCGTGGAGAAGTCGCCGTTCGTATCATTAAAGCCTGTGAAGAGCTTGGAATAGAGACAGTTCTGCTGCATTCTGAAGCTGACATCAATTCTAGAGCTTATAGAATGGCTAACCACAAAATTTGTATAGGACCTGCTGCAACAGCTCAAAGTTATTTAAACATAGAAGCTAATGTTCAAGGTGCTCTGGCAATGGGTGCTCAAGCGGTACATCCTGGTTTTGGCTTTTTATCTGAAAATGCTGATTTCGCTCAGGCATGTCATGATGCTGGTTTAATATTTGTTGGCCCAAGCCCAGAATCAATTCGCACGCTAGGTGATAAAGTTAGTTGTAAAAACTTAGCTAAAAAAGCTGGTTTGCCACTTGTGCCAGGTTATGAAGGCGAAGATCAGTCAGTTCAACGTTTATTATCTGAAGTTGAGAAAATCGGTTTACCTGTAATAGTTAAAGCTGCTGCCGGTGGTGGTGGTCGAGGCATGAAACTTATAAAAAGCATGAACGAAGCTGCTGAGCTAATTGAATCAGCGCAACGTGAAGCTAAGTCTGCATTTGGCTCAGAAAAAGTTTTTTTAGAAAAATATCTAGATCGTGCAAAGCATATTGAGTTTCAAATTTTTGGAGATTCATCTGGGCAAGTCGTTCATTTATTTGATCGTGAGTGTTCAGTGCAGCGTCGTCATCAGAAAATTATCGAAGAAGCAACATCACCATCACTTAATGATGAACTTCGCCGTCAAATGGGTGAGGTTGCTGTAACCCTTGGTACTCTTGGTCAATACAAGGGTGCGGGAACTGTTGAGTTTCTATTGCAAGATGGTAAATTTTATTTACTTGAAGTTAATACAAGATTGCAAGTTGAACATCCAGTGACTGAAGAAGTCCTCGGCGTTGACTTAGTTAAAATGCAAATTTTAACAGCCATGAACCAATTTATTTTTTCTCCAACAGATATTCGCATACCACGTGGACACTCGATTGAGTGTCGTATATACGCTGAAAACTCATATATGAATGGTGTTCCCTCAACAGGATTGTTGGGTACAGTGATGTGGCCAGAAGGGCCTCGTCGTCGTTATGAATATGGTTTTGAAAAAGGTGATGTGATCACTTCGCATTATGATCCAATGATTGCTAAAGCCATTGTGTGGGATGAATCTAGACCTCGTGCCATTGAGAAAATGATTCGTGTTCTAAAAGACGCTGTTGTTTTTGGTGTTCATACGAATATTCCATACTTGATTGCGATTTTATCGCATCCGGAATTTATTAATGGAACAATGACAACGCGATTTATTGAAAATAATTTTTCTGAAGGATTAAAATCAAATCACAGCGAAGAGCAACGCAAAAAATACAGCCAAGAAGTATATAAGCGATCTGTAGCTATTGGTGATATGAATAACGACCAGTCAATTATCCAATCGGTAAGTCAGCAAAATCCATGGGCGATACAATGGAGAGGCATTTAGTCATGAAACAGATTCAAGTAAAATTACAAAATGGTGAGCATGTTTCGGCGTTAGTTGAAAAAGTTGGAACTCAGTTTTGGATTAAAGCAGGTGATCAAACTTGGGCCTACGATATCGCAGATTTATCAAGTGATGGTCAAAGACGAAAAAAATCTCAAACAGCAACACCTGATATGATTATTGCACCTATGCCGGGTAAAATTACAAAAGTCTTTGTTAAAGATGGTGACTTGGTTACAAAAGGTCAGGCCTTATTAGTCATGGAAGCCATGAAAATGGAATACACCTTGAAATCAGATTTTGAGACTAAAGTCGAAAAAGTAAATATTAAAGCAAATGATCAGGTCACAGTTGGAGCTTTACTTGTTAAGCTACAAAAGGAAAACACAGAGTTAAAGTAAAACACAGGAATAGTTGTGGCTGCGCAAAATGTAAAAATTGTTGAAGTTGGATTAAGAGACGGATTACAAAATGAATCTACACAATTGTCTGTAGAACAGCGATTTGGTCTTCTTCAAAAACTAATTGATGCCGGTGTTCGAACTTTTGAAGTGGGGGCATTTGTTTCGCCTAAATGGGTTCCGCAAATGGCGTGCACATCTGAACTAACTAAAATAGTTTTAAAAAAATATGCTGATCAAAAAAAATACCAATCAAGCGTATTAGTACCGAATGTGCAAGGCATGCAAGAAGCTCTGCAGTCTGGCATTAAAGAAGTTGCTATTTTTGCATCTGCATCAGAGAGCTTTTCTCAAAAAAATATCAATTGTTCAATTGATGAAAGTTTTGAACGATTTAAAGCGATAATACCAATTGCTAAAAAAAATAAAATAAAAGTTCGCGGATACTTGTCTGTCTGTTTTGGTTGTCCTTTCGAAGGTTCAGTCAGCGAAAAACAAGTTATTAGATTGGCTAAAAAATTAATCGATCTTGGCTGTTATGAAGTTTCTATTGGTGACACAATTGGTGTTGCAGACGCTGGACAAGTTGAATCATTAATTAAAAAATTAAAAAAAGTAATCCCTATTAAAAAAATAGCCGGCCATTTTCACGATACACGTGGGCAAGCCCTGGTTAATATTTTAGCTGCATATAAACATGGAGTCAGAGTCTTTGATTCAAGTCTTGGCGGATTAGGTGGTTGCCCATATGCTAAAGGTGCAACAGGTAACGTGGCCACTGAAGATGTGGCTTATATGTTTCAAAATATGAATGTTAAAACTAATTTGAATTTATCAAAGTTGATCGAAGCTAATCGTTGGTTACAGCCGCAAATGAATCATGAGTTATCATCTAAAGTATCTAAAGTGGGTTTGTTAAAAATCTAGCTCGCAAGTGGCAGAGATATGACAAAACATGTATGAGGATTTTCTGAATCAACATAGATAGACCCATTATGATTTTGAATAATACCACTCGATATACTTAGACCCAAACCTGTGCCTTGGCCGTGTTCTTTAGTTGTAAAAAATGGCTGAAAGAGGCGATTTTTTACGTCCTGGGGTAAGCCATGACCTGAATCTATGATCTTTATAAGTGCTAGGTGACCAGATTTTTCAAGATCTACTTCTATCCATTTTTCTGGTAAATTTTCAATTGCGTCTTTAGAGTTGTTGATTAAATTTAAAATAACTTGAGATATTTGCGATGCGCGACCATCAACAATAATTTCTTCGTCTGTGTTTTTAATATATTTTAATTTTATGTTGTTATGTTTTAGTTTTTCTGTGCATAACTCGAGTGAGTTTTCAATGACTTGATTTATTTTAGTTGGAACCATTGGATCATTTTCACCATCTCGAGCAAAAGTGCGCAGGCCTTGAACTATGCGTCCAATGCGAGTGATTGTTCTTTGAACTTTATCAATTTTTTCTGGTATTTGATCATATTTTTGCGAGACGATAAGCTTTTGAATAATAAAAGTAATAGAGTTCAGAATCATGAGCGGGTTATTAATTTCATGAGCTACGCCAGCTGCCATTTCACCCAGAACGGCCAATCGAGATGTCTCGGCAGTTTTAACCTGCATTTCGTTAATAGTTTTTTGCTTATCAATGACTTCTGTTAAATCGAAACCAATGATGGATATTCGGTTTAGTTCTTTGATTTTATTAAATGTAATTTTGTAATAAAAAATAGTAATTCCGATGTCGAATGGAATTAGCACACTGTATTCATCAAAATCTGAGTTTATAAACTCAGAGATATTCTCATGCAATTCTTTAAACCCTAAATCCAAGCAAGTGACTTTTTCATTTTCAAAATTAACATTTTTAAATATGAGCTTTTCAAATTTGTCGTTACATCCTTCGACATAACCTTTTTTATCAACCCACATTATGATACAAGGCGCGCGACTCATAATGTTTTGTAACTTCGAATCAAGAGATTTAATTTGTTGTGCTGATTTTATTTCAAAATCTTTATGAAGTTTATGCATTTCTTCAGTCGCCAAACTTAAAGCACTGCGCGATCTATGAAGGTTTTCTTCTAGCTCTCGATATGAAGCATCTACTCGATGTAATAATTCACTGAATTTTTCAGCTGAAGGCAATTGTCTATTGTCTTCTATTTGAAGTTGTTCAAGAATTCTTCTAAGTTGGTTTGACTTCAATGCGAGTCTCCTTCGTAGAACTTATCGGAGTCTAGTTTTCACTTTTTAAGTAAAAAACTTAAAAAAGATGATTTGATACAGATACTTAAGCCATAACTTTTAATAGGTTTTTAACTGGTTTTGAACAGGTCTTGATTTTGCTTGTCTTATTCTGAGATGAAACGACTATTTTACTCATTATTAAGTATAGGTATTTACTTGTGTTTTTTAGGTCTTATTGTGACGACCAAAGGTCAGCAGTGTATAGATTCTAAATATGTCGACAAGTTTGACATTTATTCCAAAGGAAGAACAGAGTCAGTTCTAAATTGCTCTTCTCCTATGAAATCCAAGTACTCTGAAATTTTGAATCAAATGACTTCTGGCCGGTTACAAGAAATCAACTTGATCATGAGTTATCTTGAGCGCTTTCTGCCGTTAAAACAAAATTTGTATATAACCATTGATGATGATCGACCACTCAGATTTGAAATCATTGATCAGCATATCGTGATCGGAACAGGATTACTTTCTTCAAAAGGGCATCTCAATCGTGCTGTTATTAAATCTTGGGTTAAGCAATTTACGCATCACCAAAACTTGATGAATAGCTTACTGGATGAGTCAGTAGCAGATCTTTATTATTATTCGATTTTTGGAGAACTCGAACTGTTTGATCCAATGACACAAATGCAGACTAAAATTGGATCTGCAAAATGGCCGCAAGTATTGAAAAATTTAGATTCATATTGCGAGTCATCATGGAAACAGTCCGAAGATTATGAAAAATGCAGCGAATTAAATTCTGCGAAATCAGATATTAATCAATCAGGTCGAAAAAAAATTCTAACGATGAGTCTTAGACCGTTACTAACATCTGCACTCATTAATTCGTATAGCTCTTTGACTTTGGGTGCGCAAAAAAATGTAGTACAAAACTTGCCTTTGGTTATGCAAAACTCTGATTTTAAATCAGAAAACGTGATTGGGTATTTACTCGATCAAGAAAACACTCTCAAAGAAGGACTAAACGTCATCAAACTATTTTTTGATCAGCTAAACTCAAAAAAAATAATGCAGTCAAGTCAGTACAGAGGTTTTTTAAGCGCATTAAATCAGTCGTTAAGTTCTCAAGGTGTTGTCGATTCATTTGCACAAGCTTACTTTGATTTTTTAATTGAGTTTCCTGATAAAATTTCAACTAAAAGCACATTCTTTAAATCTCTTGAAAAAGCCGCCTATTCAAATCTAAACTTGCAAATTGCTTTAAAAGACAGTGATCAAATATGGATTTTGCCGTCTAAAACGGGATTATCGTTAAAAGTATTTGATCAAATTAAAGTTAAACAACACGTTTTTTTCGCATGTCCGATTCTTAAAGAAATTAATATGATGAGTTTTATTCAAACATCAGAAAAACTGTTAATGATTAAAGGATGCAATCCAAATCAAAATTTTGCTTTTGATATGTTGTTTAAATATGGGGTACCTGAATTTTCTAAAAAAGAAAACTCACTATCATTTATCCAATTTCATTTACCATCATTAGAGTCTCGAATAAATGATTTATCTACGGTCAGTAATTTCTTTGAATTGGTTGAAAAAAGAGACACAAATCAACAGGCATTTCAAACTTTAGGTTGGCAAAACGTTCAATGGAACGATAATTATCAATATTATAAACCCAATGCCGTAGTTGATGCGATTGAGTACTTTAGAGTTGATTCTGCTATGCAAAATTAAATATTAATTATATTTGCTTTTAGTGGCACGTTTTTCTTTGCGCTCTTCTTTGTAGTTATTGTTTTGATCTACAAATACGACAGTTGGTTTATGTGTTTCTGCATTTGTAATGTCTATAGAAGCATAAGCCACAATAATAACAACATCGCCTTTTTGGACATGTCTGGCAGCTGCACCGTTAAGGCAGATTTCATTTTTTTTGCCTTCAATAACATAAGTTGAAAATCTTGCGCCATTATTACAATTATAAATATCAACTTTTTGATTTAAAAAAAGTTTGGCTTTTTTAATTAAAGCTTTGTCTATAGAAATAGAACCCTCGTAACTTAAGTCAGCACCAGTTACAGTTGCGCGATGAATTTTAGAATATAACATATTGATTTTCATATTAAACTCCGTTTTTATGATTTAATTCGAGTGCGATAAGATTTCCTTTTAAAACCAAGTCAGGAATTGCTGTATCAAATATTTTTTCTTTTTCAAACAATGATGAAAAACCACCAGTTCCGATAACAAAAGGTTTTTCGCCTTTGAAACACTCTGAAGACAATTTTTGAATAATTTCTCTCATGGCTCCTAGATGTCCGTAGTACAAGCCAGATTGTAAACTGTCGACAGTCGATAAACCCAAAGCATCTGTTTTAGAAACAATCTCAACAGAAGGTAACTTAGCTGTTTTAGCTTCAAGAGCTTCCATTGATAGTCTTAAGCCGGCAATAATGACGCCACCTAAGTAATCTTTATCAGCATTAATCGCGCAAAAAGTTGTAGCGGTTCCTAAATCAACAAGAATTAAATTCTTATTTGGGTACATGTGTGTTGCTGCAATAGAATTAGCGATACGATCTGCACCGACTTCGAGTGGATTGCGATATCTGATGCGTAAGCCAGTTTTAACACCAGCTTGTAAAATAAACGGGTTAACACCAAAGTATTTTTGACAAGCACCTTTTAAAGAATAAATGACTTCTGGTACAACCGAACATAATACAATTTTTGTAATTTTCTTAGGGTCGATGCCATTTTCTTTAAGAACCATTCTTAGAAAAATGCCAACCTCATCTGATGACGAGCCTTGTTTTGAGTTTTTACGAAAAGATAAAAGCATTTTTTCGTTTTCTGGTCTATAACCAGTTTGTGTTTCTTCAAAAACTCCACCGTAAATCTGAGTATTGCCCACATCTAAAGATAAAATCATGGGACCTCCTTTATTGCAGTTAGACAAAGTTCATAAGCTAGATCATTGAGTGATAAGCTTGGTTTATGCAATTGCTTAGCTTGGTATATATTGAACGTATGATGACCAGACTGAATACTTGAGTAATCATTGTGAACTACAAAATCACAGTTTGCATTTTCAAATAACGAGTTTACTTTGCTTAGAATTTCATTCTGGTCATGGCTAGAAGTTAACTTAAAGCCAACAAGTTTTGAATCGGGCGAAATTTTTTTAATATTATTAATGAGTTTAGGATTTTTCTTTAAAGTTATAATCAGTTCATCCTGCGAACTATTTATTTTACCAGTGTTTGTCGCATTGATTTCTTTAACCGAATAATCACTAACAGCAGCAGCATGAATAATTATAGAGTAGTTATGAGTTAACTCTTGATTTAAAGTTGTTTCAAGATCTTTAAAAGTTTTGAAAGTTAATATTTTGCAATCAAATAAAGGTCTTACAGAGTTTTCAGCACAAACATAAGTGACGCTTAAGCCTTGTTCGATAAAAACATTTGCTATATGTGCTGCAGTTTTTCCTGAGCTGACATTCGTGATTGATCTGACATTATCAATGGGCTCTTGAGTACCCCCAGCAGTGATTAAAACCTTGGCGGCGCTGCTTTTAGCAGATTTTTTAATAGCTGGCTCTAATTTGTTGGACTCTGATACTGATGCTAGATTTTGCTCAATGTGAGATATGACTTCACTAGGCTCAAGTAAACGCCCGACGCCGGTCTCACCACAGGCAAGTTGTCCTGTGTTTGAATCACAAATTTTATAGCCCCATTTTTTTAAACTGTTTATGTTGGTTTGTGTGGCAGGGTGTTCATACATTTTCGTATTCATAGCTGGAAACACTAAGGCCGGCTTAGTAAAGTCATGTGCAAGCATAATAGTTGATGCCAGATCATCACCAATACCTGCAGCTAATTTGTTAATGTAATTGGCTGTTGCAGGAGCTATTGCTATAATATCTGCCCATCGAATAAGATGAATGTGATCCATGTTAGATCCACTGGCATATAAATCAGTATAAATTTTTTCAGAAGTAAGGCCCTCAAGAGTTGATAGGCCAACAAATTTTAAAGCCGATTCAGTGGCAACGACTTTAATTGAGTGACCTTTCTTTTTTAGATCACTTAAAACGTAAGCGACTTTATAGAGAGCGATTGAGCCAGTAACAATAAATAGTATTTTTTTATGAGATTGAGACATTGTCTATTAACCTAATCCCTTCTAAAAAAACAGCTATGTATCTGCGATTGTCGATGTCTTCTAAATATTCAACTTGAAATCCCGATTGGTTTAAAAAATGAATGGCTTCAGTTTTATCTTTAATTTCAGTCAGAGTTTTATAAATCAAACTGGCTTTGTTGCGTGCTTCAGGGCTTAAACGCATATTACGAGAACTTTTTGCTAAACCATTTTCTTCTCGAATTGTTGGTAAACCGATAACTTGCGTTTTAAGAAAAAAAGCTTGAGACATATCTTGAATCAATTTGAACTGTTGATAATCTTTCATACCAAAGTAACTTTTATGAGCTTGCGTGATTTGAAATAGCTTTAAAACCACAGATAAAACACCATCAAAATGACCTGGCCTATGAGCACCACAAAGCAACTTAGAAAAAGTATTTTCTGTCATTTTGAATCGATATTGATCTGGATACATTTCATTAAAATTTGGAAAAAACAAAACATCAACATTGTGCTCACATGCGAGTTTATAATCGCTGTCAAAAGTTTGAGGATATTTTTGTAAATCATCAGGGTTGTTAAATTGTGTTGGGTTAACAAATATACTTAAAATTGTGTAATCATTTTCGCTAGTCGATTGATCAAGCAGGCTGGTATGTCCAGAGTGAAGAGCTCCCATTGTTGGAACAAAGCCAATAGATTTATTTTGTAGAGAGTTTCTCCACTCGATCATTTCACTAACTGTTCTGATAACGCGGGTTTGTTTCATGATTAACTCAATCTTAGTAACTATGCTCTAGAGCTGGAAATTTTTTTGTTTGCACTTCATTAACGTAAGTATTTAAAGACTCAATCGTTGTTGTGTACCCATCAGTATATTTTTTTAAAAATTTAGGATTAAAATCAGGATTCATTCCTAGTAAGTCATTTAAAACTAGAACTTGTCCATCAGTGTGAGACCCTGCACCGATACCAATAGTTGGAATTGAGATTTGTTCAGAAATTTTCTGAGCTAAGTCTGCAGGAATGCATTCTAAGACTAAAGCAAAACATCCTGAATCTTGCATTGTTAAAGCATCGGCTAATAATTTATCTGCTTGTGATTGTGTTTTACCTTGAATTTTAGGTCCACCAAGCTGGTGAATAGATTGAGGTGTTAGACCTAAATGTCCCATCACAGGAACTCCAGAATCAACGATGTGTTTAACTGTTAATGCGTCCTGTGCGCCTTCGATTTTAAGTGCATGTGCGCCTGCAGTCATAATTTGTTTTACAGAAGACAACACAGCATCAATTGAAAGTCGAGTCGTCAAAAAAGGCATATCAGTGACAATAAATTTCGAAGGTGCGCCTTTAGCAACAGCAGCTGTGTGCAGAGCCATCATTTCAGTTGTTGCATGTAAAGTATTAGGATAGCCGTGAATAACTTGAGCAACAGAATCGCCAACTAAGATCGTATCTACGTTAGATTTTTCAATAATTTTAGCAAATCCATAATCATAACAAGTGACCATTGATATGGGTTGTTGCTTTTTCTTTTTGAGTTGAAAGTCTAATATGCTTTTCATGATTATTCCTTTGTGTAACTCAAAGCTGATTCGTAAATGCTTTTTAAAAATGTTTGGTTTTGTAACGAGTTTAAATTTTCTTTAATGGTTTGCGAGTCTTTTCGGATAATTGGACCAGTTACAGCTTCTGAAGATGGGTTTGTATTTAAAGTTGTAATTAAGTTAATAAGTGATTGATTCCAAAATTGTGCAAAGGCTTGAATAATTTGTTCATTTGCAAAAAGCTCTTGCGATTGGCTAGTCGCAATCGTTTTAGACCAAATCATTTGGGGCACATTGCCACTGACAACACAAAGAGAGTGATAAAGTTTTTTATTTTCTGAAGAAACTTTGATGTTGGGATTTGTTAGAAAAGGAGCTATGTCAGCTAAATTTTTATCACCAAATGTTGTCAGATAAATCGAAGGATAAAATTCTTTTTCATATAAATTGTCTGAAAATGTCATTAAGGGGTGGATGCAATCGATTTTATCATGGCTATAGCTGCCGCTAAAATGAACATATTTTTTTTCAAAATGAGCCAAATGTTGGTTATAAAAGTCAGCAATAGCTTTGTCTGAAATGGCTAACCAGACTGAGTCTACTTTTTCAAGTAAGTCATATAAGTTAGAAAGTGGTAAAGATCGATTCCAGGTAAATATTTGAATTTGATCGGTTTGATTCTGTTGGTTGAGACTTTTAAGCCAGTGAAAAAGGTGTCGCGCAAGCTTGCCTGAGCCAATAATAAGAATGGTATTTTGTTTTTGCGTCATAATTTCCCCGGTACCTGTCGACTATCTAACTTTCGATCAAGTCCAATTAGAGTCTAAACTCTATGAGCAGAAACATATCACTTTTTCTTTCGAATGCAATAGGGTATTTTAGGATCAGGTTAGGATTTCAAGTGAATATGAAGAATTTTATCTTATTGATGGTGTTATTTTTTTGTCAAATGACGTGGTCTAAAGAGCTTTCTGCTGAACAAACACGCTTTCAATATATGTCGACGACTGGTGACATATATACGAATTGTCATGTTAAAAAAGGTAACGAAGTTCATCAGTTTATCGTAGATTGCCCAGAAGTAAAAAGATGGTTTTCAATTCACATGCTGCTCAACCAATATGAGCGCAAAACGGATGATGTGCATGAAACAACGTATGAGTTTCATTATTGGGTTGATGAGCCAGATAACGGTTTTAGATCGAATACGCAATCAACATGGTTGACAGTGAATGACATAACCGATGTTTTAAAGATTGTGAGTTATGTTGGATTAGATAACGATGCCAACCAACTTCGTGTAGAGATTCGTTTTTAGTTAAAGGATATATATGAATACGCCACATCAAAACAAATACAAAAATACATATAAACCTCTGTTTTTTATTTTACTTTTTTCAATCATCTGTTTGGTTGTTTTGATGAATATGAATTTGGGAGAAAGTCAGAAAACAGTCCCTAAAATTAAACTGAGTTATTTTCAAAATAATGCTGAGTACACAATGGCAATTGAACAAAGACTACAACAAGAAATTGCACAAAGTCGTCATGTGTGGATTGGTGTAGAGCCAGAAAAAAATAACCAGCTTGATTTTGCACTCAAGCTCAAAGCTGGAATAGAAAAAATTATCGGTAAGTTTGATAAAGTTGTTGTTGATAAAGAGTTAGGTTTGCCACACCAGGTTTTATCAATGTTCGGTGATACACAAGAAATGTTAGTTAAAGATCGCTGGGCTGACTTAACTGATTTTATTAAAACACACGAAGATAAGAAAATACTCGTCATTACAGCAGCAATTTATTCAACTAATTTAATTAAGCAAAACCCGATCGATAAAATTAAGTCTGCTGTCAGTGGCTATAAACCGTTAACAATGTCAGCTGGTCGTTTTGCTTTAAGTCTTGATGACGAAAAAAGTAATTTATTTCGTTGTGATACTGAAGATAAAACTGGGGTCGGTGAATGGGGTTGTGCTGTGATTAATAAAGCCCGTACCGTTAAACGTAAAGTTGATCTGAAAAAACTAAAAGACAATCCGTCTATGGTTCTGGGATTAATGGATTTAACCGGCGAAAACGATTACATGATTTTAATCGGAGCTGATTGGGCGCAGACAGCAACTCAGTAGTTGGTAAACCCCACAATATAGCTTCATCCATGTTCTGACATAATCCGGGATTTTTTGGTCCCTACCATGGTCTAAAACCATTAAAGCTAAACTTAAAATGCGCCGATATTTACTATAGGTGTTATAGTTCATATGACCTCCGATTCAGTTGTCGGATCAGGTCAGCACTTCAGAAGCTATAAAGTGAGAAATCGCTTTATAGCTTTTGTGTTTTTGCACGTGCTAGGCCAAGAAGTAATTAAAATTTAAATCTTTATTGAGATGAATTGGTATCAAGAGCCAGCAGATTGCTGGCTCGATATTAAAAAAACAAAAATTATTCTTTAGCTGGAACTTTTGATTCGTCGACGCTGACTTCGATTTCAACGCGTCTGTTTTGCTGACGACCATCTTTAGTTTTGTTGTCGCCAACTGGATTTGCTGGGCCTAAACCTTGAGTTGAAACAACAGTCACTGGGATACCATTAGCTGTCAGTTGATTTTTAACAGCTTCGGCTCTTTTCAGAGATAATTCTTCATTTTTCTTAGATGACCCTGTGCTATCAGTGTACCCTTTAATAACTAAAACATTCTCAGGGTATTTTTTCATGATAGTTGCCATTTGGCCTAAGTTTGTTTTGGCTGTTGATTTTAAATCAGACTTGCCAGTTTCGAACAAGATATCACTTTTTAATTTCGTTACTAAACCTTGATCAGTTCTTTTTGTTTCAGCAATTTTTTCTAACTCTTTAGCTTGTTGGTCCATTCTGTGTCCAGCATATCCACCAATACCTGCACCTAGCATTGCGCCGATTAAGGCACCTTTTTCACGGTTACCAGATTGGTGACCGATAATTGCTCCGATGGCACCACCAGCAACAGCACCAATACCAGCACCCTTAGCTGTGTTTTTTTGGTCTGAAGCACAACCTGTTAAAGTTAAAACTGCAGCTGTTAAAATTAAGAATATTTTTTTCATAGATGTTTCCCTTCTTATGTTTTTATTCTTTTATAATGATTAAACTTCGTGGCTCAGTGGTCTACGCGGAGCTCTGAAGTATGTTCTCGGAGATAAATCAAAAAGATCACCGACTTTGCTCATGTAAACGCAAGCGTATCTTTCCATTTGATAAGCAAAATAACTTTCTTCGTTACCGGCTCTCATGAGTTGTCCCCAGTTTGGATTGTATAACGCTTGTTGCTTTTTGATCAACTGACTGATTTGTGTGTCAAATTCGCTGATATCTTTTTGAAGTTGATCAATTTTGTTTTCGTCAACTTTAGTTGAGCGTTCGTATTTTTGAGTCATTAAATCAGTCAACTCATCTTCTAGAGGCTCTTTTTGTTTCATTAAGTTGTCAATTTCAGCTATGAATGGTTCTGCTTTTTTATTTTGTACAATTTCATGATCGAGTTCTTCAATGATCATAGCTGTACGCCAGTTGCAGTCTTTTTTAAGACGTAAAATATCACCATAAATATGATCACCTATGTATAAAATGTCATCGCCATCTAAACCTAGTTGGTCTGTGAATTTGCGAGCATTACCACCTTGGTATACTCCGGGCGTAATTTTATCTTCAACGTTAGTCATAGTTCCGTTTTCGGGATTAACTTTGAAAAAACGTGTATCATCATAGAAAAATTTTGGTTTTTGTGCAAAAGTCACAACAAACTCAAATAAATCGACCCATGATTTGTGATCTTTTAGAAATGGATTAATCGCAAAATCGAGCAATAATTTTGTGTAGTGAAAATCTGAATTAGTTAAGACAAATATTTTTTTACCATGCTTTTTGAATTTCTCTAATCCACGAACTACGTTTTCATCTTTAATAATATAGTGTTCAACATTTGCACGAACAGCATTTTTTAAAGATCCGTCTCTGTGTGCTTCATCTAAAGCATCTAAAACATCATCAGCCATTGTGGCATAATCCGGAAATTTTAAATTAGGATCGCTGTCTTTCATTTCAACGATTTGTGAATACGCATGAGCTAATGAATACGAAAAACTTGTATCAACAGCTAAGTAATCATTTTTGCTAAGATCAATGTATGTTGATTTGTACATTTTTTGATGAATTTTAAAATCTAATGGCTTTAACCCATGAAAACTATTGCGAATAGCTGTGTATCTGTTGAGTTTAAGCAAATTGCCTTTTCTTCTGTCGATAACTAATCCACGCAATGCAAAATTAAAATCAAAAGTTAGTTTTTTGATCTGCTCTGGATAGCCTTTGCCGCTAACAAGTTTTTCCATGATTTTACCATGAGAAAGTCGTTCAAAATTTTCAGTATTGTATCTGATCAACGTGTGATCCATATCAAGGCCGATATATTTTATTTTTTTCAGATTAAGGGTACGATTAACAAATACTTTGTTTGTCATTTTTTATTTTTCTTTCTTCTTTGAGTTTAAATTTATTTTTCGGTCGGCAGCATAAGCTGATTCCACATCAGCATTCCACCCATCATGTTATAAACATGCGTATGACCTTGAGATAAAGCATAGGCACAAGCTTGTGCCGATCTGCCGCCTGATCTGCAAATAAACACAGTTGGTTTATCTGTTGCAATTGCATTTAAGTTTTCTGGAATAGTGTTTAAAACGATAAGTTTGGAATGAGCGACATGCCCGAGTTCACCTGTAAATTCTTCGGGTTGACGAACATCAATTAAATTTAAGTTTTGAGCATTATCAAAAACTTCTTGAGCTGAGACATCTAGAACTTGCTCAAAATTCGGATTTTTCATTGTGTGTTTAAATAACGTTTTCATAAGGCTTCTATAATAAGCTTTTCAAAGACGTGCAGCAACAAGAATAAATTTTATCGATTATGTTTTGACTGATATCGTAACACGGCTAGCATACGTGTTTATGAAAAGCATCGATGGCTTATCCCAAGAGCAAAAATTCGCTTTAGATCTATTAAAATCTGGTGAAAACGTTTTTCTGACCGGCGGAGCTGGCAGCGGCAAGTCTTTTGTTATTCGTCAGCTCACTGAAGAACTAAATCCCAAAGAAATGCCAGTTTTAGCTAGCACAGGTGCCGCAGCCGTGCTTTTGGGTGGTCGCACTTTTCATAGCTTTTTTGGTTTAGGGATTATGGAGGGTGGAGCGGCTGCCACTTTTGAGAGAGCTTCTCAAGATCGACGAATCATGAAACGATTATCTCAAGTCGAAGGTTGCATTATTGACGAAATTTCTATGATTTCAGGCGAAGCTTTAAGTTTAGCAGAGAAATTAGCTCAGAAAGCACGTGAATCGGCACTTCCATGGGGTGGGATGCGTATTATAGCTGTAGGTGATTTTGGTCAATTGCCTCCGGTTACGCAAAACGCGACTAAAAAAGACTGGTGTTTTTTGAGTGAAGCTTGGCAAAGAACACAATTTCAAGTTTGTGAATTACAGCATAATCAGCGTGTACAAGACTCAGAATTTTTAGACGTGTTAGCTGAAATTCGCTCAGGACGTATGTCAGAAAAAGTCATTAAATTTTTAAATGCTCACACCAGACCGCACGATGAGAATGATCCGGGTACACGATTATTTCCTCGTCGAGATACTTCAGAAAATTACAATCAAAAAAAATTGGCCGAAATTCAAAACCAAGAACATATTATTGATTCTATTTATTTTGGTGATGAAAAATTTGTTCAATCTTTGAAAAAAAATTCGCCAGTGCCCGAGCAACTTAAAATTAAAGTTGGATGCAGGCTTATTTTTTTAAAAAATGACGCGCAAAAAAGATGGGTCAATGGTACGCGTGGTGTTTTGGTTGATATTGATCAAGATAAATTAATTATTAAAAAAGATCATGGGCGTGAAGTCACAGTCGAAAAAATGATGTTCTCAATGCTCGATGCAGAGGGCAACATCAGAGCCAGTGTTGTACAGTTTCCAGTAACGCTTGCTTACGCCACGACAATTCATAAATCACAAGGAGCAACACTAGATGATTTGTGGTGTGATTTGGGGTCTTTGTGGGAACCAGGCCAAGCCTATGTTGCTTTGTCTAGACTGCGTGATCCTCAAGGATTAAAAATTGTACGTTGGAATCCAAGGTCATTTATCATTGATCCAGTTGTGCAAAAATTTTATTTTGATTTGAAAAATAATATTGTCTCAGAATGAGACAAAGCACTACTAATTGGTCACGTATAACATTTTTTGTTTCTTGGCGTTAATCTCTAATTTATAAGCTTTATTTTGAGACATTTTTTTAAAACGAATACATTAACAAATATACTGCATATATTTGTTTAAATATTAAATTTTGGCCCTGCTTTTGTATCTACTTTAGTAACGAGGAGTCAAAGTGATTAAAACATTTTTTATATATCTTTGTATAACAATCTGTTTTGTATGCTTAAGTTCACATTCTTGGGCGGATGTTCAAGATTATGTGCGCCCGACAAATCCACTCGTGTTACCAACAAAGCAAGAATCAACTTACGATTTGCAGCATTTGTCTGTAAAGCTTTTACCACCTAAGTTAGATGCAGGTGAAACTTCGAGTTCATTGATGACCAAAGTGGCTGATAATGGATTGGCTTTATATTGGGAAGAATCTCCTTTGCGCCAAACTTCAATGGGGCGTGCTGCTGAAAAAGTTGAAAAAAAGATGAAAGTTGAAGTCGATTTAAAAGATCAAGACAATAATGACCATAAATTTTGTTTTAAGGTATTAGCTATTCAAACGTTAGCTAAAATTGAATATACAGGATGGGTTAAGGCTGCATTTAACTATGATTTTAAAAATGCTAAAACAGAAGCAGAAATTATTGAATCAATTTCTCAAAATCAAGATGTGGTTCTTTCTCAGACCCAGTCTGTTGACGATCAAAGTTCAAAGTTATCATTTAGAATTAAATGGTAAAACCAATTACAATGTCTTTAATGCCACGTTGCGAGTTGAATAGTTCAGAATAAAAGAATCATAATAGAGTATCTTATAAAGGATATTAAATTATGGAAAATATTTATTTAGTTTCAGGAAAAAGAACTGCTTTTGGTGCCTTTGGTGGTGCTTTAAAAGATATCTCTGGCACTGACTTAACAGTAGCTGCAGGTAAAGCCACACTCGAAGCGGCCGGGGTAAAGCCAGAGCTTGTTGATCACACGATTATTGGTAACGTTGTACAAAGTAGTGCTGATGCAGCTTACATGGCACGCCATATTGGTCTTAAGTTGGGTATCCCAGTTGATCGTGGTGCATACATAGTGAATCGATTATGTGGATCAGGATTTCAATCTATCGCTAACGCAGCAGAAATGATTTTAACTGGTCAAGCTCAGTGTGTTTTAGCAGGTGGAGTTGAGCAAATGTCGCAAATTCCGTACGTTGCCCGGAAAGTTCGTTTTGATGGACTTCGTATGGGGCATTTTGAATTAGAAGATTATATGACATCTGCTTTGACAGATGCTTATGCTGGAACACCAATGGCGATTACCGCTGAAAATCTTGGTGAACAGTATGGTATTACTCGTCAGCAATGCGATGAGTATTCGATTGTATCTCAAACTAAAACTAAAAAAGCACTTGATGCAGGTAAATTCAAAGACGAAATCACACCGTATAAAGTTGTCACTAAAAAGGGTGAACTTGTTGTTGATAAAGATGAACACCCAAAACCTGAAGTGACTTTAGAAAAAATCTCGACAATGAAAGCTCTTTTCAAAAAAGATGGTTTAGTTACAGCTGCAACTGCATCAGGAGTTGTTGATGGGGCAGCTTGTTCATTGATTGCTTCAGAAAGCTTTGTTAAGGCTCATGGTTTAAAGCCAATGGCTAAAATTATTTCTTGGGCGAGTGTTGGATGTGATCCAAAAATCATGGGTATTGGCCCTGCACCAGCTTCAAGAAAAGCACTAGCTAAGGCTGGTTTAACGTTAGAACAAATGGATTTAGTTGAAGTTAATGAAGCCTTTGCCGCACAGTATTTAGCTGTTGAAAAAGAATTAAAACTTAATCGTGAAAAAACAAATGTTAACGGTGGTGCAATAGCTATTGGGCATCCATTAGCCGCATCAGGTACTCGTATTATGAATTTATTGGCGTATGAATTACATCGCCGTTCGGCTAAGTATGCTCTTGGCACTGCTTGTATCGGTGGTGGTCAGGGTATTGCGATGATCATCGAAAGAGTTTAGATGTTAAAATTGACTGTTGGTTTATTAATAATATTCATGTGTGGCTGCGTATCTAAAACAACTTGGTACGATAATGTTAACCAGTGTGATAACTATGAGCCAAGTTGTGATTTTTTGGGTGCTCGTAAAGAATGTTCATACAACGATAAAGGGTGCAAGTCGTGTACATGTGTACAGCCAGAAAATCCGAACTTTAAAAGTCGCTAAAACTATATTTTGACCATACCCCAAAAATGGCGTACAATTTCAGGGTATGGTCAAAAGAATTGTCAACATATCGAAATCACACAGCTTTTTTTTGTTTGGCCCGCGAGGTACAGGTAAAACAACACTACTTAATGAACAGTTTCAGCAGAAAAACAACCTTTATATAGATTTACTTGATTATAAGTATGAAACTTTGCTTTACAAAGATCCAGATCAGCTTATATCAATAATTGAAGCTCAAAAAAATTTAGATTGGATTATTATTGATGAAATTCAAAAAAATCCTAAGTTGCTAGATGTTGTGCATAGATTGTCCTTAAATAAAAAATATAAATTTGCACTAACAGGATCCAGTGCGCGTAAATTAAAAAGACAAAGTGCTAACCTGTTAGCTGGGCGAGCCTTTAATTTCAAATGTCACCCATTAACAAGTTATGAACTCGGTAAAATGTTTGATTTAGACGAGGTGTTAAAATTTGGTTTATTGCCAGAGGTAAATTCATTATCTTTCGCAGACAAAAAAAATTATTTAAGAGCGTATGTTGATACATATTTTAAAGAGGAAATAGTCGCAGAACAAATTGTAAGAAACTTAAGACCTTTCAGAAACTTTTTAGATGTAGCTGCACAAATGAATGGAAAGATACTTAACATTAATCATATTGCTCGAGATGTTGGTGTTGATCACTCTACAGTACAAAATTACTTTGATATTTTAGAAGACACACTTGTCGGGTTTATGCTCACGCCACATCATCGCTCTATACGTAAACGCCAAAGGCAAGCTTCAAAATTTTACTATTTTGATCCTGGTGTTGTTAGTGCGTTAAATAGAACTCTTGATTCAAAGTTAATTCATAGCACGATAGAATATGGTCAAGCTTTTGAACACTTTATTATTTTGGAATTTAAAAAATACATTGATTATTTTAAGCCTGATTGGAATATGAGTTATCTCAGAACGAAAGATGATGCTGAAATTGATCTTATTATTGAACGGCCAAAAATGCCTACATTGGCTATAGAGTTGAAATCAACACATAAAATATCTGAATTAAGTAAAAATACATTCAATACATTTGCAGCTTTATCGAAGGATATTGGTAAAGCAGAGTCATTTTTGTTTTCGCAAGATCCTATTGAAAGAAAAATTGATCATGTTTGGTGTCTACCATGGCAAAAAGGTCTTGTTGAATCTGGTATCATCGAAAAAGTTTAGTAACGCTCTTCCGACAACAATTTTTTAGCTAAATCCAGTTTTTCTGGAGCAACATAAAGGCGATCGATAACACGGTCGCCTTCGTATTTTTGAAAGATCTGCGTTGCAGAGTTAATCGGAGATGGCTTATCCCATTTATCATATTGATCAATAACATACAGCTTAAGTTGATCCTCAGAAGTCGTGGCGTGATATTTAGATAAACGAACTTTTGAGCTGGCATAAATAGAATGAATATTATTTTTTTCAAAAATTCTTTGAACATTTTCAGAACGACTTGCATCTTGATTGTGTAATTCAATCGCCACGCGATACGGTTTACGTTCAGCTATTCGTTTAGCCCATTGATTATCTACAGTATCAAGATGCTCATAGAGTTTGTAGTCTGTATAAGATATATATTCTTGTAAATCAGCTGGAATTTTAAATTGAACTTCTTTTGATCCTAAATATAAATTAAGCATTTCTTCATAAATAATACTTTTATGATGAAAGTAAACCATCAAGTGCATATGGTGTCGTGAAATTAAAAAATCATCAAAAGCATAAAGTGCGCGGCGATTTAAAGCCATGTATGCTTTTTGGTTTTGAATAGTGAGTGTTAAGTTTTGTACAAGCCAATCACGATCAATTTTACCGTAGTTAATTCCGCAAAAATGAGAGTCACGCTCTAAATAATCCATGCGGTCAGCATCGAGCTCTGAACTGACGATTTGGCTTAATAGTGGTCTAAAATCAATTGATCCATCAGAGAAAACATCGTCTGAACAATTTAAATTTTTATCAATGAGACAGGCCACGTGAAGTGGTTCTATATCTGAAAAATATTTTTTAATTAAATTTGAAATATTAGAATCTGTGACAAATTTAATTGTATAGTCTTCGTGGTTAGCTTGGCGATTTTGATCAATTTTTTGATCTTGATATATTTTAATATTGAGTTCAGCTAGTTCAGGCATCACTTGCTCTGTTGTATGGCTAAGTGGACCGTGCCCAATATCATGTAATAAAGCTGCGAGTTTAATGAGTTGTCTGAAGCGAACTTTATTTGCTGATTTTTGAAATGGGTACGCTTTGAAAATACTATCAAAAACATTACCTGCTACGTGCGATACTCCGATTGAGTGTAAAAAACGATTATGTGTTGCGCCCGGAAAACTAAACTCAGAAAAACCAAGTTGTTTTATCTCTCGTAAACGTTGAAATTCGACAGACTCAACAATAGCTTCTTCGCCATCGCTTAAATAGATAGAACCGTGTATAGGATCGCGTATTTCCATAGAGAATTGTTATAAAATAAAAAAAAATCTTTATCTATCTTTAGTCCGGAAAATCGACAAAAAAATCGTCAGGACGTGTTATATTCGTTTACAGGACAGACCTTAGTCCAAAAATGCATCTTCTTGAAACAAGTGTCTCAAGTTTTCTCAGAATGAACCGAAAAAGTGTATAAGAAAAATACGATTCACAGATTTCACGGAAGAAATCTTGAAATTTCATCTCACAGTGAAACAAGCTTTGAGACACTTATGTGACGAGGATGTCGCTTAAGGAAGTCAAAGAAAACACGAGTGAGTACTTCATGGAGGAAGTATGGGATTAAGAATTGGAACTAACGTAACTGCACTTAACGCACAAAAATCGTTATGGGCAAACAGAAATAATATGGATAGAGCAATGGCTAGACTTTCTTCAGGAAACAGAATTAACAAAGCATCAGATGACGCTGCTGGGTTAGCAATTTCTGAAAATATGAAAGCTCAAATGAGAGGTCTAAAACAAGCTAACAGAAATGCGCAAGACGGTATTTCAATGATCCAAACTGCTGAAGGTGCTTTAAGTGAAGTTAGTAATATGTTGATACGTTTAAGAGAGCTTGGTGTTCAAGCTGCTTCAGATACAATAGGTGATCGCGAAAGATCTTTAGTGAATGTTGAGTATACTCAACTCTTAGAAGAGATCGATCGTATCACAGGTAGTACAGAATTTAATGGTACTCCATTATTGTCTGGGGCTGGTGGATTCTTAGATTTTCAGATTGGTGTAAAAAACCAAAAGGATTTCGATAGAATTTCATTTGATGCAGGTCGTGCAGATGCAGGAACAACAGCGCTAGGAATTAATTTAACAAATGTCCTTGATAAAGTGTCAGCGCAAGAGTCGCTAGCCAATATCGATGGGGCAATTGGACAGGTCAGCCAGTTAAGAGCAGGTTTTGGAGCTATTCAAAACAGATTGCAATCAACTGTTGAAAATTTGCAAACCAGCCTAGAGAACTTAGCGACAGCGAATTCTCGAATCAGAGATGCAGATATTGCTGACGAAAGTACTGAGTTAGCGAAACAAAATATATTGTTACAAGCAGGAACATCTATTTTGTCTCAAGCCAACCAACAAAGCAGCTTAGCTTTATCATTGTTAAAACAAGGATAATTTTAGGTTGATTTAAGAACAGTACGATTTGATTTAATTTAAAACTTGAGTGGGAAGGATTCTACTCATTTCCAAGGAAAGGAAAATTCACGGATGAATACATTACAAGGAGGATAAGATGGGATTACGTATAGCAACAAATGTTGCTGCTCTGAATGCAGGTAAAAATTTGTATTCACTGGGCATCAAACAGAATACTTCGATGGCAAGATTGTCATCTGGGTATAGAATTAACCAAGCATCAGATGATGCTGCAGGTTTAGCGATCTCTGAAAGCTTAAAAGCTCAAATCAGAGGTTTAAAACAAGCAAACAGAAATGCGAATGATGGTATTTCTCTAGTTCAAGTTGCAGAAGGCGGCTTGGGTGAAGTAGCAAATATGTTAGTTCGTCTTCGTGAGCTTGGTGTACAGGCAGCTTCCGACACAATTAGTGATCGTGAGCGCGTACTAACAAATGTTGAGTATCAACAGCTCAAAGAAGAAATTGAGCGGTTATCTCAAAGTACAAAGTTCAACGGAACGCCATTGTTGAACGGTCAAGGTGGAGTTTTAGATATCCAAGTTGGAAATCAAAACGATCCATTCTTAGATAGAATTAGTTTCAGAGCTGAACAGTCGAATGCGACTTTAGAGAATCTTATGATTAAAGAGTCTTCGGTTGTGAATAAAGCAGAAGCACAAGTAAGCTTAGCACAGGTTGACGAAGCCATAAACCGAGTCAATGCAATGAGAGCAGGTTTGGGAGCTTTCCAAAATAGATTACAATCAACTTCGCAGAACTTATTAACTGCTGAAGAAAACTACGCTGCTGCAAACTCTCGTATCCGTGATACAGACATAGCTGCAGAGTCGACAGAATTAAGTAAGAATAACATTCTTATGCAAGCTGCGACCTCAGTATTGGGACAAGCCAATACACAATCTCAACTAGCTTTAAAATTGTTGCAAGGCTAAATTGAGATAGATCCAAATTATACGTAACGTTTTATTTAATCCTTGGGATTAGCAAGCTTAGATGGGCTAGGCTTGCTAAATCTTAAAGATGAATAAAAAAGTTACTGAAATTTAATACGCTGAGTTCGTTTCAGTATTGCTGAAGAACTTGTGATAGGGTTTACAACATTAGCTGTGAATATGATGTCAGCTTCAGTTCCTGTTGTTACCGAAGATGAATAAATTGTGAAACGTTTTTGGTACTCACCAACGCCTATTGTTGCCGACGACAATACTGCAGAGCAGGATTCGTTTTTAACATATACAGTAGCTGTCGAACTGACTGTAAATTGTAAAGTTCCACTTGTGCTTAATGGAACAAAACTTCCTTTTTCATTTGCTATTGAAACAGTGAAAACATCGCTGCAATAACTTCCTGAAGCAAATGTATTCCACATATTTAAATCTAACTGAGCCGGATTTTTAAGACCACCGGTAATTTCAACGGGAAAAACAACCGCTGTTGAACTCGTTATTTGCGGAACAAGTTTTAAAGAGCTTTTTGTGTATGGTGAACTTAACATGCGCACTGAAAAATCAAAAAGGCTTGGTGTTACAGATGGACTAGTTGCTGTCGAAGACACGCTTTGCTTTAGTATAACGTTAGCAAGTCCGCAATCTTTTCCACTATAAAAAACTGTATCGCTTAATGGACTATCGACTTGATATTTCACAGTTCCTGATGTGTAGTTAGTGCCATTGACGTATGCAAATGAGCCTTGCAAGTTGTAGCATTCACCTTGTACAAAACGATTAGCTCCATAAACATTAATAGTCATAGAGTTTGTGTAGGCATTCGGAAAATTCTGATTAGATCCATTTATACTGTTAGATAATCCAGATATTTGAGATAAATATAAATTATAGTTAGCGACAGTGGAATTGCTAGCAGTGTTAAAATAAATTTGTTTCGAATTTGAATCGCTATTTTTATCAAAACTAATTTGGCCAGTTGAGTTTACTGTAGATGAGCACGCTTTATCGGTGTAAAAAGCTAAAGGTGAATTGCTATTGAGTGCAGAGCCAGAAGCATTTGTTGTTACATAGCTGATATACGCAGATGCATTAGCGCTGATGTTACCGCGACGACCTAAATCATCAACATATTGAATTTCGATTGGATTACATGTGCTTTCTTGTAGAACCATGCTCGGGAATGCATTTTTTGTAATAATAAACTTAGTTGGAATAATTTTATTTTTTCCTGGTGTGTCTGGGCCATAACATTCTCCAATTTTAGGGCTGTCTGCTGTAAATGCTGTGCCAGATGCAGCGAGTTTAATTGGAACTATGACTTCAACACCCGACTCTAAGTTAGTCGGTGCAGATTCGCCTACAATGTAGGGATCAGAAATAACATCAAAATTTAAATCCGAATTCGAAAAATCTAAACAGGCATCTGTAGTTGCTGCGTGTAGGCCCACAAGTGTGAATACTCGTCCAGTTCCAGATGGAACATCTAATGTTATTGATTGGCCAGCCGGAACTAAACCGCGAATTATACCAACACGTTTTTCTCCAATAACAGTAGATGAAGTTGTGCTTGTTGCAGAAACTGCTGTAGTTGTAGATGTTTTTGTAATTTCACAACTTGTACGAGACATGACGGGTTCAGCAGCGCCAACCATAACCGCAAAGCAGTTAATATCATTAATTGTAGTTGGATTAAAGTCGCTACTTTTTGCAGAAAATAGATTCTGACTATTTGTAGATTTTAAAAAAGGCATGGTAATTGTGACTCTACTATTGTCGGAATTAATATTACCACAACTTGTTAAAATAAAAGGAAAAAGCACTATTGAAAGTGTATTGATTAGATATAATTTTAAACTATTTTTCATGTGTTAATTATCTCCTAAAACAAAAAAAATTCAAAAGCGGCAAGAGAACATAATCTTAATCACGACTAAGGTAGTAATAGATTGTTAAGTGTCTTAATTTGGAACAGTATGTAGAGATGTTTATTGATACGTCACTCATTAGAAAAAATAAAAACTACAGATGGCTTTACACAGGACAAATCATTTCTTTTTTTGGAAGTATGATGACCTATATGGCTGTACCATATCAAATTTATGTTCTGACTAAATCTTCTTTTTGGGTTGGTTTATTGGGAACAATGCAGTTAATACCACTTTTGGTGTTTGGATTAATTGGTGGGGTTTATGCGGATCGTTTTGAAAGAAAAAAAATTTTGATAGTATCAGAAATTATTTTGTCTTTAGGTGCTTTGTTATTGTTTATTAATTGTTTTTTAGCTGAACCATCTGTTTACATTTTGTTTGGTTGTAGCATTGTTATGAGTGCTCTAAATGGTTTTCATCGACCCGCTATGGAAGCTCTTACTCCGGTTATTGTTGAAAAAAATGATTTAACTCAAGTCGGTGCAATGAATTCTTTTAAATTTAGTTTTGGCGCGATAGCTGGCCCTGCATTGAGTGGTGTTTTAATTGCCAAATATGGCATAAAAGCAAGTTACGTTGTCGATTTTTTCACTTTTGTTTTTTCTATTTTTTGTTTGTATAAAGTGACGGTGCCTCAGTATTTAAAGCTTGAATCAGCGGATTCAACATTAACATCAATCAAAGAAGGTTTTTCTTACGCTGTTTCGAGACCAGAGTTAGTTGGAACCTATATGGTTGATATATTAGCTATGGTTTTTGCTATGCCAATGGCGTTGTATCCTGCTATGGCTGCAGACTGGGGTGGTGCCAGCGCTGCGGGTTGGCTATATTCTGCAATACCAGCCGGCAGTTTGATTGTGACCTTATTGAGTGGTTGGACTAAAAACATCACTAGAAAAGGTGCCGCAGTTATTCTGGCTGCAACGAGTTGGGGCGTAGCCATTATAGGATTATCATTTATGAATCAACTAGCTTTTGCATTTATTTTTTTAGCATTGGCAGGTGGTGCTGATATGATCAGTGGTATTTTTAGAAGTGCTATATGGAATGAAACAATTCCTCATGACAGACGTGGACGATTGGCTTCGATTGAAATGCTTAGTTATATGAGTGGACCAATGCTGGGTAATGCACGCGCAGGATATGTTGCACACATCTCTTCAAATTTCATATCAATATTATCCGGTGGAATAATTTGTGCGATTGCATGTTTAGCTTGTATATGGCTCTTGCCTAAGTTTTGGTTCTATCGAAGTGAACGCGAATCGTAAAAAACGTTTCAATCCAAGACATTAAGTAAAAATTTAAATTAATTTCTCATGTCAACTTTAGTCTAGTATTAGCAGCGCCGAAAAAACTAATATGAGGCACTGGACTAAAGTTATTTATATGATTGTTTTTTTGAATTGGGGCTGTGCTTCGTGGTTTCAAATTGAACAGTACGATACTTATCATAGCTCGAGTTTAAAAGATATAAATCCAAACAAGACAATTAATAAAGATGTCGGATTAACAGATTTAAGTGAGTCGCAGTATTACAAAGAAATGGCTTATGCCTATGTACAAGAAAAAAATTGCGATAAGGCTGCAGAGTTGTTCCAAATCTATCAAAACTATAAAAACACAGATCAGCCAAGTCCTGTTGTGCAGTCTTTAGATCAAGATAGTTTGTATGCACTAGCGCAGTGTTATAACAAAAATGAAAACTATGTTTCTGCTCTTGTTTTTGCTGAAAAAATATCACCTCATGAACAGCAAAAAGATATTGCACGTTTAAGTCTATTATCTGACATTTTCACACGTGCTAAATCATATTCTCGAGCTGGGGAGTTGAATAAAAAAATATTCAATATAACAAAAGATTCTTTCTATTTGTGGAAAAACTTTGAACTCGCTTTGAAAAATCAGGATTGGACAGAGTCATTAAAGACATTGGATGTGTTATCGTCGAATAACGAAGATGCATATCAAATCACATATGCTAAATATTTACTTTATAAAGAACAAAAAGATGATCGCTTAGCATTACACTTTTTACTTGAATCAGAAAAGCTGAAATCGCTTGATCTAAAATTATTGCAATCTATTGCTTTTCTACAGCGAAAGCTCGATTTGTGGATTGATTTGTATAAAACAACATCTCTATACACAACAAAATTTTCATTTAACTATGAAATGAGTGAGCATTACTTAACTGCATGTTCTAAACTTAAAAAATTTGAGGAAATAGAATCATACTTAGATAAAATTCAAAATCAAAAATTGGATCTTGATTTCACTAGATCTGATTTTTATGCAGATTTACAACTTTATAAAGCTGAGAGTGACTGGGCTGATAAAAAATTCAACTCTGCACTCAAGCGTTTAGAGTTGATCTATACTGATCGACCTGACTATCTGAGCACTGTACTCAAATATAGTAAGTATTTGATTTGGAATAATGATTTAGATAAAGCCATTGATGTTTTAAAACTTTCAACATATAGGCATCCAGAGAATGATGAAATTAAAATTTTAATGGGATACGTTAATTTAAAAAAAGATAAAGAAGATGAATTTTTATCGCTTTTCAAAAATGTTGAGAGCTTTCAAAACAATGAATCGGAAATATATTCTATTATGGCTGAATATTGGTATAGAAAATCTAAACCTCATGATGAGACAATCAGTCTTATTAATAAAGCACTTGAGTTGAAATCAGAAAATCCAAATATTAAGCCAATACTGGGTCAAATTATGATAAGTAACAATGAACTTTCGCGCGCAATGCAAATTTACGAAAGTTTATATAATGATAATCCGACCAACCAAGATTATGCAGAAGTTCTGGGACGAATATATAGCAAACTAGATCTCGTGCAAAAACGAGCAGACTTAGACAATAAGTCTACTCGTAAGCCAGCAAGTAATCCTTAAAATTGAGATAACCAATTTTCATATATTCGATCAAACTGCATTTGACTTGTCAGATCCATAACAGATCTAAGCGGGTGCGTGTTGATAAACATCTTAATTAAAAAATCTTGATGAGTCTTAGTGTTTTGCTGTCCGAGTTGTGTTTGGTAAAATCGTGAACTATCAGAGTAATATAGTTTATTGAGCGAGTAATAAAGCTCTAAGGCTGACATTTTGTATATGTCTATTCCTGTTATATCAAAAGCAATTTTAAGCGCATTAATGGCATAAGCATAGTCCAAACTATTTAATGATTTGGTTTTTTCACCTGTTTGAAAATTAAGTGATGCGTTTAATGTTTTATCATCGTTTATAAGCTGATTAGAGATAAAATTAGCAAGCGTTAAAATAAGCAGTTTTATTTGTCTTCTTGAATTGATGACTTGGTTTTGCAAATCTGAGTTTTTCAGTGATTCTGACTTCGATAGTTGGATATTCTCTGTTGCTGAATAGTATTCGCTGTAAGCTTGTATCAACATGCAAAGATCAGAGAGTTCTGTCGAGTCTGTACGAAGTCCATTTTTAAAATCAGAAGCTGCAGAATGAACAAGTGGAGACGAAGAAGCATCATTAAGATAATCTTTGATAGAAATTCTTTGATTATTGTTATCGAGTAAATAAATTACAGATTGTTCGCTTTCGATTTGTTTGAGTACTTGTGCTGATAAAGACAAAGCCATGCCAACGAGTTCAGATTTTTGAAATAGCAAGCGATTCAATTCTGGAGATTGAAACAAAGTAATGAAATCTTGAGCTTTATATTCAGTAATACCAATGTCGTAAGGTGTATTGCGCCAGTCGGATAGTTGTTTAAGCATTTGCGAATAGAACAATAATGCAGAGGCTTGATCTTTAACGTTGATTTTAGATTCATTGCTTTTGTTTTGGTTAATGTAAAAGCGCGGGTTTGCAGCTTGTAAACTTTCTTTTATCGAATCGATAAAAGAATTTTTTTGGTAATCAGTTCCTGTATTCATAAACTGCAAAAGTTTTTCAACTAACTGAACCTGAGTGATTGGGTCATTATCCTTTAATAGCATTGCTTGGTTAGTTGCAATAGTGAATTCTCGACTGAAATCAAATGATTTATTAGATAAAAACATTTTTAGAGAATTGGCATTAATTTTTGCTCCGAGTCCTGTTGCTATTTGATTTGCAAACTCATTTTTAAACTCATTCAATTGTTTTAAGCTCTGTTGAACTTGTTCAGTAATTTGCTGATTGATATTGGTGTCTAATACAGAAATAGTTAAAAATGCTTGATTTTGAACATTATCATTCACTTGCGATAATGATTTGTCAGTTAGTGTTTGTTTTATATTGTCTACACCGTAATCTTTTATTGCCGGATACACACCAAATTTGAGAATTAGTTTTTTGAAAAAGCCATCACAATCTCCATTTATTAAACATTGAATTTCAGAGTCAGATTTTTTCTGTAAAAAATCATATAATTTTTCATTAGCTGATTTGAAATTTTGTAGACGTTCTTCTGCTGTCAGCATAGACCACGCCATTGCTAGTGCTTGCAAAGCATTTTTCTCATCATTCATTTGATCAACGAGAGTTCCAAGTTTTTCCGCATTTTTTAAAGATAATTGATCTTCAGGGGTTAAAATAGTTTGGTTGCTGTCTATGTATTGCTTTAAAATCTGCACAGCTTGTGTAAGTGTTTTAGCCGCTAATAGTTGTTTATCAAGTAATTCCGGTTGAGCCAGGCTAGATTCACTTTGCTTTTTTAAACTGTCTATAATTTGCGTTTTTAGATCTGTGTTAATGCTAGCAGCTGAAATATCTTCTAATATAGCGTGAATAAATTGCCGAGCAATTGTGAGTTGATCTTGCAACTTATAAGAGATTGTTATTTTTTTAAGAGGTGTATTGTTTGAGATGACAATGGTTTTGACTGTTTCAACGCCTCTTAGAACATCTTTTTCGGCATCGTCAATGCCTGATGACAGAGCTTGTTCACTCTGTTGTTTGACGAGCTTAATATAAATAGATTCATTAATTGCAACCTGTGTGAATTGATTGTTGCTTAAGTATGAATTATTCAACTTATACACGCGGTTTAGTATTTGATCATCTTTTAATAACTGTCCAAGGTGAGCATAGTCGTTTATATTATTTTCATCATATAATTCAGTTGTAATCAAATTTTTACGAGCAAATAAAAAATCAGCAAAAGGTTTTTTGTATTTTTTAATTAAATTTGCGTCATTAGTTTGAATTTGTGGAACTTCTGGATCTAGCTTTGTGTTCTCTTGTGGTTTTTGTTCGCAAGAGAAGATAGTTAAACTTAAAAATATAAAAATAATGTATTTAATTTGGCGCATATAAAACCCCTTATTAGAAAAAAAGTGAAATTGTTAATTCTTGTCCTTGTTGTTTTTCAATATTTTGACCAGAAAAAGTATCGTAAATTTTAAATGAAATATTCATGGGCAATAGGCTTTGTTTTTTGAGAAATGATTTAACCATTGAATAATTAATTTCAACAGCATATTGCTGCCATTTTTGTTGTGTGTTTTTCTCGATTAAAGTTGTTGAACCGATTTTAGGTTTTGAATATTGATCTGATGCTTTAGTTCCATATTTTAGAGTCTGAGCAATTGAAAAATCATCATTTAAGGCCCAATTCAGCATCGCTCCTATTTCTTGGTGTAATCCATTCTGTTGCAAGAGAGATTCTTTACTGTTTTGATCAGGTAAAGTATCTGCATTATCTCGTGGTACACGAACAGTCATCTGCGTAGGAATAAAATATTTAAGACCAATAAATGGAGTTATAGTTATAAAGCTATTTAATAAATATGAATAGCTGATGATATTTTCAACGCTGAATTTGTGAAAAATATTAAGAGCCAATAAATTATCAGGATTGAACTGCGGGCCTGTTGGCAATGTAACAGTCAGGCTGTGAATAAAGTGTGATTTTACATCAGATAAGAATTTATATAAACTTATGATCTGAATATCTCCAATAAAAGTTTGGTTTTGACTTTGTATTGGGTCGTAACCTTTGCTGACTAAAGTATTTTGCGTAGCAACTGTTAGATTGGTATCAAGTGCAGCATCAAGATCACTTGATAAGCCACGAAACTGTTCATAATAGGCTTTGTTTGAAAGTGATTGTCGCATTTCAACATTATTAGTGTAGTTGATAACAGGTATGGCTGCGGCTATTGTCCAATGATCATTTAAACCGATGGCGTAAGTTGGGGCCATGTATTTAACGCTAGGATGAGCATCAATTTCAAGTGTGCCAAGGTTAAAAAGATCACCAGCATTATAAAGACCAAAGCGATTAAGTGTTTGAACGAGAGTTGTTGCTTCGGGATTAAATTTGGCAATTGTTTCGGCGTCAAATTCTATCGATTTTTGATCTTTTAATGTGACGAGTTTTCCCGACTCACTAAATTTTTGATCGAGCCCAGAAATGTGACCCATCACAATAGCCGTATTCGAAATCTGTGATGGTAAGGTCTCAGTTTGTAGTGCAAAAATTCGAGTTTGCAAAAAGTTTACAAGTACAAACAGGGTCAGACAATTAACGGCAATATTTGACTTTTTTTGACCTAGGTCTAGTGATGAATGTTTTAGCAAAATTTTACGTAGCACGATATACTTCCCCCCTCATATCGCTTGTAAAAAAATTTTAACAGCGCAAAGTAATAGTTAGATTTTAGTCCAGCGATGTTCGTGCCAATTCAATATGTTGAAGAATAATGCAACATTCTAGATTATAATAATAATATATAAGATAACGATGATGTGTTGTGATGGGGGCTAGGATGGCTCAGAAAAAGATTTTTTTTCTAAATGTATTGTTTTGCTCAATTACTTTTATTTATGGCTGCGTTTCGCAAGACTTGCGATTACCGAGTTCAGCAAATGAAGTTTACAAGAACTCAGATGTTCAACAGAGCTTGATGATGGCGGCTCAGAATAATATTCTTTTTGCGATTTCAAATGAATCTCTGAATGATTATGAAAAAACTGAGATAGATGCAAAATGTAAAAGTACCTCGAATCCTTTTTGGGCTGAAAAACTAACTGTATATCTTAACTACATGAGGCAGCATCCAGAATGGTTCAGCAAGTTTCATGTGTTAGAAATCAAAAAAGGCGATCATGCCCAAATTCAACTCCAAAAAGATCTAGTTGATGGAGCTCGCGTGTTGTCTATTCAATATGTGATGTCAGAAGTTCGCGGCAAAGTGACCTTTAAAACCCAATTGCCTTGCCAAGGAAGTTTAGCTGAATATATCGGTCAACCACTTGTTAAAACGGATTTTGATTTTCCGTCCAAAGATCAAATGGAGCAAGTACTTGCGGCTGCACCTGACAAAGAGAAAATTGATCGTTTTGATTTTAGCTCAGCCTTTTTGATGTACTTAGCTGAGCGTGGCGCTATTTTTAAGTTTTCACATGAACAATCATTTGAAAAAATTAATAAAAAATATGTTCTTGCAACAGCTTTAAATAAGCTTGCTCAAGAAATCAAAAAACAAAATTTTGGATTTGTGAACTTATTCTTAAAGAAAATAAATCAAAACAGCAATCAAGCTGAAGTGATTCAACTGTTCGGATTAGTTAACGATAAAGAGCTTAAGGCCGGGTTAAAAGTTGATTCTCAAACTGGTGATGTGGACTTTATTAAAAGCCAGCAACCGAGTTTAACGTATTTATATTTGAGTTATCGAACAGATACAGATGATGTTGTTGTGGCACCACTAACTGGTCTGAATTTATGTTTACAAGAGCAATCTAAATTTTTGGGTTCATCGTTGCGTAAACCTGCTGACACAAGTGAAAAAAATAGTTACTTGCGTCCAGGATTTCAATGCGATTCAAAAGTTTTAATTGATAATATTCAACGTGTTGAGCCTATTCAAACAAGTGAATAAATCAATCATCCACTAAACCGATATCTTGAGGTGTTTCAAGCCCGATGATTGCAGGTTTCATTTTGTAAATTAATATCAAACCAGGAATTGCCGCGCAAGTTGCGAAAACAAAAAACTTAGGCCATCCAATACTGTCAACAAGTACACCGGCAAGTGGACCAACCCAAACGCGTCCAACTGCTGCAAAAGCAGAAAGTAAAGCGTACTGTGTGGCAGTAAATTTCTGATTACAAAGTGCCATGAGAAAAGCAACGAATGCAGCTGTGCCCATTCCACCCGTGAGATTCTCTGTTGCAACAGCTAACAATAAAAGCCAGTCGACTTGTGTCGATTCTTTTAAAGTCACAATCAAGATATCAAATGCCGGCAAAGTAAATGATCCCCAAGACCCTCTTTCGGTGACAGCGACGAGCCAAAATCCTAAATTAGAAAACATTTGTAAGATTCCGAATATAAATAAAGATCGAAATAGACCAAGCTTGATCATAATCGATCCACCGATAATCGTACCAACAATTGTAAGCCAAATGCCTAATACTTTATTTACCACACCGATTTCAGCAGTTGAATAACCAACGCCTTTGATTAAAAAATTAGTTAATAAAGCACCAGCAAATGAATCACCAAGTTTATAAAGTATAATCAAAGCTAAAAAGGCGTAAGCACCTTTCATACTGAAATAATTTTTTAGGGATGTATTTAAAGTTTCGAATTTGGCTTTTTGGGCGGCAAACCATGCAAGTGGTAACGTAAATCCAATACCTAGCAAAAGTGAAATCATATCAGTCCATTTTTTGATATCGGCAGATTTCTCGGGATTAAACATTTGTTGTAAAAAGTCTTGAGTTAAGCTGGTCAATTCATACCCAATTGCAACAGCAACAACGACGGCAAGAAATCCAAGTAATTCATTCTTAGCTTTAGATGAAGCATGATGATTGACGTTTTTAATTTTAGGTAAAAATATAAAGCTAAATAAAGCAAGTGCTAGCATGATAATGCCCATGATGGAATAAATCTTAGGCCAGCTCCACCCATTGCCAGCTTGTGTGTCTGCCCATACAAAAGCAATACCGCCTGATAAAATCATCGCTAAGCGAAAGCCAAACACTGCAACTGATGACCCTAAGCCTTTTTCAGAGCTATCAAGTATATCAGTTCTATAAGCATCGATAACAACATCCTGAGAAGCTGATAAAAATGCAATGACAATGGCCATAAGAGCAAACAATTGCTGTGAGCTTGTCGGTGAAAAAAGAGAAATAGAAAATAAAGCCAGCGCTAAAAGAATCTGAGTTAATATAATCCATCCTTTGCGGCGTCCAAAAAATGGCAATTCAAAACGATCCATAAGCGGCGCCCACAAAAATTTAAAGGTGTACGGCATGCCAACTAAAGTAAAAAAGCCAATTGTTTTAATATCTAAGCCTTCGGTTGTTAACCAAGCTTGCATGGCTGTACCTGTTAAAGCTAACGGTAAACCACTTGCAAATCCTAAAACTAAAACAATCAGCTGCTTGCGGTTGAAAAATTTTTGAACGAAATTAGACGACATCTTTATTTATATCCTTACGCATTTGCCAAAGTAACTGAGAAATATACGGTCTGCGTGTTTCTCCAGTTGTGACCATTAATAATTTTGTAATTTTTAAATTCATAGGATCTGTTAATAACAATATAAGCATTTCTTGAATGTAATTTGTATTTAGTGTGATGTAATTATCTGTTCCAACACCTAAATCAACATTTTTTTTCTCCCACCAAGAAAATGGATGATCTTTGTAGTCTTCAAATTTACCTGTGAGTTTGTTGTTTGACGATGGTAGTGCGACTAATGAGACACCTTTTTGAATTAAACGATTAAGAACATCGTGTTGGTATTGTTCGATTTCGCGAGCAGTGTGAAACTTAGCTTTTAAAAACTGAGTTCTTTCTTTTTCACTTAAAGTTTCACCTTTAATTAATTTATCAAGAACATTTTTGTTTTGACCCCAGTCGAGTTCACATAATTCTTTATACTCACTCGAGCCAGCAGTTACAGGCAAATTATCAATATTATTTTTGATAACACGCTGATAGAGCTTATGAAAATAGCGATTTGGGTTAATTCCTAAACTGATGCCATGTTCAAGAGTATCGATGTGCCAAATATTCATAGCGTTGTCGACAGCCTGAATACCACGACGTAAAGTATGCCAAGTTTCTCCGTGATGTGATCTAACTTTGAAACCCTTATATTGTAATTTTCTTAAACCAGTTTGCAATTCAAAGAAATGCTCTTTGCGATACATTTCTCTCTCGTCGCCGACAGTATCGACTTCGCAAAGATGACTTTTTAATTGCGGATATTTTTCAGTGAGTTTTAGAATTTCATCTATTTGTTGCAAAAAATGATCTTTACGACTTGCATACTTTGAAGAATCAAAAAATGAAGACTCTTTTCTAAAAGATGGTGATAATATAAAATTAAAATCAGGATGATTTTGGCGAAATAAAGCAAAGCCATCGTAAAGCCCCAAAACCACATCTTCAGCAGTCACTTCATCGATTCCAGGAATTTGTTCAGAGGCATCAGATGTTGAACGGCTAAGTGAAAATTTTAAACGAATCTGTCCGATGTTATAGTTTTTATATAAATCTAGAGCCATGCTATAAGCAGCTTCAGCATGCGCTTCGCGTGAAGTGAAAATGAGTTTAGTCAGATATAAAATTTTTAAATAAGTTGAAAAGCCTTCACTTTCTTTTAGACGAATCAATTTATCAACATCATCAGCACATGTGATTGGCCAAGATTTTTCACCATAATTTTGCTTAATTTTTTGTTCGTAAATTTTAACATTTGGACCTTCAAGCAATGGTTTAAGCTTACTCCAAATAAATTGAGCAGTTAATGATCCTGTTAAATGAATATGTTCTTCGTTGTATTTAAGCGGAAAGCGTTTGAAAAATTCAAACAACACCAACGAAAAAGGATGCTTAATAAGATCCTGAATTGGTCTTTCATTTGTAATAAATTGATTTAAGATTTTTTGAAATTCAGCAACGCATTCATAAGCTTCAATATTTTTAGATTTAAGTGAAGATGATAAAAGTAAATCTAAAGTATCAGTCAGCGTAATGCCATTTGTTTCAGAGACGATTTCGATGAATTCTTTAACTAATAATTTGTGTGTAATAGAGACTATCATGCATAAACGTTAACGTGATTATAACCACTTGTACATGACTTTATGTGGACCCACCTGTGGAATATCAAACATCTCACGATGAAATTTGAAATTATTTTTTTGATAAAAGTGAAAAGCTTTTTCACGTGCGTTAAACCATAAAAAATCACATTGATAACTATGCTTTAAAATAAGTTCTGCTTTTTGCAAGAGTAATGATCCAAGATTTTTTCCTTGATAGGCTGTATCTGTGGCCATTCCTCGCAATCGATAGGGGTTTGTAGTAATCGAAAAATCAGGATGAGAATTTCGCATGAACGTGCCGTTACAAACTATTTTATTGTTGTGATAAATGCCGAGATGAAATGTTGTGGGTAAGATGTCTTCAGGAAAAATACATAACTTGATATCTTGACCAGGGCGTAAAATACGAGTGCGTAAATCTAGACATTGATCTGGTTGAATATACTTTACTGAATCGATAGAAAACATTTAGAAATCTTAGCACAAATTTGGATTATTTAAATCGAATATAGTCTTTCCATGTTTTTGGAATTCGTTCTGATAAAATCTCATGCTCTAAAACAGGTAACCAGTTGGGTGCTTTCGGTTGTTTGAGCAATGGCATTTTAGCTTTTTCAGGAGTGCGATCTGCTTTAGTTTGATTACATTTTCTGCAAGCAGTAACAACATTTGTCCATATTTTGGGGCCTCCTTGAGAGGCTGGTAAAACATGGTCAATAGTAAGCTCTTTAGGTGCAAATTTTTGCGCACAATATTGGCAGGTGAAGTTGTCTCGAATATAGATATTTTCTCGACAAAAGCGAACTCCATCCATTTTCTTGGGCTTAATGTAGCTTTTTAATTTTAGAACACTTGGTAAATTAAATGATGATGAAACCGACCTAACAAAAGCAGAATGGTATTCAAGAATTTCAACTTTATCTTGAAACCACATAACGAGCGCTTTTTGCCAAGAGACGATTCTTAAAGGCTCGTAGCTCGAATTTAAAACCAATGCTTTTAAACTCATAGTTACTTCATTCAAGGGTAATCGACCTGATAGTGAAACCGCGTCCAATGCGACCATATTTAAATTATATGTCAGATATGTTTCAAAACAACATACAAAATTATTATAACAAGAATAAGACATTTTTTTGCTTGTTATATTGATTATTACGAGTTAACCCTACGGCCGATGATTCTCATTCTGGATCAAGGTCCAGTCGAATCGATTTTTAAAAAGCGATAATAGTAGAAAGTAGGAATTAAATGACACAAACAACTCAAGCCAAAACACGTGTAATTGCTTTTAATTACATTTTAAAAAATACCAAAGGCGATTTGATTGATGCATCAGAACCAAACCAACCACTTCCATTTATGGAAGGTCGTCAGCAAATCATTCCTGCATTAGAAGACGTTTTAGTTAAAATGACTGAGGGTGATAAAGCAAAAGTTTCTATTTTAGCTAAAGATGCTTACGGTGAATTTCGCCAAGATATGATCATGGAAGTACCTAAAGAAGAATTGGCTCATATTCAGATTGAAATTGGATCTCATTTACAATTACAACTTGGCCAAGGTGTTAAAATTGTTAAAGTTTCTAAAATCTCGGATTCGCATGTTACTTTAGATGGCAATCATCCATTAGCAGGAACAGATTTAGAATTTGATGTAGAAGTCGTTTTAGTGCGTGAAGCTACTGTTGATGAAGTTTTGCACGGCCATGCTCACGGTTTGCACGGAGACGCGCATCACCACTAAAAAAGTGGTAAACGATGCGGCATAATTCGGTCAAAAGGCCAGCTGACATAATTTTCATGTTGAAAGCTTATGCCGATAAATTAATCTATTAACCAAGTATGAAAGTACTTGAAAGTTAGTGATCCCGAGTCCTTATGATCGAATGTTTTTTTAAGAGCATGAGTTCCAAGTTTCAGGGTCCGTTTTTAAATTGCCCGGAGGAAAAATGGCAAAGAAGATTTATGTTGGGAACTTAGCGTTCTCTGTTACAGATGATGAATTACAACAAGCATTCGCATCTTTTGGAACTATCACGTCAGCACGTGTTGTTATGGACAAAATGTCTGGTCGTAGCAAAGGTTTTGGTT